>Ga0209698_10007396_pt1 | contig 11532 bp, 8 predicted proteins | sample LitLauG_LLR_2012_FD_187203 | JGI IMG/M metagenome (GOLD analysis project Ga0209698, IMG submission 187203) | Freshwater sediment microbial communities from Pennsylvania, USA - Little Laurel Run_MetaG_LLR_2012 (SPAdes) (version 2) | ecosystem: Environmental > Aquatic > Freshwater > Creek >... | reverse complement strand
CTTTTTTGTCGCGTCGGGGGGGGGTAAAGTCTTAAATTGGGGAGTCCGTAACGGTTGCCGTCGCGGAAGAGTTGGCGCGAATGACGCCGGACTGATCCGTGAAGAAGTGGCGAACGCCCGTCTGGTTCACTGCAATGGGGTCTCCCAGGTCTGTGTAGGTGTTATTGTTGTTCGCGGTGGCAAAGGTAAAGGTATAGCCGCTCTTACCCGTGGTCGCAGCTGCTGCAGCACCGAGGACCTGGTCAAGCAAGTCAGCGGACGTGCTTGTCGGAGTGTTGCCGGCGCCGACTGGACCGAGGTTGGCAAGTCCAGCTGGATATTGGCCGTAGGTCGAATTGTAGGTGATGCAAGCGGTGTTGATGGTCCGCAACGAGCTGACCGCAGACGCTTCGTTGGCCGAAATACGCGCGCGGAGCAGGTTCGGGATGGCGATGGCGGCGATGATCAAGATGATCGCAACTACGATTAGGAGTTCGATAAGCGAGAAACCCTTCTGATTATTGCGCATTCTGTTCTCTCCTCTGGGCATATATTTTCCTACCGGGTTCACCAGAAGTATTTGCAGGATCGGTTCCATCATTCGGCCGAGTGTTTACTCGATAAGCAAACTGGCCTAAGGCCCTGAATTTCAAGAAGTTACAAATGGCTCGACGCCGATCTGGTTAGGAAGCGTCACTTGCTCCAATTGTTTTTTGGGTCAAACTGGCCGTTTTTTGTCATTTCACAATGACGCAAAATGTCCATTCACTGCGATCAGACGATTGTGGGACGCCAAGGTAATTAAAGGAGCAAACCGCAGATTTGGGTTCGCGACCGGGCTTCCTACAGAAAATGGCGAATCACGAAGGCTGTAATCAACTGGACAAACCGTGATTCAAAGGATCGATAGTACGGTTGTGTGCCTGAGGATTCCCCCGGTACGATTGGCGCAGGAATAAACTCTTCCAACGATTGAGCCGAAAAATCGAATGAAAATTCTCAGGCAAATCTGCACATCACTTTCGGTGATCATCGTCGTCGCATTTCTCCTGCGAATGTGGATTTTTTGGTCTGGCCAAATTGAGTTGAGGGTTCCGATCATCGTTGTCCCATTTGGTTATGAAACAGGTCGAATTGCTCAATCCATCGCACTCGGAAGAGGGTTCAGTTCGCCCCTCTCAGTGGAATCCGGACCGACCATTTGGCTTACGCCAGTGTTTCCGTATCTGCTGGCCGGAGTGTTTAAGCTCTTTGGCGTGTACAGCTACCTTTCCTTACTGGTTATCACCACCTTCAATCTTTTGATTTCCGCGCTTACATGCATACCCATTTTTTACATCGGGAAGAAATTGGGAGGAGTAGGCCTGGCGGCGCTTGCCGCATGGATGTGGGTGATTTTCCCCAATGGCATTTTGATTCCAATCCAATGGGTCTGGGATACGTCACTTTCCGCATTGATGGCTGCATTGATTCTGTGGGCCACGCTCGCCATACGCGATTCAAAACGCTCGCGCGATTGGATTGGATACGGGTTGCTATGGGGCGCCGGCTTGATGGTGAACGCCGCTATTTTTTCCCTGGCTCCATTTCTGTTTTTGTGGCTGGCGTGGGATCTGCGCAAACAAGGCCGGAAATGGCTGCAACTCCCCGCTGTGGCCGCGTTGTTAATGGCAGCGGTGTGCGTCCCCTGGACAGTTCGGAATTACGTCGTTTTCCACCGCGTCATTGTATTCCGGTCAAACTTCGGCCTTGAGCTATGGCTCGGAAATAACGACCAGGTCCCCGACACCTGGGCTGGATTTCTACATCCAAATGATTACGAACCCGAACGCGAGAAATACCTCGGCATGGGGGAAATCGCTTACATGGATGCGAAGGAACATGAAGCCGTCCAATTCATGGCCAGCCATCCCTTGGATGAAATGCGATTCTTCTGGCGACGGTTCATAGACAACTGGGTAGGCGCCTGGGATCCAATTCAGGATTTTTGGTATCGGTTGTCATTCATTCGCAAATTTAACCTGTCCGCAAATATCTTCGTATCGCTTTTTGGGCTTATGGGAATTCTGGTGCTTTCAAGGGAAAAAAACGTCTTTACCTTCCCCATCGCCATGTATCCCCTGGTCTTCCCAGTGGTGTACTACATCACCCACTCCTCGATCCGGTACAGACACCCGATTGACCCGGCGATGATTGTTCTGGCGGCGCTAGCGGTTGCCTATCCAGCGCGCGCTCTGTCACGGCGGAGGGCCAGAGTGCCATCGCCGGAAATGAGTGGGGTGCCCGCCGCCGAGGGCGCTGCCACTTCCTGAGAACAGATCTTACTTGGCGAGATCAAAGATTGTATTTTTTTGAGTAGTGGCGGAAGGATCGGTAGGTCATTTTCAGGAGTTCCGCGGCGCGCGTGCCAACCCCGTCAGAGAGGCGCAGGGCCTCGATTAGATAATTCTTCTCCATCTCCTGGATTTGCATTTCCAGGTTCACACCTTCCTCAGGAATGATCGGGTGGCCATCCGAATTGCTCTTGACCGAAGTGGTGAGCGCCGGGTTCACGATCTTTTCGGGCAAAACATTGACGCTTACCCTGGGACCAGTTTCAAGAGCCACGCACCGCTCGATGGTGTTTTCCAACTCCCGAACGTTCCCGGGCCAGTCGTAGGCTTCAAGCAACCTCATTGCCTCCGGCTCCATGCCTTCGACGGTTTTCTCCATGGACTTGCGAAATCGTTCCAGGAAGGCGCGAACAAGCAGAGGAATGTCATCCCTGCGTTCCCGAAGAGGAGGCAAGTGCATGGGAATCACGCTCAGTCGGTAAAAAAGATCGTCACGGAAGCGCCCCTCGGCGATCTCCTTTTCAAGATTCTTGTTGGTGGCGGCGATGACACGGACGTCAACTTCGGTTTCTTCCGTGCTCCCCACGGGACGTACCTTTCCCTCTTGCAGCACGCGGTAGAGTTTGACTTGCATGCTCTGCGGCATATTCCCAATTTCATCCAGGAAAAGCGTTCCGCCGTGCGCCGCTGCGAACAGTCCCTGGCGATTGTCGTTGGCGCCAGTGAAAGCGCCACGAACGTAACCGAACAATTCCGACTCGAGGAGGGTTTCCGGAAAGGCTCCGCAGTTTATGGTGATAAATGGCTTTTGCGCGCGCGGACTGTGGTCGTGGATGGCGCGGGCGACGAGTTCCTTCCCGGTGCCGCTTTCACCGGTGATCAAGACGCGGCTCGACTGCGGGCCAACCGTTTGAATCAGATCAAAAATCGCGCGCAGTTTTGTGCTGTGCCCAATGATGTTGTCCTGGCCGGTCAGCCGGCGTAATTCGCGGCGAAGATATCCAGCCTCTTTTTTTAGCTTCAGGTTCTCGTCCACCTGCTGCACGGCGCGGCGGAGTTGGTCCACGAGGTCATGATCCTTAATGACGTAGCGGTCGGCTCCGGCATTCAGGGCAGCAATTGCGGTTTCAACCGTGGGAACGCCAGTGATCAGTATGAATACAGTTGAAGGAGAAACTTCTTTTGTGATCTTCAGAAGGTCGACGCCCGAGGCGCCGGGCATGCGAATGTCAGAGATAATGATGTCGAAGATCTGCGAATCAATCTTGCGCCGAGCGGATTCGACGCTGTTGGCCACTTCCACGCGGTGCCCCTCTTTGCGAAAAGTAATTTCCAACAGTTCGCAAATGGAGCGCTCGTCATCTACCACTAAAATATGCGCCATAACCTGTTTTCCGGCGTCGCCAGAGTTTGAACCGCGGTGACCGCCCGCGCGGCCATCAGGCCACTCGTGGCAACTCCACCATGAACTCCGCGCCCCTGTGCTTCTCCGAGGATACGACGATGTGCCCGCTGTGCGCCTGCACAATTTGGTAGACGATTGCCAGCCCGAGACCTGTGCCCCCTACGAAGCTGGACTGGAGTGGCTCAAATATTTTGGCTCGCTGCTTATCGTCCAGGCCAATTCCCGTATCGCGGAATCGTATGCGAACGTACGATCCGCCAAGCTCCAGCCGGACGCTCAGCGTTCCACCCTCGGGCATGGCGCGAAGCGCGTTGTCACAAAAATTCCAGAAGACCTGTTTGATGCGGTTGACGTCCACCCGGACCATTACCGGACGGGCTGCAAAGCTCTTTTCGATGCGAAACTTGCCATCCATCGCCGGATGGCGCTCCAAAAGAGTAAGTGTTTCATCGAGGAGCGAGGCAATATCCGCACGTGCGAATTCGTAGGTCTTCTCACGGGAGTAAGTCAGGAACTCGGTGATGATCTGATTCAGACGCTCGGATTCGCGGCTGACTATGCCCACAAGGTGCCTCTCATCTTCCTCCAGAGGGACAAGACGCGCGAGTTCCTTCACGGCGCCCGCGATGGCAGTGAGAGGTTGTCGGATCTCATGGGCAATCGCGGAGGAAAGCCGGCCGAGCGCCGCCATGCGATCCTTGGTGTCCACCTCAACCTGTAAACGCCGAAGCTCCGTCAGGTCTTGAAAATTGAAAACGTAGCCGCTGGCCCGCTGGTCGCTTGCTTTGAGCTCCGATACTGAAATACCCAGAACGCGCTCTTTTCCATCGCCGGTTGTGAAATCAATTTCCGTGCGCGGCATGTGGCTCACATCGGATTGGCCCTCACCAGGCATCCAAAATGCCGGCCACAATGTGGGAAGGATCTGGCCATAGACATCGACAAATCTGAATCCGGTTATTTCTTCGCCCGTGCGGTTGAGCAGCAGGATTCGCCCAGACAAATCAGTGGTGAGTAGTCCACCGCGCATGGAATGAATGATGTTTTCGTTGAATGCCTGAAGATCTCGCAACTCGCCGCTCTTTTGTTCAAGTTCGATTCCCTTGCGGCGCAGGGTCTGGGCCAGCAAGCTGGACAAATAAGCAACCGCCATAAAGGCGAGCAGGTTGCTGAAGATCCACGTCTGCAGTTGGTGGGCAGTGGGAGCAATGGCCGCAGTCGGAGGCAACTTGCCGTAGTACGTCAACTCCACCATGCCGGCCAACAACACGAAGCTGAAACCCGCGGTCAGAAAAGGGCCGCGGCGAGAGAAGAGGATACTGGCCACGATAATCGCCAACAGATAAAGAGAAATAAAGTGACTTTCATTCGCGCCCGTTACATATACCAGACCGGTGATCATCAGCAGGTCGCAGACCATTTCCAACGGTGCTTGCCAGCGCGCGAAGGGCGCCCACTTGGCCAGGATGGCATAGAAAAAACTGAGGGTGTACCAAAGCATGACCAGAGTGCCGAACACTTTCGCGTTCAGCTTGAGCAGGCCGGTGTTCCACAAGAAAAGTGAAATGGCGAGCAAACAAGTGATGACCAAAAAGCGGACGCGGCTGAGCCAGCTCACCCAATCGGGTGTATTTTGCGACCAATCCATTGACGGGGACACCTACAATTCATTTTGGGGCCCATGACAAAAATGGGTCAAGTCATTGGGATGTACTACTTCGCGACTATTGCCAATTCCCTTCGCTGTAAACGGCCGGGAAGCCTTTTGCAAATGGAACCGCGGCTGTCTCTCCACTCAAAAGACAGCCGCGGTTCCATAAACCAGATTTTCCCAATTACCAGGGAGTCTAGGTTCAGTCGAGTTTAGTGCTGCGAAAGCTTGCCGATTAGCACGAACAAGGGCAAGTACATGGAGATGACGATGCCGCCGACAACCAGGCCGAGGACGACGATCATCATCGGCTCCATCGCGGCCAACAGGTCCTTCACCGCCGAGTCCACTTCGTCTTCGTAGAAGTCCGCGATCTTTTGCAGCATGGCGTCCATCGCGCCGGTCTGTTCGCCGACGGCGATCATTTGCGTCACCATGCCTGGGAACACATCGGATTCCTTGAGTGGATCGGCTAGCGTCCTTCCAGCCTCGAGAGCTTTGCGAGTTTGCAGAAGGGCCCTTTCCACGATGGCGTTTCCTGAAGAGCGCGCGGTGATTTCCAGACCCTCCAGAATCGGCACTCCGCTTGAGATCAGCGTTCCTAAAGTTCGCGTAAATCGGGCAACAGCGATCTTGCGGAGCAAAATTCCGATCAAAGGAAGTTTCAATAGGACGGAGTCCAGAATGAATCTGCCCTTTTCCGTGCGATACCAGGCCAACACCCCGAATACCGCGCCAACAAAGGCGATCAAGGCTAAAAATCCAAAGATGCTACCCACAAAATGGCTGAGCCCAATCACGATACGTGTGGGCAGCGGAAGCGCCACGTCCAGGCTGACGAACAAGGTGGCGAAGATCGGTACGACTTGCCAAAGCAAAAGGGTGATCACCGAACCCGCGACGAAGAGTACGACCACGGGGTAAATCATGGCCGACTTCACTGCGCGCTTCAGCTTGACGTTCTTTTCGATGTAGACCGAGAGGCGCTGCAGAATCGTGTCCAGAATACCGCCAGTCTCGCCCGCTTCGACCATGTTTACGTAAAGCGGGTCAAAGACCTTTTCGTATTGCCGCATGGCTGCCGAGAGCGTGGTACCCCCCTCGACCGATGCTCGAGTCCCGGTCAAAACTTTTTGGAAGGTCTTGTTTTCCTGCTGACCTCCAAGAATTTCGAGACACTGGACGAGCGGCAGTCCCGCATCGATCATGACCGAGAATTGACGCGTGAAAATGGCCAGCTCCTCCTGCTTCACGCCGCCGCCGAAGCTGGGCAGAGAGAATTCCTTGCCCTTTTCGGACATCTTGGTGACATTGATCTGCTGCCGCCTGAGCAGTGAAGCCAGCTCTGCTTTATTGTTGGCCACCTGCTCGCCGTTAACTTTTGCGCCCGCTCGGTTCTTCCCTTGATAAGTAAATACCGGCATACCGCTACCCTCCTGGTGTTAATCCGTTTGTTCGAGGTCTAGAGCCCTATTGAAATCCTTTAACGCCGAGATCCCACCGGCGTGGACGGAACGCTGGTTACACCACGATTGATCATGTCCTGAAGCTCGTCGGCGTTGGACGAGCGTGAAAGAGCCGTCTCCAAAGTAATCAATTTGTTAAAATAGGCGTTTGCCAGACCCTGATTGAAAGTCTGCATCCCCGTTGTCCCGGTTCCCGTTTGCATTGCGGAATAAATCTGATGGATCTTGTCTTCACGGACCAGGTTCCTAATGGCCGCGTTGGGGATGAGGATTTCCATGATCATCACACGACCGCGCCCGTCCGCCCTGGGAAGCAGCGACTGGCAAAGGATGCCTTCCAGCACCATGGAAAGCTGGGCGCGAATTTGCGGCTGCTGGTACGCCGGGAAAACGTCCACGATACGGTTTATGGTGGAAAGCGCTGAATTGGTGTGCAACGTTGCAAAAGTCAAGTGACCGGTTTCCGCGATGCGCAGCGCTGACTCGATGGTTTCCAGGTCGCGCATTTCTCCGATAAGCACTACGTCCGGGTCCTCGCGCAACGCGGCGCGCAAGGAGGCCGCAAACGAGTGGGTGTCCGAGTGAATTTCCCGCTGGTTCACCAGGCACTTCTTGTGGTTGTGGAGGAATTCAATGGGGTCTTCGATAGTGATCATGTGCTCTTCGCGTTCGGCGTTGATTTTGTCGAGCATGGCCGCGAGCGTGGTGGACTTGCCCGACCCGGTGGGGCCGGTAACCAGGACAAGGCCCCGCGGTTTTTCGCAAAGCGTTTTCACCACGGGCGCCAGTCCGAGAGCGTCAAATCCCTTGATCTCCCAGGGAATGGTTCGGAACACCGCGGCAACCGCGCCTCTCTGGTTGAACACGTTGCCGCGAAACCGCGCCAGATTTTTCAAGCCAAAGGAGAAGTCCAACTCCAAGTTTTCCTCGAAGCGGTGCTTCTGCGCGTCGGTGAGAACGCTGTAAGCCAGCGACTTGGTGTCCGCGGCGGTGAGCGGCGCCATGTCGAGCGGCTTCAACCGCCCGTGGACGCGCACGCGGGGAGCGCTGTTGGTCGTCAAATGCAGATCGCTCCCTCCCAACTCGATCATTTTCTGCAGCAGTTCACTAAGTGTTATTCCGGCCATATTCGCCTTCCCTCTAAAGAACGGTTTCGCGTATCACTTCTTCGAGCGTCGTCTGCCCCAGCGCAACTTTCGTAAGACCGCTACGCCGAAGCGTGATCATTCCCTGGTCCAATGCTTTCTTCTTCAATTCAATCGCCGACGCGCCAACAAGAATGAGTTCACGCAGTTCATCGTTAATTTCCATTACTTCATAAAGACCCACGCGGCCTTTGTAGCCGGTGCTGTTGCAGGTCTGGCAGCCCTTCCCGTGATAAATCTTGGTGGTCTTGGTTTCCTCGGGTGTGTAGCCGCCATCGAGAAGGACTTGCTCGGGAACTTCCAACTCTTCCTTGCATCCTGTGCAAATGCGTCTAACCAGGCGTTGAGCGCAAATCAAATTGACCGAGGTGGCCACCAGAAATGGCTCGATGCCCATGTTCATCAGGCGGCTGATGGTCGCGGGTGCGTCATTGGTATGGAGCGTTGAAAGAACCAGATGGCCCGTGAGAGCGGCCTTCACTGCAATTTCCGCCGTTTCAAAGTCGCGGATTTCTCCGACCAGGATAATGTTCGGGTCTTGACGCAGGAAAGCGCGCAGCGCGGTGGCAAAATTCAGGCCGATCTGGTCTTTCATCTGCACCTGATTGACGCCACTAAGCTGAAATTCAACCGGGTCCTCGGCTGTCATGATGTTTGTTTCCACCGTGTTTAATCGCGCTATGGACGAATAGAGCGTGTTGGTTTTGCCGGAACCAGTGGGGCCCGTGACCAGCACCATTCCATAAGGCTTCAGGATCTGGCGCTCAAACATGGTCAGCGATTTCTGCTCGAATCCCAGCTTGGTCATGTCCAGCCGCAGGTTTTCCTTGTCCAACAACCGGAGAACAATTTTTTCGCCGTGGATGGCCGGAACTGTCGAAACACGGAAGTCGAGATCTTTCTTCTTACCATCTCGCATGTACTTGAGCATGATGCGGCCGTCTTGCGGGAGCCGCTTCTCGCTGATGTCCAGCTTGGACATGATCTTGATGCGGCTGGTGATGGCGTCCTTCAGTTTGAGCGGGGGCGACATTACGTTTTGCAGGATGCCGTCAATCCGCAAACGCACCCGCAGCTCTTTTTCATAGGGCTCCACGTGAATGTCGCTCGCGCCCCGCTTCACGGCGTCCGTCAAGATCAGGTTCACCAGCTTGATGATCGGCGCTTCTTCAGCCGCGCGCTCCAGCGATGCCGCGTCCAGTTCCTCTTCTTCACTGGCGATTTCCAGATCCGCGGCTTCTTCGGCCGTCAAATCCTTCATGACCTTGCTGAGTTCGTCTACACTGGAAACATCCCCGTAAAATTTGTGGATGGCGTCATTGATGTCCGTTTCCGAGGCCACCACTGGCTCCACGGTGAAGCCAGTCATGAACTTGATATCGTCCATGGCAAAAACATTGGTGGGGTCGGTCATGGCAATGGTGAGGGTTGCCCCCACGCGAGATAACGGCACCACCTGGTAACGAACCGCGGTCTCCTGCGGAATGAGTTTGATTACCGATGACTCGACTTCGTAATACTTCAGGTTGATTGAGGGGACGCCATATTGACGGGAGAGGATTTGCGTGATTTCGTCGTCTTTGACAAAACCCATCTTCATCAGGCACGTGCCCAGGCGTCCGCCATTCTTCTTCTGGTATTCGAGCGCCTGTTTGAGCTGATCAGCAGTGATCAAGCTCTCTTTAATCAGAATTTCGCCGAGCCGGGCCGACATTCGTCGAACTCCTAAGAGACAAGTCGAGACACAAAAGTGGGCACTCGCCTGATTGAATGCCTGAAACAAATTGAACCATTTTGTGGAATCAAGAAGCACCTGTCCTAAAGGTCAGGTGTGGCGGAATACCATATGTCTCTGTTATGGCAGGCCTTGCCTTGACTCAACGGGAATGGGCCGCTATCTTCGTTTTTAATGCAAGAAGCGATACCAACTGGGGATTCGCCCCACCCGCCGCGGCCTTCTGAGTCGCCGAGACTTCGACCGCACGCTACGGGCTCGGGAGGTAGGCTCATGGATTATTATCTGGCCATGAGCGATGCGCTTGGCCCCATGCGATGGTGGCCGGCCGGGAGCCCATTCGAAGTGATTGTTGGAGCGATCCTGACCCAAAACACGGCCTGGACAAATGTCGAGCGAGCCATCGCCAATCTAAGGCGCGAGCGGCTGCTAACTCTCAAGGGCATTGCAAGGACTTCCAACCAGCGGCTGGCCAGGTTGATTCGCTCCTCAGGATATTTTCGCCAAAAAGCAATCAAGCTGAAGGCCTTCGTGCGTTTTTTGCAGGATGAATATGGTGGCTCGTTGAAACGCATGTTCGCCACACCTACCGAGGATCTCAGAAAGAAACTTCTTGGGGTTCACGGAATTGGACCGGAAACGGCCGACTCCATATTGCTCTATGCCGGCATGCACAGGGTCTTTGTAGTGGATGCATACACTCGCAGGATTCTTTCACGGCATGGTCTGGGCAACGGCAAAGAGGATTATGATGAGATACGATTCATGTTCGAGAACCGATTGCCGCGAGATGTTGAGCTCTATAACGAATATCATGCACTCATCGTGAATACAGGAAAGAAATGGTGCCGTACCAAGATCGCGCTCTGCACGGAATGCCCTCTCGCAAAGTTCTTGCCGGCGCAGAAGATTAGAAGTCTTGGAGTGAATCCATGACTCGACGCCCCACTCGAGTATGGTTATGGGTTTCAGGGTTGCTGGTTTCATTCCTTCTGGCCGCTGTAATCACTCTTGGCTCATTTGATTTCATGCCGAACAAAGGACAGTGGACAGATGTGTTTGTGTTTTTCGCGCTTTCCGAGTTCATTGTTGCTGCGCTCGTCGTATTCAGCCTTGTTCTTGGCCGAAGCTTGTTAAGACTTTGGGCCGAGCGCCGCCGCGGCCAACTCGGGGTCCGGTTCAAAACCAAAATGGTTTTGGGCGCGATGGCAATTTCTCTCCTCCCCGTGATTTTCATGTTTTTCAGCAGCTATGCGTTGCTGAATCATTCCCTAAGCCGGTGGTTTCCTCAAAGTCTGGAAGAGGCCGCCAAAGACAGCAAGGATCTGGTCAACAATCTCGGAATCCAGGAGCGCGAGCGCCTTAATTCCTATGCCCAGATCGCTGCTCAGGAATTGGGTACCAACCCTTCCCCCGAGGCGTTGAACGCCTTGCTGAAAAGGTTCATGCCCGGTGCCGACGGGATCCTAGTGCTGGACGCAAACGGCCTGGTTCTCCGATCCGCGGCAACGTTTCCAATACCACCCAACGCGCCGGGCGCGTTGGATAAACCGCTTCCAAGCGGCGCTGAAGTTTGGAGGGTGGGAGATATCTTCTCTACGGTAGGCCGGGCACCTTTGGGAGCTGGCTCCGTAATGGTTCTTCGTCGCACGAGCGCGAATATTATTCAGCGTCCCGAAAGAATCAATCACGAAGTGGACCAGTATTTTTCTGAAGCCCAGCGTTATCGCGCCCTAAAGACGCAACTCTTGATGGCGCTCTCGCTGTTTACCGTGATGCTTCTTTTTGCCGTCACCTGGATTGCTCTATATCTTTCCA
>Ga0209698_10007395_pt1 | contig 11532 bp, 9 predicted proteins | sample LitLauG_LLR_2012_FD_187203 | JGI IMG/M metagenome (GOLD analysis project Ga0209698, IMG submission 187203) | Freshwater sediment microbial communities from Pennsylvania, USA - Little Laurel Run_MetaG_LLR_2012 (SPAdes) (version 2) | ecosystem: Environmental > Aquatic > Freshwater > Creek >... | reverse complement strand
GAACGGTCTCTATCCTCTGACGCAGCAGGGGGAAGTTCCCACATTAGGCTTTCTTCCGCTGGGGACGGGGAATTCCTTTTTGAAGGATTTCAGCGATCGGGGCGTCGAGTACGCGATCGAATCGTTGCTCGCGCACCGGACTCGCCCCTGTGACGTCATTCGCCTTCGCCACGGCGCCGGAGTGCTGCATTACATCAATCTGTTGAGCATGGGCTTCTCGGCCGACGTGGCAACCCTTCGCGCCCGGCGGTTTAGTGCCTGGGGAGAGTTCGGTTACCTCACCTCGATCTTTCTCACCCTGGCGCGCTTCAATCGCCGACCGTTCCCGGTGCGAATGGAAGATTCAACCGGGTTTGACAGCCGCCGCTGCCTGTTTCTCACTTTCAATAACAGCAAATTCACCGGCGGCACCATGATGATCGCACCCAAGGCCGAGATCGACGACGGCCTGGTCGAATACGTGCGCTGGGGGCCCATCGGACGGCTGGGCCTGATCCGCAATCTGCCCACGCTCTACGACGGAACTCACATCCAGCATCCGCTGGCCGAACGCCACGCAACGCGGCGGGTTGAGTTTAATCTCGATGCCCCGGTGGATGTAATGGTCGACGGGGAAGTGTTGACCCTGCGCTGCCAGGAACTCGACGTGTTGCCCTCGGCGCTGATCGTGGTCGTCTAGGCGTCGTGATATAAAAATTGAGTCATGTCTGAAGAACGAAGAAAACGTCAGCAGGAGCCGGGCGGGATGCTGGCCGGCAAGGCGAAGAAGTATCTCATCCGGGGAGGCATCCTGCTTGCCGTCGGGGCAGCGGTTTTCGCCGTTTGGTACCGCGACAATCACAAGTACGATGATTTCGCGAAATGCCTCGCCGCGAAACAGGCCAAAATGTACGGTCTTTACTGGTGCCCGCACTGCATTGAACAGAAGCAGCTGTTCGGCGCCTCCTTTCACTACGTTCCTTACGTGGAGTGCGCCGTCAAAGGTTCTACGGTAGAGGCAGCGGAGTGCAAGATCGCCGGCGTCAAAATGTTTCCCAGCTGGCAATTTGGCATGGAATCGCCCAAGGAAGGAGTTTTGTCGCTGGACGCGTTGGGCGATAAGACGGGGTGCAGCCTCCCGTGACCGAAATTCGGGCTTCAGACGGCGGGTTGACCCAAGCGCCGAATCGAATTCTGTTGGCTCTGATTGCGATTTTGTCGCTGGCGGGAATCGTTGTTTCTGCGATCTCGCTGCAGCGTCATTATGCAAAGTCCGCTACCTCCTTCTGTGACTTCAACCAGAAACTCAATTGCGATATTGTGAACCGGAGCGAATACTCGACCATTTTGGGGATCCCGGTTGCCGGAATCGGTGTGGCCGGCTACGCGGCACTGTTTTGGCTGTCGACTCTCTGGAAACTGCGCCCGAAGTCGCCGAATCGCCTGCTGGGCGCGGCGATTGCCGGATTCGGCTTTGCCTTGTACCTGACCTACGTCGAAGGTTACGTGCTCGAAACCTGGTGCATTCTCTGCGTGACCTCGCAAATCCTGATCTTTCTGATCGCGTTGCTTGCGGTCGCTGTGAAGCTGCGGAGTGCGAACTCGTGAATCGAGCCGGCCGTTGTATCCTCAGAGTGCGCTTGTCCTGATGGCCGAAATCCGGAAAACTGAGAACCAGGGGTCCCGCCGAAGCGCGACTTTCATCCGCGCCGAGTCGGCTACAGGAGACTTGCGTCTGCACCAGTTCCGCAGCCGCATTTTCCACAACACCCGCTATCTGCGCGTGTGGCTGCCTCCGGGATATGACGACCCCGCGAACAGCGGCCGGCGCTACCCGGTGCTCTACCTCAACGACGGCCAGAACCTGTTCGAAGCGGCGATCTCGTTCACTGGTGTGGAATGGCAGGTCGACGAAACCGCCGATCGCCTGATTCGAGAGGGCGTGGTGCCGCCGATGATCATGGTGGGCATCGACAACACGGGGAGGGCGCGCATCCGCGAATACATGCCCCACCGTTCGCTCCATCCCATGATGGTGCGGGCGCTGGGAAGCCGCTACCCCAGCTTCCTGGTTAAAGAGATCATCCCCTTTGTGGCCCGCAATTATCGTGTGGCTGGCGGGGCCGAAAACACGGGCCTGGGGGGATCGTCGCTGGGTGCGCTCATCGCTTTGTACACGGCGATCGCGCAACCTGACCTGATCGGGCGGTTGCTGCTCGAAAGCCCTTCCTTGTGGGCGTCGAACCGGCAAATCATCCGCGACAGCCGGCAGGTAAGCCGCTGGCCCGAGCGGATTCATCTGGCCACCGGAACTGCCGAAGCCGGCAGACCGGACCGCGATCGTAGCGTCGTCGACGATGTGCGGGAACTTGCGGGCATTTTCGGGCGGGCGGGCCTGGACGGGAAGCGGCTCCAGGTCGTGGTCGAAGAGGGCGCGAACCATCACGAATCCGCCTGGGCACGCCGGTTCCCCGAGGCGCTTCGTTTCCTGTTCGGCCGGTCGTAATCCGCGCCCGATCAGCGACTAGACAGCGTTGATCCCAGCCCGTGCGCCCGGGTGAGAGTTCGCCCTCCACACTACATAGACGCAGGCCGTCATGGCGATCACCGAAAGCTGTAGGTGCGTCCGCGCGGTGACCGGGCTGAGCAGGGGAAGCAGGTAGACGAGGTAGAGGAGAGGGCCGAGATTCCGCACCGAAGAGCGCGCTGGTTGCCCGACTAGCCAGTCCGCGGCAACGAGGAAGGCGGGAGTGAGAATCACCAGATCGTAGACGGTGAGGTGCGGCGACACCAGCACCGTGGCCAGGAGCAGGCAACAATAGCGCAAGGGCAGCGGCGCCGACGGCCCCTGCCTCCACACGGCGATCGTCATCCCCAGCACCAGTGCCGCGCTGATTCCGTACAACCCGAACGCCAGGGTGCTCCAGGGGAAGAGCATGACCCAGAAAGTCCGGAGCGAGTGAGTCTGATAGGGCCTGGGCTCCAGCCAACCCCACTGTGCGCGCACCGTGTGAAGGGCCACGATCCAGTGGCGCAGCGGACCCCACCCGTAATAAACGACCCCGACTGAAACTTGCGCCAAGGCTGAAACGATGGCAGCGGCCACCGTCTTCCAGGCCCCGAGCGAGAGGAATACAACCGCTGCCGCCAGGCCGAGTTGGGGTTTGTAGATCAGCAATCCCACGGCGACGCCGGCCCACACCTCACGCTTGGCACGCAGGGAAAAAAACAAAAGCGTGAAACAGACTAGAGCCAGAGCCGAGGTTTGGCCCCAGGCAATGAGGTGAAAGAACGCCGGGAAGGCAATCGCCAGCAGAAAGGCGGTCGCTCCCTGACCTTGCAAGGCGGGACAAGCACGCCAGATCGCGTAACCACAGGCGCCATAAAGAAGCGCACAGCAGCACCACCAGATCGCCAGTGCCCAGCCGTAGGAGATCTGCGCCAAAGGCGCGAACAGGATGGAAACCTGTGGAGGGTACAGGGGCAAATAGCGTTTGCCAGCAGCCTGCGGTACGCGCTCGGCCGACAAAGCTGCCGCCGCATTCATGTCGTACAGATCGGCCCCGCGATGCGCGGCTGCCAAGGAACCGAGCGTGTAGAAGTGCAGAAAGTCTGTTCCCTTGATGTTGCCCCCGCGGTCGAGGAGACCGGGAGTGGATAGATTCCACACGTATAACGACCACAAACACAGCCCCAGAATCAAAGCGTGCGCGCGCAGGCGCTTCGCCGTCAGCCACCCAGCGAGATTCGCGCCGGGCGAGAGGCGAAGCCTTTCGTTAACGGTCTCATTCATCTGCGCCGAACCCGCTTTCAATCACTCGCAGCGTAGCTTTCTAATTCCGGTTGGGGGGCGTCGGGATACAGGGTCCAGACCCGCCTTCCGTTGAAGTACTCGAGCAGTTCGCGATTCTGTTCTTCCCCCATATCGCGCGCCCAGACGACCTGCGCGCCGTCGATGTCGGCTCGGTTGTAGACCCACTCGTTATGGGGTCCATGATCCGGCGCATAGTGCACGATCACCAGATGTCGCCCCGGCATGGCATCAAGTTTTTTCAGAAAAGCCGCTCGTTGCAGGTTGCCGCGCGGCCAAATGGGTTCGATGTGGGTTCCAGCCACCACCGTACTCACTCGCAATACGATCATTCCCACGCAAAGCAGCGGCAGGCCGCGGACCAATGCCGCCCCCACCGGCCGCCCGCCGCCCCAACGCCATAACGCCAGGTGCCTCATGCCCTGGACGAGAACGAGAAAGAATAGGCCGGCGGCGGGTGCCACATAGTGCGCTCCCGTCCAGACCTCAAGCACGATGCCCACAAGCATCACCGCCGCCACGAGCAGGGGGATTCTCATCCTGCGGTCGCAGACCATGCATGGCAAAGCCAACAGCGGGACCGTGAAGATAGGCCCGGCATAAAAGGTCCATAGGACTCTCGCTTTGTAGAGCAGTCGCTGGCAGAGTCCCCACAGGCTACGCCCGGCTTCAAAATCGCGATCTTCGAATCCCAGGTAGAACTCCCGCATGACTTGATGCCGATAAGCGGGCTCGGGCCGCGGCTGCTGCCAGATGAAATAGGGCGCTACCGCATAGGTTCGCCGGTTGACCTGATATGGCATCAGGAACGGATCGCCCGTTACTCGCCAGAAGTAGTAGCCCATGGCGATCCCGGTTGCGAGCAATACTATTCCCAGGGGCAAGACCACGCGTCTGAGAACGACCGCGACCGGAAACCTCTTCTGCCGGACGATCCAGTGCAGCATCAGCAGCGCCAAGGGAAGGCTGAAAACCAACCCCTCGTAGGGCCGTGTATTGGCCAGTATCGCTAAACCCACTCCCATGGAGACAGAATCGCGGAGCCGCGCGTGCCGCCGGATTCGCGGCAGGGCTCCCAAAACCAACGCGCCTCCCAGGGTTGTCAGAGGGCCGGGGAAATAGCTGTTCATCCAGTAACTCATTACGCCCAACCGCAACCCGGCCAAAAGCGCTCCCAGCAATGCCCACCCGGGCGGGACCCACCCCTGCAGCATCCAGCACAGCGCGGAACACATTGCGCCGCCAGCCAGCAGTTGTCCGATCCACGGATGCCCCAGCACCTGGCCGAGTGCCAGCACCAGTCCTTGCCCCGGCGGGTACATGGAGGCGTAGGTGGGCTGCTCGATGATGTGGAAACTCTCAAAGTGAATCCACATCGGATGGGTCGGATTGGTCAGCTTGCCGTGGGCGAACGTGTCGGCGGCCAGCAGCAGGCTGAATTCGTCGTGGAATCTCGGCTCCGGCACCCCGAGGGCCGGTATGAGCGCGAGCCGGACGGCGATCACCCCTGCGCCCACGGTGAATACCGCCAGGCTTCGCCGTCGCGCTAGCCTCCCCAGTGCACGCTCAATGGAGCGTGGACCGCCGGAGCGGGGAACGCTCGCCTTGCGCCGCTGCGACCAGAAGACCAACACCGCCGCGGCGATCACCACGAGGAGTTCTATGAGGGTGAGCAGGTTGGGCGCGAGCCGAACGTAGAGGTTGAGCATGGTGGTGAACACCAGTCCCGGACGGCCCTCGGCACGAGCAGGGCAATCGAGAAAAAGGTGCGGTGGCCCACTACCGTCATTCTCTGCGAACCTCGAAGAAGTTCGTTGCGGGTTCGCAGCAGAAAAGATGCGCGGGCAGGGAACATGGAGGTTCGCGCGAAGAACGCGTTCGCCCCCGGTTCCGAACCTGCTATTTGCTTGCTGCTTCCTTGGCGCCAGTCTCTTCAAACAGCCCATCTACGATCTGAATCATTTCCTGGTCCACGGTGCGGTTGCGCGAGATGGCCTCTTTGAGCGGGATGGAAACAATCTTGTTGGACCGCAGAGCGGCCATGCAACCAAACTCCCCGCGATGCGCCATGTCGATCGCGCCCAGTCCGTAGCGCGTTGCCAGAACGCGATCGAAGGCACTGGGTGAACCGCCGCGCTGAATGTGCCCCAGCACCACCGCCCGCGTTTCAAAACCCGTGCGCTTCTCGATTTCGCGGGCAAGAATATTTGCGATACCCCCCAGCTTGGCGTGGCCGAACTCATCTTTGCCCATGTCCTGCACGATGGGAGCGCCGCTGCCGGCCTCGGCAAACTTGGCTCCCTCGGCGACCACGACGATCGAAAAGTAACGGCCCCGCTCATGCCGCTGGCGGAGAGATTCCGCGACCTTGTCCACATCGAAGGGACGCTCGGGAATCAGGATCACGTCGGCGCCGCCAGCGATGCCGCTGTACAGTGCGATCCAGCCGGCATCCCGTCCCATGACTTCCACCACCATCACGCGGTTATGCGCCTCGGCCGTAGTATGCACGCGGTCGATGGCTTCGCAGACGATGTTGCAGGCGGTGTCAAATCCGAAGGTGTAGTCGGTGCCGCCCAGGTCGTTGTCAATGGTTTTGGGGACGCCGACCACCTTGACTCCATTTTCATGGAGTTTCTGAGCAACGGACAAAGTATCATCACCGCCAATCGCGATCAGCGCGTCGAGTTGGTGCTTGGCAATCGTCTCCAGGCAGCGTTGTATGCCGTCTGGCCGTTTCGAGGGATTGGTCCGGGAAGTCCTCAGGATGGTGCCGCCCCGGGGCAGGATACCGCTCACCGCGTCCAGATCGAGGACCATGCTGTTGTCTTCAATCAGGCCGCGCCAGCCCTCCAGGAATCCTACGAATTCGTCGTGATAGTGAAACGACCCTTTGCGCACCACGGCGCGGATGACCGCGTTCAAGCCGGGACAGTCGCCTCCGCCGGTTAACATGCCAATCTTCATCGTATGCTCCTAGAGCTATGAGTTCGCACGAACCTTCCTGGGAATGCACTCCGGGTGCAGAGGCAAGACGAGGGGCCCTGAAACGCAGGAGTAGCAGACGTTCGGAAGCAATAGAGTAACACTAACGGGCGGAGGCTGGAACGAGAGCGCAGGTAGAAAATCGTTTACGTGCGCGTTTCTGCACCGGCTGACGAGCGGGCATTGCGCTTGGGCGCGAGATTCGCCACAATGCTCGATCGAACATGAACGCGACCCTGAAGATTCTTGCCTGGGCAACGGTAGCGGCGGTGGGCGCTTCGGCCGTCGGAGTGATTGCTATTCATCGGGGCGAACCGATCAACGCACTTTGGCTGGTCGCGGCAGCTACCTGCTGCTATGCCCTGGGATACCGCTTCTATAGCAAGTTCATCGCGGCCAGGATTCTAGCCCTGGATCCGCTGCGTGCTACGCCCGCCGAGCGCCTTGAAAATGGACGCGACTTCCTGGTGACCAACAAGTGGGTCGTCTTCGGGCATCACTTCGCCGCCATTGCGGGGCCGGGACCGTTAGTCGGGCCGGTCCTGGCGGTGCAGTTCGGATATCTGCCGGGCACGCTGTGGGTGCTGGCCGGCGCGGTTTTTGCGGGCTGCGTTCAGGATTTCGTGATCCTTTTGTTTTCCGTCCGCCGGGACGGCAAATCGCTGACGGAAATGGCGAAGCAGGAAATCGGGCGCATCGGCGGCTTTGTCGCCTATGCCGCCGTGATTGCCATCCTGGTGATCCTGCTGGCGGTGGTCGCTCTCATCGTCGTGAACGCGCTGCGAGACAGCCCCTGGGCGACCTTCACCATCGCGATGACAATTCCGATCGCCCTGCTGATGGGGCTCTACCTGCGCCGTCTCCGGCCCGGCAAAGTTCTGGAAGTTTCCGTCCTCGGCTTTATCCTGGTGCTGCTGGCCATCTGGGGCGGGCAATGGGCGGCGCAGAATCCAGCGGTGGCCCAGGTTTTTACTCTGCGAGGTACCAGCCTCGCGATCCTGATCATGCTCTACGGATTTGCGGCATCGGTTCTGCCGGTCTGGCTGCTGCTCGCGCCCCGTGACTACCTCAGCACGTTCGTCAAGCTGGGCACGATCGCTCTGCTGGCCATTGGCATCGTGGTGCTCCACCCCACCCTGCACATGCCGGCTCTGACCCGTTTTGCAGACGGCACCGGCCCGGTATTCGCAGGGAAGATTTTTCCCTTCGCGTTTATCACCATCGCCTGCGGAGCCATAAGCGGGTTCCACTCGCTGATCTCCAGTGGGACCACGCCGAAGCTGATCGCTCGCGAAACGGAAACCCGCATCGTGGGCTACGGTTCCATGATGGCGGAATCGGCGGTCGCCATCATGGCCATTATTGCGGCCTGCGTGCTTCAGCCCGGGGTTTACTTTGCCATTAACAGCCCGGCAGGCGTGGTGGGGAACAGCGCCGCGGCGGCAACCGCCACGATTTCGGCCTGGGGATTTCCCATAACCGCAGCGGACATGCAGGCGCTGGCTCATGCCGTCGGCGAGCAGACTTTGTTCAACCGCACCGGCGGCGCGCCCGCTTTTGCCGTCGGCATGGCCCACATTTTCTCGCAGAGTCTCGGCGGCGAAGCGGTCATGGCCTTGTGGTACCACTTCGCCGTAATGTTCGAAGCGCTATTCATCCTGACTATTCTCGACGCCGGCACGCGCGTCGCGCGCTTCATGATCCAGGATGGGTTCGGGCACATTTACAAGCCGCTGGGGCGCACCAGTTGGTATCCGTCGATTCTTTTGACCAGCGCGCTGATCGTTGCGGCCTGGGGATACTTCCTGTGGCAGGGAGTCAAAGATCCGCTGGGCGGAATCAATTCGCTGTGGCCTCTGTTCGGCATCGCCAATCAGCTGCTGGCGACGGTGGCGCTGTGCGTGGCGACAACCATCATCATCAAAATGCACCGTGCGAAATACGCGGTGGTCACGCTGGCGCCGCTGCTCTGGCTGGTGGCCGTTACCTTCACCGCGTCCTGGCACAAGGTGTTCGATCCCAGCCCGCGCATCGGTTTTCTGGCGCAGGCGCGAGCTCTGGCCGGAGGGCCCCAGGTGGCCTCGACCGCCCGGCTGATCTTCAACAACCGGCTCGATGCTGCCGTGACCTCGATTCTGGTGGTGATGGTGGCGCTGGTGCTGATCGAATCGGCACGGCAGTGGATCGGGATTCTTACCGGCAGGGAAGCGTCCACCGTGAGAGAAGCCCCCTTCGTCTTAACCCGCTTGGCGGAGGAGCAGGGATGAGCCGCCTTGCCCAAGCCGCCAGAATTCTCGTGGCCACATTGCGCGAGATCTTCGACGAGGCCGCCTACACGCGGTTCCTGGAGCGGAAACAGGTCCCGTCATCTCCCTCTGCCTACGCCGATTTTTGGCGGGAGCGCGAAGCAGCCCAGAAGCCGCGTTGCCGTTGCTGCTAGGAACTTGTCGAGACCGTGAGGATGGATCGGGAAAGTGAGGAACAGTTATGTTGAAGAAATTTCCGGTTGGGACTGCAGCGCTGCTGGTTCTGCTTCTCGTTTCCCGAGGGCATCCGCAGGGCGACGACTCCGCGGGGCCGACCATGCGCCCGGTCCTGCGCGGGCGCCGGGCCGCGGTCGCGACGATGAAAGCGGAGGCGACCGAAGTGGCCCGCCACATTCTCGATGCCGGGGGAAATGCATTCGACGCCGCGGTCGGTGGCCAGGCCGCGCTGGGCGTGACTGACTTCGCACTGAACGGCGTGGGCAGCGACGCGGTTTTGCTGGTTTACAACGCTCGCGAGAAGAAGGTGTATTCGATTAACGCCGAGCCTCGTGCGCCCAGGCTGGCGAGCATCGAATGGTACGAGAAGAACAACGGCGGCAAAATTCCGGAGAGCGACGGCCTTCTGTCCGGCGGTCTGCCCGGCGTAGTCGACGCCTGGTACACCCTGCTGGACCGCTGGGGCACGATGAGCTTCGAGCAGGTGTTGCAACCGGCCATCGATCTGGCCGAAAAAGGTTTCCCGCTCAGCGAATACGGCGCCTCATACATCGCCGGCTCGAAAAAAATACTCAAGTACCCCACCACCACGAAGATCTATCTGCCGAATGGCCACCCGCCAAAGGCTGGGGATATTCTCAGAAATCCCGATCTGGCGCGCACGCTGAGAAAACTGGTTGACGCCGAACAAGCGAATCAGGCCAAAGGCCGCCACGAGGCGCTGAAAGCCGCTCGCGATCGCTTTTATGAGGGAGACATTGCCCGCGACCTGGCCGCCTTCTCCGAGGCAAACGGCGGCCTGTTCCGTTATGAAGACTTCGCCGGGTACGGCGTCGAAGTCGAGACTCCGGTATCAATCAACTACCGGGGTTACCAGGTCTACAAGAACCCGTCCGCCAGCCAGGGCCCGACGGAACTTATCACGCTCAACCTCCTAGAAGGCTATGACCTGAAAGGGATGGGCCTCAACAGCCCCGATTTCCTTCATAGCAGCGTGGAGGCGGTCAAGCTGGCGATGGCCGACCGCGAGAAATATCTCGGTGACATGGACTTCATAAAGATTCCCTACGCCAGTTTGCTCTCGAAGGACTATGCGCGGGAGCGCAGGAAACTGATTGATCCGGCAAAAGCCTCTCTTGAACTGCGCCCGGGAACCCCCGAAAAGGTGATCGGGGGCATGGCGGCGCTCGAGCGTCCGCTCCACGAGGTCCTCGACGGCGACGCCAGCCACGACGGCGATACCAGCTACGTTGCAATCGTCGACCAGGAACGCAACATGGTCAGCTTCGAACCGAGTCTGCACAGTTTGTTCGGCACCGGCGTCGTCATGGGAGATACGGGCATCATCTTTAACTGCCGCGGGGACTATTATTCGCTGGTCCGCGGCGAAGCCAACGCCCTCGAGCCCGGCAAACGACCGCGCAGCACGCTGCAGAGCACGCTGATCATGAAGGATGGCCAACCCTACGCGGTCCTGGGCAGTCCCGGCGGCGACGATCAGGTCATGCGGACGATGCAGACGCTGATCAACCTCATCGATTTCGGCATGAACATTCAACAGGCCATCGAGGCGCCGCGCTGGTCATCGCGGGCTTTTCCCGCGTCACCGTTCCCGCACACGATGTATCCCGGCGACATGGCGGTGGAGTCCCGGGTCCCGGAGGCAACCCGGCAGGCTCTGATTGCCCGTGGTCACAAGCTCCGGGTTGCGCCTCCCTGGTCGCTGGGCTCGAACGCCGGAATCGTGGTCGACGCCACCTCCGGAGTGCTCAGTGCCGGGGCTGATCCGCGCGTCGATGCCTACGCCTGGGCCTGGTGATGGGTACGAACTGGGGCAATTCGCCGCGGAGATCGCCACCGCTAGAACCCAAAACCTTTCCGCGATACACTGGCAGTTACATGCGCGTCCTCGGCATCGATTGTGGGGGAGAGTACACCGGCTACGGCGTGGTCGAAATCCAGACGAACAACCGGCTCTGCTGCCTGACCAGTGGCGCCATCAAGCTCTCGCCGCGGGAAGCCTTGCCGCGACGCTTATCCCGCATCTACATGCACCTCGGTGCCGTCATCTCCGAACATCAGCCCGATGAAGTAGCGATCGAAGACGTCTTTTATGCCTTGAACGTGAAGTCGGCTCTCAAACTGGGACAGGTCCGGGGCGTCGCCATGCTGGCCGCTGCCTCCGCCGGGCTGGAAGTTTCCGAATACTCGCCGCTGACCATCAAATCGTCGGTGGTCGGCTACGGGCGCGCCGAAAAGCAGCAAGTCCAGCAG
>Ga0209698_10007394_pt1 | contig 11532 bp, 10 predicted proteins | sample LitLauG_LLR_2012_FD_187203 | JGI IMG/M metagenome (GOLD analysis project Ga0209698, IMG submission 187203) | Freshwater sediment microbial communities from Pennsylvania, USA - Little Laurel Run_MetaG_LLR_2012 (SPAdes) (version 2) | ecosystem: Environmental > Aquatic > Freshwater > Creek >... | reverse complement strand
TGCTCCTTGCGCTCCTACCACTCTCAAACCTCTACAACGCCAGTTTCGTGGGCCAGTTATTCGGCGTCGAGCTGCTGTTTTTTCTGCTGCTACCCATACTCTTGCTACTTTCGAAGTGGGAACTAGCGAACTCATCCCGAACGACTGTCAAGATTCTGGCGTTGTGGTTCCTGATCCAGATTGCCACCGACATTGCTCAGGACATTTCCCTTGGGGATTTGCTTCGGGGTTGGGCGAAGCTCCTCGCGTTCGCCCTGGATTACTACGTTCTCTCCAAGCTCCTGACCACGCCGCGTCGACTCTTGGCGTTCCTGCTGGGTTGGAGTGTCGTCTATCCCTTCAACTCCTCCTTGGAGGAGTTTGACTTCGCAACGGACTGGAAGTTTGGAATCGGCTTCGCCATACCGATTGCCTCAGCGTCAGCGCTTCTACTCCTGCTTCCCACGCGAATTCGACTGATCGCCGCGCTGGTCTCAATCATCTGCATGGCGGACGCCATCGTGTCGTTGGCGCTAACAGCGCGGAACAACTTTCTGGCCGAATTCGTCGCAGCCGTCCTGCTCGCTTCGACCCTCTTTTCGCCCACGCGCCGAATCCTCCATATCGCCATCATCCGATACCCCATTGCGGGCGTAGCTGGCGGCTTGCTTGCGATCTATCTGGCTGGCCTCGCTTACGTCACGTTGGCGGAATCGGGCACCCTGGGATCGACGGCGTACGAAAAACTCCAGACCCAACAGGTTCGGGGCGTGGATCCAGTCCTGGGATTATTTATCGGTGGTCGCTCCGAATACAACACGTCTTTTGTCGCCATCAAAGATTCTCCCATCTTCGGGCACGGCTCTTGGTTCCGGAGCGCGTATTACTACTCATACTATGTGGACAGCGTCCACCAGTTCGGATCGCCGGAACAAATTAACCAGGTTGATTCGACGGTCAGCGTTGGCGAGCCTCTCGTGCCCACGCACTCCCACCTCTTCGGTAGCTGGGTCGAGAGCGGAATTATCGGGGCCGTATTCTGGCTCCTCGCGCTTTGGACCTCCTTTCGAGCACTGCAACGATCGGTGGATCTCACTTCCACCATTCATGTCATCGTTATCGTCACGTTCTTCCAGTTTGTCTGGAACATTCTTTTTTCTCCCTTCGGCGGAAGTGCGCGGTTGTCCGCCGCCGTATTAATCGTCCTCTATCAAGCCGCTTGTCGTAGCAACGATTGGGTCTCGCGTAGTGGCGAGACTGAAGGCCCCAGGAAATCTACGACGAAATCCCTTTAGCACAATCGAGATTCCGCGAGGGCTCAATCCCCCGGGGCACAATGCGGACTCGTTGAACACCCAGGAACGTCTCTTACGCCGCCCTTCGAGCAAGATGCGAAATTGATCATGAAGTGGCCGATCCCGCCTGCGTTGATTAGGTTGCTACGCCCTTTGGACGATGTTCGCGCCCGCCAGGCTCGGCTTACTTCCATTGTTTTATTGATTGCAAAGGTCATTTCCCTTGGCGCAAACCTGCTAGCGATTCCCATCGCTCTTCACGCACTCGGAACCGCAGCGTTCGGCGTATGGATTACTGTGGTTTCGCTGCAGGCCATTCTGTCCTTTGCTGACATGGGAATCGGCAATATGCTGGTCACGACCATCGCTCAGGCGTCGGGGCGTGGCGACAACGATTCCATCCGACGCGATATCGCGAGCGGCGCGGCGATGTTGACCGCATCGGCGGTGGGTCTCGCTACCCTGGTCGGCGTCGCCAATTTTTTTCTTCCCTGGAGCCGCATCCTCAATGCCGGCACCGACCCCTCCGAAAGCGATTTGGCGACTTCGATCGCAATTGTTGGCTTTGGCATGGCTCTCTGCATGCCTCTTGCCCTTGTTGCCAAATTGCAGACGGCATTGCAGCGAGGATACGAATCTGCAGCATTTGGAATTCTTAGCAGCCTCGTATCACTCATTGGAATCGTCCTTTCCGCTGCCACTCACCGTGGACTCTCCGCATTTGTGGCTTCTTCCATCGCCGGCTCGGTAGTCTCTTCGATCGCAAACGCTCTCTACTTTTTCCTAATCCGGAGACCCGATCTCCGACCGCAGGCGCGATACCTGGAATGGACCCGTACGGGTCTCCTGTTTCGGCAGGGGCTGGTTTTTTTCGCGCTACAGATGTCCATTGCCGTGGGCACCACGACCGACAACCTGATCGCGTCGAATCTTTTGGGATCGGTCGCAGCAGGGGACTATGCGGTGCATGCGCGTCTCTTCAGCATCTCAACCGTGCTCTTGATGGTCTTCCTGATTCCCCTGTGGCCTGCCTACGGAGAGGCGCTCGGAAGCAATGACCACGAGTGGATTCGCAAGACCCTGTATCGGTCCCTCCGATTCTCGATTGCCGCGTCCGCGTGCATCTCCCTGGCCCTGCTGTTCGCGGGTCCCACCCTGCTGCGCCTCTGGGTTGGCGGTCGACTGCCCTTCGACTCCGCATTGGGCCTTGGCCTTTCGCTCTGGTGCCTTTGCGAGGCATGGAACGCCGGGGTCGCTCCTTATCTCAACGGAACCATGCGAATCAAGCTGCAATTGCTGGCGGCGATCACCTATGCGCCCGTCAGCATCGGACTACGCTTTGCGCTTGTGCCGTTGATCGGTGTGGCAGGAATACCCCTCGGATCCGCGGTCGCCTACCTCCTGACCAACGTCCTTCCTGTTGCCCTCCATCTTCGCGGCGAAGCATCTGGAGTACGTGCAATGGCGAATTGATGGTGGGAGGGGTCACACCCACGCCACACTGCATCGCCATCGTGGATACCCGACACGGAGAACCATGTCTGCCGCTGGCTGCGACGCCTTGCCGACGGCGTCGATCCGCGGTCGGCATCGGCAAGCCCGCAAGCTGCTGTCCGGAAACCGGCCGCCCCGCCTTCGCGACTAGCCCGACGATGAATGCCACCCTGAAGAAATTCACAAAACCGCTCGCCTACGCGCTTTTCACGATCGGCTTTGATCCGCGACGTCTCGGATCACTGCGCCACTTCGCCCGCTACACAAGAGACGCGAGGTCGTTTCGAAGGATGGGCGGACGAGCCACGCACGCATTTCCCATTGTCACGGACTTCACCGAGCAGGCGGGTTCGGCGCGCGGGCATTACTTTCACCAGGATCTGCTCGTCGCGTCGTTCGTCCACCGAAGCAATCCGTCCCGGCATATCGATATCGGGTCGCGCATCGACGGCTTCGTCGCGCACGTCGCATCCTTCCGAAAAATCGAAGTGATGGATGTCCGGAGCCTCGAGAGCACCGGTCACGAGAACATCTCGTTCCTGCGCTCCAATCTGATGGACCGCGACATGGCGGCGGACGGCATCGCGGATTCGATTTCCTGCCTTCACGCGATCGAGCACTTCGGTCTCGGCAGATACGGAGACCCCATCGATCCCGAGGGACACATCAAGGGCTTTCGCAACATCCTGCGGATGCTCAAGCCCGGGGGGTCCCTCTACATCAGCTTTCCGATCGGCAAAGCCAATGAAGTCCACTTCAATGCGCATCGCGTCTTCCATCCGAAGGACATATTCACGTGGGCGGAGGACGAAAGCATGCTTCGCATGAACCGCTTCGACTATGTCGATGACGAGGGCAAACTGCACCAGAATGTCGACTTGGAGGCCGATCCAGTCGATGTCGTCTTCGGGTGCGGCATCTACACGTTTCAAAGGGCCAGGTAGAACGTCCTCAACCAACGATACGGCGCCGGACGGACGCAGACAGGGAGTCCGTGAACTCCTTGAGAAAGGAACCCTGGAATCCGAAGGCCCGCGATTCGCTGGGATCGATGGACGAAATTCGAACAAGCATGCCATCCGGTATTACGCCCTCCAGCGCGTCGCGAATCCTTGCATACCGGCGCGCATAGTCCGATGAGAAGCTCCGTCCGCCGACCGTTGTCCAGTAGGTGATGGGCTCCGTTCTCGCGCCCTTTTGCGCGACAAGCCTCGCAACCGGAAGATTCGTCTCTCCCAGTTGCATGATCGATTGGACGGTCTGCTTCACGATCCGAAAGCCCTGGGCCGGATAACACCCTTCCGGGAGGTGTGCCACGGTCAGCTTGTCGATCTGGTTCTCGCCATAGGCGATGAGCAGCATGATCCGATAGCCGCTGTCGCGCTCGACGTATGTGCGACTCAGCTGCTGGTTGTAGGTGCTCTCCAGCATGGCTTGAACGTCGGGAGAAGGCAGCACCGGGGCAATCGAGGCGTCCATCTGCCAGGGCCCGAATTCCTTCGGCACGTCGGTCTCGAGGTGAAGCGGCGGCAACTCGCGCGCCAGATAGCGACGGGGCTCGACGACCGGTGCCAGGACGGCGGTGAAAAGCATCCCGCCCCCTGCAAGAAAAGCGCGGCGGTCAGGCACCCTGCCCCCGCTTCCAGTGCCAGCCGAATTTTTGCTCCAGCAGAAACGACGCCAGGAGGAAGGTCGCGAGAGCAAAGCCAAACATGGCGATCCCCGCGAATTCGTGCAGGAAGCCCTGTCCCGCCTCGTCCCCCAGGTGGTAGGTGATGAGGCTGAGCAGCACGATGCGCACGATATTGGCCGCGATCGCGATCGGAACGATGATCGCCAGCAGAACGCCCAAGCGCCAGACCGAGCGCGGCGGCACGAGGTAGAGGTAGAGAAGGCCCACCGCCGAGAGGCTGATGATCGAGTTCATTCCCGCGCAGGCCTCGGCCACCAGCAATTGGTACGGGCCGACGGTGATGATTACCCCGTCGCGCGCGACCGGGTAGCCGAGCGTGTAGAGAAGGTCGGCGGCCTGCTGCGAAACAAAGGTCTTGAGGCTTGCCGTCGCCTGGCCCACGACAAAGGCCGGGAGCGGAATCGAGATCGCGAGGAAAAAGATCGGGAACCAGAATCGGACCACCAGGCGCGGCCCGCCGACCATCCAGATCGCCCCGGCAACTAGCGGGATATGCGCGATGGCCTCCAGGGGGGCGATCTTGGTGCGCGCGCCCAGAAGATAAAGGAGCGCGCCCAGCACCAGGAGCGAGACCGGCGCAAGCGCAGAAGCAGGCGGAACGGCCTCGCGCAAGGCCCCACGCTCGCGCCAGAAGAGAAATAGCGCGATGGCTACCAGGACGGGGGCATGCTCGCTGTCCCCGGTCGCCCAGGCCGTGTTCCAGAACCGCACGTAGGTGACCAGCAGGACGGCGGCAAGCCCCGCAAAGATCGGCCACCATGCCCGCCAGGAAAATGGCGCCGTCCCGGCAGTGTTCACGTGGGGTAGGCCGGCTTGCCGAAGAAGCGGCGGATGCCGTTCGCGGCCCCTCGGGGACCGGAGATCGTCGCCAGCAGCGGAAGCTCCAACAGGGACGTCACGTCGCCAATCAACCGCACGCGCGGCGCACGCTGCTCGAGAACGAGAGCGAGCAGGATCCCCAGGACCAACCCCGCCGCGACTCCGATTGCCGTGTTGCGCATTTTCTTGGGAGAGGAGGGACGGGTCGGCACCTGGGCTTCCGACAGGACGATCACATTGGTGTGCTGGACCTGGCTCTCGAGGCTGGTTTGCGAGAACCGTTGCCCGACAAGATCGAAGGCCTTCTGCGCATTGTCGACTTCGCGCTGGAGCACGGTCAGCTGGTCCCGCAGGCCTCGAACCTTCAGTACCTTGGCCTTTTGCGCGTCGAGCGCCGCGCGGATCTGCGCCTCGCGCTGGATATTGACGTCGTTGCTGGAATTGACGGTGCTGGCGACCTTGCGCATTTCCTCCTGGAGGGAATTGCGAAGTGCTTCGAGTTCGGCTTGCGCGCGCTGGTAGGCCGGGTAGTTCGGGCCGTATTGGCGCGCCATGTCCTCGAGCTTGGCCTCGCTCCGGGCGATCTCTGCTCTCAGGCCTTCGACGACGCCATTGTGCTGCACATCGGGTGAAGAGCCGGGCTTTCTCGCCTGCTTTTCGCGCGAGGTCGACTCGCCGAGTTGCGCCTGGACCTGCGTCAGTTGTGAGCTGAGCTCCGCAAGGCGCGAAGTCTCCATATCGACGCGTTCGTCCGTCGCGACGATGCCGTTCTCGCGCTGGAATTCCGAGAGCTTTGCCTGAGCCTCCTCAACGCGAATTCTCTCCTGGGCGGAGCGCTGGGCGAACCAGTCGGCGTAATCCTTCGTCGGGTCGACCTTGAGGTCGACGCTGGCCTCGAGGTAGGCCTTTGCAAACGCATTGGCAGCATTTGCCGCAAAAGTCGGATCGGGATTCGTGAACTCGAGCGTGAGGATGTTGCTTGTGCGGGAAGGAATCACCGTAAGAAAACGCCCGAGGATGTCACCATAGTACTGCTCGAAGCTCGCCGCGCCCTCGCGGCGGTCCTGCCACTGCAGCCTTGCCGACTCGCTCTTGTCGATTCCGAGCGCCTTGATCACCTTGTTCGAGACCCGCATGCTGTGAACGATGTCGACCTGGGTCGCGACATAGGTAGGGGCAAGGATCGAGTAGGTTGCGCCCTGGTTGCTGAGGAGGTCAGGCTCCCGGACATCGAGGAGCAAAACGGTGCTTGCCGTGTAGAGGGGCGTCGCCACGAGGCCGAGGAGGAGGGCAATGGCACCGACGCCCAGCGTGACCCCGGCGACGAGGCGCCACCTGGCCTGGAGAGTGGCGAGCAGTCGGGCTAGGTCCATGGGTGCGATCCTGCGGGGTTCAGAAGAGGCTTTCTCGGATGCTGATCACGTCGTTGGCCTGCACCGGATCGTCGAGGCTCTCGGGGTGGATCTCGGTGACCTTGCCATCGGCGCCTCGGCGCTCGACCCGGATGCCGCGGAGCGTGCCACGCGCGGTCACCCCGCCGGCCGTTGCCACCGCCTGGCGGATCGTCATGAAGCGCTCGACGCGGTAGGTTCCGGGGCGCTGCACTTCGCCGTGTACGTAGTACATCGGGGCGCGCTTCACATAGATGACGTCCCCAGCCTGGAGGACGAGGTCCGCGGCCCGTGATCCCTTCGTATCGAACATGTTCTCGAGGTCGATATCGCGGTTGACGACGCGACCGTTCTCGCGGCGGCTGAGCGTCACGAAGTCGGCACCATTGATCGTGATGCCGCCCGCCACCGCCAGCATGTCGCTCAAGGTGTAGCGAAGGTCGAGCGGGTAGCGGCCCGGGCGGTTCACGTTCCCAAGTACCGATACCTGCTGCGAGCGGAACTGGAGGACCGTCACCGTGACCTGGGGCTGGCGCAGGAACTTGCCCTTTTCCAGCGCCGTGGCGATGCGCTGCTCCGCCTGCCGGGGGGTTGCCGAGCGCACGGCGACAGCGCCGATCAGCGGCAGGGTGATGGAACCCGATTCGTCCACCCGGGCTTCGGTCTGCATGTCCGGGCTCTGGAACACCGTTACCTTGACGACGTCCCCCGTATCGAGGACGAGAGCGTCTGCCGGCAGTGAGCCCGCAGGGGAATCGGGGACCATGACTTCGGCGGCCGCGGGCACGGGGGCCGCGGACGGCGGGCCGCCAAACCAGGCGCAGCCCGAGGCCGAAAGGGCAATTGCGACACCAACCGTCGCGATCAGGGCTTTTTGGGGCGTCATTTGTTCCGGTTCCAGCCAACCCTCAACCTTATCCATTTTATGTGATCTTTACGTGTCACAAGGCCCCCACCCGGTAGCTCAACTGGATTTGCACGGTTCGGTCCCGGAAGTCGAAGCCCGTCGTGGTGGAGGTGCGATGGCTCAGCATCTGCTGCAACTGGATGTTCCAGCGATCCCGTGGTGACCAGATGAGGCGCGAATAAATGTCGCGCTCGCGATCGATCCGGGCGGGCGCCGGGCCAAAAAAGAGCGTGTAGAGGTTGGAAGGGTCGCCCTTGTAGTCCGACCTCGAGGCGTTCTCTCCCGCTTCGAACTGCACCTTCGTGGAAACGGCATACCCGAAACCGGCGCGAGCGGAGGTGCTGATCGTATAGATGCGAAAAAGGTCGTCGATGCCATTGAGATCGCGCGAGATCCCCGCCGTCAGCGCGAGACGCGCTCCCGCCTGATACGTCAGAGAGGCGCTCCCAACCGGGCCAGAGAAATTCCGGTTCGGGACATCTGCGTAATAGCGCTTCGCATAGCCGTAGAGGATGTCAATGCTGCTCTTGCCGGAGAAGGCGTAGCGGGTGGAGACGTCCACCTGGTGTTGCCGGAAGGAGTTGTCGATCGGGGCAAAGCTGACGATGGTCCGATTGGGGTACTCGGTGCGGTTCTCGCTTACGCCCAATACGATCTCGTGGCCCAGGGCAGAATCGAACGCGATTTCCGCGCGGCCCGTCGAACTGCGGAAATCGAAATAGTTGCGGCTCGAGAGGGAATTGAGACCGCGGATCTCGTCGTAGCGCACGCCGATCCGCCGGTCGGGGCGCGGGTGCCACTGCGCCAGGAAGTGGTCGGTGTGGGTGCTCTCCCGGTTGGGGACGGTCGAGAAGTAGCTAGCGAAGCTCGTGAGCGATTCCTGCAGCGAGTTGCTTGCGTCGCCGTCCCAATCGTTCGTGAGCTGCCACTTCCAGTCAAGCGAGTAGTTGCGAAAGGTCTCGTCGAACCCTCGGTTGTGGACGAAATCTTGCCGCGTCACGCTGCCAAGGTAGTCAAGTTCCTGCCGTCCCCCCTGCACCTTTCCGGCGACCGAGGCGAAGGGCGCGAGCATTTGGTCGTCGCGATGGTCGGTGGAGAGACCCACGGAACGGGGAGTCTCGGCGTCCGGCAGCCGGAATAAGTTGTCGTCCCGCATCGCCGTGAATCCTGCCGTGATGGCAAGGTCGGGATGTTCATCATCAGGATTGGGAGAGGATGCGCGTGCCGTTGAGACGAGAGCGAACCCGATCGCTGCGCCCTGCGCGATGACCCGTAACGGCTGGCGGGATCCTCCCAAGTCTCAAACCTGCCCGTGGTGCCTGCGGTGCCACTCCCACGCGGTGAGCACGATCTCGTCAAGCGACTCCACACTGGGACGCCAGTCGAGCACTTCGCGCGCCTTGCGCGCGTCGGCGATGAGCGCCGCGGGGTCGCCTTCGCGGCGCGGCGCGATCCGGTGCGGGACGGGGCGGCCCGATGCCTTTTCGACCGAGCGGATCACCTCCATCACGCTGTGGCCCCTGCCTGTGCCGACGTTGACCGCGCACGATGGCGCTCCCGCCGCCAGGACCTCGAGACCGCGGATGTGGGCCTGGGCGAGATCCGAGACGTGGATGTAGTCGCGGATGGCCGTGCCGTCGGGCGTGGGGTAGTCGGCGCCGAAGACTGCCAGCTCCGGGTGCCTCCCCATTGCGGCGAGAATGGCGAGCGGAATGAGGTGGGTCTCGGGCTCGTGGGCCTCGCCGATCTCGGCCGAGGCGTCGGCTCCCGAGGCGTTGAAGTAGCGCAGGCAGATCGAACGGATGCCGTGCGCGGCGCCCACCCAGCGGATCGCGTTCTCGCAGTCGAGTTTGGTCTGCCCGTAGGGGCTCACCGGAGCGTAGCGGTGGGTCTCCGGGATGGGCACTTCCTCGGGCGTGCCGTAGATCGCCGCGCTCGAGGAGAAGATGAGGCGCTTCACATTGCCGTTGCGCATCGCCTCGAGGAGGTTGAGCGTCCCCACGAGATTGTTGCGGTAGTAGGCGAGCGGCTCGCGCACGCTTTCACCCACGCTGATGCTGGCGGCAAAGTGGATCACCGAATCGATGTCGTGCCGCCGGATCACATCGCTGATCTCGTCGACGTGGGAGAGGTCGCCCTCGATGAGCGGGCCCCAGCGCACCGCCCAGCGGTGGCCGCTTCCCAGATTGTCGAAGGCGACCGGCCGGATCCCCGCCTGCGCGAGGAGCTTGCAGGTGTGGCTGCCGATGTAGCCCGCGCCACCCGTCACGAGGACGGTTCGGAGTTCCGCTGGATCCATGAATCGGCCGAGTTTACGGGGAGCCGATGAAGCGCACGTGTCGGACCCGGGCCCCTCAGCCGCAGCCGGGAATCGGGTCGGCACCCGGCTGGGGGGGCCCCTTGCCCTGCGCCGGATCCTCGGCTCGGCCCGGGCGCTGGAACATGCGCGCAAGAACGGTGCCGGCCAGCAGCGAGGGAAGGAGCACGAGCGCCTCGCCGTTGGGAGAGGCGAGGAGCGCCACGGCGGGTCCGGGGCAGTAGCCGCAGGCCCCCCAGCCGACGCCAAAGGCGAGGGAACCCAGGACAAGGCCCGCGTCGATCCGCGTGAGCGGGGAGACGGCGAAGGTCTTGTCCCACAGCGGACCGCTCGAGCGAAGGACGCGCGTGAAGGTGGGGAGGGTCACGGCGAGCGCTCCTCCCATCACGAATGCGAGGCTTGGGTCCCAGTGGCCCGATACGTCGAGAAAATCGAGCACCTTGCCGGGCAGGGTCATCCCGGAGAGGGCAAGGCCGAATCCGAAGACGAGGCCGGCGAGGAGGCTGAGAAGGAGCCTTCTCACGATTCGATCCCCAGTACGTGGCGCACGACGTAGACCGTGAGCGCGCCTGCGACCATGAAGGTGATCGTAGCGACGAGGGAGCGGCGCGAGAGGCGCCCGAGGCCGCAGACGCCGTGTCCGCTCGTGCAGCCTCCGGCAAAGGAAGTGCCGGCGCCGATCAGCACGCCCGAGACGACCAGGAGGGGGACGGGGATGCCGGGGCGGGATACCGGTCCGCCGCCCAGGATCGCGTAGCAGGCGCCGGCGCCGGCGACCAGGCCCGCAAGAAAGAGAAGGCGCCAGAGGATCTCCCCGGGGACGAGGTAGACGAGGCCGGAGACGATGCTGCTGACTCCGGCGAGGCGGCCGCTGAACTTGAGCAGCAGGAGGGCGGAGAGGCCGATCAGGAGACCGCCGACGGTCGAGGCTATGGGGGTGAAGTGGTCCATTCTCGGATGATAAATGGGTTGTCGGTGCCTCCCTCACGCCTGGCCCCTTCCAGGGAGCGAGAGAAAGTCCGTTGTCGTTCCGGATGAACTGGAATCACGCAGCGACCCCAGCAGGAATCGCCCCGGATCGACCGCCTCGGCAAGCGGGCGCTCCACGGGCCATGGCTCGCCTTCGAGCTGCGAAGCGACGAGTTCCGCCACGAGGGCGTGAAGCGCCAGCCCGTGCGAACCCAGTGCAAAGGCGCAGGCGAGCCCTTCTCTTCGAGGTAAGTCCCCGAGGTGGGCGCCCCGCGAGGCGCCGGGATCGGCTCCAAGCGCCGCGTCATCGACGATCCAGCCCGCCAGTGGAAGCCGGTCCTGCGAGAGGCAGCGCGTGCCCTCGAACACTCCGACCGGCGTGGCGTCCCAGGGGGTGGCGACAAGGCGGCTGATTCGGCCGAGGTTTTCCTGGTGTGCGGATTGCTCATCGAGCGCCCGCATCTCCTTTCGCGCCATCGGGTCCTCGAAGGTTGCGCCCACCGCCGCGGGCGCCAGGATGGGTGGCAGGAGGTACCCGTCGCCGCAAAGTCCAGCCCGCAACCCGGGGGGAGCAGGCGCGATGTGGGATATGCGGCCGGGGACGCCGCGCACGACGTCCTGGAATGCGCCCGCCAGGCGTGTCGCATCGAGCGCGTTGGCGAGCACGA
>Ga0209698_10007391_pt1 | contig 11534 bp, 10 predicted proteins | sample LitLauG_LLR_2012_FD_187203 | JGI IMG/M metagenome (GOLD analysis project Ga0209698, IMG submission 187203) | Freshwater sediment microbial communities from Pennsylvania, USA - Little Laurel Run_MetaG_LLR_2012 (SPAdes) (version 2) | ecosystem: Environmental > Aquatic > Freshwater > Creek >... | reverse complement strand
GCACATATGACGCGCCGCCGTCTGCGCCACATAGAACACGCCCGTCAGGTTCACCGCAATCACGCGCTCCCACTCCTCCGGCGTTATGTCGAGAAACTTGTGCCGAATGCTGATCCCCGCATTATTGATCAGTACATCCACGCCATCCATCAACCGGATCGCCTCCGCAAACGCCGCCTCCACCTGCATCAGGTCGGTCACGTCCGCGATGATCGCCTCAGAAACGCCGGCCTCGCCCACGCCGCGCAAATCACGCTTAATCCTCTCGCACGCCGCCGCATCCCGATCGAGCACGCACACCCGCGCCCCTTCTTCGAGGAACCGCGCCGCCGTCGCCGCGCCAATCCCGCTCGCCCCACCGGTGACCAACACCCGCTTGTCCTTCAACCCTCTCATGGACTCTCCCTGCCGACGCCTCTAACCGCGTGGCCCATCAGGATAACCGACGCAATGCAAGAGCGTATGCACTTCGAGAAAGTGAAACGGTGAAAGTGAAGGATTGGTTTTGGTGGGAGAAGAAGATTCAGTCACGTGTTTCGTAGACGTGGCGGGAAAGTCCCCACTTGGCAACACCAGCCGGAAGTGGGGCACCCGGCCAACAATACGTCTACACTCCCACCGGCTCCGCCTTGGTTGCCAGCAACTGCCTCAACACATACTGCAGAATCCCGCCGTTGGAGTAGTACAGGGCTTCCTGCGGCGTGTCGATGCGGACCACGGCGTTGAACTCAACCGGGTCTTTGCCCTTCGGCGTGGCCTTCACTTTCACCTCGCGACCAGCGGCGAAATGACTCACCACGTCTTTGATGCCGGTGATCTCGAAGACTTCTTCTCCCGCCAGCTTCAGCGAGTCGGCGTTCTGGCCCGCGGGAAATTGCAGCGGCAGGATTCCCATCCCCACCAGGTTCGAGCGATGAATGCGCTCGTAGCTTTCGGCGATCACCGCGCGCACGCCCAGCAGCGCCGGGCCTTTTGCCGCCCAGTCGCGAGACGATCCCGAGCCGTACTCTTTGCCCGCAAGAATGACGAGCGGCGTGCCCGCCTCTCGATATTTTTCGCTGGCGTCGAAGATCGACATTTCGGTATTTGTCGGCAGGTGGCGGGTGAATCCGCCTTCAGTCTGCACCAGCTTGTTGCGCAGGCGGACGTTGGCGAACGTGCCGCGCACCATCACTTCATGATTGCCACGCCGCGATCCGTACGAGTTGAAGTCGGCGGGCTTCACGCCGTGCTCCTGCAGATACTTTCCCGCCGGGCTGTCTTTCTTGATCGATCCCGCCGGCGAGATGTGATCGGTGGTGACGCTGTCGCCGAGAACGGCGAGCACGCGCGCTTTCTTGATCTCCGTCACCGGTGCGGGCTTTACGTCCATGTCGTCGAAGTACGGCGCGCGCTGGATGTAAGTGGATCCTTCGTCCCAGGCGTACGTCTGGCCCTTGGGCACGGAGAGGCCGCGCCACCGCTCGTCTCCTTCGAAAACTTCAGCGTACGACTTCGAGAACATGTCGGACGAAATGGACTGCTGAATCGTCTCTTCCACCTCGCGGGACGATGGCCAGATGTCGGCGAGATATACAGGCTGTCCGTCTTTACCCTTGCCGAGAGGATCCTTGCGCAGGTCGGTGTCGATGCGCCCGGCGAGCGCGAACGCGACCACCAGCGGCGGCGACATCAGGTAGTTGGCGCGCACCTCCGAGTTGATGCGTCCCTCGAAGTTGCGGTTCCCCGAGAGCACGGAAGCCACCACCAATTCTTTTTCGTCGATCGCCTTCGATACTTCATCTGGCAGCGGCCCCGAGTTCCCAATGCAAGTTGTGCATCCGTACCCGACAAGATGGAATTTTAGTTTCTCAAGATACGGCATCAGTCCGGCCTTGATCAGATAGTCGCGAACGACTTTGGATCCCGGTGCAAGCGAGGTCTTCACCCAGGGTGGCACCGTGAGCCCTTTCTCAACAGCTTTCTTGGCAACCAGCCCGGCGCCAATCAGAACCGACGGATTTGAAGTATTCGTGCAAGAAGTAATCGCGGCAATAACGACGCTTCCATGCTTCAGCGAATTCTGCACCGCAGCAGGAACATGCTCGTGCACATTGGGATCTTCCACGCCAATAGCTGCCGGACTCCCACCTTCCTGCTCCCAGCGAGCTTTATTGACAACGGCCGCAGCCGGAGCGGCAGCCTTCGCAGCCGTCTTGGGCTTGATCAGGGAAGGCAGCGCCTTGTTGAACGACTCGCCAGCCTGCGACAACACCACACGATCCTGCGGACGCTTCGGCCCCGCCAGTGACGGCTCAACACTGGCGAGATCCAGCGACAGCAACTCCGAATATTGCGCCTCTGGAGTCTTCTCATCATGAAAGAGACCCTGCTCGCGGGAGTAAGCCTCGACAAGCGCAATCTGCTCATCGCTCCGTCCGGTAAGCTTCAAGTATTTGAGCGTCTCTTTGTCGATGGGGAAGATCCCGCAAGTAGCTCCGTACTCTGGAGACATGTTGGCAATCGTAGCCCGATCCGCTAGAGGCAGATCGCGAAGTCCAGGCCCGAAGTACTCCACAAACTTCCCAACAACCCCGTGCTTGCGAAGCATCTCGGTAATCGTCAAAACCAGATCCGTAGCAGTTGCGCCCTCGCGTAATCTCCCGGTAAGCTTTACGCCGACCACAAGAGGAATCAGCATCGACACAGGCTGTCCCAGCATCGCCGCCTCAGCTTCAATGCCCCCAACGCCCCATCCCAGCACCCCCAACCCATTCACCATCGTGGTGTGGCTGTCGGTGCCTACTAACGTGTCGGGGTAGGCTGTGCGTTTGCCGGGACTTTCGTGGACGAAGACTACTCTGGCCAGGTATTCGAGGTTGACCTGGTGGACGATGCCGGTGTCGGGGGGGACGATCGCGAGGTTGCGGAATCCGGTTTGGCCCCAGCGGAGGAAGGAATAGCGTTCCTTGTTGCGCTGGAATTCGAGTAGTGCGTTCATCTCAAACGCGTTGGTGGTGCCGAATTCGTCTACCTGGACGCTGTGATCGATTACCAGTTCGACTGGTTGCAGAGGATTGATCAGCGACGGATCGCCGCCGAGAGTTTTCATGGCGTCGCGCATCGCGGCCAGATCTACCACGCAGGGGACTCCGGTGAAGTCTTGTAAGAGGACGCGGCTCGGGCTGAAGGCGATTTCCTTGTCGGGCTTCGACTGGCTGTTCCAGTTCGCCAGGGCGCGGATTTCTTCCTTCTTCACGTTGCGTCCGTCTTCGGTACGCAGAAGATTCTCGAGCAGGATGCGGAGGGAAAACGGGAGATGCCTGGTTGCGATTCCCTGCTTGTCGAGAGCGTCGAGGCGGTAGATTTCGTATTCCTTGCTGCCAACTTTGAGAGTAGAGCGGGAGTTGAAACTGTTGAGAGACATAATGCCTTCTTTCGGGGCAGGGATTCACGCACGCACGTGCGGGGTATGAATCAACTTACTAGTGTAATTCGTTTGCGTGGGAAGGAAAACCTTTCACCACCGGGGACACGGAGGACCACAGGGGGATCACTTTACGGTTGTGAAGACCTGGTAGAGCACTACCGCGAACATCAGGACCAGGTAGATCCGGAGGGCCCAGAAGACGATCTTTTCGGTGGCCGTCAGGCTCCGGCGGGGGCAGTGGTGCTTTTGTTTGGCAGAGATGAGTTGGTCGGGTTCGAGCGACGCGACGATCGAGGAGAGATCGACCGTGTTGCGCGGTGGATTCAACGGTGCGTCGTTGTCGGAAAGGACGGACATGTTTCGCGTGTCGCCTAGCTTCATTGTACATGTCGAGGGTGTGCGCGTCTTTGACGACGGCCCAAACCGTCGATAAGATTCCCTTTCATGCGACATGTTCTCCGGTGCGCGCTGTTCGTGCTATACGCAATCGCCTTGGTCGCGGGACAGGCTCAATCGTCTGCTCCTGCCCTGATCATCCACAACGTCACGATCGTTGACACCGCCTACGGTTCATTGCATTCGCATCGCACCATCATCGTGCGCGACGGAAAGATCGCCGAGGTGAAGGACCCTGTCGCAAACACCGACCGAAAGCTGGCGGGCATTCACGTCGACGGCTTGGGCAAATTCCTGATCCCCGGCTTGTGGGACATGCACGTTCACATGATCTTTGGGGACTGGTTTCCGCGCGGCAAAGAGGTCACTCTGCCGCTGTTTATCGCTAACGGAATCACCAGCGTGCGCGATATGGGCGGCGAGTTGGACGTGCTGCAGCAATGGCGCAAAGAAATCTCAGCAGGGACACTGATCGGGCCGCGAATCGTGATGTCGGGCCCCATGCTCGACGGGCCGCAGCCGCGCTTCCCCAGTTCGATTGCGATCAAGACGCCGGAAGACGGCCAGCGCGCGGTCGATGATCTCAAGGCCCGTGGCGCGGATTTCATCAAGCTGCAATCGTTGATCCCGCGCGACGCCGTCTTCGCCGTCGCGGACGAGGCGCACAAACAAGGCATCCCATTTGTGGGGCACGTCCCGGATTCGGTGCGTGCTTCGGAAATGTCGAATGCCGGGCAAAAGAGCTTTGAGCACCTGATCGGAATCTTCGAAGGCGCATCGCCGCTCGAAGACGAGTTCCTGAAAGGTTCAAAAGGCCCAGGAAAATTCCTGGCTACGTATGATCCTGCGCGTGCCGCCAAGCTCTTCGAACTTTTGGCGAAGAATCAAACGTGGCAGTGCCCCACGCTGGTGTGGGAGCGTGGCGGCAACCTGATTGATGAAGCCGACTTCGGGCATGACATCCGCGCAAAGTATGTTCCCGCATACTGGAAAGATGTGACCTGGAAGCGCTTCACCGATCAGATCGTGCACGAGTTCAATACCGACGATCGTTTCACGCGAAAGAGATTTGTCGAAAAGGAACTGGAAGTTGTGAAGGCCATGCAACGGGCCGGCATATCATTTCTTGCCGGAACCGACACGCCTCCCGGCGTGTACATATTCCCCGGCTTCAGCCTGCATGAGGAACTGCAGCGATTCGTTGCCGCCGGATTTACGCCGTTCGAGGCGTTGCAGACCGCCACGATCAACCCGGCAAAATTCTTCGGCATGCAGGATCGGTTGGGCACGGTCGAAAGAGGCAAGCTGGCGGACATAGTGCTGCTCGATGCGAATCCGCTGGACGACATTCGCAACACACAGAAAATCTCTGGTGTGATCGTTGGCGGACGCTACTTCTCGCGCAAGGACCTGGACGAAATGCTGGCGGGAGTGGAGAAGGCGGCGAGTGGGAAGTGAATGGCCGCTACACTTGTTCGCCCACGACCTGTCATCACTTTGCCATCCGGAGCGCAGCGAAGAGCCTGCCCTGAGGCGAATGTCGAAGGGATCTATGCAGTCGCTGGCAACGCCGATGCTGCCGGCGAATACATAGATCCGTCGGCGCAAAAAACGCGCCTCTGGATGACAGGCCAGGGTGTAAGCGTCTGGATGACGGTCTAGGAGCACGTCTGGATAGATATCTAGATGTGACCCGTCTCACTGTGATTTCTTCGCGGAACATCGATACTTGGCGTGAACATTCATGCGTTCGCGGAATCGGTTAGATTGTCTGCGTTTCACAAGAAACCAGGGGCCTCCGCAATGACTCTCCTACTCCGCTCTGTCGTGCCACTCATCCTGGCCGCGTTTCTCCTCGGGCAAAATGCTCTCCCTAAATATTCGGTGCTGAAGACCGAAAACGGCGACGCCTACATCGCCAGCCTGAACCAGCTCGCTGACCAGGGATATCGCGTGTTGGCGATGAGCAAGTACACGGTGCTTCGCCTCGACGCGGCGCCGCCGGACACCTATCGCTATCTTCGGCTCGAAGTCAAAGGCGGACCTGCCCGGTTCACCAACTGGATCAATGAGCAAGGAGCTCACGGCTACCGCTGGGTCGCGCGGACGGACCTGCTTGAAAAAGCGCCTCATCCCAGAAACTACGAGTATCGCAACTCTCCGCACGGAGCTCTGGGTCCCTCGAAAAGCCGCGACCTGCTCTCCGTCGCGGTTGAAGGCTATCATCCGGTGGGAATCGTCTTCTTCAGCCATGCTATCGGCGCCGCCACGCGCGAGGTGTACTTCGAACGCGAGCTTGGCCGGCGCGACGCCCCTTCTGATACGTCAGGCCTGATCGAAGTCGCCGACGCGATGCGCGCCGACAACGTGCTCAAGCACGTGAACGAATTTGCCAAGAATGGCGACCGCTTCATCGCGCCGCACGATTCGAACAAGGGTGGCGGCATCGCGGTGATGATGCAGAGGTGCTCCGAAGATTGCGCGGGACGCTACGAATACCGTTACTTCGACGCCAAAGACGAGGCCCAGGTGGAGCACGATCTCAACGCCTTCGGCAACGAAGGTTTTCGCGTGGCACCCGCCGCGCTGGTCTCGCGCCCTCACCTGCTCGAGCGCGACACGCGCGAGAAACACACGTACTCGTACCACGTGCTCGATCCGGCCGACGCAGCCAGCCTTCAGACGGCCCTTAACAGCCAAGATCAGGACGGGTTCACTCCCGTCGGTTTCGTATGGCACTCCGGAGTCTGGACTGCCGAAGGATTACTTGTGCTCGAAAAGGAAACTACGGCCGCGCCGGCTCCGCAGCCGGAGCCTCGGTCCCAGTGACGTAGACCAGGTAACGTTCGCCGGCGCGGATCTTGAACGGCTTGCCTTTGCGTGAGGCCGCAATCAGTGCAACCGGGATCAGCGGGAAATAGTAGGTCAGTACTAAGGCACTCCCAATGGTTTCGCCCGTCTTTTCTCCGCGCGTATTGCGTTTGGCTGGGTGATGAAAGTCGAGCGTGACCAGGGTTCCGTCTTCCAGCTTCAGCGGATTCAGCTTCAGGTCAAACGCGCCCGCCTTGCCCCAGTGTCCCGCCGCATTCGCGCTCGTGACGGTCCCGGTGAAATGGGTGTCGGCGGGCAAAAGCGTTGCGCCTGGGCTCTCCAGCGGGCGCACCAGCGTGAACTGTATTGTCTGCCCGGGGTGCAGGGTCTCCGACGAAATGCTCTCCAGCAATTCGATCTCGACTTCCGTCCTGGGCTCGATCGCGACTGGCGGTGCAGTCTGTGCCCAGACCAGAGAAAACGTCAGCGCAGAAGAAAGGAGCAGGCGCATACTCCCTCACTGCGATCAGTTTACGCCTGCTGACTCCGCGGGATCTCGTTTTTTGAGAGACGAGCGTCAGGACGCGATCGACCGTCTGCCGTTTGGTGACGGGCGAGCAGGAAAAAGATCAGCGCATGCGTCACCAGGAGTGGCGGCACCAGCGCTGTCACCAGGAAGAACGTTGCTCCCAACGTTCCAGGATCAATCGCGACCTGGCTGCCCCGATAAAATGCGAACAGCAAGTCGGCAGCGCCCCACAGGTTGAACAGCCATGCGCTCGCGGTGGCCCACGAGGTGCGGTTCACCAGGGCGAGCGTCGCTATGATCGCAAGGACGCCGGCCACGACGTCGCCATACGCTGCGGGGACTGCGAATCCGGGCGGCAGCAGAGGGGAAACAACTCCCGGCACCAGGAAACTCAGACCGAGGAAGCGAAGGAACATGTGAGGCGCCACCATCGCGGTGAGGGCGCGACTGGGCTCCATCTTCTGAAGCCGCGGCCATACGAAAAGTCGAGCCGCCACTGCGGAACTCACCAAACTCGCCAGGATGCTGATTCCAAAGATCGCCGCAGTGGTCATTGGGCACCTCCCTGGGCTTTCAGCTGTTCCAGACGAGCGCGGACTTCCTGCGCGCGAATGTCGAAGGTTCCGAGTGGCGTGACGGTCGTTTCCATGAGCGGCCACACGGGCAGGCTAGTGATGAGGCCGTCGAGTTCATAGTCTGATTCGGCGCTCACGATCAAAGAAAGCGCGATGGATCCGCTGACCGGGCCTCCGGCAATGATCTTCTTCTCGGACTCAAGCTTCTTGCAGAGTTGCAGGGTCGGCAGGATCATCTGCTCGATAAAGACTTTGCCCTCTTGTGGATTGGCGGGACGGCTGGCGAGTTTCAATTGGACCAGGTAGTTCATGGGATCATCCTCCTCAGTTCGTAATAGATGTATATGCATCTAACAAGATGCGGAGAATTTGCGATCGGGAGGCATACAGATGTATATACATACTATGGAACAACATGGGGGTGGAGTTGTTTCGTTGCCTTGCGCCTGTGCAAGTCTGCGACGCGCCGCACGTATCGTGACCCAGCGCTACGAACACAAACTGCAACCGTCGGGCCTGAAGGCGACGCAATTCACACTGCTGCAGGCTCTGGTGATCGCCGGAGACATTTCACAGGGTCAATTGGGAGACATACTTGGGCTCGACAGCACAACACTGACCCGGACGCTGGCGTTGTTGCGAAAGAAACGCTGGATCTCGGGGAAACCGGGTGAGGATCGGCGGGAGCTGCGATTGACCCTGACTGTCGAAGGGAGACGGAAATATCAGAGCGCGCTGCCGTACTGGCACTCTGCCCAACGGGAATTACGTGCGGCTCTGGGTGAGGCAGGTTGGAACCAGATAATGGAGGCGACGCTTCACACGGTCGCGCTTCTCCATAAATCGGATCATCCGGCGTGGGTGAAGTAACGCTGGCTTAGAGACCCAGCGCACACAGCAACACTTGAGGTTTGCTGCGCCACCCTGTTCAGCCGTTCCAAATCCGGAATCGTTCGGGGAATATTTCCAGGTGGCAATGATTCGAGGGCTGCCAGGTCGGTTAGTGTTGTTGCAGGGCCCGTGGTGTAATTGGCAGCACGTAAGCCTGTCCAGCTTTAAGGTGCGGGTTCGAATCCCGTCGGGTCCACAGCGTTCCCAGTTTAGGTAGGGACTCTGTCGGGGAGTCTTCGGACAGGAAGACTCCCTTAGTAACCTTGACTTCTGATTTGCGTGCTCCGATAATTGCCTTGAAGCTGGACAGGCTGATGTGCAACCCCGAGTGGAAGACGCGCTCGGGGTTTCGCTTTTGAGCAGACTAAAGACCTTGGGAACTGTTGCTTTCCGACTGGGGTCTAAATATCAGTGAAGCGTAGGGCATGGCTTGTCATCGTCGCTGTCGTTGTTGTGGTCTCGACATTTCTATTTGCGGTTCGACATTATCGTTTGGCTGTACTCACTTCTAGCGAATTAGCCCAGAAGCTACCGAGAGCGCCTGAGTCGCCCAAAGACTGTAGCGAGGTTCGGCGTGCGGTCGCACTGTCCTCGCAGTCAATCCATTCAGGACGCGAGCAGGCTGCTAGGATCACAGTACCCCTGGATGCTGACGAGATCGCGATATACAAAGAAGTAGTTCAGCAGTGGAACTCGACGGATCCCGCAGCCTTGAACGTGTCAGCCAGGACATTCCCACTTGACACGGCCTTCTCACCCGGCAGCACCGAATGCGGATGCTCGGTGGGTTTCCCAACGGAGAGCCTCCTGCAGGCCTCGCATTCGTTCCACGTCCTGAACTACGGTGACCTTCCGGCAAAGGGTGTTCGAGTTGTATTTCCAGATCAGCAAGACGCGATTCTCGGTCGGAATGACCCGAACAACACCATGCGTGAACGACCTGTTAAAGAGGCTGTCGAGAATGCATTCGCCAATGGTCTGTTCTCGATGTCAGAAATCGTGTTTGACCGAGAACACCGACGTGCTCTCGTGAGTTATTCGTTTCATTGTGGCGCCCTCTGCGGCAACGGGGCCACTTGGATATTTGAGAAAGTCAACGGCGAGTGGAAGAAGACGGATCAGGAGTGCGGGGGTTGGGTTTCGTAATGCCCCTTTATCTCCGTCGATTCACTTCCCGCCTTGCTTCTTTTCTACCTTCGCCCATGTATCTTTCAACGCGACAGTGCGGTTGAACACGGGCGTGCCCGGTTTCGAATCAGGATCGGCGCAGAAGTATCCCAGGCGTTCGAACTGGTAGCGGCTGCCTGCCGCTGCGTTCGCCAGCGAGGGTTCGAGTTTCGCGTGTGCGATCACTTCCAGCGAGTTGGGATTGATGTTTGCAGTGAAGTCCTTTCCTTCCGGAGCATCACTCGGATCTTCTTTTGTGAACAAGATGTCATAGACGCGCACCTCCGCGTCGATGGCGTGCGCGGCTGACACCCAGTGGATCGTCGACTTCACCTTGCGTCCATCAGGCGCGTTGCCGCCTCGTGTGGCGGGATCGTAGGTGCAGTGCACCTCGACCACTTCGCCCTTGTCATTCTTCACCACGCTCTTTGCGGTGATGAAGTATCCGTAGCGCAGGCGCACTTCGCGCCCAGGAGACAGGCGGAAGTATTTTGGTGGAGGCACTTCGCGGAAGTCATCCTGCTCGATGTAGAGCTCGCGCGAGAATGGCACCTTGCGCGATCCGGCGCTCGCGTCTTCCGGATTATTCTGCGCATCCATCTCTTCGACCTGGCCTTCGGGATAGTTGTCGATCACAACCTTCACCGGATGCAGCACGGCCATGACGCGAGCCGCGCGCTTGTTCAGGTCTTCGCGCAGAAAGTGCTCGAGCATCGCGAGATCCACGATGCCATTGGTGCGCGATACGCCTACCGCAGTAACGAAATTGCGAATCGCTTCCGGTGTGTAGCCGCGGCGGCGCAGCCCGCCCAGCGTGGGCATGCGGGGATCGTCCCAGCCACGCACGATACCTTCTTCCACCATGCGCCGCAGCAGACGCTTGCTCATCACCGTGTAGGTCAGGCTGAGACGATCGAATTCAATCTGCTGCGACGGGAAAATTCCCAGTTGCTGGATGAACCAGTTGTAAAGCGGCTGATGATCGGCGAACTCGAGCGAGCACATCGAGTACGTAATCTTTTCGAGGGAATCGGACTGGCCGTGCGCGTAGTCGTACATCGGATAGATGCACCATTTGTTTCCGGTGCGGTGATGCTCAGCGTGCAGGATGCGATACATCACGGGATCGCGCATGTTCAGGTTGGGCGACGACATATCGATCTTCGCGCGCAGCACGCGCGAGCCGTCAGGAAACTCACCGCCTTTCATGCGCTCAAACAGATCCAGATTCTCTTCGAAAGAGCGATTGCGGTACGGGCTGTCTTTGCCGGGTTCGGTCAGCGTGCCGCGATGCTTGCGAATCTCTTCTGCGGAAAGATCGTCGACGTACGCCTTGCCGTCTTTGATCAGCTTGATCGCCCACTCGTAGAGCTGACCGAAATAATCCGACGCATAGAAGAGGCCGTCCCAATGGAAGCCCAGCCACTGGATGTCTGCCTTGATCGACTCAACGTATTCGACGTCTTCTTTCTCAGGATTCGTGTCGTCGAAGCGCAGGTTCGTGTGGCCGCCAAATTCGTCGGCGAGGCCGAAGTCGATGCAGATTGCCTTGGCGTGGCCGATGTGCAGGTAGCCGTTGGGCTCGGGAGGGAAACGCGTCTGCACGCGGCCGTTGTACTTGTTGGTCTTCAGATCGTCGAGGATCCTGTCGCGGAGAAAGTTCGAGGGACGAGGCTCGGGCGCGGTATTTTCGCTCATCTTTGCCTCGGCTGGTGTCGGATTCATAAGGTTTGATCTTACCGCAACGGGGGGGTGG
>Ga0209698_10007390_pt1 | contig 11534 bp, 8 predicted proteins | sample LitLauG_LLR_2012_FD_187203 | JGI IMG/M metagenome (GOLD analysis project Ga0209698, IMG submission 187203) | Freshwater sediment microbial communities from Pennsylvania, USA - Little Laurel Run_MetaG_LLR_2012 (SPAdes) (version 2) | ecosystem: Environmental > Aquatic > Freshwater > Creek >... | reverse complement strand
CGGTGAGCGGGCGCCGGAGCCGGCGCAGCAGCGTGAGCAGCTCCTGCATGAAGCGCTCGGGCAGCGCGCCGTCGATCAGCAACAGCTGCGCGCGGGGGTGTGCGTCGAGCGCGTGGGCGATCTCGGCGGCGTCGGCGCTCAGCACGAAGCGCGGCGCCAGCTCGAGCGCCTCGCCGTCCTCGCCGATCAGCGCCGCACCACGCTGCTCCCCGTGCGCGCGCGCCAGCGCGAGGGCGCCGCGCGCGGCCGGTGTGTCGATCTCGAGCGCCGGCAGGCGCGCGAGCTCGACCGCGTCGCGGGTCCTCCAGACGAGCTCTGAGATGTCCTCGCTCAGCACCGCCCCGGTTGCCATGACGAGCCCGTCGGAGACCTCCGGCGAGGACGCGGCGCGGCGATCTATCGCTCCGTCGATCAGCACCTGCTCGGCGCCGTGGCCGAGCATCGTCTCGCTCACCGCCCGCACCTGCGAGGCGGCGCTCGGACCGGCCACCTCGATCGTCCCTGGGCCGCGCAGGCGCGCGACCAGCACGCGCCCGAGCGGGGTGCGCACGTCGGTCTGCTCGAGCAGTTCGTGCGGCACGCCGCTCGCCCGCAGCAGCTCGTCGGTGCTCGCCACCAGGCTGCCCGCGACCAGGCTCACGCGGGGCTTGGCGATGCGCGCATCGATGACGTCGCGCTCCTCGCCGTCGCGCCCCACGGAGGTCACGCCGACCGTGCGACCGGCCGCCTGCAGCTCCCTCAGCAGCGTCGCGAGTGTTTCGGTCTTGCCCGTGTTCTTGGCCAGCCCGACGAGCGCGAGACGCCTCGCCGAGGAGGTCAGATCGATCAGCACCCCGGAGCCTGCCCCTAGCCGGTCGCTGCCACGCGCGCGGCGAGCTCGCGCGCGAGGAAGGTGGCCAGGTGCTGCGGTTCGGTGCCCTTCGAGAAGCCGGCGTCGTAGCCGAGCTCCTTGGCGAGCTCGTTGGAGACGCGCGGGCCGCCGCACGCGAGGATCATCTGTCCGCGCTTGCCCTCCGCCTCGACCATCTCCACGAGCTCGGTGAGGTTCTGCACATGCAGGTTCTGCTGCGTGACGGTCTGCGAGACGAGGATCGCGTCGGCGCCGACCTCGATCGCGCGCGCGAGCAGCACGCTGTTGGGCACCTGGCTGCCGAGGTTGTACGTCTCGAAGCAGCGGTAGCCCTCCAGGCCGTGGTGGCCGTGGTAGCCCTTCAGGTTGAGCATCGCGTCGATGCCGACGCTGTGCGTGTCCGAGCCGGTGCTCGCGCCGACGACCACGATGCGCCTGCCGAGGTGCTCCGTCACGAACCGTTCGATCTCGTCCTCGCTCATGTACTCGATGTCGAAGCCCTCGCCCTGCAGCGTGGTGAAGTCGATGGCCTGCACGCAGCGCCCGTACATCACGAAGTAGGTGTAGCCCTCCGTCAGCTCCTCGTAGTGGACGACCTCGGGCGCCTCGAAGCCCATCCGCGCGAGCAGCTCGAGTGCGGCCCTTCGCGCTGCGAGGGAGTAGGGCACCGGCAGCGTGAAGCTCAGCTGCACGAGCCCGTCGCCGCGGTGGTCCGCGTAGGGCTTGACGGCTGTGAGGTCGGGCTGCTCCCTATGCATAGCTGGCCTCCTGCATCAACTCGAGCGCAGGGTTGAAGTAGCCGCGCTCGGTCTCGACGATGCCTTCGATCCCGCGGCCGTCCGCGAGCTTGCGGCTGACATCGCCGAAGGTCGCGTGCTCGATCGCGTTGAAGAGTCCTTCGCCGGCGATCCGCTCGAGCAGCGAGTGCGCGCCGGCGAGCACCTCCTGTGCGCGTGTCTGGATGATCCCGCCACGCCTGAACTCGATCTCATCGCCGAGGTCGTGCGCGGCGTTGAAGACGTACTCGACGTTCTGCAGGCCGAGCACCCGATCGTGGATGTGGGGTGTGAAGATGCCCTCGGTCGGCACCCCGATCGTCTGGATCCCCTGCCCGGTGGCGATCGTCACGAGATTGAACAGCGCGTCCGCGGCATGCGTGCGGAACAGGTTGCCGTCCATGTGGCGCGTCGGCGGCATGTACTTCACGGGGCAGTCGGGGAACAGCTCGCGCGTGAGCTGCGCCTGAGCCCACTCGAGCAGCAGCCCGTTGCGCACGGGCACGTCGATCTCGAACGCGTCGCCCAGCGCGATCTGGGCATCGGGCACCCCCGAGTCGCGCGCGAGCTGGTAGTTGATGAACTGCGAGGCCGTCACCGAAGGCGCCGCCTCGACCGCGTCGGCGGTGCGCAGGTAGTTGTCCTCGCCGGTGTTGATGACCACGCCGAAGTGGCCGTTGACCATGCGCGAGATGCGCTGGTCGATCAGCCCGCGCACGATGTTGATGTCGCGGTAGAGGATTCCGTAGAGGGCGTCGTTGACCATGTTGTCGAAGCCCTCCAGCGCGCCCATCACGGCGATCTCCGACATGCACAGGCCTGAGCAGAAGCTCGACAGTCGAACGTAGCGGCCGTGCTGCTCGCACCACTCGTCCATCGCCTCGCGCATGATTCGGAAGTTGGCCTGCGTCGCGAAGGTGCCACCGTAGCCCTCCGTGGTGGGCCCGTATGGGACGTAGTCGAGCAGGCTCTGCGCGGTCGAGCGGATCACCGCGACGATGTCGCCGCCGGCCTGCGCGACGGCCTTCGCGTGGACCACGTCCTCGTACACGTCGCCCGTCGCCGTGAGCACGTAGCGCAACGGCGTGGGCGCCTGCCCGAGGCGCTCGCGCATCGCGCGGCGCTCCTGCATGCGCGCGGAGATCTCGCGCATGCGCGCGGCGCACTCCTCCACGACGCGCTCGTGCACGGCGCCGTCCTCGGCGGGCTCCGCGGCGCACAGATCGAGCTCGCCGGCGCTCACCGCGTCGGCGATCTGCTGCGGGGAGCGCCCCGTGTGCAGCATCGCGTTACCGAGCCAGAAGGCGATCCCGCGCCCCAGTCCACCCCGATCCTGCACGTGCTCGACGAGCACGTTCGGCAGCGGCACCTCCAGCGCATCGGCGCCGTCCACGCCGAGCAGGCGCGTGATGCTGCGCTCCACCGACACGGTCGTGCGGCCCGCGATGCGCTCGCCGACCTGGTCTGCGATCTGCCTCGCCGCCTGCCCGCACGCGGCCACCACTCCGGGATCCAGATCGAGCTTGGGCCTCATGCGAAGTCCCTCACTATCGGGAACGGGATGACCTCGCGCAGCGAGTAGCGTTCGGTCAGGATCATCACCAGGCGATCCACCCCCATGCCTCCGCCCGCGGTCGGCGAGTAGCCGTACTCGATCGCGCGCGCGTACTCCTCGTCGTTGGGGTGCGGCACGTCGGCGTCGTCGATCCTCCGCCGCTTGCGCTGATCCACGAACCGCTGCCACTGGTCGACGGGGTCGTTCAGCTCGGTGTCGCCGCTGACGAGCTCGATCCCGCCGATGACCGCATCGAAGTGCTCGCCGAGCTCGGGGTGCACGCTGTGGCGCTTGGTGATCGGGAACGGCTCCAGCGGGAAGTCGAACACATGCGTGGGCTGGTTGATGTTCGGCTCGATGAGCTTGGTGTAGATGTCTGCGACCAGCTCCGCCCACGTCGCCGCGGGGTCCACCGGCTCGTCGAGCACCTCCGCCAGCGTGGCGACGTCGGCCTCCATGAAGTCCACGCCGGTGGCGTCGAGGATCGCCTCGCGCATGGTGATCCGCTTCCACGGCTTTGCGAGGTCGATCTCCTCGCCGTTGCGCTGGATCACGGTGCGCCCCAGCGCACGCTGGGCGACATCGCGGAACATCTCTTCGGTCGCGGTTGCCACGTCGTTGTAATCGGCGTAGGCCATCATGAACTCGATGATCGTGAACTCCGGGCTGTGCTTCGGGGAGATGCCCTCGTTGCGGAACACCTTGCCCATGTCGTAGACGTTCTCGAGGCCGCCCACGATGCAGCGATTGAGGAACAGCTCCACGGAGATGCGCAGGTACAGTTCGCGGTCCAGCGCGTTGTGATGGGTCGTGAAGGGGCGCGAGCCCGCGCCCCCGGCGAGCGACTGCAGCGCGGGAGTTTCGACTTCCACGAAGTTCCGCTCGTTGAGCCATTCGCGGATCGCCGCGACGATCTTGGCGCGCGTGACGAACAGCTCGCGCGTCTGCTCGTTGGCGAGCAGGTCGAGCTCGCGGTAGCGGTAGCGGGTGCCGGTGTCGCCGAGCCCGTGGTGCTTGTCCGGCGGTGGGCGCAGCGCCTTGGTGAGCAGCGTGCACTCGAGTACCGCGAGCGCGAGCTGGCCGCGTTGGGTGACGTAGACGCAGCCCACGATGCCCACGATGTCACCGATGTCCAGGCCCATGATCCGCTCGAACGCCTGCGCGCCGAGGGCGTCCACGCGCACCACCACCTGAATCGACCCCGACAGGTCGCGTACATCGAGGAACGCCGTCTTGCCGTGCACCCGTCGCGAGATCAGCCGCCCCGCGATGTGGTGGCGCAGCTCCGGGTGTTCTCCTTGCCCGAGTGACGAGGGATCGTGCGCGCGGTGAACCTCCGCGATGAGAATGCGGTCCGGCAACGAGACCGGCGGGTAGGGGTCGATGCCGTCGGCGCGCAGCCGCTCGAGCTTGGCGCGCCGTTCGTCGAACTGCAGCGGCTCGTCCGAGCCGTCCTGCTCGGGGGATGCCGGCTGCATCGCGTCCTCCCGCGGAGGTGCCTCCTGCGCTGCGCGTGCCGAAGGGAGGGCATCCGGCCCCTGCTGCTCATCTCCTGATCGAACTGCCATCTCTGTGAACGATCCTTCCTGTGCGTGGCGCTTGTCAAGCCGCGCTTGCAGTTTCACGCCCGTCGGCGTGGTCCTGCCGGGGCGCGCGGGCGTGGGGGCTCTCGGGGCCCGGGCATGTCGCGCTCGGCACGGTGGCCCGGGCGCGCTCAGGCCATCGGCAGCGACATGCCCACGGGTTTGCGCTCCTCGTGGGCCACGGGAGCGCTCGTGCCGACCTCGACGAGCGGCAGCGTGAGCGGCGCCGGGGGCGCGGGCGGCGCGAGCGCGATGATCCCGCGCGCGACCTGGCGGATGGCCTGGGAGGAGGGGTCATCGGGGTCGTCGATCACGAGTGGCACGCCGTCATCGGCGTGCTCGCGCAGCGCCATCGTCAGCGGCACCTTGCCGAGCAGGGGTACGTCGAGCTCGGTCGCGAGCTCGTTGCCGCCGCCCTCGCCGAAGATGTTGAAGCGCTCTCCCGAGGGGGTCGTGAAGCTCGACATGTTCTCGATCACGCCCGCGATCTCGAGCTGCACCTTGCTCGCCATCTGGGCTGCGCGGCGGGCGACCTTCTGCGCCGTCGCCTGCGGCGTCGTCACGATCAGGAACTGCGCCTGCGGGAGCAGCTGCGCGAGCGTCATCGAAACGTCGCCCGTGCCCGGCGGGAGGTCTACGAGCAGGTAGTCGAGCGCACCCCATTCGACGTCCTGCAGGAATTGCGTGAGCGCCTTGTGCAGCATCGGCCCGCGCCACACCACCGCCGAGTCTTCCTCGACGAAGAAGCCGATCGACATCACCTTCACGCCGCACGATTCCAGGGGGATGATCCGCCGCTGCGCCGAGACGTCGGGACGCGTGGCCCCGAGGCCGTACATGCGCGGGATCGAGTAGCCCCACACGTCGGCGTCGAGCACGCCGACGCTGCGACCTTCGGCGCGCAGCGCGGCCGCGAGGTTGGCCGTCAGCGTCGACTTGCCCACGCCGCCCTTGCCCGAGCCGATGCACAACACGTTTGCGACCTGTGCAAGCGCCCCCGCGGGGAGACTCGCGCGGCCGAGCTTCTGCTGCAGGCTCGCCTTCTGCGTGTCGGTGAGGACGTCGAAGTAGACGTTGACGTGGCTCACGCCCTCGAGCGCCGAGACCGCCTCCGCGACGGATGTCTGGAAGTGGCCCTTGATCGGGCAGCCCGGCGTCGTCAGCGAGACGGTCACGTCGACGACCCCGTTGGCGCTGATGTCGATCGAGCGGACCATGTCGAGCTCCACGATCGAGCGGCGCAGCTCAGGGTCGATCACCGCCTCGAGCGCCCTGCTTATCTGCTCCCTGTCGGTCACGACGCCCATTGTGGCAAACGCGCGTCGCCGCCCCGGGCATCGGGGCAAAAAAGTGACCCGCGGGCGGTGGGGGCCGCCCGCGGGTCGAGGGAGGAGAGGGTGCTACTACTGCCGGCGGGATATGAGGCCGGCAGATCCTTCCGCGTTCCGGCCTCTCCGGTCCGGGGCGGGGGAAGCGTGGTGAGGTTCAGATCAGACGAGGCTGAGGATCCGCTCCTGGACTTCTTTGGCGATCTCGGGGACGCGCCCGGCGATCTCGCTGCCGTTCTTCGCGAACGTCTCGCGACGGTCCTCGAGGTTGCTCACGCGGTTCTCGACCACGCGACGGCGCGTGCGCAGCTGGCGCTCGACGCGCACGCGCGCTTTGCGAACCTCGCGCTCGAGGCGGTTGCGAGCCGTCACGCCGCGGCGCTCGAAGCGACGCAGCTGGGCCTGGGTCTTGCTGGTGGAGGAGTACGTGGAGAGCGTGTCGGTGACCGTCGAGACGACCCGGTCACGTGCGAGCAGGGCGGCTCCCACCGGGATCAGCACGGCGCGCTCGGCGTAGTCGCCGAGCAGGTTGGCTGCTTCGCGATCGCGGATCGCGGCTTCGACCTGGTGCAGCGGGCTGCGCGTGCTCGTGTACCGCGCCGAGGCTTTCGCGGTGGCCTTGGCGGCCGGCTTGCGTGCGGCCGGCTTACGCGCCGCGGTCGCTTTCGCACGCGGCGCTTTGCGAGCTGCTCCGGCTCGGGGTTTGCTTGCTTTCGCTGCGGTCCTGCCTGTGGCGCTTGGCATCTTGGCTCCTTGTTGTCCCTCAGGGCCGATGAGGGGCGGGTATCAGTTTGAGTGGTGCGGTGCGGCCTATTCAACCGAACACCTGTTTGTAACCCGCTCTTGGTAGATCGTTACATGCGAATACTACCAAGCCGTGAAAGCCCCGTAACGACGGACCCGAAAGAGTCTCTACTTTGTAACAGGCGGAACGGGCGTTCGCGCGCTTTTTGCGGGCGAAGCGTGCGGCGCCGAGTCCGTGCGGGCGACCCAATCGGCGGGTCGCTCGAGCTCCGCCGGGCTCGGCAGCATCTCGGGTCCCTCCCATGCTCGCGCCAGCGCGGCGGGTCCGCCCGCGAGCACCACCGCGTCGCAGAAGCGCCTGCCCGTCTCGTACTGGCGCATCTTCAGCTCGAGTCCCAGCAGGCGCTCGAGCACGCGCCAGGGCAGCCCGCGGTTCTCGCGGCGGTGGTTCATCGCTGAGCGCAGACGCTCGAGGCTCGGCAGCAGTTCGGCGCCGATCACGTCCATCGTGTGCTCGGCGTGCCCCTCGATCAGCGACATCGCCGCCTGCATGCGCTCGACGAGCTGCCAGCGCCCCTCGCCGAGGGTCAGCCGCAGCAGCTCTCCCCGCCGGGCACGCTCGACGAGATCGCGCAGCTCGGCTGGGTCGGGCAGACGCGGTAGCCATCCGTCCTTGGCTGCGCCCGCCATGACGCTCACCTGAAGCCCGTCGATCAGCTCAGTGAGCAGCCCGCCGAGGTAGCCCCGCAGCCACGGCGCGCCCGAGAACTGGACCGCGTGCGTGATCTCGTGGATCGTGACCCACAGCACCAGCTCGTCGCGGTCGACGTCGAGGTTGTGTGCGGCCTGCGCGAGGTTGGGGGCCAGCAGCAGCAGCCGCGGCGTGACGCTGTCGTCGAGCAGCGCGAGGTCGTACTGACCGAGCACACGCTGCGAGAGCACGCCTGTGAGAGCGCCGACCTGCGTGCCCATCAGCAGGCCCGACGCGGAGCGCATGGGGCCGCCCAGAGGGCCGCCCTGACTGCCCGCACGCTCGGTCAGGCGCGCGAGCAGCGGGCGCATCGAGCGCAGGTTCGCCGCGATCCACGCCGAGCGGTCCACCAGTTCCAGCGGAGGCAGCTCCGTGGGCGTCTGAAGGCCGCTGTAGGAGCTAACGCGCCCCGCGAAGTCGAGCGCCAGGGGCTCAACGCGCGCCGCACTCAGGCCGCCGAACGGCGGCGTGCCCGCGATCAGCTCGCCGACGCGCTGCGCGATGCGCCAGTCGATCAGTTCCATCCACAGAGCGTAGCCCCGTACCGCGAGCGCTCTCGCCGCGGGGCATCGCGCGCGCGTATCCTTGGCCTGTGTCCGGCTCGCATATCGCGCACGCGCCGCCGCAAGGCCCGCCGCGCGACGGCCGCGGCGAGGTCCTGATCCCTGAGCGGGACCAGGGCTCCCCGGTGGCCCGCGGGAGCGTGCTCGACACCGGCTTCCTCAGGCGCGCCGAGGTCCGCGACGTGCTCGCGTGGATGAGCCTGCTCGTCGACCCCCAGGATGCAGCGGCCGTCGCACGTGCACTCGCGCGCCCGCCGATCGAGCTGCGCCAGGTGGACCTCGCGCGCGTCATCCAGGTCGCGCGGCGACGCAAGCTCGACCTCGTGCTGGGCGTTGGCGCCGCGACCGAAGCCCCGCAGGTGCCGCCCGAGGCGCGCGAACGCATCGAGCGCTTCGTGGAGCTCCATCGCGCCGCGGCCACCGAGCTCGAGGAGCTCGAGCCCGAGACGTTCCTCGGGCGTCTGATCGAGCGGCTCGGTGCGCCCCAGCGCTCGCTGCTCGCGCCGGAGGCGGCCGCCGAGGTGAATGGCTGCCTCGCGCGGCTGCGCGAGCTGGCGGCGGATTTTATGAGCGATCGCCCGCTGGGCAGCACCAGCGAGCTGGTCGCCCATCTGGCGGCGCTGTCGCCGCAGGAGCCGCCACCGGCAGGCACCAAGCCCGAGCCCCCGCACCCGGAGCGCCAGCCGCGCGCGCAGCGCGAGCTGCTCGAGGAGCTGCTGGGGCAGCTGCGCGGGGAGCTGGCCGCGGGCGTCGCGCGCATCGGCGGGCGCCTCGGGGAGCTGCGCCTGGACACCGATCTCGACATCGCGCACGGCGTCGTGCGCTACCTGGAGCTGCTGAAGGTCTCGGCGTTGCTGCAGCGCGATGCCCAGCAGAGCCTCGAGGAGGCACTGGCGGACACCAACGCGCGCCTGCTCGCCGCGGCCAGCCCGCTGCAGCGCGAGGTGTTCCAGACCTCCACCCTCGATGAGACGCTGCTGCGGGAGGCGTCGCAGGCCCACGGAGAGCACTCCCCACGCGCGCGCGTGATGCTCGCGCGAGAGGAGCACTCGCTCGCGCCGTTCCTGCCGCGCAAGGGCAGCGGGCTGGCGCTGTCGGCTTCGGACATCCAGACCTACCGCAGCTGCCCACTGCGCTACAAGTACGCGCGCGTCCTGCGCATCCCGACCGAACAGACGGTGCACCAGCGCTTCGGCATCGTCGTGCACCAGGTGCTCGAGCGCTACCACGCCGCCGGCGCGCAGACGCTCGAGCAGCTGCTCGAGCTGCTCGACGCGGTGTGGCGCCGGAGCGCGCTCGCCGAAAGTGGCTCCGATCTCGAGCTGCTCGACAAGGCGCGCGCCGCGCTCCTGCGCTACCACGCGCGCCTGCAGGAGCAGCCCGCGCAACCGGTCTGGTTCGAGCGCGCCTTCTCCTTCCGCCTCGGCCCACATCACCTGCGCGGGCGGGTCGACCGGGTCGACCTGCTGCCCGAGCTCTCGCCGGCGCAGTACGAGCTGATCGACTACAAGACCTCGCGCCCCAAGAGCGCAGAGGAGCTCGCCGGCGACGTGCAGCTGTCGCTGTACGCGATCGCCGCACGCGAGGACTGGCACGTCGAGTCCCCGTGCCAGTCCTACTACTACGTGCTCGACGACGTGAAGGTCCCCGTCGCACAGGCCGAGCTGGGCGCGCAGGCGCTCGAAGGGATGGTGCTTGAGGTGGGGGAGGGCATCCTCGCTCAGGAGTTCGAGCCGCGGCCCTCGCGCTCGCTGTGCGCGAGCTGCGACTACCGCATCATCTGCCCGGCCGCGGAGCTCTGAGCTGCCCGCGCGGGCCGGGCCGGCCCGCGCGCGGTCAGTCGCGCCCGCGCTGGCGCAGGAAGCGCTGGAATTCGCGCGCGAGCATCTCACCCGAGGGCACGTTCTCCACCGCGTCGGGGCTCTCGCTGTCGCTGGCGTGCTCAAGGCGTTCGACGAACGCCTGGATGTCAGGGTCGCTCTGCACCGCCAGGCCCACCTGGCGCTCATAGTCCGCGGACGCGGATTCGAGCTCGGTGAGGTCCACTGACACCCCGATCAGCGCTTCCACGCGGCGCAGCAGCGCGAGCGCCGCCTTCGGGTTGCTGGCCGCAGCCACGTAGTGCGGTACGGCCGCCCACAGCGTCGCCGAGGGCAGCCCCGCGTCCGCGCAGGTCGCGTGGAGCACGCCGACGATGCCGGTCGGTCCCTCGTAGCTCGACGTGGGGACGCCCAGGCGCTCGAGCAGCGCGCCGTCGGAGGCGTGCCCGGTCATCACGACCGGTCGCGTGTGCGGGACATCGCCCAGCAGCGCGCCGAGTGAGACGACCACCTGCACCCCGAGCGCCTCGGCGAGATCCACCACGTGCGAGCCGAACGCGCGCCAGCGCATCGACGGCTCGACGCCCTGCACGAGCACCAGGTCGCGCGGCGCGCGCGGTGCGCTCGCCTCGAAGATCTCCACGCCGGGCCAGCGGATCTCGCGCCGCTCGTGCTCGCCCAGCGCGATGCAAGGACGGTTGGCCTGGAAGTCGTAGAACTCCTCGGGGTCGATCCTCGCGAAGCGCTTCGCATCGAGCGCGGACGCCAGGAAGGACAGCGCGCTCGATGCAGCGTCGCCGGCGTCGTTCCAGCCCTGGAAGGCGCACAGCATCGCCGGGGCACGGAGGCCGTCGGGACGGCGGTCCCAGATGAGCGGCGGCATCCGGATCACCGTACATCATGCGGCGATGGTCCCGGTCAGCACTGCGCGCACGAGCGATGGCGCACACACGATCGCCACGCTGCGCGCGGGCGACGAGCTCGACGCGGTGTTCGCATGCGCGCGCAAGGACCGCCAGATCTCGCGCACGGGCACGCCGTACCTGACGGTTGAGCTGCGCGACAGCACGGGCACGATGCTCGCGCGCGCATTCCGCGACGCCGACCTGCTCGCGGGCCGCTTCCAGGAGGGCGAGCTGGTGCGCGTGCGCGGCCGCGTCGAGCGTTTCCGCGAGCAGCTCCAGATCGAGCTCAGCTCGATCGCGACTGCCGCGGGCGAGCAGCTGCAGGAGCTCGACGAGGCGAGCTTCCTGCCCACGAGCTATCGCGATCTCGACGAGCTCGAAGGCTTCCTCGAGCACCTCGCGCGCGAGGTCTACGACCCTGCGCTGCAGGCGCTGCTGCTGGCGCTCCTCGACGACGAGCAGCTGCGCGCGGAGATCCGGCGCGCGCCCTGCTCGGTGCCCGCCGCCGCCCCGCCGGGGCGAGCCGCCTCGATCACGCGCGCCGGCAGCCATCACGCCTACCTCGGCGGTCTGCTCGAGCACACGGTCGCGGTCGCCACGCTGGCCCTCGAGCTGTGCGCGCTGCATCCGCGCCTGGATCGCGACCTGCTGCTGAGTGC
>Ga0209698_10007388_pt1 | contig 11535 bp, 9 predicted proteins | sample LitLauG_LLR_2012_FD_187203 | JGI IMG/M metagenome (GOLD analysis project Ga0209698, IMG submission 187203) | Freshwater sediment microbial communities from Pennsylvania, USA - Little Laurel Run_MetaG_LLR_2012 (SPAdes) (version 2) | ecosystem: Environmental > Aquatic > Freshwater > Creek >... | reverse complement strand
GGCGCCTTCAGGTCCAACGCCGGGCGATCCGCGGTGTTGGATTCGATGATCTCGAGCATGGATCCGTCGGCTGCTTTCACGAAGACGGTCTTGCTGTTGGACGACCGGTAATTGATCGCGAAATCCAGGTGTTCCACGTACCAGTCGGCTAAGCGATGGGGATCGGGCGACGCGATCGCCGTGTGTTCGATGCCTGTAACCATACTACGGATTGTAACGGGTATATACTTTCTGGCGTGACTCCGATCCCTGCAATTCCCAATCGATGGACCGATGCATTCATGGATTCGCTGCGCGAGCAGGGGGACCCTTTGGCCGATCAGGTGGTTGCCGACCTGTTCGCCGCGGGCAGCGTGAGTGCCGTGAACTCGTTGATGCGGATGCTGGCGGAGAACGACCAGCCGCCGGCCGATTCGTTGCCGCAAAACGTGAAGGATTTCCTGGCGGCCAGCGCGGCGCTGCCGGCGTGGGCGGATGCGGACCAGATCCGCAAGGGCGAAGAAGTCTTCTGGAAATATGGGCCGCGGGCCGTGGCCATGCTAGTGACCTACGCGCTGCCGTTTTGTTATTTGGGGGCAAAGGGAGTGCAGGTGCTGGCGCTCACTGCGCGGCTGTATACGAATCCGCAACGCCGGATTATCGAGACGGCGCAGATGGTGGTGGATGTAATGTCTCCGGGCGGGCTTGGGCCCGCGGGGGCGGGCATTCGGACGGCACAGAGAGTGCGGCTGATGCATGCCGGCGTGCGCTACCAGATTCTGCACTCGGGCCAATGGAACCCGGCGTGGAACCATCCCGTCAACCACGAAGACCAAGTTGGCACGCTGGCCGCATTTTCGTGGGTCACGGTGGATGGGTTGCGCCGGTTGGGAACCCCATTGACGGATGAAGAAGGCGAAGCCTACATCCACGTTTGGAAGGTGGTGGGGCACCTGCTGGGCATTCCGGATGAAGCTCTGCCGGCCAGTTACGCGGATGCGGGCGACATGGTGGCTGCCATCGCCAGGCGCCAGTTCGCGGCTTGTCCTGAGGGCCAGATGATGATGCGCGCGCTGGTGCAGATGATCCAGGACAGTTTGCCCGGCAACCTGCTCGATGCGGCGCCGGAACTGCTGACGCGCTACCTGTTGGGCGACCGGCAGGCCGATATGCTGGGCGTGAGCCGGAGCAATTGGGAGAAGCTGTTGCTACTGCCGTTGACGGGTTGGAACCTGGCCGAGGGTGAGGCGCTGGATCATTCGGCGGCGGCTTCGCGCCTGATGGAAATCTTCAGCCAGTCGCTGATCCGGGGTTTCGTCTGGGTGGAGCGCGGCGGCAACAAGCCGGCTTTCAGTATCCCCACGGCCATGCGGGAAACCTGGGGCGTGGACTGGGTGGCGTAGGGATGAGAATCGCGGGCCCTGCCAGACACACCACGAAGCTCACCGCGTAAGGCGTAAGAATCGACGCCACCAGGTGGCGTTCGTTGTCGGCACCTATCCGGAAGGAGAACGGCGGGCCCGAGGCGAAACCGGCAAGAATCCGCGGTCACGAGGTAATTGCCGATCTTCCCTTCCATGCGTTCGCGGCGATGGATTTGGGCCCTGGCACTCATCGTCCTCGCTGCTTGATTGACGGACTGGGTGAGAGCGTTCGGGCCGAAGATCCGGTTGGCCATCTCCTGGTAGCGATTCTCACCACTAGGCCGCACCACGCCAAACCACCCTCTTGGGCTGCCGACTCGGTCCGAGCACTAGAGAGGTGGTGCGCCGAAAACATCAGCAAAACGAGGCGCAACCGCCCCCCGAGGCGATTGCCGGGCATAGCTTGCCCGTCCGGAATGCGGAACAATAGTGTGCGGTCGAATAGATGTTTGGAGGTTTACCTTGAGACGTCGAGATTTCATTTCCACGAGTGCCGCGTCCGCGGTGCTAAGCGCGCAGACCGCGCCGCGCCCCCAGGTCGAATCCATCATCACCATCAGCCGTCAGCCCGAGTATTACCATGGCTGGGCCACACTCGCGATGCGCCGCAACAAGGAACTGGTTGTGGCCTACTCAGGCGGCCGCGACGCCCACGTATGTCCGTTCGGCCGAGTGGAGTTGATGCGATCGCGCGATGGTGGCCGAACGTGGAGTTGGCCCGAGGTGCTCCTGGATTCACCGATCGACGACCGCGATTCCGGTGTGCTGGAAACGCCAGCGGGATCGTTGCTGGTGACGACCTTCACCTCGCTCGCGTATGAAGCGGTTTTGAAGCAGGCGTCCGGTTGGGCCGCCGAAAAGCTGGAGCGCTGGCAGGCCGCCAACCTCCGCACCACGCCCCCACAGCGACATGCACTGCTCGACACCTGGATGTTGCGCTCCACCGATGGGGGCATGACTTGGTCGGCGCCGTATCGCGTTCCAGTGAACAGCCCTCACGGTCCAATTGCCCTGGCTGATGGCCGTCTGCTCTATGCCGGAAAACAGCTCTGGCAGCCGGGGCAGAAGGTCGGGATTTGTGAATCTTCGGACGACGGCAAGACTTGGCGTTGGCTCTCCGAGATTCCGGCCCGCCCCGGCGACACAGTGGAGCAATATCACGAATTGCACGCAGTGCAGACGGCCGATGGCCGCGTCATCGTGCACATCCGCAATCACAATCCGCAGAACCAGGGCGAGACCCTGCAGACGGAATCGGGCGATGGAGGACGCACCTGGACCACCCCGCACGGGATCGGTGTCTGGGGTCTGCCGTCGCATTTGCTTCGGCTGCGGGACGGGCGCTTGCTCATGTCATATGGGTACCGCCGAGCGCCCTTCGGCAACCAGGCTCGAACGAGCTCCGATCACGGCGGTACGTGGTCGGAACCCATCGTGATTTCCGATGACGGTGCCGGTGTCGACCTGGGCTATCCATCGACAGTGGAACTCGACAGCGGGCAGTTGGTCACGGTATGGTACGAGTCATTGAAGGGATCGGCGCACGCGGTGCTGCGTCAGGCCCGTTGGTCCATATAGGGAGTGAAATGGAGGAAAACCTGGAAGGGCGGCCGCTTGCCGGCCCAGCTTACTTGGCCGAACTTGCGAGAAAGACCTGGGCCCCCTCCGCGCGGCACACGTCGATTGCGTGGACTACGTCACCGAACACTACCGTGCCATCCGCTCGCAGCACGATCGGCCTGTCTCGCCGCGCCGACCGTTTCAGTTCCGCGTCCGAGGCTTGGCCGTTGCCGGCTTTCAAGATCACGGACTGGGCCGCATCTGGGACCGGCGGCGGGAGTTGAACTTCGAGTCCCATCGGCGGCACGTAGGGGGCGTTCGTCGAATCGTGCTGGGAGGTCAGCAGGATGGGAGCATTGACCCCGGCAGTCCGCAACGCGTCCAGCGCCTCCGTAACGGATGAATACGGCGTTCGGGCGTCGCCCTTGAGGTAGACCCGCTTGCCGGGGTGCCCTGTGAGCTGCGCCTTCACCCTTCCGGATAACTGTGCGGGCGTCACCGTGGTGACCTCCAGGAATACGGTGCCGCGGAGGGTCACGGCCACTACCAGGGAGTCCGGCAGGTCCGCATCCGGCATCGCTACCGCATTGGTTGTGACGGGCATCTGTACGCTGACGCCTTTGCGCAGGGCCGGAGTCTGGGCGGCGATCGCAGCCGCGAGCACCGCGCCAACACTGAAGCGAACCATTCGGCTCATCGGAAGGCCCTTTGTTAGTGTAGAACGAGCGCACGAGCGTACCGCGTGAAAAGCCCGGCAAACGCGCCGAGGGGCGCCCAAATTAGGGATCCGGTCCTTTCCTCGACGCCGCGGAGTACAATAGGACCGGATTCTCTTCATTTGGGAGGTAAACTGTGTCTAATCGACGTGAGTTCTTGGGCGGATTGATGAGTGCGGCCGGTGTGGTTGCCTCTGGGCAGACCCCGACCAGCCGCATCCTCGGGGCCAACGACCGGGTTCGTTTCGGCCTGATCGGTGCGGGCGCTCGCGGCATGGAGGATTTCGGACTCGCGCTTCATTGCACGAACGTAGAGGCCGTGGCGGTGGCCGATGTGTACACGGGCCGCCTCGATGCCGCCAGAAAGCTGGTTCCGAACATCAAGACCTATCGCGATTTCCGTCAGTTGCTCGACGACAAAAGCATCGACGCGGTATTGATTGTCACGCCCCAGCACCAACACTGCCTGAACTTCGTGCCGGCCATACAGGCGGGCAAGGATGTGTATCAGGAAAAGACTATGGCGTTCACTCCCACTCACTCACGGCGCATGAAGCACGCGTTTCAGGGCTCGGGCCGAGTGGTTCAGATCGGCATGCAGATGAATAGCGGGCCGGGACTTCAAAAGGTCCGCGAACTGGCCACCAAAGAGAATATGGGTTCCATTACCGCGCTCCAGGCGTTTCATTTCCGAAACTCGTCATACGGCGGCTGGATGCGTGCAGTTCCTCCGGACTGTGACGCGGAGCACGTCGACTGGGCGGCTTTTCAAGGCGAGGCCAAGGCCTATCCGTTCGATCCGCAGCGCTACATGAACTGGCGTTTCTACTGGGACTACTCGGGCGGCAACGTGTTCGAGAACATGGTCCACCAGGTTGGTTTTTGGTACGGGGCGCTGGGCTGGAACATCCCGGAAGCGGTGACCATGACCGGGGCCGATTATCTCGCGCCCCAGATGCACGTACCGGATACCATGTCGGTGACGATGCAGCAGCCGGAAAAGGTTTTGTTCACCTGGAATTCCATGTTCGGCAACGCCTACTTCGGCGAAGGCTACGATTTGCTCTTCGGCAATGCAGCGACGCTGATTCATGAACAGGGCGACAACGTGGCTCTGCTGCCGCAGCGCCGTAGGGGAGCGCAAACTGCGGCCGGCGCTCCGGCGACCGCACCGGCCATCGGAGGACCTTCTTATAAGGACTACACGACGGAGCACTTGCAGAACTTCTTCGATTGCGTGCGCAGCCGCAAGGAACCAGTCTGCTCGTTCGACCTCGGGTACCGCGTAGCCACGGCCTGCCAGATGGCCATCGCCTCGTACCGCCAGCAGCGCACGGTGCGCTGGGACCGCGAGACGGAAGATATTGTCTGACCGACATGAATCGCGGCTACGGTGTTGCGGCTCAGAAGGGCTGGTGGTCTTCGCGGCGGGCGACTGCGGCAGCATCGGCCGGGGTTTTTACTCCGCAATCCGGTCCTTGACACCCCACCAGTAGATGGGGATACCGGTCAACAGAACGATTACCGCCACCACGAATCCGGGATAGTGCGAGCCCGTTCGCGCGATCAGCAGCCCGGTCGCGAGCGGCGCCACTATCCCCGACAGGTTGCCGGCGAAATTCTGAACACCGCTCCACAGTCCGACTTCGTCTTCCGGCGCCGCCAGTTGCAACAGCGCCAGAATGTTGCCTGTCGCCAGTCCCACCAGCGCGGCGCCGCCGAGGAGCAGGACCGCGATAAGGTCGTTCGCCACCAGTCCCGCCGGTAGAAGCATCAGGCTCGTCAGAAAGGCCCCAGTGATCATCGTCTTGCGTGCGCGTGATTCGCGCCAGCCCAAGCGGATCAGCCGGTCCGCGAGCCACCCTCCTAGCGGCTCGGCGATAGTGTAGGTGAGGTATGGCACAACGGCGAATCCAGCGGCTTTCTGAATCGGCATGTGCCGCGATTCCACCAGGTAGTCGGGCAGCCACGTAACCAGTAGGTACCAATAATAGCTGTAGCAGATATGCGCCCCGCACAGAGCGAGCAGGTTGCGGTCGAACCGGCCGACGGCTGACCCGCGCATGCCCTGCGCGCTGGCGGCCGGCAACCGGTCTCGGGCCGGGAAGATGAGCAGCCAAGGCACCAGCCACACCAGGCTCGAAAACCCGATCACGAAAAACGCGTTCTTCCAACCCGACCGCACGACCAGCCACGCAATTACCGGCGTGCCCACGGCCAGCCCTGCACGGGTCCCGCAGTTCATGATTCCCGATGCCAGCCCGCGCTCCTTGTGCTCGAATAGCAGGCTGACGATCTTCATGCCGCCGGGGACGTAGATGGACTCGCCGATGCCCAGCACGATGCGCAGCAAGATCAGCGTACTCAAGGTGGCGGCAAAGCCGGTGAAACCGCAAGCCAGCGACCACGCCGCGAAGAAACTCGCATACCCCCAACGCAGATCGCAGCGGTCCGCAAGCCATCCCATCGGTACCTGCATGATCGCGTACGACCAGAAGAATGCCGAAAGAAGCACGCCTTTGGCTGCGGGACCCAAGTGCAGGTCATGCGCGATCAACGGAAGCGCCACTGCAACGATGGAGCGGTCCAGGTAATTGATCAGCCCGGAGGCGAACAGCAGCCCGGCGATGGGCCACCGCCGCGCCGTGGAAACACCCGTGGCCGGATTCATGACTGCGGCAGGCCTTCGTCCATCCGCTAGCCTTCCCGCAGTGATTGAACATGGCCGGAGAGGAAAGCCTCCGGGTGGATCACATCGGGAGTCAGATACTCGGCGGATGCCGACGGCCGGCGCGTCGCGAACTCGTCGGGAGGAAACCAGCCGACCAGCGAAAACCCAACCAGCGACGGCCAGACGTCTTCTCGCTTCCAGAATGACCGATAGCCGGCGTTCTTCGATGGATCGTGTCCGAACGGAGCCATTTTGGGCGGTGGAGTCACGAGTGTCCCAAGTATCATAGCCTGCTGTTCCGCGCGCCAGCAACTGCTAGTCGGGTTCTGCTTGTTCCCGAATGGAAGCGCCCGCAAGCGGGCTGGGCAGGCGAGGATGCCTACCCCGCTACTCGCTGGGTGTCATAAACACCAGGACGCCGCTGCCGCGGAAGACGAGGTTAGCGGCGGCCTGTTTCAGGTCATCGCCTTTGCGCGTTTCGATGCGGCCGTAGACCACGGCCCAGCGGTCGTAATCGGGGTTGCCGAACTTGATTTTGGCGAGCGAGGTGTGTCGCTGGATGTCGGCGAGTTTACGGTGCAGAATGGCGGCGTCGAGTTCGAAATCGTCGGGCGGTTTCGGAGCGCCCTTGGCGTCCTCGGTCAGCCAGAGCAATGGGGGCGTCGACAGCGCCGCTTCGCAAGCCTGCTCGCCCATCCAGCGGCCGTTCTGGCGAAAGGAGTAGCGGCCCACTACCGCAACGGTCTTGCCATCCAGGGCCGGCAGATCGTGGAGAACCTCGCAGACGGTGAGCGGCACCAGCGGCGGTTCGGCGGCAGGCGCCAAGACGCAGAGCAGCCCCGCAAGCGATGCCACCCGCCCGAACAAACCTCGTGCGCGCCTCCGAAGCAACATGGTTATGGTAGACCGCGTAACACTTCCACCGGTTACATCCATTATTACCACGGCGAACCCAGCCGGGAATGGCTGTGGCACGGTAGAATCGGGCTGTGCGCAGGCGATGGCGGCAGTTTCGCGGGTTTCTGGCGCGGCGGATCCGGTACCGGATCACTCGCGGCGGAGTGTTGTTCAGTTTCGCCATCCTGGTGGTGGGGTTCGGGGCCGTAGTCTCAGGGAATAACTTGCTTTTCCTGATCCTGGCGGCCATGATGGCGACGCTGCTGGTCTCGGGCCTGGTGAGCCGGCTCTGCCTGGCCGGCCTTGAGTTGGATTTTCTGGTGCCGGAACACGTGCCGGCGCGGCGCAACGTTCCGGGGAAGCTGCTGGTCCGGAATACCAAGTGGCCGATGCCGTCGTTTTCCATCCGGGTGGAAGGCGTTCGCGACCCGGCCAGCCCCACTCTGAAATCGGGCGTCTACTTTCCGCTGATTGCCGCGCGCACCACGCTGGAGGAGACCGTGGAGGTGCGGTTTCCGGCGCGTGGGGCCTACCGGCAAAACAGCTTTGCGTTTTCCACTTCGTTCCCGTTCGGATTTCTGGAGAAGACGGCGCGGGTCACGCTGGCTCGCGAAATGACGGTGTATCCTTCGATCGATCCGCAGCCTGGGTTTGACGACCTGCTGGCGGGAATCGCGGGCGAGATCGAAACGCACTACCGCGGGCTGGGCAAGGATTTCTACCGCATCCGGCCGTACGAGGCCTTCGAGAGCGCGCGGCACGTGGATTGGAAGGCGTCGGCCCACGTGGGTGCCTTGCAGATCCGCGAATTCGCGCGGGAGCAGGAACAGACCGTGGAGGTCTTTCTGGACCGCGACATTCCGCACAAGCTGGACGATTGGTTCGAGCACGCCATCGATTGCTGCGCGTTCCTGGTGTGGCGGCTGTCCAATCAGGGCGCGGCGATTCACTTCCGGTCCAACGGTTACCAGTTCCGGCAGCCGGAGGATGGGGACATCTACACGATTTTGAGGTACCTGGCGTTGGTGTACCCGCAGCGCTCGGACGCCCCGGAAGGGCCGCTGGACGAGACCAGTTTCAAGATCGTGTTCACGCCCTCGGCGCGGAGTTTTCAGGAGGCGGGGTGGGCGGGGGCAAGGGTCCTGGGGCCGGAAACGCTGCCGGTTAGCCGGGAGGCGTCTGCTTGAGCTTGGCGATCAGTGCGCGGATGTCGGCTTCGTAGGGGACGGGTTCGACGCGCGTGGGGTCGTATGGGGGCAGGGTGGGCTCGGGCTCGCCGAGCGCTCTGAGGACGGTGCGGCAGCGCTCGAGTTCCCACCAGCGCGAATACGGCGGGCCATCGGCCCAGGCCCATTTGTAGCCGGCGAGGACATGTTGCCGCGCTTTTTCACGATCTCCGAGTTCGAGGTAGGCTTCGGCCAGTGAAACGTCTGGCGGTTCTGGCAATTCGTGAAGCCGGTCGCAGATCTCACGGGCCCGATTGTGGTTACCGGACCTGGCGAGAGCCAGGGCCAGACGGGCTTCGACTCCTGCTGAAGGCAGGCCGACTGCCTGGGTCATTTCCATGAGCCTCTCAAATGCCGAGACTGCATCAGGGGTTTCGCCATTGAGGAGCAACCATTCTCCTTGAAGGTGGCCCAGGCGTCTGATCAATGTCCTCTCCCTTCCGGATTGAGCGAGGGCTTCCGCCTGTCCCAGGAGTTTGTCGGTTAAGGCCCGTTGATGGAACTTCAACCAGCACAGCTCGAACTCGGTCAGGCCCAGTCCGTATCTTGCTCGGTCCTTCGGCGCCGGTAAGCGCTGAAATGCCTCGAGCTCGGTCTTAGCGTTCTGGATGTGCCCAGTTTCTCTGCAAATGCGAACGAACCGCCAGTAGGTTGCGGCGCTCAGTTCATCGTCCTCCATTGCCTTCGCCAGTTCCAGCGCCAACTCAACTGTCGCGGCTGACTGCGCAGTCCGGCTGCTCTCGAAACAGGTTATTGCGAAATTAACAAGAACTGTGCACACACCAGACCCGTCGCCCCGATCAAGGTCGATTCGCAGGGCCGCTGCAAACCCTTGCTTTGCCTGAGAGAGGCGGCCCAGGGCGCAAAGTGCGAGCGCCGCATGGTTCAGCAAGTACGCCGAGTAGTCTGGATTCTCTAGTCCGTGCGGCAGATTGTGGAATCCTTCGGGAAAGAATGGCTTGAGGAACGCCAGAATCTCATGGTTTGCCTCGATCGAAAGCACAAGGGCATTCGCGAAATTTCCCCGGTAGAACCGCGCTGCGTCGTCCAGCCGGTTGGCCTGCACGAGCGCCTGAAAGATGTTGATGCTCTGTTGGACGTCAGCCAGGGTCTTGGCGTCTTCATACCGGTCCGGAGGCTTGCTCTGGAAGTGATCAGCAATGCTGTTGCAGATCTCGGTCCGTTCAGTCTGCTCCAAGGTGTCAAACGCATAGCCACGGACTACGGGATGCAGGTCGTAGCTGTTCCTGCGCCGGTCCCAATGAAGCAGACCGCGCCTTTCCAGCTCCCGGAGACCGGCAACCAACTGCGGCAGGTCCTGAAACGGGCTCAACGCTTCGATGGTCTCAAACGCCACTGCGTCAGAGAATGCTGCCATCCGGCTCAGAAGTTGCCGAACGCCCGGTTCCAGACCATTCAACGCGACCGCGAGGATGTGGGTGCGCCGTTGTTCGATTTTGAGGCTGGCTAGGTGCAGGCTGGAGCCGCCCTGAGGGTCATCGGCCCAGCGGTCGAAGTTGCCAGGGTCTTTGACGTAATCGTTGACTAGGCCGGCGATGATGCCGATCAAGAGTGGGTGGTTATCGAAGTGGCCGGTGAGGTAGCGGCGGATGGCCGATTCATCTCCGCGGATGTCGAGGCCGCGCATCAGCCGCAGAGCGTCGTCCGGATGCATGCCGAGGAGGTCGCGATGCTGCACGCCTTTGAGCGGAAGGCCGGCCTTGTTGGCAAGCTCCGCGGGCATGAGTCGCGATGTCACCAGAATGCGGGACGGTTCGGCGGTCACGAGTTGGAGCAGGAGGTCGGCATCGGCGGGCTTGATGCAGGCGCGGTGATCGGCCTCGGATTTCACCTGGTCGTCCCGTGCCTGCGAGGCATCGAAGCGATGGTAGGCCACCAGCGCGCGCTCGAAGCCGTCGAGCACCAGCAGCCACGGGCGTTCGTGCAGTGAAACCACGAGGGAGCGCGCCAGATCGGCGGTCTTCCGGCCGCGAAACTCTTTCAAGGGGCCGCGGTTGATGTAGGCCAGGGCGTAAGCCGCGAAGTCCGACATGTCGGCCCCGCCTTCGTAGAAGCTGTACCAGAAGGCGCCGGCGAGGTTTGGGACCGCCCTGCGTGCGTGCCCGTTGAGCCACTCCCAGGCGAGTGCGCTCTTGCCTGCGCCGCCGATGGCCTCGATGACTATCAAGGGGTCGGCGCTGGCGGCCCATTGGTCGAGCCAGGCCAGTTCGGTCAACCGGCCGACGAAGGTCTGACCGGAGACGAAATCGGGGATGGCGAGAAGCTTCGGCGGCTCCGGGAGTTTGGGATCTCTGCCGGCGCGGGCGGTTTCTTTCGGCGTGTCGAGATTCAATTCATGGAAAGACTGAAGCACGAGGCTCTTCAACTGTTCGACGGAGGAGAACTCAGCGCAGATGGAGCGCTTCTTGGCGTCAGCCCTCAGTTCCTGAAGTTTCTCGGTGGCCTCCACGTCACGAGCCTTAACCGGATGGTCTTCGCCCATCAGGTACATGTACACCGGAATGCCGCGTTCGAGTGCCCGCCGGTATTCCAGTTCGGTGATGGAAAGGTTGTCCCGGTTGCGTTTTTTGTCTTCCGGAACTCCGCCGTAGCGGTGGCTGACAATGCCCACGTAGGCGTGCGCCTTTTCGACCATGTCCAAGGAGGACTCGATGATGTCTTTGCCGGCCTTGGCGGAATCAAACTCCATGCCGATGGGGAAGAAGCCTAGCCGGAGCAGGGCGTCGAACACGGCCTTGCGGTGCTCGGCGAGGTCGGCCCACGTGCTGCTGACCATGACGTTGGGGTGGTCGGAATCGGTCATTGGCGGTTACCGCAGTATATCCCAGGCGAGCGTATATACTATTCTCAAGCACCTGGTGGGCTGGATGATCATCAATATGACGCCGAGATTGGTTGCGCTGTTTCTAACTTTGGCCGTGACTTCATGGGGGCAGATGACAGCCAGCATCTCCGGGCGAACGGAGGACGCCTCCGGCGCGCCGGTCGGCGGAGTAACCGTCAAGGTGAAGAGCATCGAGACCGGAGCCACTCGCACCGTG
>Ga0209698_10007387_pt1 | contig 11536 bp, 11 predicted proteins | sample LitLauG_LLR_2012_FD_187203 | JGI IMG/M metagenome (GOLD analysis project Ga0209698, IMG submission 187203) | Freshwater sediment microbial communities from Pennsylvania, USA - Little Laurel Run_MetaG_LLR_2012 (SPAdes) (version 2) | ecosystem: Environmental > Aquatic > Freshwater > Creek >... | reverse complement strand
CAACATCCTGGCCATCTATGATGTCGGAAGCGACCAGGGCATCACGTATGCCGTGACCGAATTGCTTGAGGGTGAGACCCTTCGGAGCCGTTTAGGGCGCGGCGCGCTTCCGTGGCGCAAGGCCGTTGAGATGGGAGCGTCGATTGCCGAGGCCCTCTCTGCTGTGCACTCCAAGGGCATCATCCACCGGGATCTCAAGCCGGAAAACGTCTTCTTAATCGCGGACGACCGAGTCAAGGTTCTCGACTTCGGCCTGGTTCGATGGACGCCTGCGAACTCACCGCGGAATGAAACCGCTGCGCCCACTGAAACGGAGCCAGGCACGGTTATGGGGACTGTTGGGTATATGTCGCCCGAACAGGTGAGGGGTGAGGTCGCGGAGGCGCCGAGCGACATTTTCTCGCTAGGGTGCGTCCTCTATGAAATGATCGCTGGCCGGCGGGCTTTTTCTCGCGAGACGGCGCCACAAACGATGGCGGCAATCTTGGAGCGCCAGCCGCCGCCGTTGGCTGAATCGCGCAAGCAGATTCCCCAAGAATTGGACCGCATCGTTTCGCTCTGCCTCGAAAAACGTTCGGCAGAGCGAATTCAGTCGGCCCGGGATCTCAGCTCTGCGCTGAGGGATCTTTTGAGAGACTCCGGAGATACCCGCCCTGCCGCGGCGCCCTCCCCAGTTCGGCTCAGGGTTACCAGCCTGGTTGCCGGCGCCTTGCTCGTCTTGCTGTTGGCGGCGGCCCTCTATTGGTTCAACCGCGCCGGCCAGCCAACAGCCTCGATTGCGGTCCTGCCCTTCGTCAATGCCAGCGGAAGCCCTGATACCGAATACCTCAGTGACGGGATTACCGAGAGCCTGATCAACAGCCTGTCACAAGTGCCTAACCTCGCTGTGATGTCGCGTAACTCTGTTTTCCGGTTCAAAGGACGCGAAGCCGATGCGCAGGCAGCCGGGAAGAATCTCGAAGAATCTCAAGGTGCAAGCGGTCCTCACGGGAACAGTTGTGCAGCGGGGCGATGTCCTCTCGATCGGCGCGGAGCTGATTGATGTGCGAAATAACCGCCACCTGTGGGGTGAGCAGTACAACAGGAAGCTTCCGGACATTCTCGCCGTGCAGGAAGAGATCTCGACGGAAATCTCCGCGAACCTTCAGTTTAAGCTGACTGGAGAGGAGAAAAAGCAACTCACCAAACGATATACGCAAAACGCCAAAGCCTATCAACTGTACCTCCAGGGCCGTTACTACTGGAACAAGAGAACGCCGGCGGGATTCAACACAGGGATCGACTACTTTCAGAAGGCGATTGAGGCGGATCCGAACTATGCTCCGGCTTACGCTGCCTTGGCGAACTTGTACTATAACCTGTCAAACTACAACTTCGCTCTAATGCCGCCCAAGGCGGCCTGGGCCAAGGGGAAGGAGGCGGCGGAAAGGGCGCTCCAGATTGACGATACTCTTGCCGCGGCTCACGCCTCGTTAGCCTTAGTGGCATACCAATGGGAATGGAATTGGCCCAAGGCGGAGAAAGAATTCAAGCGCGCCCTGGAACTCGATCCGGGCTCATCCTCCACTTATGAGCCCAGCCCGGCCTCCACTTACCATTGGTACTCCCACTATCTAATGAGCATGGGGCGAACCCAGGAGTCTTTCCGGACCGGTCGCCGCGCTCGGGAGCTGGATCCGGTGGACCTTCCTATCAATGCGCACCAGGGCTGGTATTACCTCTGGACTCACGAATACGACCGGGCGATAGAGCCGCTTCAAAAGACGATTCAGATGGACCCCAGCTTTTCGGTTGCACAATGGTATCTTGGGCTGGCATACGAACAGAAAGGGGCATTCCAAGACGCTATAACGCAGTTCCAGAATAGCGCTCGTATTACCAATGGGAGACCATCGATGGTCGCGCTGCTCGGCCACGCGTTTGCCGCCGCTAACCGGACGAGCGAGGCCCGGGCAATACTCCAGCAACTCAGCACACTGTCGAAAAAAGAGTACGTGCCATCCTATCCGTTTGCGGCGATCTATGTGGCTCTGGGCGATAAAGACGAAGCGCTGGCTTGGCTGGAAAGAGCTTACGATGAGCGCGATGCCTGGCTGGAGTATGTGGCGGTGGATCCGAGGTTAGACAGCCTGCGCTCCGACCCCCGCTTCGCCAACCTGCTCCGCCGCATGAACCTTCAGAGCTTTCTCCTCCACAAATAGTATTGGCCCGTGCTGCAATACCGCTGGCCGCCGAGCCTCTTTTCTTCGACGGCGCACACCATATACACCCTCAGTCCCCGCGGAGCCGCCAGCTTATCCGACGCCACCCGCTGCGACTTCATACCGTTCGCTCCAGTCACGCAAATTGCCAGATACTCGCACCCGCCAATCATAAGTAGAGTACGATGACAGTCATGTCCCTCTCTTCCCGTTTCAGCCGGCGGGCCGCCCTCCTCGGCACGGCCGCGTTTCCCATGATCCGGATTGTCAAAGGACAGTCTCGCCCCAAGAACATCGCGATCTCGAGCGCCAACGGAGTGCGCGCCTGCGCCAAAGCGATCGAGGTTATCAAGAGCGGCGGCGATACGCTCGATGCGGTCATCGCCGGGGTCAACATCCAGGAGCTGGATCCCAACGACACCAGCGTGGGCTACGGCGGTCTACCCAACGAGGATGGCGTGGTAGAGCTGGATGCAAGTTGCATACATGGTCCTTCGCGCCGCGGTGGCTCGGTGGGCGCTATCCGCGGCGTCAAAACGCCGTCGAACGTCGCCAAGCTTGTTCTCTCAGAGACCGATCACATGATGCTGGTGGGCGAAGGCGCGCTCCGCTTCGCCAAGGACTATGGCTTTAAGGAGGAAGATCTGCTCACCGAAAGGTCGCGAATGGCATGGCTCACGTGGAAACGCGAAATGCGCGACCGCAACGGCCATACCAACTGGGAATCGGGCATCGACGCTCCTCCCACCCCCAAAAAGACGGCCGAGATGAAGAAGCTGTTTCCGCATGCGTCTGACGATCTCATCGCCTGGGCCTACGAAGTGGCCGCGCACCCGCCCACCGGCACCATCAACTGCATCGCGCTCAATGAAAAGGGTGAGATGTCGGCCACCACCACCACCAGCGGCCTCGCCTGGAAGATCGCCGGCCGCGTGGGTGATTCTCCGATCATCGGCGGAGGCCTGTGGCTCGATCAGGATGTGGGCGGCGCGGGGTCCACGGGACGCGGCGAAGAGAACCTGCGGGTGGCCGGCGCCCATACCATCGTCGAAAACATGCGCCACGGAATGACCCCGAAAGAGGCCGCGCTCGACGCCCTCAAACGCGTGGCGCGCAACTTCGACAACGACGAGAAGCGCATGCAGCCGGTCGACCTGAATTTCTACGTGCTGCGCAAAGACGGCGAATACTGCGGCGCGTCTCTGTGGAACAAGCGGTCGGCGGGGGCTACGGCCGGCGCCACTTTCGCCATTTGCCAGAACGACGGCCGCAGCCATCTGGAAAACTCCGTGTATCTGCTGGAACGGAAATAGGCCATCGTTTCACCCAAGTGCCACGATTATGATCTAATATCGAACGGTATGCCGAAGTCGCTCCTGAACGTGGGCGCCCGCGCCGGAAGGCAAGCAGTACATCGCCCTCACCGCCGGCCGCGCGCTGATGGTGTTCGGTTTGGAGTAAACGAGTGACGATCGGGGCTATATCCACGGTCCTTCTTTTTCTGACCATCGGCGGTCCGGAAAGAATCGCGCGCGCCGAGCAGAGTAGCGATGAACTCGACGTAGTGCGGGTGCGGCCGAACTTCTACATGATCGCCGGGGCCGGCGGCAATATCGCTGTGCAGACCGGACCGGAAGGTGTCGTGCTGGTGGATGCGGGCACCGGGGAATCGTCCGATCGCGTTCTCGCCGCGATCCACAGACTGACCGATCAGCCGATCCGGTACATCCTGAATACCAGCGCGGATGCCGACCATGTGGGAGGCAACGGAAGGGTTTCCAAAGGGGGCAGAAACATCCTTGCTATGGGAACGGCGCCTCTGGGCGGCGAATTCGGCAAAGAAATGACCAACGGGTACGCCGCAACCACCCTCGCAGCGGAGAAGGTCCTGCTGCGGATGAGCGCACCCACGGGCAAGGCGTCCCCGTTTCCCAACGACACCTGGCCGACCGAAAGCTTTACCGAAAAGCGAAGATACATTTATCTCAATCACGAAGGAATCGAGATGCTGCGCCAGCCCGCCGCTCACAGCGATGGCGACAGTATCGTTTTCTTTCGCGCCTCGGATGTGGTCGCCGCGGGAGACATCATCAACGCGGACCGTTTCCCCGTGATCGATCTGGAAAACGGCGGCAGCATTCAAGGGGAGATCGAGGCCTTGAACCGCGTGATCGAGCTGGCGGTCCGGCCGATCCCGTTTATCTCCGAGGGAGGGGGAACCTACATCCTCCCGGGCCACGGCCGCGTCTACGACCAGGCCGACGCGGTGGAGTACCGCGACATGATCGTGATCATCCGCGACGTCATCCAGGACATGATCCAACGCGGGTTGACGCTGGATCAGATCAAGGAAGCATCGCCGGCGAAACCCTACGAACCGCGGTACGGCGCAAAATCGGGGCCCTGGACCACGAATGACTTTGTCGCGGCAGTGTATCAGAGCCTGACGGGAAAAAAATAGATGGGTGATCCAGCCTCCAAAAACCGCGATGCGCGGGTCCTGGTGGCCGTACTGGCAGGACTGCTGCTGGCAATGGTCCCGGCGCAGGGCCAGGGTGCCCGGACGGCCGCGCCGTTCGATCCGACCGGCTATTGGGTTTCCGTAATCACGCAAGACTGGCGTCTCCGCATGGTTACCCCTGCGAAGGGAGACTACCTGGGTATCCCGATGACCGCGGAGTCCAAGAGAGTAGCCGATGCGTGGGACCCGGCGAAGGATGAGGCGGCCGGCAATTCGTGCAAGTCTTACGGCGCGGCATCGATCATGAACCTTCCCGCGCGCGTGCATATCAGCTGGCAGGATGACAACACGCTGCGCATGGAAATCGACGCCGGCACGCAGACGCGCCTGTTCCATTTCGGAAGCCGGACACCCGCGAACGTCAAGCCGACATGGCAGGGGGAATCGGCGGCGGCGTGGGTGCCCCGGCGGGGGTCGGGGTATGCCGCGACCACCCCGAAGTCGAAATACTTGAGCGTCACCACAACGCACCTGCTGCCTGGGTACCTTCGTAAGAACGGAGTTCCCTACAGCGAGAACGCGATCCTCACCGAGGACTACGATCTGATCCGCGAGCAGGGCGGAGATCAGTGGCTGATCATAACCACGCTGGTGGAGGATGCGCTCTATCTGGAGAACCCTCTCATTTTGAGCGCGCAGTTCAAGAAGCAGGCGGACGCTTCCGGCTGGGATCCCACGCCGTGCTCGGCAAGGTGGTGATTGATGAGGCTTCTGATTCTACTGGCGGCGACTCTTCCGGCTTTCGCGCAGATTGACCTTTCGGGTTCGTGGGCCGCCAGAAATTACGGGGACGCGGTGGCTAACCGGCCCGGTCCCGGACCACTACCCGTCGAGTACCTCGGAATCCCCCTCAATGAGTCCGCACGGCTGCGGGCGCTGAGCTTCTCCCAATCGCAGTTGTCGATGCCCGACCGTGTCTGTCTGCCGTATACGCCCCCCTACGTCATGTTGGGACCGTTTGGCCTGAAAATCTGGAACGAAACGGAGCCCAACAACGGCACGACCATCGCCTGGAAGGTCGGGGGGTGGGAAGACCGGGCGCCGCTGACGATCTGGATGGACGGGCGCCCGCATCCGTCGAAGAATGCGCCCCACGAGATCGGTGGCTTTACTACCGGTGTTTGGGAAGACGATGTGCTGACGGCTTACACGACTCACATCAAGGCCGGATTCGTCCGGCGGAATGGCGTGCCCATCAGCGACCAGGCAACCATGACTCTGCGCTTTCTCCGGCATGGCGACCTGTTGACTCTGAGTGCCCGCATCGAAGACCAGGCCTACCTGACGGAGCCTCTTTACCTGAGCCGCACCTTTCAAACGAGCGCCGTGGCGCCCATCGTTTCGGTGGGCACGCCTTGCATTTCAGGGAACGAAGGAGTGCAGGAGGGCGTCGTGCCCCATTACCTTCCGGGGAAGAATCCCTTCGTCGAGGAACTGCCCAGGCGCTACCACATCCCCGTGGACGCGGCGCTGGGCGGAGCGGAAACGATGTATCCCGAGTACCGGAAGAAACTAAAAGATCGGTACACGATCCCCGAGCGCTGCCAGCGGGACTGCGGCGGCCCCGGCCTCTATCCGCTTCGGCCCAATTAGGCAAAATCCCCGGTTCGGCGAGCAACCACAGCGCCAAACCGCGAACGTCAGGGAGATGTGTCTTCAAGGGAGCGGGAGTCGGAAGGTCTTATTACTACTTCCACCCCTCGCCGCCGCGCAGAGGAACGAAGCGGCAGAGCGTGGCTACGCGGGGTTCGATTTTCCCCTCGCGCCTCCAAACGACGCGTAACTCCTGGTCATTGCGTTCGCCTACCGGGATCACCAGCCGGCCGGGGTCGTTCAATTGATCGAGGAGGGGGGCGGGGATCCCGGGCGCGCCGGCTGCCACCGAAATCGCGTCGTAGGGTGCCTGCGGCGGATAACCGAGCGACCCGTCGCCGGTAACCACGACCACGTTGGCGCCGCAACCGGTGCGCGACAGGTTTTGTCGGGCGAACCGGGCCAGCGCAGGAATCAGCTCGATCGTGACGACGCGGGCCGCCAGCGCGCCCAGCACGGCGGCGGCGTAACCGGATCCGGTGCCGACTTCGAGCACGCTTTCCTGTCCCGTCAGCTCCAGCACTTCCGCCATCAGCGCCGTCATATAAGGTTGGGAAATGGTCTGTGCGTAACCGATGGAAACGGGATCGTCCTGGTAGGCCAGGAACTGGACGTAGGGCGGAACGAATTCCTCGCGCGGAATCTGCCGCATGGCGCGCAGCACGCGGGGATCCAGAATGCCGCGGCGGCGGAGTTGAATCTCCACCATCTCGCTCCGCTCCGCACTGATATCCGGAGCCACACTCAACCCTAACTCTATAATAGCTGTGTGAGTTATCAGATTACTCTGATCCCGGGAGATGGGATCGGGCCGGAGGTTGCCGAGGCGGCCGCCCGCGCGGTGGGAGCCACCGGCGTGGCCATCGAATGGGAACGTGTCGACGCCGGCTTGAACGCGCTCGCGGAATACGGCCAGTTGCTGCCCGACGACGTCTTTGCCTCGCTGGAGTCCACGCACGTGGGTCTGAAAGGCCCTACTGCGACGCCCATTGCCGGCGGGCACCAGAGCATCAATGTCGCGATGCGCAAGAAGCTCAGCCTCTACACCAATTTCCGCCCGGTGCGGATGCTGCCCGGCCTGAAGACGCGCTTTCACGATCTGCCGGTCAACATTGCCATCTTCCGTGAAAACACCGAAGACTTGTACGCGGGATTGGAGCACGAGGTGGTTCCGGGGGTGGTGGAGAGCCTCAAAATCATCACCCGCAAGGCCTCCCTGCGCATCGCTCGAGCGGCGTTCGACTATGCCGCGCGGGAGGGCCGCCGCAAAGTGACGGCCATCCACAAGGCCAACATCATGAAGTTGAGCGACGGCCTGTTTCTCCAGTGCTGCCGCGAGGTGGCCGCGCATTTTCCGGCCATCGAGTACACCGAGCTGATCGTCGATAACGCGTGCATGCAACTGGTGATGCGGCCCGAGTCGTTCGACATACTGGTGCTGCCGAATCTCTACGGCGATATTGTTTCCGATCTGGCGGCAGGCTTGGTGGGCGGCCTTGGAATCGTGCCCGGCGCCAACCTGGGAGACCGTCACGCCATCTTCGAAGCCGTGCACGGTACCGCGCCCGATATCGCCGGCAAAGGGCTGGCAAATCCTACGGCGCTGATCCAATCGGCCGTGTTGATGCTGGCGCACCTGGGTGAGCGGGACGCCTCCGTGTGCCTGCAGAACGCGCTGGAGTGCGTGTATACGGAAGGCCTTCATTTGACCGGCGACGTGGGCGGCCAGGCTTCCACCAGCGAATTTACGGATGCGGTGATCCGGCACATCCGGGGATAACCTGTTTTTTTCCCCCGCAGCGATACGATTTTCCCTTTCCTCTCACTAATTTCCGGAAGGTGATGGCGATGGTGATTCGACATTGGAACGGCCGCGTGGAAGAAGCGATCCTGTTGTCTGCCAGGCGTAACGTGATCCGGACCGCGATCCGCGATCGAGAGGATGTGGTGGAGTTCCGGTGTGCCGGCGGGCAATGGTTCGCAGAGGGGGATCTGCCCGTCGAGATTGATTTTGAGGCCGGTAGCGAGCTCGATCGATTCCTGGAAGAGGTCGCCTTGCGCGGTCTGGATCCAGGCCATTCCTTCCACCACTGCTGGACTAGCCCCGCGGCGCTCCCCAATTGAACGCTTCGTAGCATCAACTATACAAAACCTCAAAATTCTTTACCCTATCCGGGGCCCATATCTTCGCCAGATAGATAGGTGCGAATATGACCAAGAAAACGTTACTAGTGGTAGCGGGTGGTGCTGCCGTAGCCCTCGGGTTGGGCGCTTGGGGGGCATTCCATGGCTCCGGCGCGGGACAGTTTCGCACGGTGCCCGTCGAGTATGGCGATCTTGCCTATACGGTTTCGGCTACCGGAACTCCCAACGCCGTAGTCACCGTGCTGGTCGGTTCGCAGGTCTCCGGCAACATTCTGGCGCTCAACGCGGACTTCAATACCCAGGTGACCAAGGGGCAAGTGGTGGCGCGCATCGATCCGCAGATCTATCAGGCGCGCGTGGATCAGGCCAAAGCCACGCTAAACGCCTCGGAAACGGCCGTAGTCAGTTCCCAAGCGCAGATTGAAAAGAGCCGCGCGGATGTTGCCAACGCCCAGGCCTCCGTAGCTAATGCCAAGGCCAATGTGGTCCGTTACCAATCCGCCGTCAGCGATGCCAAGACCAAGCTCGACCGTCGGATCCAGTTGGTGAGGGACGGCGTGCTGTCCCAAGAGGATGGCGATACGGCGCAGGCCACCTACGATCAGGCGGTCGCGAATCTCGATGCCGCTCAGGCGCAGGTTACAGCTTCCCAAAGTAGCGTGAGCGCCGCCCAGGCGCAAGTTCGCGTGGCGGAGACGCAGTTGGCCTCTGCGAAGGCCCAGGTGCAGCAGGCGCAAGCGGCACTCGATCAGGCTCAGGCCGATCTCGACCACACTTATATTCGTGCCCCCGTGGATGGAGTGGTGGTTTCCCGCAATATCGACGTGGGGCAGACGGTGGCCGCCAGCCTGCAGGCGCCGACCCTGTTTTCCATTGCGCAGGACCTTACCAAGATGCAAGTGGATACCAACGTCTCGGAAGCCGATGTGGGCCGCGTGGAGGTGGGCATGCCCGCCAAGTTCACGGTAGATGCGTATCCCACAAGGGTCTTCCAAGGAACGGTGTCCGCCATCCGCAAAGCTGCCATCAACGTGCAAAACGTGGTGACGTATGACGTGGTTTTGGCGGTGCCCAATCCCGATCTGAAGCTCTTTCCCGGCATGACGGCGAATGTGAAGATTTTGGTGGATCAGCACCACAACGTTCTCAAGGTTCCCAATTCGGCGCTGCGCTACCAGCCGGCCGGAGCTACCGAGAAAATGAAGGCGGGCGCGAAAGAGGTTTGGGTCCTGGACGAAAACGGCAAACCGAAGCCGGCCCGCGTGGCGTTGGGCCTCACCGATGGCGCTTACACCGAAGTCACCGGCGGCGACCTGAAAGAAGGGGAGCGCGTGATTGTAGCGGCGCTCTCGAAGAAGGAACAGAGCGGTCCGGCGGCCTCGCCGTTCGGCGGCGGAAGGCCTGGCATGGGCGGCCGCGGAGGCTTCTAACCATGTCTGCCATGATCGAAATCGAAAACCTGGTGAAGGATTACACGCTGGGGGAGATGCGCGTCCACGCCCTGCGGGCCGTCTCGCTGGAGATCGAGCGCGGCGAATTCGTGGCTGTCATGGGGCCGTCCGGATCGGGCAAGTCGACCTTGATGAATATCCTGGGATGCCTGGATAAGCCGACCACCGGCGTCTACCAGTTGGATGGCATCAGCGTGGGCGAATTGGAGCGTGACCAACTGGCCGAAATCCGCGGCCGGAAGGTGGGGTTCGTCTTCCAGCAGTTCAACCTGCTGGCGCGAACCAGCGCGGTGGAAAACGTCGAGTTGCCGCTGCTATACACCCACACGCCCGCCCACGAGCGGAGGAAGCGGGCCCTGGCCGCGCTGCACGCAGTGGGCCTGGCGGGACGCGAAGAGCATCACCCCAGCCAGCTTTCCGGGGGGCAACAGCAGCGGGTGGCCATCGCGCGCGCCATGGTGAACGATCCGCGCATCATCCTGGCCGACGAGCCAACGGGCGCGCTGGATACCCGCACCAGCGTCGAGATCATGTCGATCTTCCAGCGGCTCAACCGCGAGGCCGGCATCACCATCATCGTCGTCACCCACGAGCCGGATATCGCGGCGTATGCCGGGCGCAATATTCACTTCCGGGACGGCCGGCTGCAGAAAGACGTCCGTATCGACCGGCCGCGCGACGCCGCCGCGGAACTGCGCAGCCAGCCGGTGGAGGAAGAGGAGGAGGTGGCCGTATGAAACTGTTGGCGGCCATGCGAATCGCGCTGCGCGCGCTACGGGTCAACCGGCTGCGCTCGGCGCTCACTATGCTCGGGATCATTATCGGGGTAGCGGCGGTGATTGCCATGGTGGCGGTCGGCTCGGGGGCGACGGAGAGAATTCAGGAGCAGATCCAGGCGATCGGCAGCAACCTGATCATGGTGGTGCCCGGCAGCATCACTTCCAACGGCATCCGTTTGGGCGGCGGCGCCGGAGTTACTCTTTCGGAGGACGATGCCAGGGCGATCGCTGCCGAATGCCCCGCGGTGGCGGCGGTGGCGCCCATGGTCCGAGGGAGCGCCCAGGTGATGAACGGCAACAACAACTGGGCTACCGCGATTCAAGGCACCACCCCGGACTACCTCGCCATCCGCGATCAGACGATAGTGCAGGGCAACCCCTTCACCATGGACGACGTGACCTCCGGCGCCAAAGTCGCGCTGCTCGGTCAGACGGTGGCCCGCAACCTGTTTGGCGATCTGGACCCCGCAGGCCAGAGCATCCGCATCAAGAATGTGCCGTTCACCGTAGACGGGGTACTCAGCGCGAAGGGGCAATCGCCGCAGGGTCAGGATCAGGACGACATCATCCTGGTGCCGATCTCGACCGCCAAGCGCAACTTGTTAGGGGCGAGCCAGGCCAATGCCCGCTCCGTCGCCGCCATCATGGTGCAGTCGGTCAGTTCCGGAGCCATGGACGACGCGCAGCGCGAGATCCAGGCGCTGCTCCAGCAGCGGCATCGTCTGCAGCAGGGCCAGGAAGACGATTTCACGGTGCGCAACCTCTCCGACGTGTTTGCCGCCCAGGAGAGCGCTGCGCGGGTCATGTCGATCCTTCTGGGCGCGATCGCCTCCGTCTCCTTGATCG
>Ga0209698_10007386_pt1 | contig 11538 bp, 10 predicted proteins | sample LitLauG_LLR_2012_FD_187203 | JGI IMG/M metagenome (GOLD analysis project Ga0209698, IMG submission 187203) | Freshwater sediment microbial communities from Pennsylvania, USA - Little Laurel Run_MetaG_LLR_2012 (SPAdes) (version 2) | ecosystem: Environmental > Aquatic > Freshwater > Creek >... | reverse complement strand
TGGCCGGAAAACATCCAGCGGGGAGAATCAATCTGCGCGCGTACCATCGCGGGAATCACATCTATATTGAAGTGGAAGACGACGGTAAGGGTATCGACTACGAACGCGTGAAGCAGAGCGCGATCGAGCGCAGCCTGGTATCGCCAGAGACCGCAGACAGGCTCACGGAGCGGGACCTGCGCGAAATGCTGTTTCACCCTGGTTTTTCGACTGCGCCGGTCAAGACAGAGCTTGCCGGGCGCGGCGTGGGGCTGGACGTTGTGCGTTCCAACGTAAACGCTCTGAACGGCGAAATTGAAATAGAAAGCACAAAAGGAACGGGCTCGAAATTCACGCTTAAGGTTCCCCTCACTCTTATCATCTCCCCAGCGCTGTTTGTGCGATGCGGGACGACGAACTTCGCATTGCCGCTTGCGGTAGTGGAAGAGATTCGGCGCCTCCGCGCCGATGAAATCGAGGACGTCGGCGGAAAGCTGATGACCAAGGTGCGCGATGTGGTAACCGAAGTCATCCGCCTGGACACCTATCTTGGATTGTCACCGATTGAACCGATCAACGGCTATTTCCGGATGGTGATAGCAACTGCGGGAAGCCGGCAGGTCGGTTTGGTGGTCGAAGAAGTTATCGGCAAGGACGAAATTGTCATCAAGAGTCTGGGCGAATACTTACGCCGAGTAAAACTTTTTCCCGGCACAACGATCGCCCCAGACGGCAGCCTAATTCTATTGATCGACCTGAACCGCATGGCAGCAAACGAGCCAAGCGAAAATCGTGCCGTGCAGGCAAGCTCCAGTGCGGCGCGTGTGTTTGCACCGGGCTCGGCAGCCGTGGCCCGCGGAACGATTCCCGCGGAAGCAATTGACCGCATTGATAAGGAACGGGTCATCGTGGTTGCGGACGATTCGATCAGCGTGCGAAAGTTCGTCGGTCGGATGCTGGAGAAGAACGGTTACCGCGTAAAGCTTGCAGGCGATGGGCTGGAAGCTGCCGAGCTTGTCGCGCAGCACGGCTGCCACTTGGTGATTACGGACCTTGAGATGCCGCGCATGACCGGTTACGAACTGATCGTGCAGCTACGGCAGAGCCCCACGACGCGGCGAATTCCCGTGATGGTTGTTACGTCCCGCGCCGGCGCGAAACACCGCGATCGGGCACTGAAGGAAGGCGCGGCCGCCTTCCTGACCAAGCCCGTGCAGGAAGATCAATTGATTGCCGCAGTGGAGCAATTAATCGGAACGGAGGCGCCGCGACCGCTGGTGCCGGTTGCCTGAACCGATTATGGCCACGCCTGCAAAAAAGTTTCGGGTGCTGATCGTGGACGATTCACTGTTCATGCGCAAAGCCCTCGAAAAAATCTTCAACGAAGACGAGCAATTGCAGGTCGTGGGTCACGCGCGTGACGGCCGTGAGGCTGTTTTCCTGGCGGAGTCGCTCAAGCCTGACGTCATAACCATGGACTTGAACATGCCGCACGTGGACGGCTTGCAGGCAACGGCAGAGATCATGCGCGCCAACCCGAGGCCGATCGTCATTGTCAGTTCAGACTCAAAGGACGGCGCCGCGAGTACTCTTCGCGCCCTGGAGCTCGGGGCAATCGACTTCATCGGCAAACCTTCTTCCGGAATTGACCTCGATATGCAGAGTCTCAACGAAGACCTGCTGCGCAAGGTGCGCATGGCCGCGAAAGTACGCGTGGTGCGAACTGCAGCTCGAAATCCCAACGCTGCTCACTCCGCGGGTGAACCGCGAGTGCCGGTTGCGCCACTGGCAGACTCCCGGCCCGCTGCGATCTCCGGGTCAGTTCAGAAACCTCCGGTGGTCGTCCTTGCAGCATCCACTGGCGGCCCAGCCACAATCATGCGCATCGCTCCCAGCTTCACGCCAGACTTCCCTGCCGCAATTATTCTCGTCCTGCACATGCCGTCCGCGTTTACCAAGCAGTACGCGCTCCAATTGGTTGAAGTCACCGATATCCGAGTGAAAGAAGCGGAAGCAAACGAATTTCTTGAACCGAGAACGATTTACATTTGTCCTGGCGACAAACATCTTCAGATTTCCTCCTCTGGCCGGATTCAACTTGACTGCAGCCGGGGTCGCGTCAATGGCTATCTGCCGAACATCGACATCACTCTGGAATCCGTTGCAGCCTTCGCAGGTTCATCGAGTGTTGCGGGGATTCTGACTGGCATGGGCAGCGATGGAACCAACGGTGCCAAGGCAATCAGACAGGCAGGCGGTCTTGTCCTTGCTCAGGACGAGGCGAGTTGCGTGATTTTTGGAATGCCAGCCGAGGCGATCAAAGCAGGCGCCGTGAACCAGGTGCTCCCGGTCGAGGAGATCTACTCGGCTATCGAGAGACAGGTAGTCGGCCTGGTGGGGCCGATTCCGGCGGGGGTTCGCTGATGCAAACCGCACATCGCGCCAAGTCGGTCCCCGTCCCCACCGAACAAATTATTTTGTTTTGGATAAGCGGCCAATTGTTTGGAGTTTCTTCGTCAGCGATCCAGGAAGTGCGGAGTTCCGACAGCCTGTCTGGTCCCTCGGGGGAGATTTTCGCGGATGCCCTGAACAAGGTCCGGCAAATTACCAAGCGGGGAGATACGACGGTGTACGTCGTGGATGGCGCGCGCCATTTTGGCCTGCAGAGCACTTCGGGTGCGTTGGTGTTCGTCCTACGAGACACGCGAACGGCGCTCCTGGTTGACGGCATCGAGAGAATGACCACCATGACCAGACTGCAGGCTCTGCCGAAAGCGTTTCGCAGCGACGAGCGAAAATGGTACCGCGGCCTAACGGCGCTCGATCAGACGGTTGTGCCGATTATCCATCCGGAAGGATTCCTGACACCTGAAGAGATTGCTGAATTGGATTTGTCGGTTGCAGCAAAGAAATTACATTTGTCGGATTCAAGCGAGGAGACGAAATTCCTGCAATGACGGTTTCCCTCGAACTCGAGCTGCAGTCTTACGTCCTGCTCCAACTGGGCGAGCACCGGTTTGCCATCGCGGCAAACCAGGTTGCCGAGCTTGTCGCGCCGAGCCGCGTCTTCTGTTTTCCGCACCGCACGCCAAACATCGAAGGTGTGATATTGCGTCGAGGGCGAATCGTTCCTGTTTGCGATGTGGGTGAACCGCTTATCGGCAAGCGGGTGACGTCGCGTCGCTACTATCTAATCGCGGTGCGGCTTTACAAAACGCAGTCCGAGTGGGTGGCGATTCCGGTGACAGGCGAGTGCTCGCTCATTCACTCGGATCTTAATCCTCCCGCAGAATCGGACGCCACGCATGTTGGCGGCTGGCTCTCGCACGATGGCCACGTAATCCAAGTACTGAACCTGGAAGCGTTGATTCCCGCTCACGAATCAGACGGCTTACATGGTTCGCGCCGGCAATTCGCGGAGGCCCAACGATGACCGCTTCTGTCCGCGCCCCAAAAATTCTGCTGATTGACAGCAATGTTTACTTCGCAAAACGGTTGAGCGACGCCTTGAAACGTGAGGGCTTCGATGTGCAACTCTCTACTCAGGCTGCATTCGCGCTGACGACCTTGGAATACAATCCGCCGGATGCAATCGTGTGTGCCACAAAGATGCGGGAGATGGGCGCGCTGGAAATGGCCAGGATCATTCACGCGGACTCAAAAAACTCCGGCCTTCCTATCTTCGCGCTTGGGGACGGCAGCCAGCGAGCGCTCATGGAAGCCTACCAAGCCGGTTGCGAGGAGTATATTGACCGGAACCAGCAGCCGCACAGCATTGCCGCCCACATCAAGCAGATCATCGTTAGCAAGACGGTTGGATTCCAGCCCACACAAATGTTGCCGCTAACGGATACAAGCATGAGCGGCAACCTGACACACCACGACTTGCCAGGAGTTATGCAGATGCTCAGCCAGGCGCGCCAGACAGGAGCCTTGCACGTCAACGCGACAGACCTCGATGCCCTGCTTTTTTTTGACGCAGGCGAAGTAACGCACGCCGAATGTGGAAATTATTTTGGCGACGAAGCCGTGATTTATATCCTCAAGAATTGCGTACTGGGCAACGAAGGGAACTACAAATTTGTTTACGGAGCGACTTCGGTGCAACGCACCGTGCTTCGCTCCTCCACCGACCTCATGCTGGATGCCATGCGCGAAATTGATGAGAGTATCCGCGAAATGGCAGATAAGGAAACTCCATGAGCGAAACGATGCTAATTCCTCCGACTGAGGAGTCCGCAGACAATCGTGTGCCTACCGTCTACTTCATCGACGACAGCGCAACCATGCGCGAAGTGATTAAGATTGCATTTCGCAATGAAAACATGAACGTCGTCACCTGTGGCGACGCGTCCTCCGCTCTCGTCCAGTTTGAAAAGAACCGCCCGGACGTGGTGATTACCGACGTGATCATGCCGGACCGGGATGGCTATACCCTCTGCAGCCTGATCAAAGAAAACGCGGACCTTCAAGGAATCCCCGTGATTTTGATGTCTGGCGTGGTAAACAAGACCGTTGCGGACAAAGCCGTTTCAGTGAAAGCAGATGACCTGATCCGCAAACCTTTTCAGCCAGCTGAGCTGATTGGCAGAGTTAAGAAACTGCTGGGTACAAATGAACCGGAACCCGATCAACAAGTCGAGCGGCCGGCTACGACGAACGCGCTGAACAGCCTCTTCGCCCCGCCGCCCCCACCTGCGGCTCCCCGAGTTCCGACTGCGGCACCACAAGCTCCAGTTGCAGGTGAAACAGGCTGGCCGCGCGCCCTGGCAGATGCCTTCGGCCCCAGGAAACCGGCTCCCCAGCCGCAGTATGGGCATCCGGCTGTCCCACCCGCGGCACCACAAGCACCACCTCAATCTCGGCCAGCGACTTCTGCTGACATTCAAAAACTTCGCGCGGAAATTGCACGCCTCGACCTGCAAATCAAGAAACTTCAAACCGAGCTTCAAATCGAACGCCAGTACAACCAAGCACTGGAAGCTCAGATGAGCGCGCTCACGCAAATCGAATAGTTCTATCTGCCCGCTACTTTGATTTCATCAGTCTCGGATGGACCATCATTTTAAACTTTGATCCGAGTTGACCCATCGGCTAAGTTTCAGTAGGCTCCCCTTGAACCCAGGCGAGACTAGCGATTGCTCAGTCCAAGGATGCGCCCCATGGGAATCGGCAAAGATTTCGGCATATCGCGCAGAGAGTTTGCACGGCGAGCTGCTTTGGTCTCAGCAGCTTCGGCATTTGCTCCGACAGATTTGCTCGACGCACGGATCACCCAACCAATCGCGCTGCCCCATCAGCCGCCAACTCTTCCCCAGCAACAGCCTGTTGCCTCGGATTTTTCTCCTGCCAGCCAAGCTGAGATTGAATCGCGCGTTCAGGCGATCCTTGCTCAATACGGCTTCCGGCTGTCCGCTGCGCAAAAAGACGACATCCGCAGACTTGCTACCGAGGCACAGAGCACTATTGACCGGCTACGAAGCTATCCAACAGAAAATGGAGATGGGCCAGCGCTTTACCTGTATCCGCTGAACGAGCGCCCCCGAAAATCTGCAGGTACTCCAGCCGCCTCGCGCTCAACCAACGGCAGGAAGAAACCCTGAGGAGAGGGACTCATGCCGGGTGAAGAGATTTTCAATCTGACGGTCACCGAACTCGCGAAGCGCATCGAGACAAAGAAGCTCTCGCCAATCGAGCTTACAAAGCTTTATCTCGACCGCGCGGAAAAACTTGGCCCGCGCTTCAATGCCTATGCCCGCTTAACCCCGGATCTCGCACTTGCGCAAGCCGCGGCTGCCGAAAAAGATATTCGGCGGGGACATTACCGCGGCCCGCTGCACGGAATTCCGTACGCTGCAAAAGACCTGCTGTCCGTAAAAGGGGTTCCAACCACTTGGGGCGCGAAGCCGTACGAGAATCAGGTCTTCGACTATGACGCAACAGTGATCGAGCACTTGAATAGCGTCGGAGCCGTCCTGCTCGGCAAGGCATCGATGATTGAGCTTGCAGGAGGCATGGGTTATAGATTTGCCTCCGCATCCCTGCAAGGTGCGGCGAAAAACCCTTGGAATCCAAGCTGCTGGACTTGCGGATCGTCATCTGGCTCTGGCGCCATCGTAGCCGCAGGACTCGCCGCGTTTGCCATCGGCACGGAGACGTGGGGCTCGATCATCTGTCCTTCGGCGTTTTGTGGGGTCAGCGGCCTTCGTCCTACGTATGGCCGAGTGAGCCGATACGGCGCCATGGCGCTCGCGCCTTCGATGGACAAAATTGGACCCATGGCGCGCTCCGCCGAAGATTGCGCGCGGATTTTTGCTGCCATCGCAGGGCACGATCCAAAAGATCGTGGCACGCTCCCTATCGACAAAGCAGCCTTCACCTATTCGCCTTCAGTTGAATTGAAGTCGCGTTCGCTGCGGATCGGCTGGCTCGCGAATGCGTGGAAGTCCTTGGACGCTCCTGTAGCTAAGCCCGTTGAAGCCGCCATGAAAGTGTTGAAGAAGCGCATGGCCAATTTCCAGCAAGCAAACTTGCCTGTGGGACCGTGGGAAGATGCGGGGAACATCGTGGTGGCGGTGGAGAGCGTCTCTTCGTTTCGCTCGCTGATCCGTTCTGGCAATGTTGCTTCGCTAACCGATCCACTCGGCCAAATCGCGGGCTACGTCAACGAGCAATTTTCGGCTGCTGACTATCTGCAAGCGCTGAAGGTGAGAGAGATTCTCCAGAAGAAAATGGCCGCGTTGTTCGAGAGTTTCGACGTTCTGGTTGCGGCATCGCAGCCCGTCGCGGCAACTGCGCTCGAGATGAACCTGGAAACAGGGCTCGTATTCCCCGATCCGCTCGGAGGTATCGGGAACCTCTGCGGCTTGCCGGCAATCTCAGTCCCATGCGGATTCACGGATAAACATTTACCCGTCGGATTACAATTCATTGCGAGACCCGGTGACGATTTCGGCGCGCTTCAAGCAGCGAGAATCTTCCAGCTATACACGGACTGGCACAAAAAGCACCCCAAGATTCAGTGACAACTGAACGGATTTCTCGCGCGAGCGATTCAAGCTGATGTGGGTTCAGCTGGCTTAGGGTTTTTTCAGCAAGTCGTTAACGGCGCTCAGAAGCGCCCACCGGCTGAAAGGTTTCGCCAGCAAGGAAACGGAAGAATCGTTGTGGGCGGCGTTCGCTGCGACGCCTTCGCTGTAACCGGACATGTACAGGGTGCGCATGCGGGGAAGTTTTTCCTTTAATCTTGCAGCGAGTTCGAGGCCAGTCATTCCCGGCATCACCATATCCGTGATCAGCAGGTCAATCCTGTCCTTGTTTTGTTCTCCGCTAATCAATGCGTCAGTGCCATCTTGCGCTTCAATTACGGTGTAGCCGCCAGACTCGAGGAATTCACGGGCGACTTCGCGAACGTCGCTCTCGTCTTCCGCTAGCAGAATGGTACCTGTGCCGCGCGGAAGTTCCGTTTCTGCGTGTACCAAGGAGGCGTTCTCGATGGACTCATCTACCCGTGGCAAATAAATCTTAAATGTTGTGCCGCGTCCGAGTTCGCTGTACACCCAAATGAATCCGCCGCTCTGTTTAACGACGCCATAGACTGTCGCGAGTCCCAGGCCGGTGCCCTTTCCCTGCGCTTTGGTGGTAAAGAACGGTTCAAAAATATGTGCCTGAGTCGCGGCATCCATTCCGATGCCAGTGTCAGAAACTGCCAGGAGCACGTACCGCCCCGGCCGAACAATTGGATGCACGTCGTTGTATGCTTCGTCCAGGTCCGCGTTGGAAGTTTCGATGGCAAGCTTGCCGCCATCCGGCATGGCATCGCGCGCGTTCACGGCAAGGTTCATGATGATCTGGCCCATCTGGCCAGCATCGGCACGAATCGCGCCAAGATTCCCGGTTGTTCGAATCACCAGCTCGACGTCTTCCCCAATCATGCGCGGCAGAAGTTTGCCCATATCAGCAATCACTGTGTTTAGGTCCATCACATGCGGCTGAAGGACTTGCATGCGGCTAAATGCAAGCAACTGGCGCGTGAGCGCTGCGGCCCGATCAGCGGCCTTCTCGATCTGCTCTACTTTTCGAGAAAGTTCGTCAGGAGTATTGATTCGATTCTGCAGCAATTCCGTATGGCCCTTGATGACCATCAGCAAGTTGTTGAAGTCGTGCGCGACGCCCCCGGCAAGCCGCCCGATGGCTTCCATCTTTTGCGACTGGCGCAGTTGCTGCTCGAGCAGCCTCCGTTCGCCAACATCCTGCGCCACGACCATCCGAACGCGCCTGCCACCGTATTCCAGCTCGTGCGAAATTGTATCGACCTGAAGAATTTTCCCGTCTTTGCGAAGGTGTTTCCAATGGCCCTGCCGCCGAACAGTATTGCCGGTCCCTTTCGCGTATTGAAGGAATTTTTCTTTCTCGTCTGGGGGACGAAAATCCAATACCGTCATTTTTTTGAATTCGTTCAACGAATATCCGTATTCACGGATCGCAGCTTCGTTCACCTCTAGAAAACGGAGGGTCTCTGTATCAAATACCCACGTTGGCAGCGGATTATTTGTGAAAAGCAGGCGGAATATTTCTTCATTCTTGCGCAGTGCATCCTCAGCGCGGCGACGTTCAATAGCAAGAGCGATATGCCCGCCGACCGAATTCAAGAACTCCAGGTCTCGCGCATCGTAAGCGTGTTCATTCTCATAATGCTGGACAACCAGAACGCCTATCGTGGAAGTTGGAGTCTTAAGCGGTACGCCTAGCCAGGCCGGAGAGGGTGCACCGACAAGTTCTACCTCGCCCTGGGCTGCCAGTTGGTCAAATACAGTTTGTGTGATCAACATCGGGAAGCCGGCGCGAAACACGAATGCGGTACAACTCTTTCCGACAATTTGCGGCGGTGGGGCTTCGTCAAATTGGTCTACAAAAAAAGGAAATGAAAACGAATTCGTATCAAAGTGGTGGAGCGCCACGAAGCAATTCTCCGCGGATAAGACCTTTTTCAGTGCGCGGTGAATGCTGTGAAGCAGCTCGTCCAGATTTGCTGTTTCGTTGAGGGCGTGGACAATCTCGGAGATGACCTGGCGTTCGGACTCCATCCGTTGCAATCCGGTGACATTCTCGAACGTCAGCACCGTGCCTTCAATCTCGGGAATGCTGGATCGTCCATGTGCGGTAGCTTGATACCAATGCCACCTTCCGTCTTTGCCTTGGAAGCGGCACCGCTGGGTGGATTTTGCCTGGCTCAACGTTCCAAGCTGGCTGAAGAACTCTCTGGCGCCGGCTACGTCCTTCGGGTGCATGAAGAGGAGCACGGATTTTCCGACGTACTCATCCGAGTTGTGTCCAATCACGCTTGTAAATCCTTCACTCGCGTACTGGATGATTTCATCCTGGTTCAACACCAAAATGGGAATTCGGATCTGTCCCATCAGCGCTGAGAAGTTCGCTAGGGAAAGAGCCCTGTTCTGAGGCGTGATGAGGTCAGGAGATATTGGTGTCATTTCAAGAAACCACCCGGCGCAATCTGCACTTCGAGCATCGGAAAATCCTTGTCTCTTCGGGAAATGGGTTACTTTGACTGACAAAAGGGGTTCTGATCTTCCAGAAATCTCCCCCACTAAACTCATCATTTCAAAACTGTCGGGACAACGTAAGTCTCTGATTCAGTTACTGTTACGTATGCATGACTGTACTTAAGGACAGTTGGAAATTAAGCCCACTAAATGGCGAAATGCGCCGTTTCCTACTGGGACGTTTGGGCGGAATAGCAAGCTATCTTCCTGACTCCGGTATAATCACGCCACCTTTGCGCAAAGGAGAATTCTCAAATGCACGACATTTGGAAAGATATGTTCGTCATGGGCCTTCCCTTACTTGAAAAGATCTTGCGCCCCGTTATCGTCTACGCGTTTCTGGTGATTGGACTGCGCCTTTCAGGCAAACGGGAACTGGCACAGTTGAATCCCTTCGATCTGATCGTCCTTCTCACACTGTCAAACACCGTCCAGAACGCCATCATCGGCGAGGACAACAGCGTCATCGGCGGACTCATCGGCGCCACTTCCCTGCTGGCGACAAATTACCTGGTCGTGCGCTATCTCTACGATCATCGCAAGCTCGACCAGGTCATTGAAGGCAAAGCCGACGTCCTGATTGAAAATGGAAAGCTACAGACGAAGCGCCTGAAGACCGAACTCATTACGCTGCCCACACTCGAAGCGGCAGCGCGCAAGCAGGGCTTCGCCACCTTGTCTGAAGTCGAACGGTGCATTCTCGAACCTGGCGGCACACTCACTTTTTCTGGGAAAAAGCCTAGCGGAGAAGACGTTCGTCATCGGGAACTGCTAGGCCGCCTCGATCAAATGGCAAAGGAAATCGCCATGCTTCGCGCCCCGCAACCGCCAGCGCGCGCTTAGCCTAGTGAAGGAAGAACCCAGTCGCGGCGATCGCGGCGCCGATTGCGCCAATCAACATACCGCCAAACCAGAATGCTTTGCGCTTCGTAAGTAGCGTGATGGAACAAATCACCAAGCCAATCTCGATTAAAACCTCTCCCCCGTCAAAACGGTCTGCTCTCTTGCCAATGACGTCGCGTTCCTTCTCGAGTTCATTCGCTTTCTCGCTGATATTGTCCTTGTCGCTGTCGTACCGCTCGATCTCTTTTTCGTACTTTTTAATCTTGGCTTCCGCAGCATCTTTGTCGCGTGGGACCATCGTTTCAAGCAGGTCCACGGTGTTCTTCATCCCGTGATAGCGGCCGTTTTTGGCCTGATAATAGGCCCACTGATCCGTCGCTTGTGTTTGGAGCAGCAACTCCTCGGTATGAGAACGGTGGCTGAACAGCGTCACTGCCGCCACAAGCACCGCCATGGTGGAAACAGTCAACGACACGGGCATGATCAATGGATTGTCTTCGTGAGACTCGTGTTCGGGAAGTTCAAATCCCTCAGGCATTCTGCAATGCTCCCATTCTCAAGTGAGATTAACGGCTTGCTGCAATAGCTTGCAAGGATTCGTGCGCCGCTGCAAGTGTCGCGTCCACGTCCGCAGCGGTGTGCGCCGACGAGAGAAAAGCTGCCTCAAATTGTGACGGCGCCAGGAACACTCCGCGGTCCAGCATTTCGCGGAAAAACCGTGCATAGAGCTTCGTGTCAGACCGCTTCGCATCGCCGTAGTTGCGAACGGGTTCGCCGGTGAAAAAAATGGTGGCGAGTGAACCGATCGCATTGATCTGCGCGGGAATCTTCGCGACTTCCATTTCCGAACGCAAACCAAACACCAGCCGCCGTGCCAACTGCGTCATCTGATCGTATAGGCCGGGCTTGGTAAGCTGCTGCAGCGCGGCAATTCCTGCCCGCATCGCCAGCGGATTCCCAGCCAAAGTCCCCGCTTGATAGATCGGACCGAGCGGCGCCACGTGGTTCATCAATTCCGCGCGGCCGCCGTATGCGGCAACTGGTACGCCCCCGCCAATAATCTTTCCCAGTGTGGTGAGGTCCGCTTCGATCCCGAAAAGATCCTGCACGGAACCATTCTGCAGCCGGAATCCCGTGATTACTTCGTCCACGA
>Ga0209698_10007385_pt1 | contig 11539 bp, 7 predicted proteins | sample LitLauG_LLR_2012_FD_187203 | JGI IMG/M metagenome (GOLD analysis project Ga0209698, IMG submission 187203) | Freshwater sediment microbial communities from Pennsylvania, USA - Little Laurel Run_MetaG_LLR_2012 (SPAdes) (version 2) | ecosystem: Environmental > Aquatic > Freshwater > Creek >... | reverse complement strand
CTGATCGTCGTGGCGATTATCCTGATCATCGCAGCAATCGCGATTCCGAACCTACTTCGCGCTCGCATGGCGGCCAACGAGGCGTCTGCTGTCGCGTCCATCCGTACCATCAACACAGCTGAAGTCACCTACAACTCGACCTATCCGACGGTCGGCTTTTCGGCGAACCTGGTGAGCCTGGGCGGTGCGATCGGCGCGGCTTGCGTTCCTGCACAGGCCACTGCTTGCTTGATTGACTCCGTGTTGGCGAACAACGGCAACCCGGCTGGCAGCGGCAAGAGCGGCTACCTGTTCACCACCGGTGCTGGCACAGTGGGTGCCGGCGTCAATGTCGGCTACACCGTAAAAGCGGTGCCGATCGTGATCAATCAGACCGGCCTTCGTGGCTTCTGCGCTGAGGAAGATGCAGTGGTTCGCGTCGACCCGGCTGGCGTTTGCTCCACCACTGAAGCGGGTATCCTGACGTTCAATCCCCTCAACCAATAAACGCCTCCTGCTGAGGCACGGAATCGAGCAGCAAGCCCGGCTTGCTGCTCCTCTGTTTTTAGGGGCAGGGTCGCTGCAGCCGTTCCGCCCATTCGGAAGCTGCAGGCGGGAAGGGTCGCCATTCGGAGAAGGGGTGACGGCCGCTAGGAAGGTCAAAATCCCCGCCCTGTCTCGCAAAAAGCGCGAGACAAGGACGGGGCACCCGATGGCACCAACCTGTTGATCGTTAGAGGGCTGACGGAATAAAAAGAAAACGCACCGGGCGGGCTTGGCGGACATCTGAGTCTAGCTGACCTCGCCTCGTGCGAAGATATAGATCTGAACCCGTGGCCGCGCCCGACCAAATGCAAACCTCGACGTTCCGCCGAGTCTTCAAGGCATTTCACTATCGTGACTTCCGTCTCATGTGGATCGGTGCGTGTACGTCCAGCATCGGCACCTGGATGCAGATTGTCGCGCAAGGCTGGCTCATCTATCGCTTAAGCCATTCAGCGTTCCTGCTGGCTCTCGATCAGTTTCTGGCGGGGATTCCAATCTTTCTCTTTTCCCTGATCGGAGGAGTGGTCGCCGACCGTACCGAGCGCCGAAAGATCCTTCTCATCTCGCAATACATTCAGATGGCGAGCGCGGGCACCCTGACGATCCTTGTTGCCTTTGGACTCACGCATGTCTGGCCGATCCTGTGTCTCTCGTTCGTTTCCGGTCTGGCGCAGGCTTTTGGAGGGCCCGCGTATCAGGCTCTGATCCCTACACTGGTCGATCGCGAAGACATGCCGAATGCGATCGCGCTGAATTCCATTCAGTTCAATCTCGCGGTGACGGTCGGTCCGGCGCTGGCCGGAATTACGCTGGCCCGCCTGGGCGAGAAATGGTGCTTCGGATTGAACGCGCTTTCGTTCCTGGCTCCGGTCATCACATTATCGATCATTACCGCCCGCTACCTGCCGGAGAAATCGGGCGAATCTATGTACAAGAGCCTGAAGCAGGGAATTCACTTCATCTGGCGTCAGGGCGCGATGGTGGCGCTCATCGTTCTGGCGTTCTCGATGACCTTCCTGAGCATGCCGATGCGGACCTACATCCCGGTATTCGTGAAGGACATTTTCCATCGCGGCCCGGAGACGTACGGGAACCTGCTGTCGCTGATGGGAGTGGGATCGATCATCGGATCGCTGGGCGTGGCGAGTCTGGGGAACATATCGAAGAAGGGCCGATTCGCTCTCAGCATGCTGATGTTGCTGGGGGCGGGAATTGCCGGATTTTCGCTCTCGAAATTCCTGCCCGTGAGTTATGCCATGCTGCTTCTGGTTGGCGCGTCGATGATGGCGGTGTTCGCCACTGTAACCTCGCTGGTGCAGTTGAACGTGACCAATGAAATGCGCGGGCGGGTCATGAGCGTGTACAACTTCGCGTTTCGCGGCGGAATGCCCTTCGGAAACCTTGTCTCAGGATGGCTGGTGCCGGTCTACACCGCACCAGTGGTGTTAGGAGTGAACGGATTCCTGCTGATCCTGGTAGCGCTGTATTTCCTTCTAATGCAGCGGCGAGTGGCGGCATTGTGAGAGGTGCGCTGTCGCCGCCAGGGCTACGGTTAGGCGCTATCGCGATTGCCAGTCTACCGAGTAGACATCTTGCGTTCCGGTGTTACGGAGCAGGAGGGGCTCATCGTCGGGAGTCAGAGCCAAAGCTCCGCCGTAGCGGCCGGTGGCCGGAAAGTTTTTTACGTCGGCGACTTCCTCAATCTTGCCATCGGTGACACGTACTCTTATCACTGCACTTTTCTGGCGGTTATCCAGTACGTAGACGAATTGTCCGTCGTGCGACCAACAGAGCCAGCCCAAGGAGCCTTTTGCCAGTTCCGTCCACTTGCGCCTTTCCAGATCAAACAGCAGCAGGGTTTGGGAGTCGGCGGAGAACGCCGAAATGTGGCGGCCATCCGGCGACCAGCGCGGCGAATACAAGCCGTCGGATGCGGGTAGCGTGGAAAGCTGGTGGGTGGAGACGTCGAGAATGCGAATGGTCGATGAGGGATTGTTCGATTCGCCAGAGAAGATGATCTTGCTGCCGTCGGGTGACCAGTTGGGATCGAGCTGCTGGCTGGAATCGTCGGGCAGCAGAAGGCGGGGGCTGCCGCCACCGGGAGAAACCTCATAGATCCTGGCGGGCTTGTCGACTCCCTGGGCGAACTGGAAGAAGAGGATGGTTTTTCCGTCGGGCGACCAGCGCGGCAGAATCGGCGAAATGGGCGGGAACGTAAGCTGGAGGCGTTCCGAGCCGTCAACCCGGCTGCGCCAAAGCGTGCCTTCGGGATAGGACGTGTAGGTGATCCACTTGCCGTCCTTGGAAAAGTCGAGATACTCGGCGGACATGCCACCTAGAAAAGGTACGAATCGGGACGTCTTCGCGTCATAAGCGACCAACTCGCCGCGGTAGGTGCGGCCGATGACGAACAGCTTCTTGCCGTCTTTGCTGGGAAGCGGCGACGAGAGCGTCATCGGGCTCGACGTCAAGGCGATCGGCTTGGGAGTTGACTGAAAGATTCCGGCGCTCTTCGGCAGAGCCCAGATCTGGCCTTGAGACTGGAACACGAAATAGTTGCCGTCAGGAGTCCACTTGCCGCAGCATTCGTCGGGAGGATTGTGCCAGCCCGGAAGCAGGGGATGCAGGCCTGTGCCATCGACTGAGACCTCGCGTTCGATTTGCAGGCCCACGGTTCCGGCGGTCTCCGAGGAGTCGAAGCGCAGGTGAGAGCTGTCGAGCGACCAGGTGATATTGCGAATGTCGCCGTTAACGCTGATCAGTTTGCGCCCCTCGCTGCCATCGGCTTTGGCAATAAACAAGTCACCCAGGTTGGTATAGGCCAGGAGTTTTCCATCGGGAGACCATGCTGCGGTTTCGGCGATGACGTCGCCGATTCTGCGCGGGGATCCGCCAAGAATCGGGACGCTGCTCAGCGGACCTTTGGGGGGAGCGCCCTGGCCCTCGATGAGCAGAAGGTCCGAGGCGTCGGGCGAGAGGCCGAGCGGGACCATATCGGCAGAAGTCTCGATATCGATCTTCTTCGGCAATCCTCCGAAGATCAACAGTTCGGCGATACCGCGAAGAGAGAAACTGGCCGAGCTTCCCACCCCCATCGCAAGGTAAAGTCGCGCGCCGTCGGTTCCAAGCAGCGTCTTGGGCTGGCCGTCGTGCGTGAGTTGAACGTAATTTGCCACGCTGGGCCCTGGTGATGGCTGGAGCCAGAGATATGCGAGCAAGCCGCCCAGGAAGAGGAGGCCCAGAGCGGCGGCGATCGATAGAAACCGCCGTTGCTTGGGCGGTTCGACGGGGACGGCATGAGCGCCGCTCATCGTCGATGCCGGATCGGATAACGCCTCAAGCGCGAAGGCGAGATCGGAAGCGGAATGGAAGCGTTGCTCCGGATTTTTTTCGAGACAGCGGCGAATCACGCGCTCCAAAGCCAATGGCATATCAGGTGAGAGCTGCGAGATTGGTGGAGGCTCTTCGTTGAGAATAGCGCTGACCGTGTCGGCCTCAGTGGCTCTCTGAAAAGTTCGTTGGCCCATGACCATCTCATAGAGGATTGCGCCGAACGCGAAAATATCAGTGCGATGGTCGGTGACCTGTCCGCGAACCTGCTCGGGGGACATGTAGCCCACCGTACCCATCGCGACGCCATGGCGCGTGATGGTCGTTGCCAGACTCGTGGGTGTCTGCCGCGTTGGAGCGACTTTGGCCAGTCCAAAATCGAGAATCTTGATTCGTCCGTCCTTGGTGACGAACAGATTTTCTGGCTTGAGGTCGCGATGCACGATGCCTTTTGCATGAGCGGCGGCCAACCCGTGAGCGATCTGCACGCCAAATTGGATCGCCTGACGCAAAGGCAAGGGACCGCGCCTCAAACTTTCGCCGAGGGTCTTTCCTTCCAGAAGCTCAGAGACCAGGTAAGGTACCCCGTCGTGAGTTCCCATTTGAAAGACCGAGAGAATGTTGGGGTGGCTTAGCGCAGCGACGGCCTTGGCTTCAATTTCGAAGCGCTGCAAGCGATCCGGTTCGGCGGAGACAAGTTTGGGGAGAACTTTGATGGCGACGTCACGATTCAGACGCGTATCGCGGGCGCGGTAGACTTCGCCCATACTGCCGGCGCCGAGAGGTCCGAGGATTTCATATTGACCAAGCTTGGTGCCAGGGGCCAGGGACATGTGCCGCGCTATTATAACGCGCTGGGGAGAGTGGAGGATTGAGAGAGAGCAAAGTGAGGTGCAGGGAGAGACCCGGTGCAGGTACGCCTTCTGTCAACAAGGCGAAACGCGGGCGAGGTGTCGGCACCACAACCGAAGTTAGACTCGGGTTCGTTCTAAGGTTGCGCCTTCTTGCGGAGCAGCGGCGGCGACCGCGGGAGTTTGCGGTTGAGGTTGCGGAGCCAGGACCGGGCGCTTGATCGTGAAGCGCTGGATCTTGATTTCGCCGCGTTCGTAGACCGCGAGCAGGGCGGCGACGGCGGCAGGGTCGAGGCGCTTGCCGGCGAGGTTCTTGATGATCTGCAGGGCCTGATCGGGCGTATGTGCCTGCTGGTAAGGACGGTTCGTGGTCAGAGCATCGAACGTGTCGGCCACGGCAATCACGCGAGCGAGAAGCGGAATCTGATCGCCCTTCAGGCCGTAGGGATATCCGCGGCCATCGAGTGCTTCGTGGTGTAACTCGATGCCGGGAAGCATTTCGGCCAACTGCGTGACGGGGCGCAGAATGTTGGCGCCTTTCGTCGTGTGAGTCTTCATTACTTCGAATTCTTCTTCGGTCAGCGCGCCGGGCTTTTTCAGAATGTGATCTTCAATTCCGATCTTGCCCACGTCGTGGAGCTGTGCGGAAATCTGGAGGATTTCCATGAACGCGGAGGGCAGGTTCATCTCCTTGGCGATCATCAAAGAGTAGCGCGTGACGCGGTCGGAATGGCCGCGCGTGTAAGGGTCTTTTTCGTCGACGGCGCCAGCGAGCATCTGGATGGAGCCCATAAACAGCGCGCGGTTCTCGTCGGCGGCACGTTTCAGATCTTCGACGAAGCGTTCGAGTTCTTCGGACATGGTATTGAAGGTTTGGGCCAGTTCGCCGATTTCGGTGCGGCTCCACAGGTGCACGCGCTGGGAGAAATCTCCTCTGGCGAGAGCGCGGCTGGATTCGGTGAGCACCTGCAGTGGGTTGGTGATGCGGCGGGCGGCGAAAATGCTGACGCCGATACTCACCAGCACTGCCAGGATCGCCAGCAGGCGGGCGGTGCGCTGCATTTCATACACATCGCGATAGGCTTCGCGAAGCGGCTTTTGCACGATCACTGCCCAGTCGAGCGATGTCACGGGGCTGTAGGTGCCGAGCATCTCGATGTGCTCGGCGCCGGCGGTCATCTTGAATTCGCGGGTCTCCGCGAGTTGCGCCTTGTTGCCGAGTTCGACGAAGTTGCGGACGATGTCGAGATTTTTCATGTCCTGGCCGGTGGCGAATTCCGGAGTGGCAGCGGCGACTAAGCGTCCCTGGGAATCGACGACATAGGGGGTGAGTCCTCCGCCGACTTCGCGCAGGCGGGTGATGAGGAATTGGAGATCAACGACCGTCGCAATCATCCCAAGAAAACGCGGACCGTACTGCACGGGAGAGCTGACGAGGAAGACGGTGCGCGCGTTCTTGCCTTCGCCAACAACGAGTGCCTGGCCGTTGTAAACGCGACCGTCGCGGGCCGCGGCATAGGCACGCTCGAGTTCGCGTTGCAGAAAGGCGTCAGGAGAGATTTTTCCGGCGCGGATGCCTTTGGCTTCGGAGTTCAACAGAGTGGCGTAGGCAATCTCGTCGGAGGAGGAGACGAAATTTTCAAGCAGGGCGCGAAGTTCGGGAGCTTCGACGTTCTTCTCGCCGATATCGCCGCCGCTCGCCACCTGAATCGCCGAGGACAAATTGGCGAGCATCATGCGGAGGGACCGTTCGTGCTGTGAGAGATCGTCGGCCAGCGAACGCGTGACTGTGTTCTGCAGCAGTTGCTCGTTGGTTTTCAACCGGTTGCCGTTAATGCTTTCCACCTGCGTCGAGTAGAAGTACATCGGGATGATGCTGATCGCCAGCAACACCCCGAGGATCAGGTAAAGGATCGGGATCCGGGCGTGGTTGGAAGCGGTCGAGGACAAGTCTCTCCCTTCACTCGTCGCAGACGCCGGGGGCGGAGTGGCGGCGGATTTCAAGGGTATCTATAGAAGTTTATCGGGGAATGAGGCGAATCGAGCCACGGGCATGGGGTTTGGACATTACGAAAGTACCTAAGTGAATGTGCCCTATGGCGGGTGGGTTGAGATCGGGGGCTAGTTAGCCCCCGCGACAGCCGGCGAGGACGCCGGCGCTAATCGTTCTGGAGTTTCCTCAGGTCACTCCAGTGGACCAGAATTACGTGATTGTCTTCCAGCGCTTTCTTGAATTCGGGACTTGTGATGGCGTCGTAATCGCGCTGGCGCCAGGATGCGCCGTAGTCAGGATGATCGACCATGACTGCCTGGGATTCGGCGTCATCATGGGCGAGGTGGACGATGAACTCGGTCAGGCCGGGCTTCAGGTTCCTGATGGAGTCGAGATAGAAACTCTTCCAGTTAGCGGCCTGGACGCTTGGATCGGCGATGACGATCGAGTCCAGGAGAATGTCATTTTCCGAAAATAGAGACTTCACATTCGGCGGGACGTTGGGAGTGAGCATTCCCAGGAACGGAAGCTTGTAGTCATGAGCGACTTTCACGTAAACGGCCATCAGGTCGGGTCGCGCGAAGAGCACGCCCATGTGGCTATCGAGGTGCGTGGGATGAATGCCCATCACGATTGCGTGCTCGATCTGCGCGCGGAGTTCGCGTTCGGCTTCGTCGGCCTTGATGTGCTGGACAGCGGGAGCGACTTCGGGCCAGAGGTAGCCGTCAGGACCGAGGAGGCTCGGGACCTTGTCTTTGGACTCCACCGGGCCCCAGCGATACGTCTTCCACTCAGCGGTGAGCGTAAGGTGCAGGCCGAGGTCGGCGTCGGGGTGGGCTTTTGCATAGGCGGCAACCTCGGTGAGCCAGGGGCAGGGAACCATGATGCTGGCAGACGTGGCGGCGTGCTTGTCGAGGGCGTCGAAGCTGGCGGCGTCTTCAGAGTGAGCGACGGCCAGGTCGTCGGCGTGGATGATTAGGACCTTCGAGTCGCGGGGATAACCCAGACGCTCGGCGACGGTTTTGGATTGAGCTGAGGCGTTGCTGTAGCAAAGCGAGATTATGGCGAGGGCGATTGTGCTCGGACGCATCGAAAGCCTCCCGGAGAGTCATGAAAACCGTAAAGAGTAACACGTGGCTGGATTCCGCCAAACCTCTAACCACGAAGGACACGAAGGTACACGAAGGAAATCTTAAGCGCCCGTTTCGCTCTTCCCTGAGCGGGTCATTAGGTGCTGGATCGCCTCTTTCGGAGACTTTCCTTCGTGCAGGATTGCGTGCATCTGCTCGGTGATCGGCATTTCTACACCTCGGGTGTGAGCCAAACCCACTGCGGCGGTTGTCGTGAAAACTCCTTCGGCGACCATGCCGTGCATACCGGCGATAATTTCGGGGAGCATCTTGCCGCGTCCGAGTTCGACGCCGACGCTGCGGTTGCGGGACAGGCCCCCGGTGCAGGTGAGTACGAGGTCGCCGAGGCCGGCGAGTCCAGACATGGTTTCGGCGCGGCCGCCGCAAGCGACGACAAGGCGCGTCATCTCGGCGAGGCCGCGGGTGATGAGGGCGGCGACAGAGTTGTGGCCGAGGCCGAGTCCGTCGCAGATACCGGCGGCGATGGCAATTATGTTTTTCAGCGCGCCGCCGAGTTCGACGCCGATGATGTCGCTGTTGGTGTAGATGCGGAAGCTGGCATCGCTGAATTCGTGCTGCACTGTGCTGAGCAAATCGGGACTCTGGGAGGCTACGGTGATCGCCGTCGGGTCGCCGCGGGCGACTTCCTGTGCGAACGAGGGGCCGCTGAGTGCACCGAGCGGAAGGTCAAAACCCCCACCCTGTCGCAAAGAACGCGACAAGGGTGGGGCACCCTCGGGGTTGTTATCACCCGTTAGGACTTGGCGAATCACCTCCGTCATGCGGAAGAGCGAGCCTTCTTCCAGGCCTTTCGTGGCGCTGACGATGAGCGTTCGCGGGCGAATTAGAGGGCGCATGCGGGCGAACAGGGCACGGCAATGCTGCGAAGGCATCACGCTGACGATGATTTGTGCGCCATCGAGAACAGCGGTGAGGTTGTTGCTGGCCGATATTGAGTCGGGAAGGTGCTGGCCAGGGAGGAATCTTTCGTTAACGTGCTGGCGGTTGATGGAGTCGCAGACATCGACCTCGTGCGCCCAGAGGCGAACGTGATGCGATCCCCTGCGGCCCAGCACGATGGCGAGGCCCGTGCCCCATGCACCGCCGCCGATGATGGCAATCTGGCTCATTTGCGCGTCCTCATTTGCTCCTCAAGGAGAATCGCGGCTCTTCGCCCGACATCAGTCGAAGAATGTTTCTGTAGTGACGGGCAATGATCAGCAAAGAAGCGACCCCGACCAAAGCTAGAACAGCGGGATCCCTCGACACCTTGAGACTCCAGACTGTGGTGGGAAAAAATGCGGCAGTCACGATCGATCCGAGCGAAATACGGCGCGAGATGACCACGACCACTACAAAGATAATAACGGCAACGCTGACCGCGAGAGGAGCGAAACGTAAGAATGCGCCGAGTGCGGTCGCGACGCCCTTGCCGCCGCGGAATCGGAGCCAGAGAGGGAACATGTGTCCGGTGATCGCCAGTAGCGCGGCGGCAGCCATGAGACGGTGGAAACGGAGATCAGTTGCTGCAAAGCCGGAAAACATTGCAGCGGTTTGCACGGCACAAAATCCCTTGGCGGCATCAAGGATCAGGGTCAGCGCGCCCAGGAAGGGCGATGTGCGCGAAACATTGGTCGCGCCGATGTTGCCGCTGCCGCTGTGGCGAACGTCTTCGCCATGGAAGATCAGGACCAGAAGATAGCCGAAAGGGATGGAACCGAGGATGTAGGCGGCAGCCAGGATGAGTGCGACGCGGGGCATAGTTCTGTCGATTGCAGATTTGAAGATTGTAGATTTAGAACACTCGAGTACAGTCTGCAATCTGAGATCTTAAATCGGAAGATCTAACTCGAGAATTGGTTCTCGTGGGACTGCAGCGCGAACTTTGCCAGTTTTGTGTACTTTGATCCTTTCGGTGAGAGTTGGCTCTGGTACAGAAAGAACTCGCGGGGAGTCATGGTACCAAACTCCGGGGCGGGCAAGGCAGCCAGCTTTTCTTGCAGGTGCTGGAAAACGCGATTCGGGCCGTCTCCTATGCGCCAGCGGGGCGAGCCGGATCCCCCGCCGCGCGCCAAGGTGAGATGCGGGCTGAACGCTCGGTCTTCTTTCGCCATTCCGAGAGAGGCCATCTTGTCATCGATCACGGCCGCCAGCGCCGCTAATTGTGGACCAGCCTCCAAACCGATCCAGAAGACACGAGCTGATTTGGCCGTCGGGAAAAATCCATGGCCGCTGAATTTGATCTCGGTAGTGCCAGCCGAAACGCTCGCCAGTTCCTTCTTGATCTTTTCGACGGCGGCATCCGGCTGTTCGCCGATGAATTTCAGCGTTACATGAAGCGACTCCGGTTTCATCCACCGCGCATCGGGGGCGAAGTTACGGACTCCATCGACGAAACGAGCGATACGCGCGCGGATGGCATCGTCAATGTCGAGGGCGATGAAGAGGCGCATGAAAGATGCTCTTAGCTGTTAGCTTTTGGCTCTTAGCTTGAGCCCAACTCGAGCAAGTCTTGAGCTAAGAGCTAAAGGCTAAGAGCCAGTAGCCTTTTTACATCAGTTTCCTTCTCACCATATCCAGCGCCATCGTCGAGGCGAAGCGGCGGATGCGTTTGCGGTCGCCGGGGTAGTTGCGTTGGATTACTTCTGTTCCCAAGTCGCTTGCTACGGCATGAAAGACCAGTCCTACCGGCTTTTCGGCGGAACCTCCGCCTGGGCCGGCGACGCCGGTGATTCCTACACCTAGCGTCGATTCGCAGCGATAGCGAATGCCTTCTGCCAAGGCGGCTGCGACTTCGCGGCTTACGGCTCCGTGACGTTCGACCATGTCGGCGGGGACGCCCGCGAGTTCTGTCTTCATAGCGTTGGAGTAGACGACAGCGCCACCCAGAAAATAGCGCGAACTTCCGGCGATCGAAGTGATGCGCTCGGCGAGCAAGCCGCCAGTGCACGATTCGGCCACTGCGAGAGTTGCGTTGCGCATTTGGAGCCAGTAGCCGACGATCTGTTCGAGCGATTGGCCATCGCGCGAATAGACGGCATCGTCGAGTTCGTCTTCTACCAGGCCCGCGACTTCGTCGGCACGCGCCTGCGCAGCCTCAAGCGTCGCAGCGCTGGTTTTGAAGTGCAGTTCGATCTCTCCGGCGCCGGCGAGAATCGTGGTTTCGACGTCGGAGTAGCGTTTATAAATTGGGGCTACGCGTGCGTCCACCGCAGACTCGCCCAACATCGCGATCTTCAGCGTTCGGGTGAACAAATGTGCGGGTGGAACCTTGGCGCGCAAGCGCTCGCGAACCTCGTTCGCGAAGAGCGCCTTCATCTCGTGCGGAGGACCGGGGAGCAGGATCACGATCCGCTCGCGTCCGTCGAATTGTCCGCTGAGCCACTGCCCTGAGGCGGTGCCGTTTGGATTGGGGAGAACCGTGGCACCTTCGATGACGTCGGCCTGCTTGGCGTTGTTGGGTGTCATTTTCCAGCCGCGCTCGGCGAAGCGCCTTTCCAATCTGGCAACAATCTCGGGATCGCGACGGAGGGCCACGCCGAGTGCTTCGGAGACGGCTTCGCGGGTCAGGTCATCTTCGGTGGGGCCAAGTCCGCCGCTGAAGATGAGAATGTCGGAACGAAAGAGTCCGTGCTGCGCGGCTGCTACCAGGTGCCTGAGGTTGTCTCCCACAACGCTCTTGAAAATTACATCGACACCGAGCACGTTAA
>Ga0209698_10007384_pt1 | contig 11540 bp, 13 predicted proteins | sample LitLauG_LLR_2012_FD_187203 | JGI IMG/M metagenome (GOLD analysis project Ga0209698, IMG submission 187203) | Freshwater sediment microbial communities from Pennsylvania, USA - Little Laurel Run_MetaG_LLR_2012 (SPAdes) (version 2) | ecosystem: Environmental > Aquatic > Freshwater > Creek >... | reverse complement strand
GGCCTGGACAGCATCGACCTCAAATGCAAAGAACTCGGCATCGCCATCACGCCGGAGCAGCGCGGTCCGATTCTGGCCGCCGTGAAGCAAGCCGCCGTCCGCAAACGCGGGTTGGTGAGCGATGAAGAGTTTCTGGAGATTCTCGCCCCCTACCGAGTATCGGCCTAAAGGAGGCACTCCAACGGCCCACCCCGGGGCCATCTCCAGGCGTCCCGGAAACTGTCGTAACGCAGTGTGCGTTACTCATAAAGTGCAGACGCTTTCACCCGTTCCTGTCTTGTTGCCACTTCTAATCGATATAACTAATTTTTAATCAATCACTTACATGGTATTACCGATATGGATTGCCGGGTGCATTACAGAGCGGTGAGTCCCGAACGCATCAGGGGCGAGTTTGGGGGCCACATTTGACAGTCGTCTATAGCGCTGAGTGCAAAGCTTCCCAGAAGGCAACGCGGCCAGCCGCCATGCTTCCGATTCTGGTGGTGCTGTTTATCTTTTCTTATGGCCTGCTGACCACGCTCGTCTTCGAGCAGGGTCAGACTATTGAAGCGCAGCGGGGCTTGATCCGCCAGATGCTCAAGGACAGCACCCAGCTTGCCGCCCTGAAGGGGAAGCTGGCGCGTGAAGAGAATCAACGGTCTCAAAAGGCTTCAACGCCAGCAGATCAAGCAGAGCAAAAAGATTCCGGCCCCGCGCCGGCCGCTCCCAAGACTCTCGACAAAGATGCAAAGCGGCCCGGCAAGTCGGCCCACTCGACAAAAGAGGCTCCGGGCAAGCCGGCTGCAGATTTGGAAGACGTACGGCGTTCGACTCGGGTGATCTGATTAGTTTGGGACGCACACCGGCGCGAAGTGCGGCAGGCACCTGCGAACAACGCGAAGGGATCATCACCGGGAAAACGAAGCAAAGCTGAGAACGGAAGAAATAAAAGAGACAAAGGTTCTGTGGAATCCGGCCCGTGGTAGGCCGGAATGGAGTGAGATCCGACAATGAAGGCCCTGGCCCTAGCCTTACTTCTATCGCTTCCTGTTCCCAAACTGGCGCCCCCCGCCAAGCTCTCCCCTACCCCCAGCGAGCAACCGGCAAAAAGGAAGGGAGGGCGGTGGTACTTCGCCGCCAACGGGCACGCCGTTTATTGCTACGGCCCGGTCATGACCATGCCGCAGGCGCAGGGGGGACTGCTTAAAGTGGCGACTTTTTGTCGCGGCGACCAGACAATGGTGCCCCTCAAGGATTGACCAGTCGTATCATCTCTTCAGCAAACCTCGAGCTAATCCTCTTTGCGTCGGCAAAACTCCGCCCATGATGGAGTGTCCCTCTTGTGAATCGCGTCGTGCGCCTTCGACTGTTACGTTCGTACCCTTCACCTCAGTCTGCCAGCATTTAAGCTTCAATCATGGATCCGCGAATGCGGTTCAAGTCCATCTTTCCGTTACGGCGTAGCCTCTGGGTTGTCTTACTCCTTACTTTCGGCCTGCTGCCAACCGTTGCTGTGCGCGCCCAGGAATCACCTGCGAAGCGAAAACTCGTAAATCATCCAGCGGCCCAATATCCCGCCTTGGCCCGCAGCATGGCGCTCTCTGGAGTCGTCAGAATCGATGTGATTGTGGCTCCGGATGGGACTGTCAAAGCAGCGAATATAAAGGGCGGCCACCCGGTGTTGGCCCAAGCCGCCGCCAATACTGTTCGGCGATGGAAATGGGAGCCTGCTCCTCACGAACCCAATGAAGCGATCGAGATACGCTTCAGCCCACCCGAGTAAGGCTCCTCCAATTCGCCGTTTCTGGGAAAGAGGCGCTCACGTCCTCTCGTGGATGCCAATGGTGTTCTCACCGTGTTAATGCAGCGAAGACGATGTAACCTCCGCCGAGGAGAACGGTGCTTGCCAAGAACCACGCGAGGATTTCGGCCAACAAATCACGATTTACTTTGACTAGGTTCATCGCCCCCCCCGGCGTTGCTCCTATAGACGAGTCTGCTAGGAAAGTGTTACGCGGACAATGGCCCGTCGGTTATAGCGGGGTGGTTACCGAGAGGTAGTCGTCTCTCTGATGCACGAGCGCGGAGCTTTGAAGCGGGTAGAAAGATGACGCCTGATCTTCGGGCGCTGCTCCAAGCGTGCATCGTGGGCCAGCAACCCGAGGGGTATTTTTCACTCGCGTGCAAATCCGCAAGAGCCGAAAGCGGCGCTCAAAGGTTGTGGATCACCGTGACCGCGATTTGGCCGTAGACTGCTTGGTAGAATAGCAGCAGGAGCTTGCCGAGGCTTCGAAGATCGCATGGAGCAAACGCAAGCGAAACCAATAACATGCGGTTTGGCATGCAGCCGCAAGTCGGTTCGGCGTAAGCCGTTGAGGGCCCGTAGCTCAAGCGGATAGAGCATCGGATTTCTAATCCGAGGGTTGCAGGTTCGACTCCTGCCGGGCCTACCACACATCACACTGTTTACAGATCTTCACGCTCGGTTCCCATGTTGATACCACTTGAAATCGAGTCTCGGGAGGGGACGGCAAAGTCACTCAACTCTGTTCTGTCGGAATAACGCGTTAGCTTTTTCTGGCCGCGAAAGGGGGGCACAAGTGCTATATTGTGTCGTCCTCGCACAAGGCATCTACCAAGGTTGCCTCGAATTGCTTCGAGGGGGAGCAAATCGTCCCGGACTTACGGAGAGACTATGCAACCCCTGCGCCGCTCACGCCTGTCCCTCTCTTTTGTTGTATCTCTGACACTCGTCGCTTCCTCGGTTGTTCATGGTCAGCAGCCGGTTAACCCGGGAGTAGCACCGCCCCCCCCTGGGGCCGAACCTAAAATCACGTCTGTAGTCGTCTTTCCGCAAGCCGTGCCCGAAACTACGTCCCAACCTGCAACGACACAGGATTTCGTCCTGGAGATCGTTGGTACGGGCTTCGCGAGCATCGCGGATATGAGCAGTGTCCATATCGCGGTTCTCCCAGCGACGGGCGTTACACCAACTCCAATTCCTGTGCTATCGCGCTCGCTCGACAATTCAAAAATACTGGCCCAATTCACTGCGCCCGCCAATTACGCGCTGCAGGAAGTAGCCCTATCTACGGGTTCCAGCTTCGTTACGTTCGACTTGGGGACGTTGTCGTGCGATTTCAATTCCAGGGTGAAACTTGTTCCTCAGATTGTTCCGAAAAAACAGGCTGGTAATAAGTATGGTAACGGCGTGGCGAAAAACTTCCACGCAATTCAGCTATCCGTTGTTAATGAGTGTCCCATGGCAATCGTCATCCCTTTGGGCGGAATCAGCGTGGTCACGGACCATCAACCCCAACAACGCCCCGACGACTCTTGTACGGAAAAGGGTTCTCTGGTCGCGTTTTCTCTCGATCATGTCACTAGTATCTTCTCCGCTGACCGCAAGTTAACAGGAAGACGGGCAATCTATTTCAACACCGTTCAGGCCCTCGCCACTCTGGGGAGCGCGATCGAACCCTTCTTTGCCAAGGGCTTTACTCAGGGAGTTGCAATTTTGGGGGGCGGCTTCACCACAGCTTCAAAAGAATTGCTGGTTGATATGTCAGCCGAACAGCTTCAGAACCTGACATCTCAGAGCTTCGGATCGACCGAACAGGTTGCGTCACACGGGTCACTCCAGAAGTTTGTATTCGTGCGCCGGAGTGAGAAGTGCAAAGACAAAACGATCGAAAATGATATACGCACCGGCCAATTCTCCGTTAATTGGGAGTTGTCGCCGGCCTCAGCGGAGGCTCCTAAAACATTGAACGCGCCAGCGGAAAAGAAACAGTCGCCAACTGAAAGCCGTTGAGAGACGTTTAGATACTTCAAAGGCGCGGCGAATCAGGTTTCCCAGTTTCAGCCTAAAAGGTCAGCAAGAGTCTGTCCGCCTCTTGACATCAATCCATATTTCTGCAATCATCGAAATATGACAAGCGCGATGGAAAAGAAAAATGCCGGGCAAGTCGCCCGGTATGCCGACATGTTTTCGGCCATGGGAACGGAGGCGCGGCTTCGGATCATGCAACTCCTTCTCTCCGCGCACCCCGAAGGTCTTGTCGTCAATGAAATCCAGGAAGAATTGGAGATTCCCAACTCGACCCTCTCTCACCACCTCGACAAGCTCAAGAACGAAGGCCTGGTGCAGGTGCAGCGCGAAAGCACTTTCCTGCGCTACACCGCGAATACCGAGGCGCTCCGCGAGATTCTGCAATTTCTCTATGCGGAGTGCTGCACCCGCAACCGCGCCGTCAAACCCCGCGAGATCATTCAACTTTGCAAATAGGAGACCGTCATGACGGACATCGAGACCAAAGAGCACTCCAGCATCAAAGAAGTTGTCAAAGAGAAATATGGCCAGGCGGCGCTTCGGGTTCACAGCGGCGGCAGCAGTTGCTGCGGAGCCGCGCCCTCCGGCAGTCTCTCCTGCGACCCCATCACTTCGAACCTTTATGACGCCTCGCAGGCGGGACAGATTCCCGAAGAAGCCTTGCTGGCTTCGCTGGGCTGTGGCAATCCCACAGCGCTCGCGCAACTCAGTCCTGGCGAAACCGTGCTCGACCTTGGCTCCGGCGGCGGCATCGACGTTCTTCTTTCCGCCAAGCGCGTCGGTCCCACCGGCAAAGCCTACGGCCTCGACATGACCGATGAAATGCTGGCGCTCGCCAACGAAAACAAGCGGAAGGCGGGCGCGGCGAACGTCGAATTCCTCAAGGGTGAGATCGAAAACATTCCCCTGCCCGATAATTCTGTGGACGTCATCATCTCGAACTGCGTCATCAACCTGTCGGCCGATAAAGACCGCGTGCTGCGGGAGGCCTTCCGCGTGTTGAAGCCGGGCGGCCGTTTTGCAGTTTCCGATGTCGTCACTCGCGGAGAAATCGCGCCCGAGGTTCGCCAGAGCGTTCTCCTGTGGGTGGGCTGCATCGCCGGTGCCCTCGAGGAGGTTGATTATCGCGCCAAGCTCACGGCCGCGGGTTTTGAAAATGTCGAGATCGAGCCCACCCGCATCTACAAAGTCGAAGATGCCCGCGAGTTCCTGACCTCGGCCGGCATCGACGCCGACGCACTCGCTCCCCAGGTGGATGGCAAATTCCTGAGCGCCTTCGTGCGGGCCGTGAAGCCTAACGCTGGCAAAGTGGCTTCGGTAAAGCCGCAGACGACGGGAGAGCCCTGCTGCGGTCCGACCTGTTGCAGCTAGAGAAACTCTGATTAAGTGTCGGCAAGAAGCATAGACCAGAGGGTACCCTTCGACTTCGCTCAGGGCAGGCTCAGGGGTGCACGAAGGCCACCAGGGACTTAATTTGAGGTCCCCAAGTGTCATGAGTCAGAAATTCGTTCATAAATTTCGGACGGCCCGGTTGCATCGAAATGCCGTGACCCCAGGGGCTAAAGCCGCTGTTTTCGGGGCGGCTTTTCGGCGCGGCTGAAGCCGCGCCCTTTCAAAGCGACTGTTACTTCATCAACGGACTTCGGACTCAGGACACTAGATCGTTGTCTGCGTGACCGAAGGAAAGGTTAGCGATGACTCACTACAACGTTCTCTTCCTATGCACGGGGAATTCCGCCCGTTCCATCATGGGCGAAGCCATTCTTAACCACCGGGGTAAGCCGACCTTCAGGGCCTACAGCGCCGGTAGTCATGCAACTGGAGCGGTGCGACCCGAAGCCCTGAAGCAACTCGAAAGCGCTCACATATCCACGGAAGGTCTGCGCAGCAAGAACTGGGTCGAATTTACGCAACCCGGCGCGCCCGAGCTGAACTTCGTGTTCACGGTCTGTGACACCGCGGCCAAAGAAGTCTGCCCGGTTTGGCCGGGCCAACCCATGACTGCACACTGGGGAGTTCCGGATCCGGCCGCAATCGCTGGAGATGCTGCCGAAATCGAACGCGCCTTTCGCAACGCATTTTTTTCCCTCGATCGCCGCATCAGCCTTTTCCTATCTCTCCCTCTTGCCAGTCTCGACAGGCTGGCAGTTAAGAAAGCAGTGGACGAGATTGGGCGGCAATGAAAATCGGGACGAGCCAGTCAGCGCCGGTCGAAGGAAAGCCTTGAGATGACGGCCCAAAGCAAGCCCCCGAGCCGTCTGAGTTTTCTCGACCGCTATCTTACTGTCTGGATCTTCACGGCCATGGCTCTCGGCGTTGCTTTGGGATGGTTGATGCCGGGAATCGTGCCCTTCTTGAATCGCTTCAGTGTCGGCACCACTTCGATTCCGATCGCTGTGGGCCTGATCGTAATGATGTACCCGCCGTTCACCAAGGTACGGTACGAGGAACTGCACGAAGTCTTCCGCAACAAACGTGTACTCGGGCTGTCGCTCATCCAGAACTGGGTGATCGGCCCGATCTTGATGTTCACTTTGGCCGTGGTGTTTCTGCGCGGATATCCGGAATACATGGCCGGGCTGATCATGATCGGCCTGGCGCGCTGCATCGCCATGGTCATCGTGTGGAACGAACTGGCCAAAGGCGATACTGAATACGCCGCCGGTTTGGTGGCCTTCAACTCGGTGTTTCAGGTCCTCTTCTACTCGCTTTACGCGTGGATCTTCATCACCGTGCTTCCTGCGCAGCTCGGACGTCGCGGGGCCGCCGTTCATGTCTCCATGGCGGAGATTGCCAGAAGCGTTTTCATCTACCTGGGAATTCCTTTCCTCGCCGGATTATTCACGCGTGTCCTGCTGCTGCGGCTCCAAGGACGGCAGTGGTACGACCACAACTTCATCCCGCGCGTCAGCCCCCTGACGCTGATTGCGCTGCTCTTCACGATCGTGGTGATGTTCTCGCTCAAGGGAGAGTACATCGTTCGCCTGCCGCTGGATGTCGTTCGAATTGCCCTGCCCCTTCTGATCTACTTTGTAGTGATGTTCCTCGTTTCCTTCTACATGGGGAAGAAGCTGGGCGCAGACTATTCGAAGACGGCCACGCTCGCCTTCACGGCGGCGTCGAACAATTTCGAACTCGCGATCGCGGTTGCCGTCTCGGTGTTCGGAATTAACTCGGGAGCGGCATTTGCCGCCGTCATTGGACCTTTGGTGGAAGTGCCGGTCATGATCGCGCTGGTTAATGTTGCGTGCTATTTTCAGCGTCATTACTTCCCCGGACAAGTAACTTAGTAAGACGGTGTAAGCAGCCAGACTCGAGCTCCGGCACGCACTTCGTGATTCCCGAAATGGGAAGTGTTCCTGAAAATGCACTCGCGCGCTTGGCTCCTCACTCTGCGTGGAAGGAATCACCCCTTTTGCAGTGAAAACACTTGCAGACACAATTTGCAAACGTATTCCGCCGCTCGTTTTGTCGAGCCAACTACACCGAATCACAGTACATCGTGTCGTCCGAAACTGCTGCGATTTGGCAGATTGACTGCACAGCTCCTATGCAATCACCCTCGCTTCCCACTTTTCTTCTAACTCACGATGGAGAGAAGGTAAGTAACACGAGTAACCACGGTGACCAAAGGAAAACTCTAATGAACAAGTTTTACATTCTGGCCGGGCTTTTCTGCCTCGGCGTCATGGCGGGATGCGGTGGCAGCGCTAACTCTGCTCCGACGGCTGGCGGGGCAGCAGCCTTGCAGTCGATCCAGATCACGCCCGGTTCATCCTCAATCGCCGCTGGACTCGGCCAGCAATTCAACGCAACGGGTACGTACAGCGACCACACCAGTAAAGACCTGACGAGCTCCGCGACCTGGAGTTCGTCGAACACGAGCGCAGTCACGATTGCCGGCAGTGGCATCGCAACCAGCAAAGGGCCCGGATCGGCGACCATTACGGCCATATTTTCCGGGGTGAGCGGCAGCGCAACGCTTACCGTAACCGCTCCTACGCTAGTGTCGCTCGCGATCTCGCCTGGTAGCGGGTCGGTGTTGCTCGGTGCGACCTTGCAATTCACTGCCACCGGCACGTTCACCGACGGCAGCACGCAAGATATGACAGCCTCGGCGCAATGGGCATCGACTAACCCCGCGGTGGCCGGCATCAATATGAACGGCACACCCGCCCTCGCGAAGGGAATTGCTCTCGGCACCTCGACTATTACCGCAACCGTGGGCAGCATTTCCCGCGGCGCGACCTTGACCGTCGCCAGCGCGGCTTTGAACTCCATCGCGGTGACACCCATGACCGCGTCCATCGCACAAGGCACAACGATTCAGTTCGCCGCTACCGGCACATTCACCGACGGCAGCATGCAAAACTTGACTACGTCCGTGCAGTGGGCCTCAGCCAATGCCTCGGCAGCTACCATCAATGTGAACGGAGCACGGGGACTGGCAATGGGAATAGCGCCCGGTGTGGCCACCATCACCGCAACCTCGGGTGCCGTTTCTTCCAGCGCCACGCTCACCATCACCAATGCAACCTTGAACTCCATTGCCGTCTCACCGGCGAGCGCGTCGCTGCCGCTGGGCACGTTGCAGCAGTTCACCGCAACCGGCACATTTTCGGATGCTACGACGCAGGACATCACCGGCACGGTAACCTGGAGTTCGTCTAACACTAATGTCGTGTCGATCACCGTCAGTGGTTTAGCAACAGCTCGCAATCTCGGGACCGTCACAATCAAAGCGGTCTCCGGCTCGGTTAATGGCACCGCCTCGGCGAGCGTTAACGCCGCCGACCTCGCATCGATCACGATCCTCCCCGGCAATGTCACGATTGCGGCAAGTACGAGCCAGCAGCTTTCCGCGATCGGCACCTTCAATGACGGGGGGACACGCGACCTCACCACGCAGGCTACCTGGACCTCATCCGACGCCGGGATAGCGAAACTCGGCGGCGCCAGCGGCTTGATAAAAGGCATGAGTCCTGGATCGGTAATCATAAGCGCAACATTAGAAAGCGTCAGCGCCTCTATAACACTCAACGTAACCAACGCGACCATTGTGTCGATCTCAGTTACTCCGGTAAACCGTACGATCGCGCCAGGTACCAAATTATCGTTTGTCGCTACCGGCTCGTTCAGCGATTCGAGCACACAGATCATTACCCGAGATGTAACATGGGAGTCTGATAATGTGGCGGTTGCTACCGCGCGACCTGTAGGTATTGTCACAGCCGTCGCCCCAGGGAGTACGAATATCAGCGCCACTTTCAACAGCGTGACTGCCGCAGTACCGTTGAATGTAAGCTCCGCAACGCTAACGTCGATCACCGTGAACCCGAATGCAACCGTGCTGGCTCCCGCCTCAACTGTGGGGTACTCCGCTATCGGAACATTTAGCGACGGCAGCACTCAGAGCGTCACGAATGTCGTGACGTGGAGTTCGTCGGCACCCACGGTAGCCAGCATAACGAACGGCGGGCTCGCAACCGGCCAATCACCGGGAACTGCGACCATAACGGCGCAAGTTGGAGCCGTGAATGGCACCGCCGCCTTGGTGGTTGAATCCTCGCCACTGATATCTGTGCAAGTTACACCGGCCAGCGCGACTGCGGCACAGCAAACGGCGGCGCAATTCCGGGCAATCGGCACTTTCGCCGATGGCAGCACTCAAGACCTCACCGGGTCAGCGTCATGGACCTCTTCGCCTGTATCGGTTGCGACCGTGAGCGACGCAGTAGGGTCGAAAGGATTGGCGAGCGGAGTTGCCCCCGGGACCGCGACCATCACCGCACTGTTTGCTGGGCAGGTTGGAACAGCATCGTTCTCCGTAACCAGTGCCACTCTAACGTTAATTACGGTTACGCCGAGCTCTCCCAGCATCCCTTTAGGCAATTCGCAGCAGTTCACTGCCACAGGCAATTTTAGCGACGGCACCATGCAGAACCTGACGTCCCAGGTAACCTGGACGTCGTCGAGTGTAAACGTGGCGACCGTCGGCGGGAGTGGATTGGCTAATACAGCCGGCGCGGGGACTACCACAATTACCGCCAGCATGAATGGAGTAAGTGGAGTAACGACGCTGACGGTGTACTAGCAGGCTAAGACGATACACACCGGAGGTGCTTAGGTTAAGTTAGGGCGAAGGCCGTCGCGAAACGACCTTCGCCACGAGGTACCACTGCCGGTTACTAGTGTTTCGGTTGGGGCTTTGGTTTGCCCGCCGTCTTCGGACGGCTGATCCCTGCCGGGCAAACATCACCCGCATAGGTGGTCTGTATTACGTTGTAAGTGACGGTTCCTGACACGGAATTCCCCGCTCCGTTTCCTGTCAAGACGCCGGCGCATGCCTCATTCACGGTGTTGTTCGTTACACTGGTGTTGTTCCCGCTCATGCCGCTCAATTCCGTGCATTGGCTGTCGATGTGAACACCAGAGCCGGAGCTGTTGTAAACCGTGTTTGTGCTGGCAGTGTTGTGGTTGCTGCAGAGGTCGATCCCATCCAACAGGAACGGGCCGGCGGCCGGGCTGGTTGTGATTTTGTTGGAGGAAACGTCGTTGTAGTCCGCAGTGCCTGCCGAGTCTCCGAAGGCTACGATTGCGCCCTGGGTATTGCTGACCGTGTTCCCGCTGACAGCGACATGGCTCGAACTGGTTCCTCCGGAATCATACAGAAGAATCCCGGTAGCGCTGAAACAAGAATTGTTGCTCTGGCAGTCCGGCGGATTAATATAAACGTCATCTGAAACCGTGTTGTTCGTGATTTTCCCGGTGGCTCCATCGCTCAACTGAATCCCGTTTTGAGCGATGAGAGGGGTTGCGCCGATTCCCACCACGTAGTTGCCGGTAATGGTGGCAACGGTTCCACTGCCATCGGCCGTGATTCCGTTCTTGTCGGATTACTGCGGCTCTATTCCGATCAGGAGCTAGGTCAAGCCCTAATTTGTTAAATTATCGTTAAGTTGGCGAACAGGAGGACTGGTGTGTAGCACATCCGACAATCCTTGCGGATCGGATTCCGCTTGCGGTTGGCGCAGGCTGGTGAGTCTCTCGAAATGTTTTCACCTGTGAGTTCGCCACCACTTACGCCCAGCGCCGGAAGAAGAGCGCCTGGCGGGCGACGGGTTGGGCCTTCTGGCTGAGGGCGGCCAGTTGGCGTTCGCTCAGCGGAGTGAAGTCCCGCGCGAGATGCACATTCTCTTCGAGCTGCGCGATCGTGTCGCAGCCGATGATCACCGTACTCACCGGCTGCGAGAGTACATAATACAACGCGTCCTTCATGGCCAGAGTGCCTGGTCCCTGAGCACTCCCCTCAAATCCACCGTGTTTGTGCGGATCCGGTTTCCAGTTTGCGAGGATGCGGCCGCGCGCTGGAATCTTCATGCCGATGATGCCCAGTTGCTTTTCTACCGCCAGCGGCAGAAGTTTTTCCGAGAAGCTGAGATGATGTTTGTCGGCCGCATTCAGGGCCATCAGGATCTGGTCGAAGGGAAAGCGTTCCAGGCACTGGATGAGCAAATCCGGATCGGTATGGCCAGTGACTCCAAGGAAGCGAACCATTTTCTGTTCTTTCGCGTGCTGGAAGGCCTCGATGGCGCCGCCCTTGGCGAAGATGCGGTCCACATCATCCTGGCTGTCGATGTGGTGCAACTGCCAGGCATCGAGGTGGTCGGTATTCAGAAGTTTCAGCGACTCCTCAAGCAACTTCAGCGAGCCATCGCGAGTGCGG
>Ga0209698_10007382_pt1 | contig 11541 bp, 12 predicted proteins | sample LitLauG_LLR_2012_FD_187203 | JGI IMG/M metagenome (GOLD analysis project Ga0209698, IMG submission 187203) | Freshwater sediment microbial communities from Pennsylvania, USA - Little Laurel Run_MetaG_LLR_2012 (SPAdes) (version 2) | ecosystem: Environmental > Aquatic > Freshwater > Creek >... | reverse complement strand
ATCCTCGGCTGCGTCAATGTCATTGCCGACGAGATGAATCCGGCCCGGGTCGCGGCACTTCGGCTCGGCATGGGCGAAGCGATGGTGGCGTTCACGGTGCAGATCAATTGCGGCTCCGGCATGCAGTCGATCGACACCGGTTACCGCTATATCCGCGAAGGCGTCTCCGACCTGATCCTCGCCGGCGGCGCCGAAGCGCTCAGCTACGCGCCGCTGGTATGGCCGCAAGGAGGGGTGCGCTGGTTCGCCGGCCTTGCCGGCGCCAAGGGCATTCTGGCGAGGATCGCAGCCTTGGCAAAAGCGCGGCCCGCTTATTTCAAGCCGATCATCGGCCTCGAGCGCGGGCTCACCGATCCCATCACCGAACTCAATATGGGCCAGACCGCCGAAGTGGTCGGCCATCTCTTCGGCATCACCCGCGCCCAGTCGGACGCCTATGCCGCCGAAAGCCACAAGCGGCTCGCCAACGCGCAGGCGCAAGGCTGGCTCAAGGGCGAGGTCGAAACCGCCTTCGCCCGCGACGGCAAGTTCTACGATCACGACGACGGTGTGCGGCCGGACTCGACGCCCCAGACGCTTTCAAAACTGAAGCCGGTATTCGAGCGGCCGTGGGGCCAGGTCACCGCCGGCAATTCCTCGCAGATCACCGACGGCGCGTCCTGGACCATCCTGGCCTCGGAAGAGGCGGTCGCGAAGCATGGCCTGACGCCGAAGGCCGTGATCGTCGACAGCCAATGGTCGGCGCTCGATCCCTCGATCATGGGCCTCGGTCCGGTCTTGTCGGCGACCGAGCTTCTGAAGCGCAATAAACTGGCGCTTGGCGATATCGAGACCTGGGAATTGAACGAGGCGTTTGCGACGCAGGTCTTGGGGTGTCTGGCCGCCTGGAACGACGACACGTTCTGCCGCGAGATCTTGGGCCTCGACGGCGCCGCGGGCGAGATCGACCGCACCAAACTCAATGTCGACGGCGGCGCCATCAGCCTTGGCCATCCCGTCGGCTGCAGCGGCAACCGCATCGTGCTGCATCTCGTCAATGCCATGAAGCGGCTGGGCACCAGGCGCGGCATCGCCACCGAATGCATCGGCGGCGGGCAGGGCGGCGCGATGCTGATCGAGACGGTGTGATGATGGATTCCAGGGTCTTGGACGTTCTCGCCGACCGCGTGCTCGAACTCGGGCCGAAGCCCGAGGAGAACGGTCCCTATCGCAATTTCAAGCTCACCCGCGACGCCGACGGCATCGCCTGGCTGCTGTTCGACCGCGAAGGCGCCAGCGCCAATACGCTGTCGGCCGACGTCATCGAGGAACTCGACGCCGTGCTGGCCACGCTGGAAAGCCAGCGCCCGGCCGGGCTCGTCATCCGCTCCGCAAAGAAGTCCGGTTTCATCGCCGGCGCCGACGTCAACGAATTCCGCGGCGCGACCGATCCCCGCGCCGTCGAGACCGCCATCGGCCGGGCGCATGCGGTGATCGACCGCCTCGAAAACCTGAAAGTGCCGAGCGTCGCCGTGATCCACGGCTTCTGCCTCGGCGGCGGCCTCGAAGTCGCGCTCGCCTGCCAGTCGCGCATTGCGATCGACGGCGCCCGCTTCGGCTTTCCGGAGGTCATGCTCGGCCTGCATCCGGGCCTCGGCGGCACCGCGCGCTTCACGCGGCTGGTCAATCCGATGCAGGCGATGACCTTGATGCTGACCGGCAGGACCATCGACGCGCGGCGGGCAAAGTCGCTCGGGCTGGTCGACGGCGTGGCGCAGGAGCGCCACGTCCGCAATGCCGTAAAGGACGCGCTGTTCGGCCATCTGAAACGCGCCCGGCGGGGTTTCCTCAACGCGTTTCTCAACTTCACGCCGGTGCGCGGCTTCCTGGCAAACCGGATGCGCCGCGAGGCCGAAAAGGCCGCGCCGCATGAGCATTATCCCGCGCCCTACGCACTGATCGAGCTGTGGGAGAAGCACGGCGGCGACAAGGCGGCGATGCTGGCCGCCGAAAAGACCTCGTTCGCCAATCTGATGGTGACGCCGACCGCGCAGAACCTGATCCAGGTGTTCTTCCTGCGCGAGCAGATGAAGAAGCTCGCAGGAAGCGGCAACAAGGTCGGCCATGTCCACGTCATCGGCGCCGGCGCGATGGGCGGCGACATCGCGGCCTGGTGCGCCAGTCAGGGCCTGCGGGTGACGCTCGCCGACATGAAGCCGGAGCCGATCGCCGGCGCGATGAAGCGGGCTTCCGACCTGTTCGGCAAGATCCTGCGCAAGCGCACCGATGTGCGCGACGCGCTGGATCGCCTCGTGCCCGACATGGACGGCGAGGGCGTCCGCAACGCCGACCTGATCATCGAGGCGGTGCCGGAGAAGCTCGAGCTGAAGCAGAAAGTCTATAGCTCGCTTGAGCCGAAAATGAAGCCGGGCGCGATACTTGCGACCAATACCTCAAGCATCCCGCTGCAGGATCTTCGCACCACCCTGCAGAAGCCGGAGCGGCTGGTCGGGCTGCACTTCTTCAATCCCGTTTCGCGGCTGCAACTGGTCGAGGTCGTCAGCCATGACGGCAGCGATCCCGACATGCTGAAGGAAGCGCTGGCCTTTGTCGGCGCCATCGACCGGCTGCCGCTGCCGGTCAAGAGTTCGCCCGGCTTTCTCGTTAACCGCGCGCTGACGCCCTACATGCTGGAAGCGATGCTGATGCTGGACGAGAACATCGACAAGACAGCCATCGATGCGGCGGCGGAAAAATTCGGCATGCCGATGGGTCCGATCGAACTCGCCGACCAGGTCGGCCTCGATATCTGCCTCGATGTCGGCGACATGCTGCGCTCGAAATTCGGCGATTTGCTGCCGCCGACGCCGGCCTGGCTGCGCGACAAGGTGGCCAAGGGCGAACTCGGCCGCAAGACGGGCAAGGGCTTCTACGTCTGGAAGGACGGCAAAGCCGACAAGGCGCCGGCTTCGCCCAACGCGGCGCAGCCGACGCCGGAAATGATCGACCGGCTGATCCTGCCGATGTCCAACGTCTGCGTCGCGGCCCTGCGCGAAGGCATCGTCGACAATCCCGATACGGTCGACGGCGCCATGATCTTCGGCACCGGCTATGCGCCGTTCCGCGGCGGGCCGCTGAACTATGCGCGCAGCCGGGGTGCAGAAAAGGTGGTCGAGGCGCTGCGCGCGCTCGCCGCGAAATTCGGCGGCCGGTTCACGCCGGATGCCGGCTGGGATAGTTTCAAATAGCCATTTTGATTCGACAGCGCGGGACGCCACCGACATGACCGACACCCAGGCCGTTCACGCCCAGCAGGTGACCTGCGAGGAGCCGCAGGGCGATCTCTGCATCCGCACGCTGGCGATGCCCGCCGACACCAACGCCAACGGCGACATCTTCGGCGGCTGGCTGCTGAGCCAGATGGATGTCGGCGGCGGAATTTTTGCTTCCAAGATCGCAAAATCGCGCACGGTCACGGTGGCCATCGAAGCCATGAATTTCCGCAAGCCGGTCTATGTCGGCGATCTCGTTTCCGTGCATGCCAATCTGGTCAAGATCGGCAGGACCTCGGTTACCGTGCATCTGGAGGCATGGGTGCTTCGCCGCAAGGAACTGCATCCGATCCTGGTGACCGACGGCAATTTTACCTACGTCTCGATCGACGATCACGGCCTTCCGCAGGCGATTCAGCACGGCGAGCCACCGATTTCGGCCTGACGGTTTTCGTCGTGGCGCCGGCCCCTCGCGAGCGGCTCCCGACCGGTTTAAAATTCCCTAACGCGATCGTTCGATTCCGCCCGATGCCACGGGCCGAATTTTAGAATTCGATCCTTACCATCGGAAGCTGACGGGGGCGTTAGCACGATGAATTCAGCGCAGCAGGACATCAGGGAACGGCCGGGCTTCAAGGTCGTCTGCCGTGAGTGCGGCAGCCTGTCGATCAAGATGGCCGACTTCGCGAACGCCCCTGCCGACACCAAGATTGAGTGTGGCCGATGCACCGCCATCCGGGGCACGTTGGCGGAGCTGCATGTCCTGGCGCGACGCGGAAACGATATCTTCGAATTCTGATCCGGCGCAAATGACATTCGATGCCGGCCTTGCGCACCCGTTCGCGGGCGGGCTGTTTCATCGCGGACTTTTGCCGGGCTGAGCAAGCGCGTTGGCGCCGTGCCCACCTCTTCCGCCCACATTTAAAGGGGGCACGCTACACCGTGCTCGCACGCGATCGTTATTGGGCGCGGATTCCTGCCTGGAACTCTTGCCCGCCTTCGCCGTTGTCGGCCCGCGCTGAGGAACAGGGCGCTCGGGAACGGGAAAAATGTCGGACACCTACATCATCGAAGTCTGTTCGCAGCCGGCGGGAATCGTCGTGCGCGAATCCGGCGGCTATCGCTTTTTCGCCGCCACCCACCGCTTCAATCCGCTGGAGGGCAGGCTGTTTCGCAATGCGCGGGAGGCCGAGCGCGCGGCGCTCCAACTGGCCCGCGGCGATTTCAGGCTGGTGGCGTAAGGCGCCATCGCTTCCTTCTTCGCTGAGCGGCTATGCCGTGGGCAAACTTTCTTTGCCGGATGTGTCGGCTTACGGACATCCACTGCCGAATTCGGCATTTAGAATGTCTCCAGTTTAGAGCGAGTCTTTTTGCCTGTACGAGAACAAGCCGGTATCGCGTTGCCTCAGGAATTTTGACGAAGGCAATGCAGGATTTGACCGGGCGATGGCACTGATCGGAGTTGTTGGTATCTGGCACGCCAGTGGTGCACGGGCGCACGATCCGGGGTGCAGGAATGTTCAAGTCGGCTTCCACGACAAGGCGCGCGGCGCCCCGACCGTCCGATAGACGGGCGATAGCAGGCATGACCACGCGCAAGCGATTCGAACTCGATATTCTGTGCCCGAACTGCGGTGCCGCCGGCAACGCGCACGCGTCCGAGAATGACGGACCCGACTCGGCGGACGCTGCATTCAGGGTAGAGGCGTATCCGCCCGGATTCTCCGAAGAGAGAGCTTCAGCCTCTCGCCACGGAACCCTGATCGCGTGCAATTGCGGGCAAGTGTTTTACCTGCTGTGAGCGCGTGCGACGAGCGACCGCATTCAATGGCGGCCGCAAGCATGCAGGCGGGCAAGCATGCTGTCGACTGCGATTGTTTTTAGATGATTTTGCATCGCCGGTGCAAGGAATTGAAGTACCTAGAGATTGAACTGCAATGGCTCGGGCTGACTTCCCTGATCTCTTCGGCAAGGTAGCCCTCAATTCCCGCGAGCTGCGAAAATTGCAGCGGCTGGCGACGCCGGTCCGCTTTCGCTCCGGCCAGCGGATTATCGCCGAAGGCGACATCGCCGGCGATGTCTATGGATTGTCGCAGGGCGTCGTGCGCGTCTACAGGAAGCTCGCCGACGGGCGGCATCACGTGCTGCGGTTTGCGCTGCCCGGCGAGTTGCTGGAATGGCCGCGCGGCGAACGCCATGGTGTTTCGGCCGACGCGATCGGGGCGGTTTCGGTCAGCCGGTTTGCGCGATGCGAGCTTTTCGAATTCATTCAGGCCAGCCGCGCGATGTCGCGGTTGATGATCGATGTCGCGGCGGAGGAGCTGAAGCGCTCCCAGGACCAGATGCTGTTGCTCGGCCGGGGCGTGCCGGAGGAACAGCTGATCGCGTTTCTCGCGAACTGGCGCAGACGCCTGCCGCGACGCGCCGACAGGTTCGTCTCCTTGCCGATGTCGCGCCGGGATATCGCGGCCCATCTCGGCATGGCGCCCGAAACCCTGACTCGGACGTTTGCGAAACTGGAGCGGAAGGAAATCATCGAGGTGGTCGCCGATGGGGTTGTCCTGCTGGATGTAAGGGAGGGCCCAGCCCGCGGCAAAAAGCCTGTCCTCGGAAGTCAGGATAGCCATACCTGATCGTTTGCGACGGCCGGCCGCGCGGCAACGCAATCTCCGACGAGGTAAATCGCGAGCCCAACTAATCCCGAGCAGCACAATCCCGAAAGGTCGAGCCGGGACGCAGCAAGTCAGCCGGCGCCTGACGTTTCTAGTTACGCGGCAGCCACATGATCTCGCACTGGCTGTTGCAGTGATTACAGTGCGCGGGTTGGGCAAAGGTGCTGGCCAGCTCCCATTCCTGCGATTCATTGCTCCACTGCACGGTCGCGTGACCGATAATGTCGTCCGATTGACAGTTGGAGCAGACCGGGGTGGTCCGTGTGGCCGGTGCCGCCCGCCGGCCGAAGCTCTTCGCAGGCTCCTGATTCGCGTGGAACGGATTGAGAAGCGAAGGATGTGTCATGTCATTCCCACTGAACTGCATGAGACCCTGGACTGATTCTGTCCAAGACCCGGCTCTGGAACTTAAAGCACAGCCGATGCGTGTGTCTGTATCGAAGCGGCCACTGCGCTGTGAATTGTGTTGATAGTCTGACCGCCCGAGGCTTCTCCCGGTTCTGCGTCGCGGACCGCCGGCTGGCGCCGCGCTTTAGCCGGGACGTGCCGCCAAATCGTCACCTTGCCGGCGAATTGCAGTCAAAGCGGCAGGCCTAACTGGGAGGCGAGGCGTTTCGTATCGGGGAGTCGGTGAATTGGCCTATCAGATCGTCGCAATGAGAGAGAATGAGACAGTCAAGTGCGAGCGCAGCAGCGTTCTGATAGCGATTGCCAAGGCGCGCGTCTGGGCCAGCGAGGGCTGGCAGGTCGTGGTTACCGACGGCGAGGGAAAAACCCTCGAGCCCGCCGAATTCGACAAGCTGCTGGCGGCGTAGTTTCGTTTTAATCTCGCGTCTTTGTCACGGTCGGGCCAATAGCGCGAAGCGCGTCTTCGTGCACAGGTCCGGGCCATGACAGTCTTTACCTCGGCAAAAGGAAGCCGATTCTGGCGCGTTGACCGGGCGCCGGAACCGCCGCACCATGGGCGCGACTTCGCCCGAGGTGCTGCCGTGACCGGACCGACCTACCGCCATTCCGTCGCAATTGTTGCATTGGCGGCCATATTCCTGGGCGGATTGCTCGCCTCTGGCGCCCACGCACAGATGGTAACAATGGAGCAATATCAGCATCCGAAGAGCGAGAAGGATTTCAGTTTCAACAAGCCCTATTTCGAGGGGATCAAGGACGGGCTCGTCGCCTACAACATATCGCGGGAAGACAGATTATTTTGCCTGGGCGGAGATCCTCCGGTCCTGACGTTCGACCGGGCGAACGACATTCTCATGCATTGGGCTCGCAAGAGGGGCGGAGACGCCGCCGGCTTGCCGCTAGGACTTGCCCTGCTGTACAGCCTGAAGGATGCCTTTCCTTGCAAGAGCACTCCCCGGTGAGACGGGGTTAACTTAACCGGGATTCACCATTCGACGCAGGGCGGCCATTTCGGCTGCTACTCCCGCGTTGACCGGATGCCTGAACCGCCGCACCATGGGGGGCGTCCTTGCCCGAGGTGTCGTCGTGACCGGACTGACCCACCGCCAATCCGAAATCCTCAACATCGCCCGCGCCTTCGGCCGGGTGATGGTGGACGACCTCGCCAGGCGTTTCGAGGTCTCGGCGCAGACTATCCGCAAGGATCTCAACGATCTCTGCGATCACCGCTCGCTCACCCGCATCCATGGCGGCGCCATCATCGCCTCCGGCGTCGAGAACCTCGCCTATGAGGCCCGCCGCTTCGTCGCCGCCGAGGAGAAGAAGGCGATCGGAGCGGCCGCGGCGGCGCTGATCCCGAACGGCTGCTCGCTGTTCATCAATATCGGCACCACCACGGAAGAGGTCGCGAGCGCCCTGACCTCGCATGAAGACCTGCTTGTCATCACCAACAACCTCAATGTCGCGATGCTGTTGTATAGACACCCGCGCATCGAGGTGATCGTGGCGGGCGGCGCGGTGCGCCGGGCCGATGGCGCGGTGATCGGTTCGACCGCGATCAGCCTGATCGGCCAGTTCAAGGTCGACTACGCCATCATCGGCGCCTCGGCGATCGACGAGGAGGGCGCGCTGCTCGATTTCGACTATCGCGAGGTGCAGGCGGCGCAAGCCATCATCGCCAATGCCCGCAAGGTGATGCTGGTGTCGGACAGCACAAAACTGCGGCGCAGCGCCCCGGTCCGCATCGCCCATATCAGCCAGATCCAGACCTTTGTCACCGACGCCGCGCTGCCGGCGGGCCTTGCCAATATCTGCCACACCCGCGGCATCGAGGTGATCGAGGCGATGCCGAAGCCGGCTGCGGATATGGATGAGGCGGGGCCGGAGATTCCCTCGACCGTCACGCGGCTGCGCTGAGGGCGCATCGGGGCCTCATGGTTCGAGACGCGCGAAGACGCGCTCCTCACCATGAGGGTCTACGAGCTCACCTGAACAGGCAAAAGCCTCAGACCTCATCCTGAGGAGGCGCGAAAGCGCCGTCTCGAAGGATGAAAGCCACCGACGCGCGGCCCCAGTTCCCGCTTTTCGCTTGCTTTCACATTTGGTTGTGATTTATTCGAAACTGAAAGCCAAATCGCCAAAGTGAATAGGCGAACGCCGGGGAAGCGTCTTTGGATCGAATTTTCGACCTCGCGATCATTGGGGGCGGCGTTAACGGCTGCGGTATCGCGCGCGACGCGGTCGGCCGGGGCAATTCTGTTTTCCTCTGTGAAATGAATGACTTGGCCAGCGGGACGTCGTCATGGTCGACCAAGCTGGTGCATGGCGGGCTGCGCTATCTGGAATATTACGAGTTTCGGTTAGTGCGCGAGGCGCTGATCGAGCGCGAGATCCTCTGGCAGATCGCGCCCCACATCATTCGCCCCCTGCGATTCGTGCTGCCGCACCATGCCGGCCTGCGTCCGGCTTGGCTGCTGCGGCTCGGCCTGTTCCTCTACGACCATATCGGTGGCCGCGTGCTGCTGCCGCCGACGCGGTCGGTCGATCTCACCAAGGACGAGGTCGGAAAACCCCTGGTGCCGAACCGCTTCAAGCGCGGCTTCGAATATTCCGATTGCTTCGTCGATGACGCCCGCCTCGTCATTCTCACCGCGCGCGATGCGGCCGATCGCGGTGCCGACATCCGCACCCGCTCGCGGGCGGTCGAGATCCGGCAGGCCGATGGCATCTGGCACGTCACGGTCGAAAATACGCTGACCGGCGCCCGCTCGGCCATCAAGGCCCGCGTGCTGGTCAATGCCGGCGGTCCCTGGGTCGAGCAAGTGCTGGCGTCGGGCGCCGGCGTCAACGCGCGGGCCAAGGTGCGGCTGGTGCAGGGCTCGCACATCGTGGTGCGAAAATTGTACGAGAACGACCGCGCCTACATGTTCCAGAACTCCGATGGCCGGATCGTGTTCGCCATTCCCTATCAGGACGACTTTACGCTCATCGGCACCACGGACCGCGACTACGAGGGCGATCCGGCCAAGGTGAAGGCCTCGACCGAAGAGATAAAATATCTCTGCGATTCCGTCAGCGAATATCTGGCAAAGCCGGTCAAGCCGGAGGACGTGGTCTGGACCTATTCCGGCGTGCGCCCACTCTATGACGACGGCGCCAGCGAGGCCAAGGCCGCCACCCGCGATTACGTGTTCGAGCTCGACACCCCCGGCGGCGCGCCGCTGCTGTCGATCTATGGCGGCAAGATCACCACCTATCGCCGCCTCGCCGAGGAGGCGCTGGAGCGGCTGTCGCCTTATTTGCGCAGTTCCAAGGCGCGCGAGGGCTGGACCGCGAAGGCGGCGCTGCCCGGCGGCGACATGGACGTCTCGGCGATCCCGGCGCTGACGGCGGAACTGGTGCGCAACTATCCGTTCCTCACGCCCGCGCATGCCAACCGGCTGGCGCACGCCTACGGAACCCGCACGGCAAAATGGCTCGGCGATGCGAAATCGATCGCCGATCTCGGCCAATCCTTCGGCGCCACCTTGACGGAAAGTGAAGTCCGGTACCTGATGGCGTCGGAGTGGGCGTTGACTGCCGAGGACATCGTATGGCGGCGATCCAAGCTTGGATTGCGGCTTTCGCCTGCCGAGATCGCGGCGCTCGACGACTGGATAGCAACCCATCGTATCTCCCTGGGAAGTCCCTTGCGTGAAGCAGGAGGGCGGACATGAGCGTTACGCTCGAGCATGTCACGCGTTCGATCGATGGCCTGCCGGCCATTCGCGACGTTTCGCTGACGCTTGAGCGCGGCACGCTGAGCGTGCTGCTCGGCCCGACGCTGTCGGGCAAGACCTCGATCATGCGGCTGCTTGCCGGCCTCGACGCGCCGACCTCCGGCCGCGTGCTGGTCGACGGCAGGGACGTCACCGGCATCGACGTGCGCCAGCGCTCGGTGGCGATGGTCTACCAGCAGTTCATCAATTATCCCTCGTTGACGGTCTATGAGAACATCGCCTCACCCCTGCGGGTGCAGCGCCGGCCGCGCGAGGAAATCGACAAGCGCGTGCAGGAGGCCGCACGGCTGCTGAAGCTCGAGCCGTATCTGAAGCGCACGCCGCTGCAATTGTCCGGCGGCCAGCAGCAGCGCACCGCGATCGCCCGCGCGCTGGTGAAGGGCGCCGATCTGGTGCTGCTCGACGAGCCGCTCGCCAATCTCGATTACAAGCTGCGCGAGGAACTGCGCACCGAATTGCCGCGCATCTTCGAGGCCTCTGGCGCGATCTTCGTCTACGCCACCACCGAGCCTTCGGAAGCGCTGCTGCTCGGCGGCCGTACCATCTGCATGTGGGAAGGCGAGGTGCTGCAGGCAGGCGATACCTCGAAGGTCTATCGCCATCCCGATACGTTGCGCGTGGCGCAGGTGTTTTCCGATCCGCCGCTCAACATCGTCGGCATCGAGAAGAAGAACGGCTCGGTGCAGTATGCCGGCGGCGTGCAGGCGCCCGCCTCGGGACTCTATGCCGGCCTCGGCGACGGCGCCTATCGTGTCGGCTTCCGCGCCCACCAGCTCGAGCTCGCCAACGGCGCGGCCGGCCGCCATGCCTTCCACGCCACCGTGACGGTGACGGAAATCACCGGTTCCGAAAGCTTCGTGCATCTCAGTCGCGATGCCTCCAATTGGGTCGCGGTGCTGCACGGCGTGCATGAATTTCCGCCCGGGCATGTACTCGACGCCGTACTCGATCCCAACAATGTGTTCGTGTTCGACGCGGCCGGCCGCCTGGTCGCCGCGCCGGGCGCGATGTGAGGGAGATGCCGCATGGCCCGCATTGACCTCGTCGATCTCGCGCACTCCTACGGCGGCAACGACGCGCCGGCTGAATCCTTTGCGCTGAAGCCGGTGACCATGACCTGGCGGCAGGGCGGGGCCTATGCGCTGCTGGGTCCGTCGGGCTGCGGCAAGACCACGTTGCTCAACCTGATCTCGGGGATCGTGACGCCGTCGCGCGGAAAAATCCTGTTCGACGGCAAGGACATCACACCGCTGTCAACCCAGAAGCGCAACATCGCGCAGGTGTTCCAGTTTCCGGTGATCTACGACACCATGACGGTCGGACAGAATCTGGCATTTCCCCTGAAAAACCGCGGCGTGCCGAAGGCGGAGATCGACGCGCGGGTCGCCGAGATCGCGGGCCTGCTCGACCTCACGCCATACCTCGGCCGCA
>Ga0209698_10007381_pt1 | contig 11542 bp, 11 predicted proteins | sample LitLauG_LLR_2012_FD_187203 | JGI IMG/M metagenome (GOLD analysis project Ga0209698, IMG submission 187203) | Freshwater sediment microbial communities from Pennsylvania, USA - Little Laurel Run_MetaG_LLR_2012 (SPAdes) (version 2) | ecosystem: Environmental > Aquatic > Freshwater > Creek >... | reverse complement strand
GATAGGAGCGGCGTTTGGGGCTGGCGCAATCCTGCTGGCAAGCCGATCCAGCGAGCACGTCGTTGAAGTTGCGCTCACCGTGCTTGCCGCATACGGCGCGTTCTTTTTGGCTGAAGCCTTTCATGCGTCAGGAATTCTGGCGACAGTGGTTGCAGGGCTCGTTGTTGGCAATTTCGGCGTCCTTTCCGGGCGCACCGAAATCAGCGAAAGGGCCAAAGCGTTTGCACTAGAGTTCTGGGAGTTTGCGGCTTTCCTGGCCAACTCTGCTGTCTTTCCGCTGATCGGCCTGGCAATTGGCGCAACCGCGTTCGCACCTAGCACAGCACTCTCGCTTGCCGGCGTCATCGCACTAGTTCTTGTAGCGCGCGCAATCACAGTCTACCCGGTGAGCCTGGCTTTTGCGCGCACCGCTCAAGCTGTGCCCATGAGGTTTCAATATGTCTTATGGTGGGGCGGCCTGCGTGGCGCTTTGGCTTTGGCGTTGGCGCTCTCATTGCCCGATGCAATGCAGCGTCGGGCGGAGATACTTTTGGCGACATTCACGGTCGTAGCATTTTCCATTGTCGTACAGGGATTGACGATGCCATTCATCCTGCACCGGCTGAAGCTGGTTGGCGCGCTTGGGTTATGAGCGCCATGACCAGCGACCTCTGGGCCCTGCTGGCCGCCATTCTACTGGCCGTCGTCCAGATCACGATTTCAAGCGTGCTCACATTGCACCAACTCGGTGGGGACTGGGTCGCAGGACCGCGAGACTTGCAGCGGGAGGTGACGGGTGTCAGCGGGCGCTTCGTGCGCGCGCACCGGAATCTCTTGGAAATCTTCCCGCAGTTTGTCGCCGCTCTCTTTTTGGTGCATGCGGCGCATGCGGCGGGCTCACTTGCGAACATCGGCGCCTGGACGTTTGTGGTGGCGCGCATCCTCTATGTGCCGGCCTATGCGTTTGCGCCGCCCGGGGTTCGGCCTCTCTGTTGGACGGTGGCGCAGGCGGGCATCCTCGTGATCCTATCCGATCTGATCTGGTGAGGTCCCGGCTGTTGCGGTGTTTGGCGACGCGTCGCCGTAGTCCGCCAAATATTTTCAAAATCGCGTCTTGAGCACGTCTGTCGTTCGGCGAATATCACGAGCGGGCGAGGGCCACGGCCCACTTCACAGTGAATATTTCTGCTCGTTTGCCGTATCTGTTGTGGGAGCAGAGTCCTGCGAGGATGCAGATATGCGTGAACCTGCCAACGTGAATGCGAGTGAAGGCGGTGCGTCGGCGCTGGCGAGGGGACGTGGCGAGGGGCTGGCCATGGCCGCTTTTGCGCTGGGTGTGGTGTCCTTCGTCAACCTGTTAGGTGCGGAGAAGGGCGTACTGGCCATTGTTCTGGCTGTGCTCGCGTTGCGCGCGGCTAAGACTGACCGCGCCCGCTGGCAGAGTTGGACCGCGATTGCCCTTGCGGCTGTCTACATAGCCACGGTTGTGGCGGTGTTGGTGGTGTTCCACGACAGGCTGAACCAACTTCTCAATCTGCTTAAGACCCTGGCTTGAGCCTGTGCTGGACGCCCGCGCCTACGGACGCGAGCTGAGACCCTTGTTGGGGCAGGCCGCCGCCTATGCACGCGCGCTCTTGCGCAGCCGACACGACGCTGAAGACGCTGTGCAGCAGGCGGCGTTGCGGGCGTGGGAACGAATTGCCCAGTATGATGAACGGCGACCATTCAAGGGCTGGTGGTTCGCCGTCCTTCGAAACTGCTGCTTTGATTTGCAGCGTCGCAATATAACCTGGAAGACCATTAGTCTCGAAGGCGTCGCTCTGCCAGAACGCGAAGAGGCTGAGGCGGCTGACTGGGAATGCTTGGAGGCCGGCATCAGGGGCCTGCCCGCCGCTCATCAGGAAGTGCTTTACCTCAAATATTATGGTGCACTGAGCTACCGGGAACTCGCGGAGGCGCTTGGGATACCGATAGGAACGGTGATGTCCCGCCTACATCTAGCGCGGAAGGCGCTCGCGGCTCAGCTACGCGCGGAGACGAGATGAAAGACGTTCAATCAGAGGAATTGTCCGCCCTTCTCGACGGCGAGCTTGACGCCGAGCGTGCTCGACAAGTCGAGATGCAAATCGCGGCGGACCCGACCTTGCGAATGGAATTTGAGGTGCTGCGAAACTCGGACGCTGCGTGGCGCCATGCTGCGGCGACAGCGATGTTTGCACCGACAGTTTGGTTGCCGGCGAGCGCTCGTCCCTTAGGTCAGATCTCCATCGCCGTAATGCTCGCAGGCGTGCTGATTGTTCTTCGCATAGCCCCGAAGTTGATGGGGTCGCTTGTTTTCGGATTCGGCCTTCACGCCGTGTCACTTTCAGTGCTGCTGATCGCGCTCGTATGGCTAGAACAGGCGGGCCCGACGCAGGAACACAAGTCAGCTAACTGAATTTTGAGTGCGATTTGCCGCTTCATCCTCCGGCTCGCCAGCCATGGGCCGAAATCTAGCGTCTTCTCGACTAAATTGCGGGCTTCACATCAAGTCAGGGGCCAGATCAGTCATCGAGCGCCCGCCGTGGACTCGGCGCGTATCCGTCAGGCTGGCCGACTGACCGCAAACGGCGACGTCGTAATGCCGTCTCCCTACTCAGGCGGGATGAGGGAGGGTTTCGCACTTGCCTTTCCGGCTTACGCGCCTATACTGAACCATATGGTGCAGTATAGCCAAGCCCGTTTTGACGCGTCCTTTTCTGCGCTTTCCGACGCCACGCGGCGCGGCGTCTTAGAGCAGCTCGGCCGCGACGACGCTTCGATCACGGATCTGGCCGAAAAATTCCACATGACGCTCACCGGCATGAAAAAGCATGTCAGCGTTTTGGAAGCGGCGGGGCTCGTCGTCACCGAGAAAGTCGGGCGCGTCCGCACCTGCAAGCTCGGCCGGCGCCGGCTGGAAGAAGAGGCGGCGTGGATCGAGGCTTATCAAAAGATGTGGGCGGCGCGCTTCGACGCATTGGACGCTGTCCTTAAAGACCTCAAACTGAAGGAAAAGAGCGATGAACGAAGAAAGCGGAAATAATGCAACGAATGTGAAGCGGAAGTCCGATCGTGAAGTGGTCGTCACGCGCACCTTCAATGCGCCCGCGCGCCTTGTGTTCGAGGCCTGGACCAAGCCCGACCTTTTCAAACTCTGGTGGACGCCGAAGTCGTTTAATATGACCATCCTCTCGTGCGAAATGGATGTGCGCGTCGGCGGCGGCTATCATTTGGTGATCGCCCATCCGGCTTCAGAAAAACCAATGGATTTTTTCGGAAAATATCTCGAGGTGGCGCCGGTTTCGCGCATCGTCTGGACCAATGAAGAAGCCGGCGACCAGGGCGCCGTCACAACGGTGACCTTTGAGGATTGCGGCGCGGAAACGCTCGTCGTTTTAACCGATTTATATCCCTCCAAGGAAGCGCTCGACGAAGCCATCAAGTCTGGAAGCACCAGCGGCTATCCCGAGCAATTTAAGCAATTGGATAAATTTTTGGCCGCCTAGAGGTGTAAGCGGCCGTTCCCACTTTCCCATCCGCGGATCGAGTGTCCTGCAAGGACCAGTTCTCGTGTCTTCGGACCAATAACGTTTTTCGGCCATGGACAGCCTTAGCACGGCGCACGGTGACCACCGCCTGGAATTAGGGGACTACGGCAGTCGTGAGATAAGGGCTTCCCGTTCGCGCCCAGAGACGTTCATTGGTGCGGAAGCGGGAATGTGGCCGCGGCAAGCGCGAGCAATGTCGCAGCGGTGACAGCGTGAAGCGCAACATGCAAGGTGTTCGGCGCTATCCCGTTTCGTGTCGGCAGGAACGTGTGAGTGCCGGAGAACATGGTTGCATATCGCGCCGCGCGTCGGGGTTCTGCGCGGACTAGGTAGGGAATCCACCATGCCCTCAGTTCGCCGAAGAACAACAAGCCGTAGCTGATCCAAAGCCAGTACCAGAGCCAGTGTGGGAAGCCGATCGCCAAGTTGGTCAGGCTGAAGATCAACCCGATTGTGAAAGGAAGGCTCTGTGTAAGTGTCACCACGACCAGATGCAGCTTTGAATCCGCCGCCTGCACCGCCGCGACATTGTTGAATGGAGGGACCGGCGCCCAGTCGTGAAGCCAAAGGATGGCCACTTGAATTGCCTGCAGCACCACGAGTAACACTAGCATCTGCGGAAGCTATCAAAGCCGGACAGCCGGACAAGTCTAACTGGGCGGCTCAATCGGCCTATCAACACAGGCGTAAGCGCAGCCATGGGGATGACCACCGGCATCGAGCCTAGACCAGTTGAAGATCGAGCGGCGCTGCACTCGGGAATACGCGCGCCGCGCGATCGCCTGTCACGCCGTAAAGTTTTGAGAAGATGCCGCCGAGCAGCGCCCGATAATCCGACAACACGGGCAGATCACGTCCCTGATTGAGCGTGTCAGGTCGGATTGGAACTTGCCGTCCCGCGATGACGCCACCATTCACGCAACCACCGAGCACCCAATAGCAGCTCCCATGGCCATGATCAGTGCCGCGGGACCCATTTTCGCGGAAGGTTCGGCCGAATTCGGAAATCACGACTACCGTGGTGCTTCTCCACGCGGGTCCCATTTCATCGCTCAGGGCCGCGAGCCCGCGTCCAAGTTCCCCAAGCCGCTGGGCAAGGTAGCCTGTAGCTGCGCCTTGATTGACGTGCGTGTCCCATCCCCCAACATCGATGAAAGCGACGTTGAAGTCTGTCGCCATTAAGCGCCCAACGCGTCGGGCGGCGAGCTCAAATCCTTGGGGGCCCGGCGCACCTCGATTGGCCGCGATCATCTCAGCGGCGAGCGACGCGTAAGCTTCGTCGCGAACCGAAAAACCTTCGCTGACGGCGGGCGCAAGGCTCGAGCCCGCATACATTTGCTCGATGATTTGGGTTTGCCGGGGATTGAGTGCCGATCTCCCGATCGCGGAGACGGCGATATTGGGCGCTTGCGCTGCGCCTTGAAAAACCAGGGGCAATTGTTGGCTAAAAGCGACGGGTTTGGAGGTCCCCATTTCGGTCACCAAACGATTGAGGAAGCCCGAGCGCAAATCGCGATCCCCGCCAAGCGGCTGGCCGAGTTCGATTGTGTCCTGCGTTTCAAAATGACTGCGGCTCATGTCGTCGCAGCCTGCGAAGGGAACAAACGCTAATTGCCGCGCGCGCCATATCGGTGCGAGGCTTTCAGCAAGGGCGGGATGCAGGCTCCAATCCGCGTCGAGCGCCATGGCGCCTTGGCCGGGATTGTTCACATCAGGCGCCGCAATGCGAATGTTTGGACGTGTTTCTGCATAAAACGTGTTCGCTGTCGGCGCTACTGCACTGAGGCAATCATAGCCGCCGCGCAAGAAGACGAGCAGAAACTTCGTGTTAGCGGCCTCTGGCGCCGCCCAGACCGAACTATACGTTGCGAACGGCATCACTGCTGCTAGGCCAAGTATTTTGCGTCTGTTCATCGCGCTCACCGCATCATGAAGTCTGGGGAACAAAGGAAAAAGACATTCCAATCTTGTTGCGATGTGGCCTGCGCCAATCCGGCTTGGGTCGGCTGGCGCAGCGTCGGTTCAATCGCCGTATAAAACAGTGAATTGCGCAGGTTAGGAAACGCCGGCTCATCCCCAGCGGTGGTGTGAAAGAGCCCCGCTGAGCCTCCGCCCAGGGCGGAAGCGATTTCGAAGCGGATGTCGAGTTGGCCCGGGCCGAGCCAGGCCGTAGAACTCAGAGGATAACCATCCGGCGTATCGTGATTGTAGAGCCCTTCGCCCATGCGCGTGAGCCAGTTCTGAACCGGGGCGGTATTGCGCACGACGCGATCATTGTAGGCGAGCCGCACCGCTGAGATTGCATAATGCATCGGATCTTTGACAACGCCCCGATCGAGCGAGGCGGTGAATTCGCGCGAATTGAACAAGGTTGCGAGGACCCTGGCGATGTCGCCGTCAGTGCGCTCAAAGGTGGCGGCCATATGCTCGACAACGTCGCCGGCGGGTGCGCCGCCCATGAAATACATCGCCAGTTGCTGCGATATGAAATGCGCCGTGGCCGGGCGCCTGGCGAGCATGTCGAGAGCGCGGCGAACCTGATCGTAGCCCCCGCTAGCGATGGTGACGCCCAAAAAAGTTTGAGCGCCAAAATCATGACGAGTTGGATTAAATTCGAACAAGCCATCGCGAATGAGCTGGCTCTGCAATCCGGGGCGCAAGGCTGGAGGGTTCGGGTTCTCGTCGATGCCTACCCCCGTCAGGATGTGCGCAAGCGCTTGCACATCCGCCTGAGTGTATCCCCCGTTCACGCCAACGGTGTGTAATTCCATGAGCTCGCGGGCGTAATTCTCGTTAATGTGGCCTGCAGCGTTCTGGGCGTTGTCCAAGTAGCGCAGCATGGCGGGATGGCGCAGCGTCGCTTCGAGAAGGTCGCGGAACCTTCCAAGGGCGTGCGGTCTGATGGCCCGCTCCTCAAAGTCGCCGATCAGCAAGCGAACATCATCCTTGTATTGGAACACATTGAAATGGTTCATCCAGAACCACACCATCTGTTCACGGAGCTGGTCGCTCGCATAGAGATCGCGCAGGATTGCGCGCGTGCGCGCCTGGTTGACGACATCGTTTAAGGATTGCTGATAGGCGGCGTCAGCGGCAGCTCGCTGGGTTGGATCGGTGATGGCGTTGCGGGCCTGAGCTTGTTGCCGCTCATGTCGCACCAGATCAGGCAGCGGCTCGGACAGGAGCGTCAGGGCGTTGATTTGGTCCTGAGCGTCTCTCGGCAACCTGTCGGACGCGCCCGGGTGCAATTGATGGTCGAGCCAAGCGGCGGGGCCAAGACGCTTGAGTTCGCGCGCATCGCTTTCACTGGCGCCCCACGTTATCCTACTCAAGAGCGCATAATCGTGAGCCGACAGCTCGATCTGCGTCTGCACCCGAGCGGCCGCGGGCGCCGCCGCCAGAAGCGCCACGCAAAAAAAGCCGATGTGAACTTTCATCTTTGCACGGGCAGTAACGCGCGCAGCCCGCGCGCGAGGACGTCGGTCGAAATGGACGTCTAGGTCGACTTTTTTGTGACCTAAGAAATTTGGAATTTCCCATGCAAGCGCGGGAATGGCGCGGTCTCGGGGCTTTGCGCGATATCCTCGGACGCTCCGATCAAACCACGCCCAAAGGGCTGCCCATTTGGTTTCCGCGAACCGGGCCCATGGCCAATTTTCGCCAAGCATAACTCGCTCCGGTACCCAATTTCGGCGATCTCGCGCCCGCAGGTGCAGTACCGGCGTTGAGACCGCAGGTTAAATCTTAGCGAGGCGCAGGCGCGGCCCGATTGAGATGCTGCAGCCTCGCTGGTGGCCTGGGGGCACGCGCTTGATTGACGAGGAGCGTTTGGATGTCCTCGATTATGAAAATCTGGCCGGTCCCAACGCCCACCCCGTCGGCGCCCTCGTAGACCAGGTAGAGTGGACGGTTCGGCAACGGGTTAGGGGATCCTTGCGGCGCCCCAATCACCAACTGAGACCCAGGGATCGCAACCTTTTGTCCGTTCACCGTGCGCGCAAAGGTGATTGAGTTCAGATCGGTCGTCAGACGCACGCGGTAGCGATGGCCGTTGCCGACATCGTTGATGAGCAACGGATAAGCGCCAGGTTGAAAACCGCTGACCGCGATCTTGTGATGGGAAGAGTAGCTCAGCGTGAGGTGTATGGGGCCCAAAGAGTGTCCCCGCGCGAAACCCACATCGTAACGCTGAAAGGCAATGAGATAGGTCGCGCCACTGCGCATGCCGGCAATCATGGCGGTGCTGTTCAGCCGGGCGGGTTCGCTGATGTCATCAAAACCGACCGCGCCGGAGGGAAAGTCTGAGGCGAATTCTTCGAGCTCCAGAAAATCCGGGCTCGACGGCTGGCTCGGGTTTGCGAGGTTCGGCTGTACCTTATCGGCCCAGCGCCGGTATTGCCATTGCAGCCGATTGATCGGCATCCCGCCTGGCATAAGAGAATTCGCGTCGATTTGTGCAAGCATCAGGGCGCGCGGGTTGGGTGTTGCTTCGACGTTGGCCAGCGCCGCGATCTCCAAAGAAGTCAACGCGGTGATGTAGCAGCCATTGTTCATGATGTTCTGCGCGAACATCGCAGGGGCAAGTGCATGAGACGCGATGCCAAATTGCGGCTCCGCCCACATGATCTCGCCCGCGCTTGGACCGGAGGCGACTAGATAATGCGAGGAGGCATAGGCAACCAGCGGCGCCTTGAGGCGGGGATCGACTTGCGACAAGAGCGGCATATTGGCGACCATGCACTCTTGTTCGGCAGCATCGGTGCAAATGAGATCACCGGCGAGGACCGGCAAAATGTCGATCGGCGTGTGCGGCGTCGCAAAATTCTCCGCTGTCGGCACAAAGCGCATGGCGCTGTTGCGGAGATCGTGAGCGCTGCTGTCGTTGAATGAAACCAATGCTATGGCGAGAACGGCAAATAGAAACGGCGACGCACGCATCGAATTTCCCTTTCGCTTTCGCAAAGACCTTGCCGTCGGCGCGTCGCACCCACCTTACTGGCGGCTGACAAAGCCGACAGGCGGAACTCAGACCCTCGCTCCGTCAGCCATTGAAGTCCGCAGTCGCCAAATTTGGCGCGTTGCCTGGGGCGATGGCGAATGGCGGCTGTGTTTCGAGCCTGCCTTCGGTAAAACTGTAGCCTTCGGCCAGGGGCTAACCGTTCCAGCGCCGGCGAGGAGAGTGGCAATGCCGAGTGAATCTCTACGGACGCCGGAAGAGCGGTTCTCCAAATTACCAGAGTGGCCCTATGCCCCGACCTATGTGGAGGACTTGGCAGGCTACGAAGGCCTTCGCGTCCACTACGTTGATGAAGGGCCAAGAGACGCGCGGCACACATTTCTGTGTCTGCACGGCGAACCCAGTTGGGCATTCCTCTATCGCAAGATGATTCCAGTCTTTTTGGAAAGCGGCGCGCGGGTGGTGGCGCCGGACTTCCTGGGATTTGGTCGCTCCGACAAGCCTATTGAAGACTCTGTCTATACCGTCGCGTTTCATCGCAACATGCTGCTGTCTTTGATCCGACGTCTGAACCTCAGAAGCCTTACGCTGGTTGTACAGGATTGGGGCGGCCTGATCGGGTTGACGCTTCCCGTCGATATACCTGAGCGGATCGCTCGGCTCCTCATCATGAACACCGCATTTCCTACCGGCGCGCCGACCAGCCCAGGCTTTCTCGCATGGCGCGCCTACGCGGCAGCCAATCCGGACATGGCCGTCGGCGCTCTATTCGCACGCGGCAATCCCGCCCTGACCCCTGCTGAGATCGCCGCATACGACGCCCCGTTCCCCAATCAGCGCTACAAAGCGGGCGTTCGCCGCTTTCCCCAATTGGTGCCGGTTAGCGGCGAAAAAGCTGACGAGGACGTGATGGCGCTAGGTCGCGCGGCGCAGGCATGGTGGTCGCGAGATTTTTGCGGCGCGAGCTATATGGGGATCGGCATGGCTGATCCGGTGTTGGGCCCAGGGGTGATGGACATAGTAAGGCCGATGATCAAAGGCTGCCCTGAGCCCATGCGGTTGGAAGGTGTAGGCCACTTTGTACAGGAGCACGGGGTGCGGCTTGCGCGCGCCGCACTGAAGGCCTGGGGCGATCTTTAGGACCAGTTGAGGTCACAGCGGCGCCGCCCCAACGGCATCTGGACGAATGGCTTGCTTGCAATCGCCCCCTGCCGGATCGCCCCAATCCGGTTAAGCTTCCGAGCCGGCTTGGCTTCCGAGCTAACGCGCTTGGGGGGTAGAGTAGGTCGAAAGCGGGGGAGCACATGGGCGCGGCGATCAGATCAATTCTTGCTTACGTGGTCGTGTTTGCGGCGGTCATGCTGGCAAACCTTGCGATCGCGCCCGATCCAGTGCGGGGGACGAATGCGGCCGACCAATTCGATGCGCGCGCCGCACGCGAGCGCCTCGCACGCGTGCTTGGCGATGAGACACCCCATCCCGTCGACAGCGCGCGCGAGGACGCCCTGCGTGAACGTCTCCTCAGCGAAATCCGCGCGCTGGGTTATGAGCCCGAAATCCACGAAGCCTTCTCGTGCCACGGCGATACGCGCGGCCCTTATGTCGAATGCGCACAAGTCCGCAATATTGTCTTCAGCGCCGGCCCCGCCTCCGGCCCCGCGGTGCTCGCCGCCGCGCACTATGACAGCGTGCCGGCGGGACCGGGCTCGAGCGATGACGGCATCGGCGTCGCGGTCTGGCTTCAGATCGCGGCGCAAATCAAGGAGGCGCCGTTGAAGCGGCGCGTGATCTTCCTCATCACCGATGGGGAAGAGGCTGGTCTCTTGGGCGCGCAAGCCTTCGTGCGCAGCGACCCGCTCTACGCCTCCGTGCAAGCGGTGGTTAATCTCGAAGCGCGTGGCACTCGTGGGCTTGCGCCTTTTTTCGAGACCAATCGCCCGAACGCTGACGCTGTCCGCACTTACGCGGCCGGCGCGACCCGGCCGCTCGCCAATTCGATCATGGCCGATATCTACGATTTGCTGCCGAACTCCACGGACATCGCCGTTTTGAGGCGTCCGGGGCTCGATATCGTCAACATGGCGCTAATCGACGGCATCGAGAATTATCATACGCCGCGCGATTCGATCGCTTCGCAGGACCTCGCCAGCGTGCAGCACATGGGCGACCAGGCGTTGGCGACGCTGAATGGTTTTGCGCTTCACGCCAATGGCGGCGCCAACGAGACGCTTGTATTTGCCGATATCGGCACGCGTGCGTTTCTGGTTTTACCGGCGGGTCTCAGCATGGCTGCGCTTGGCGGCTGTGCAGCTGTCGCGTTGATGTTGTTCTGGCGGCGAACGCCTGCGCCGCGCTGGCGCTCTGTCCTGCTGCCGCTGGCGGCATTGGTTGCAACAGCGGCGCTCACCTTCGCATTGGGTTTTGCCTTCAACGCGTTAAAGGCCGGCTATTGGCACGCGCATCCGGAATTTACGCGCGCCTGGACCGCGCTCAGCGCAATGGCCGTGCTTTCCGGGCTTTCGGTTACGATCGGTCAGGGCGTGACCAGAGCGGCGCTCGGGGGGGCTGCCATGGCTTGGTTTGGGCTAGTTGGTTTCCTTGGGTCGCTTGCGCTTTCGGGGCTGTCGGTCCTGTTTCTTCCGGTCGCCGCGATCTATGCGAGTGGCGCACTCCTCTCCCTGGCCTGGCGCCCGGCTTTGTCGATTGGTTCGGTGCTGGCTGCCTTAGTGGCGCTCGTGCTCTGGGCGCCCATTCTGGCGCTGTTCGAGATTACACTCGGTTACGATTTGCCGCTGGTTGAGGCGGTGGTTGTCGTACTGATCATGCTGCCGTGCGTGGGGTTCCTGACGCCGGAAACTGGGCGGCGTTGGCCGGCCTTGGCTGCCGGTGTTGCGGCCTTGGCTGCGTTGTTCGTCACCGCGCTCACACCCAGTTTTTCAGAGCTTCGACCGCACGCGCTCAACGTCACTTACGTCAAGGACGAAGACGCACACACAGCCTATATTGTGGCGGGCTCTGCTCGCTTCGCGCTGCCGCC
>Ga0209698_10007380_pt1 | contig 11542 bp, 12 predicted proteins | sample LitLauG_LLR_2012_FD_187203 | JGI IMG/M metagenome (GOLD analysis project Ga0209698, IMG submission 187203) | Freshwater sediment microbial communities from Pennsylvania, USA - Little Laurel Run_MetaG_LLR_2012 (SPAdes) (version 2) | ecosystem: Environmental > Aquatic > Freshwater > Creek >... | reverse complement strand
TCATTGAAGTAGGCCGGAACAGTAATGACTGCCTTGCTCACCGGGCCGCCGAAAAACCGCTCGGCATTGCGCTTGAGCTGGCGCAGAATCAACGCGGAAATCTCGGGTGGCGTGAATGTTCTATTCCCCAGCGTGATTCGAAGAACCTCGCCGGGCTGAAGGTCTTCCGCCACGCGGAAAGGGAAGAGCTTCAACTCCTCCTGAATATCTTCGACACCACGCCCCATCAACCGCTTAACAGAGTAGATAGCCCGCTCGGGCGTTTCGATCAGAGAACGTCGCGCCGAATTGCCGATGACAGGCTGGTTCCTTTCGTCCAGTGCAACTACCGAAGGAACAAGGTTCAACCCATCCTCCCCCGGGATGACGACAGGGGTATCCCCGTGCATGAACGCCACGAGAGAATTCGTGGTGCCGAGGTCAATGCCGACAATGTGATCCGAAATCATTTTGTAATTTTGTAATTTGGTAATTTAGAAACCGGCCGTTTTTCAACTTACAAAATTACCTGATTACCAAATTACAAAAATCTCTTAGTCTTCCAGCGCCGCATTCACATCCCGAACCAAATTCCGAATGTAGCTGCGGCGATTCAACACGTCCACCATCTTGGCGGTGATCCTCGCGCTCTCTTCTGCTGGCGCTTTCGATTCATGGTTGCGATCGATCAGGCTGTCCCACTCGGTCCAGTACGTTTGCAACTCTTGCAACAACGCGCCGTGCTTGGTTTCGAGTGCGACCTTATGCTCCGCAATCTCCTTCGCCAGGTTCGGATCCTCCTCGCCCATCTTTTTGTTCATGCGAAGTTCTTCCAGCTGCATGTTCAGCTCGAACACTTCCTCGAGTAAATCCGGAGGGACCACTTGCTTCTTCACTTCTCCGGTGGCACGGGCTTTCTCAGTCGCACTCTTCGACTGTTCTTCAAGCACGATGCCTTCGAGATGCAGCAAATACTCGGTACGCTTGATCGGGTCGCGAAGAGTGCGATACGCGTCGTTGAGCATGGAACTCTGTTCCACGCTCCACTCCTGTTCCTCGTTGCCTCCGCGTGCATTGAGGTCCGGATGAAGTTTGCGGCTCAACTCGTAAAAGTCTTTCTCCAGCGCCTGCACATCAAGATTGAGTTTGGGCGAGAGTCCGAAGAACGTGAAATAGTCGACGGGTACGGGAGGCTGTACCTTACCGCACGACCCGCAGAAGTGGGCCGCGCGCATCGCTCCGCAGGACCAGCACGAGTGCGAGTCATCGGGAAGCGGCTTAGCGCCAATCGCGGTTAAGGTCGACTTGGTCGTCACGTTCTGATTCCTTCACAACAGGCACATGCCCGTTGCCTTCGCAACTTTTCCGGTGGCGCAAAGTCGCGGGTTGAAGTGCCCGCGCCACACAGGAGAGTCCTGCGTTACAGGATCGCCTGCTCTGCAGGCATCAGGCAGAAAACGAAGTGCCGCAGCCACAGGATTTGCTGGCCTGCGGGTTCACAAAGACGAAACCTTGCTGCATCAGCGTTTCCTGGTAGTCCAGGATCATGCCGTGCAGGTAAATGAACGACTTTGGATCCACAAAGACCCGCACGTCACCGAACTGAAAGATACGGTCGCGTTCCCGCGGCTGCGTGTCGAAGCGGATGTTGTAGCTCAGCCCCGAACATCCGCCACCCTGCACCCCAAGACGCAATCCGCCCTGCTCGGGCGAAATGCCTTCCTTCGCCATCGCGCCGCGGATCTTGGCGATGGCTTTTTCCGTCACCGTGATCCCCTTCGCGGTGGCTTGGGGTGTCGCATTTTCAATCGCGGTTGTCATAGAACCCAGTACAATCTTTGAGCCCCGAGCTACGAGCCCATTAAGGCGCTCATTGCTTACTTCGCTTCGGCAGCCACGGGTTTTGCCACTTCCTGCTTCTTCTTCCAGTCGCCGATGGCAGCACGGATTGCGTCCTCAGCCAGCACCGAGCAATGGATCTTCACCGGAGGAAGCGAAAGCTCCTTCACGATATCCATGTTCTTGATGGAGAGAGCTTCGTCAACCGTCTTGCCCTTCACCCACTCGGTTGCGAGCGATGACGACGCAATGGCCGATCCGCAGCCGAAGGTCTTGAACTTGGCGTCTTCGATGATGTTGGTTTCGCGATTGACCTTGATCTGCAGCTTCATGACGTCGCCGCACTCGGGCGCGCCGACCAAGCCGGTGCCCACGTCGGTGCTGCTCTTGTCCATAGACCCGACGTTGCGAGGGTGATTGTAATGATCGATGACCTTATCGCTGTAAGACATTTCTTTTAACCTCAGGTTTCAAAGTTTCAATATTTCAAGGTTTCAATGATCTCATCGCTTCAAGGCAACAACGTTGAAACCCTGAAACGTTGAAACTTTGAAACCTGCTTTTCCCTACTCTCCTGCCCACTTCACATCTTTCAGATTGATTCCTTCTTTCGCCATCTCGTAGAGCGGAGACAATTCACGGAGCCGCTCCACAGTCTCGATGACGCGATCGGCCACGTAATCCACCTCGGCTTCGGTATTGAATCGGCCGATGCCGAAACGGATCGAGCTGTGAGCCAGATCGTCGCCCGTGCCCAGCGCCTTCAATACATAAGATGGCTCCAGGGTCGCAGAGGTGCACGCCGAACCGCTCGAAACGGCGATGTCGTTAATTCCCATCAGCAGCGACTCGCCTTCCACGTAGGCGAAGCTGATATTCAGGTTGCCGGGCAGACGATGCTCCATCGAGCCGTTGATGTAAACCTCATCGAGCTTGCCCATAATGCGGTCGCGCAACCGGTTGCGCAGACCGGCGAGCCGGCAGGATTCCTGCGCCATCTCTTCCTGAGCGATGGCGCATGCCTTGCCGAGTCCCACAATTCCCGGCACATTCAAGGTGCCCGACCGCATTCCGCGCTCGTGGCCGCCGCCATCGATAATGGCGGATATCTGCACGCGAGGATTCTTCCGCCGCACGTATAACGCGCCGACCCCCTTCGGACCGTACATCTTGTGGCCGGAAATCGACATTAGGTCGATGTTCTGCTTGTTCACGTCGGTTGGCACTTTCCCAACGGCTTGAGTCGCGTCGGTGTGGAAGATCACGCCGCGCTCGCGACAAAGTTTGCCGATTTCCGTGACTGGCTGGAGCACGCCAATCTCGTTATTGGCCCACATGATCGTGACCAGGATGGTCTTGTCGTCCATGGCGCGCTTCAAGTCGTCGAGATCGATCAAGCCATCTTTCTGCACGGGTAGATATGTCACGCGGTACCCATACTTCTCCAGCCGCTTGCACGTATCGAGCACAGCCTTATGCTCGGTGACCGCAGTGATGATGTGATTTCCCTTCTCGCGGTACATCTCGGCGACACCCTTTATGGCGAGGTTGTCGCTCTCGGTCGCTCCCGAGGTGAAAATGATTTCTTTGGTGGTCGCGCCAGCCAGCTTCGCAATGCGCTCGCGAGCAGTTTCCACGCCCTCTTCCGCCGACCATCCAAAAGAGTGGTTTCGGCTGGCGGCGTTGCCAAACTTCTCCATAAAATACGGCAGCATCTCTTCCAGCACCCGCGGATCCATGGGGGTGGTGGCGTGGTTGTCCATGTAAATGGGCAGCTTGATGCCCTTTGCGTCAGGATGATGCTGCGTTGCTTCTGCCTGGGGGATCTTTACATCCGTGCTCATTGATTTATCTCTCCTGCTTAGATGCACCTGATCTTGCTTTGACTTGCCATTTCGCTTTAGCCGATAGTCACTAACTCCGCCGATTTCACGGGATGGCTGCCAATTTCTTCTGGTTCCTCCCGCATGTGCGAAACCTTGATGCGCCTCAACACGGCCTCGATACTCTCATTGACCTTCCGCAGCGGCTCGCGAATGTTGCAGCGATCGCTCTGGTCGCATTCTCCGCGCGTAGTCACGCAAGAAGTGATGAACAACGGACCATCGATCGCCTGGATCACTTCAAACGCCGAAATCGTGTGCGCTGGCCGCGCCAGCGTGTAACCGCCATTCATGCCGTGCTGCGAATGCAGCAGGCCCGCTTTCGCCAGTTTCTGCAGGATCTTCGCTAAAGCCTCGGGCGGTATACCGTATGCGTCTGAAACGTCCTTCGCGCTCCGTGAACCCTCTGTGGAGTGCTCGGCCAGATGCTTCATGGCCATGAGCGCATAGTCTGCCTTCTTTGTGAGCTTCAGCACGAGGTTCCTGTGTAAATCCGACCAATCCGGTCGGATAGAATCCCGACCTTTTGTGTCGCATTTTATTGTACGGTAAGGCGCACTTTTCGGGCAAGTCCCTGCGGGGAATGGGTCAAAATGGCAACTAATCGGTAAGTACAGAGGGCTTAATGGCTTAAGGGAGGTGTGCAGGCTGACGTTCAAGGGTGAATCAGTTAATTTCGAGAGAATCTCGGGCTGCTCCTCTTTCAGACCAAAGCCGGTTGCATAATTCACAACACCGCAATACTCCGGGGCTTGACAACTTGTGCAGCCGTTCTAAAATACCGGGAAATTCCGGCGTAATCGTCCCTCCGCCTTTCATCAATGCGGGACCTTCCGGATTTATGACCTCAAAGTCGCCCTCTCAGCCTCAAAGCGCAGACAAGAAGCTCCCTTGCAAGCATCCCCGCGTGCAGATCGTGAGCCGCGACGAGGACGCCGAATTCGTCGAATGCCTCGAATGTGGGGAAATCTTCGAATCCAGCGAATTCCGGGACATGAGCATCGAGGAGCGCATGCCGGAAAGCGAAGTCTGATCGGAGTGCGCGCCTAACGAAGCGTCAATCCCGCTTCGGCCGTAAAATCGATGGGCGCGAAGTCTTTCATCAGGAACTTCGGATAAGCGGCTGCCGCGATCATGGCTGCATTGTCCGTCGAGAGCGGACGAGATGGGAGATAAACCGGCAGGCCTACCTTGGCTCCTTCGCGCTCAAATGTCTGTCGCAGTTCCTGATTGGCCGCGACCCCGCCTGTCACGAACAACGTAGCGGCATCGTAGGCACGCGCCGCCGCTAATGTCTTCTCCACCAGGTCGTCGATCATCGCGCGTTGGAATGAAGCGACCAGGTCGAGCGTTTGCTGATCGCAGTCCGCGAGATAGTCCTCCAGTTTGGGCTTGGGGATCTTTGCGAGCGCCTGGCGCCGGGCCTCGACCGCACTTCGCATATCGTGTGCTTCTACGTATCGTAAGATTGCGGTCTTGATGCCGCTGTACGAGAAGTCAAAGCGAGCGCGATCGTCATTCTCGTTCACCGCCCGGCCATCGTTCCGACCGCGGCGATCGCGATGCTTGATCTGTGCCGGAGGGAACTTGATCGCCTTCGGATCGCCATGCGCGGACAATCTGTCAATCACCGGGCCACCGGGATATCCCAACCCGAGCAATTTCGCGACTTTGTCAAAGGCTTCTCCCGCCGCGTCATCCCGCGTGTGCCCGATGTTCTCGTAAGTCCAGGAGTGCTGCTCTTCCGTGGCCAGATAAAGATGAGTGTGTCCGCCGGAAACCACTAAAGCCAGCACAGGGAACTGCAGTTCGTGATTTCCCTTTTGCCGTTCCTCGAGCAGCACCGCATGGATGTGCCCTTCCAGGTGATTCACTGCAATCAGCGGCTTATCCAGCGCAAAAGCGAGCGCCTTGGCGTAGCTGATCCCAACCAGCAAGGCTCCGGCGAGCCCGGGACCGTGCGTCACCGCGATCGCGTCGACTGATTTGTATGTATGCTTTGCCTCCGCCAGCGCCTGCCGTACCACCGGCACAATCGCCCGCAGATGCTCGCGCGATGCCAGTTCCGGCACAACTCCTCCGTAAGGCTGGTGCGTGGCAATCTGCGAGGCGACGACGTTCGAGATCAGTTGCTCACCCGAACGCACCACAGCCGCCGCGGTTTCGTCGCACGAGCTTTCAATCCCCAGGATGTAGGCGTCAGACACTCTACCTATATTATTAGAATTCCATGGCTGATCTGCTCCAGCACGTGAAGGACTCGGGTTTTGTTTTTCCCGACCGGCTAATCCACCTCTTCGTAGGCGGGTCTGAGCTCCACGGCGCCAAGGTTCACGGCACCGATGATCTCGACATTTATGGCGTGTACATTGAGCCGCCGGAGTTGGCTCTCGGGCTCGAGACATTGCCGCATTTCGTGTGGTCGACCGCCGGGAACGATCGTCGAAATGGTCCTAACGATGTTGACGTCACGCTTTACTCACTGAAGAAGTGGGCAGGCCTGGCTTGCAAAGGCAACCCCACCGCGCTGCACTTTCTTTTTGCCGAGAGTGCGCTCAACCACCGAACGTGGGCGCAGATTGTTCAGCACAAAGACGTCTTCCTGGCTCGTAGTTGTCTGAAGCAGTTCCTTGGATTTGCCAACGACCAACTGGCCCGTTTGACCGGAAAGAAAGGTCGAGGCAAGAAGGGGCAGCGTCCTGAAATCGAGCAGAAATTTGGTTACGACGTGAAAGCCGCGATGCACACGCTCCGCTTGCTCTACGAGTGCAAAGAACTCCTCTCGGAAGGGAAGATTTCTCTGCCTCGCCCGGAGCGGCATTTTCTGATTAAAGTTCGTACCGGGAAATACTCGCTTGAAAAGGTTCTTGCGTTTTCCGAGGAGCTATTCGGCGCGTGCGAGCAAGCGGCAGAATCTTCATCCCTGCCGGAGAAGGTTGATCGTGCAGGTGTGTCGCGCCTGCTCGCCGATTGCTATCGCCAGGCGTGGGGCGCCAGCTAAACTCGCCGGCACCCGTTTGCCGGGTTGCTAATCCAGGTGGACATCGTCGACTTCAAAGTCGAACCTCCCCACCGCTGGACCTCCGACGAATAGAATTGCTCCCACGTCATGCCCGTCCGTCCCGTTGAACGAAGAAAATGGCACGCTGATCTTCTTCCATTCCGGCCCGGCTGTGAACGTCTGCTGTGCCGGAATGCGCCCGCCACTTTCCGTGAAGACCAGCACGCGGTAAGTCTGCCCATCCCCTTTTGTATAGAACGAAATGTTCTTTTTCGACGAGAGATTCACCGGTATGAATGGCTGACTCCCGGGTGCCCACATCACGCCCGCCCAGGCATACGGCAAACCACCATCGATGTTCCCCGTCACTTCCAACGCGTGCTTGCCTCCGTTCGACCCGCCATCCGCGATTTTCATCTCGCCCGTAGACTTTCCGCCTGCGATGCTGTCCGTCGAAATCATCCATCCGACTCCGAACTTCGAACCCGGCGTACCGTCTTCGAAGTCACTGATCAATCCCGCCTCAACTCCCGCTGGCGCCGACTGCGCCGCTCTCGCGGCGTCTTCTTTTGCTTTCTCGATTGCAGCGCGATAGCTCGCGCGATCATCCTCAACGCCAAGTTTCCAGACTGAAACAATGTCACGCGTAGCCAGGATGTCGCGCGTAGGATCTCCCTTTACCAACAACAGATCCGCGCGCTTACCTGGAGCGATCACGCCCCGATCCTCGAGATGAAATGCCACCGCCGGAGCAGAGGTCGCCGCGGTCAGAGCCTCTACCGGAGTCAAACCGGAGCGTACCAGCAGTTCCAATTCGCGGTGGATACTCACTCCGTGTGCAGTCCCAGGATTCGGTGCATCCGTTCCCGCGAGCACCGGCACATGGGCTGCCTTCAAATGCGCGACCGTTTGCTCGGCGTACTTCTCGCTGATCGTTGGCGGAAGATTCGGAAATGACTGTTTGAGATTGCTAGTGTCGTCGCCGGTCAGGTACGGCTCCAGCCGAGCATCAGTTGTGAGCGATGCCCCACTGGCCACGCTGCCTACGCTTTCGAGCACGGTCAGCGTCGGCACGACGAAGACGTGATGAGCAGCCGCTATGCTTGCGAAGTCAGGATCCGGAGCACTGTCGGTAAATAGGTGGGCCAAACCATCTGCTCCGGCCTGGATGACCGCTTTGGCATCCTCCTGCGTGCTGATATGGACTACCACCAACTTGCTCCGCGTGTGGGCGGCCTCAATGAGCGCTTTGATCGTCTCCATGCTGAGTGTTGGCCGGTGGTGCCCGTACGCGTGGCCGTCGTCGAGAATGATCTTGATGTAGTCAGAACCCTCGGCCATCCGTGCATCCACCCAGGCCTGAGCCTCTCCGGGTGATGTTAGCGTCGGTACCGGAACACCGTACTCTGTGCCGTGGCCACCGGGCGCCGTCGCCAGCGAACCCGCCGAGAACAGGTCCGCTTGATCGAGGTTCTCGCCAGCGGCCTGGGCCTTTTTCGTGGGCTGCATGAACTTGATGTCGGTGAACATGTCTAGTTCCGTCGTGACCCCAAAGACTTCCGCCTTCTTCAGGGCATCGCCCCACGCGTGAGTATGCGAATCGATCAGGCCGGGAAGCAGCGTGCCACCCGCCGCCTCGACAACCTTTACATCGGTCGGGACTTTTAGCCCATTTCCCATCGCCTTGATCTTGCCGCCTTCGACCCAGACATCGGTATGCTCCATCACCTTGTGGCCGTCAAAAATGCGTGCCCCGCGGATCACAAAACCATTCGAACCGGCGGCGTGACCGGGGAAAAACGCCGGAAGCGACAGAAACAGGAAAAAGGTCATCCAGCCAAACACTTTGGGCGTTGCAATAAATCGGGATTGCATAGGTCTTCTCCTCTATCCGCTTGAATCTCGCTTGGCATGCGCCTAGGAACCCAAACCCTGGTTGTTCGCACATGATTCCATCAGCCGTCTTCCACCGCCAGTGCAACCCGTCACGTGGCCGGCGTGACAACTGTCACATGTAAAGCATGCTTGACACATTAGAATGTAAAGCACGCTTGACATCAGTGTCAAGGGAATTCTTATCCGAATCCGAGCTATCATGAAAAAAGGTGTCAATGCTGAAGGAATTTGCCATCTCGATCGTGCACACCCTGCGCCAGAACCGCTTCCAGGCCTACCTGGTCGGCGGATGCGTGCGCGATCTTCTGCTCGGCCGCGAGCCCAAGGATTACGACGTCGCCACCAACGCGACCCCGCAACAGGTGATGCGGATCTTTCCCGAGACCTACGCGGTCGGAGCTCAGTTCGGGGTCGTGCTTATCCCTGCCTGTGATGACTCCGGCTCTAGAACAGTTGAGGTCGCCACGTTTCGCAGCGACATTGGCTATTCCGACGGCCGCCATCCCGACGAAGTGCGCTTCAGCCAGGACGCGCGCGAAGACGTTCTCCGCCGTGATTTCACCATCAATGGCATGCTGCTCGATCCGGTCAGCGACGAGGTTCTGGATTACGTCGGAGGCCGTAAGGACCTCGAGGTCGGAATCATTCGCACCATTGGCGCCCCCCAGCGTCGTTTCACCGAAGACAAACTACGCATGCTTCGAGCCGTGCGCTTCGCCGCGCGCTTCGAATACGAGATCGAGCCCGCCACCTTCGTCGCCATCCAGCAAATGGCACGTGAAATTGAAGTCGTCTCGCGCGAACGTGTGCGCGACGAACTGACCCGCATGTTGACCGAAGCCCACGGCCGGCGCGCATTTTTGTTGCTCGATCAGAGCGGGCTTCTCAACTATGTCCTCCCCGAGATCTCCGCCATGAAAGGCGTCGAGCAACCGCCGGAATTTCATCCTGAAGGCGATGTGTTCGTGCACACGCTGTTACTGCTCGACCATCTCCCGCAACCCTGCCCGCCAACTCTGGCCTGGGGAGCACTGCTGCATGATGTCGGAAAGCCCCCCACATTTCGGGTCGGCCCCGATCGCATTCGTTTCGATGATCACGTAAAAGTAGGCGTAAAGATGGCGGAGGACATTTGCCGCCGCCTGCGATTTTCCAACGACGATACCGAGCAGATTCTGGCTTTGGTGGACAACCACATGCGTTTCGGCCACGTCAGCCGCATGAAGGAATCGACGCTCAAAAAATTCATGCGCATGCCCGCCTTTGACGAACATCTTGCGTTGCATCGCGCCGATTGCCTGGCCAGTCATCGTATCTTGAGCACCTATGAGTTCATCAAGCACAAACGCGAAGAGATTCCGCCAGAGACGATGCGCCCGGCTCCCCTCGTTACCGGCGATGACCTGATCGCGCAAGGCCACGTGCCCGGACCGAAGTTTCGCGAGATTCTAAACGCCGTTGAAGACGCGCAATTGGAAGGCCGGCTCCCTTCCCGGGATGCGGCGCTCGACTTTGTGCGGCGCGAGTTTCCGGCCTGAAGCCAGCCTGGAAGCCAAGCGGAGAATGCTAAAATCGACCCGTCTGCCTCCACTTCGCATTTTGAGGAGCTGTACTTGGAACAAGCAGGTTCGGATCTCGAAAGAATTGTGGCGCGGTCGCTTCGTCAGGTGCCTCCCGCGCAAGCTCCTCTCTTGGCGTGGCCTGTGGTCTGTGGCTCCGCCGTGGCGGAGCGCACGCGCGCTTTGAATTTTCTCGATGGAGTTCTGCGGGTGGAGGTCACCGACAACGGCTGGAAATCGGAACTCCAGGTCCTTGCCCCCAGATATCTGGCCGCCATCAACCGCTTCACGGTCGAGATCGTTCGCAGAATTGAATTCGTCGTTGTGCCTGCCGAAGCTCCGGGCAGAAATCTCCGCTGAACTACTCTGCGATGAAAGTCACTGAAAAAGACGTTACCTACGTCGCTGATCTGGCCAACCTGGAGTTGACCGAGCAGGAGCGCGCGACCATGTTGCGTGACCTGAATTCGATCCTCGATTACGTCGATCGACTCAACGAACTCGACACGTCCGACGTCCCTCCAATGGCGCAGGTGTCGGATCGCTACGGTGTTGACGAATCCAAGCAGGGCAGCGAACGATTTTCCTACGCCAGTCGCGAGGACATTCTCGAAGGTCTGCGAAAGTCCTTGCCGCACGACGAAGCACTGGCAAATGCGCCGGACGCGGATGACGACTTCTTCCGCGTCCCGAAAGTGATTGAACGATAGCCCAGACCGATGGATATCACCTGTCTCACGATCGAAGCGGCTCGCTCCGCGATTCAGGAGCGCAAAACGACCGCAGTCGCGCTCGCCGAGGCCCACTACGCGCGCATTCAAAAAGAGGATGGTCAGATCGGCGCTTTCCTGACGCTGTCGAAGGAGCGTGCGATCGAGCAGGCCGATCGCACCGACCGCAGGGTCGCGGAAGGCAGACCCCTGCCGCCTTTAGCGGGAGTTCCCGTCGGCATCAAGGACGTAATGAGCACCCGCGGCGTGCGCACGACGGCGGGCTCAAAAATTCTGGAGAAGTACGTTCCTCCGTACGACTGCACTGCCGTGTCTCGAATGGAAGCCGCCGGAGCCGTCATGCTCGGCAAGATGAACTGCGATGAGTTCGCCATGGGTTCATCGAACGAGAATTCCGGCTATCATCCTGTCCGCAATCCGCGCGACCTGAGCCGGGTGCCCGGCGGTTCCTCAGGCGGCTCAGCGGCAGCAGTTGCTGCCGATATGGCCGTCGTCACCTTGGGTTCCGATACAGGCGGATCAATTCGCCAACCAGCCTCCTTCTGCGGCGTCGTAGGATTGATGCCGACTTACGGCCGGGTCTCGCGCTACGGACTAATAGCCTTCGCCTCGTCGCTCGACCATATCGGACCTCTGGCCAAGACAGTAAAAGAC
>Ga0209698_10007379_pt1 | contig 11543 bp, 10 predicted proteins | sample LitLauG_LLR_2012_FD_187203 | JGI IMG/M metagenome (GOLD analysis project Ga0209698, IMG submission 187203) | Freshwater sediment microbial communities from Pennsylvania, USA - Little Laurel Run_MetaG_LLR_2012 (SPAdes) (version 2) | ecosystem: Environmental > Aquatic > Freshwater > Creek >... | reverse complement strand
GGGTTGGGTGGGCCTGGTGGTGATCGTCACACTCTGGGCGGCATTGACGCTTGCGCGCTACGTGCTGGGTCATCTGAGCGTGGGCGATACGCTCAATGCCTTTGGACTTGGGCTCCTCACTTTGACGCGGGTTCTGGTTCTGGTGGCCCTTGCCAGTTTGGTGTGGGTGCCGATCGGGGTCTGGATTGGATTGCGCCCCAAATGGGCCGAACGAGTGCAGCCGGTGGCGCAATTTTTGGCGGCTTTTCCCGCCAATGTGCTGTTTCCGTTTGCGGTGATGGCGATCGTCGTCTGGCGGCTCAATCCTGACATCTGGCTCTCGCCGCTGATGATCCTCGGCACCCAATGGTACATTCTGTTCAATGTCATCGCCGGCGCCAGCGTCTTGCCCACCGAACTCAAGGAGGCGGCCTCCATGTACGGCCTCAAAGGTTGGCAGCGCTGGCGCGACTTTATCCTGCCCGGCATTTTTCCGTTTTACGTGACCGGCGCGCTCACCGCCTCGGGCGGCTCTTGGAATGCCAGCATCGTCGCTGAAGTCGCCAATTGGGGTTCAACGCGCCTGCAAGCCCGAGGCTTGGGGGCCTATATCGCCAACGCCACCCAAGCCGGCGATTATCCCCGGGTGGCTCTGGGCATAGCCATCATGTCAATTTTCGTCATTGTGCTGAACCGCACGCTTTGGCGCCCGCTCTACGCGTTCGCCGAACGGCGTCTTCGCCTCGCTTGAAGGGAAGCCAAGTCATGGTCTCGCTCAACAAAGTAGCGCTCGTCGAGGTCAAGCAAGTCCGCCAAGTCTACAAAAAGGCGGCAGGCGATCTCTTGGTGCTCGACAATGTCGATCTCACCTTGCGCGACAACGAAATCGTCGGCCTGCTCGGTCGCTCGGGCTCGGGCAAATCGACCCTGCTGCGGGCCATTGCCGGGCTCCTCAAACCAACCAGCGGCGAAGTTATCGTCAGAGACTGCCTCGGCGATGATAGCGCACATGGACTGGCTATGGTGTTTCAGAGCTTTGCGCTCTTTCCCTGGCTGACGGTGCTGCAGAATGTCGAACTGGGCCTTGAAGCCCAAGGCGTCGAGCCCGAAGAGCGCCGCCGCCGTGCGCTGGCAGCCATCGACTTGATTGGCCTTGACGGTTTCGAGAACGCCTATCCCAAGGAGCTCTCCGGGGGCATGCGCCAGCGGGTGGGGCTGGCGCGCGCGCTGGTGGTGCAGCCTACGGTGCTGTTGATGGACGAGCCGTTCTCGGCGCTCGACGTGCTGACCGCAGAGACGCTTCGCACCGACTTGCTCGACCTTTGGTGCGAAGGCCGCATGCCCATCCGTTCGATTTTGATGGTCACCCACAATATCGAAGAGGCAGTGCTGATGTGCGACCGGATCTTGGTGTTTTCGTCAAACCCTGGTCGGGTCGCCGCCGAAATCGCCGTCGACCTGCCCCAGCCGCGCAATCGCTTGGCGCCACCCTTCCGCGCCATGGTTGAGGACATCTACGCGCGGATGACGGTGAAGAAAGCCGGCGCGCCGACCCGCGACGGCAATTTCCCAGGCACCGGCATCGCCATGGTGTTGCCGCGGGTGGGCAGCAACACCTTATCGGGCATGGTCGAGGCAGTCGCGGCTGCCCCCCACAACGGGCGCGCCGAGTTTTCCGAGCTCGCCGTAGCGCTCCAGCTGGAGGGCGAGGAGCTCTTGCAAATCGCTGAAACGCTGCAGCTCTTCCGGTTTGCCGAAATCGACGGCCGCGCGCTTCGCCTCACTGCCGATGCGCGCGCCTACGCAGACGGCAATGTCGATGCGCGTAAACAAATGTTTGCGCGCCATTTGCGCGCCTACGTGCCGCTCGCCGCCCATATTCGCCACGTGCTTGACGAACGCAGCAATCACATCGCCCCAGCTCGTCGTTTTCGCGATGAGCTTGAAGACTTCATGGGCGAGAGCGCAGCTGAGACCACGCTCCAGGCGGTCATCGCATGGGGTCGGTTTGCAGAATTGTTTGCTTATGACGACGAGGCCGATCAATTCAGCCTCGACGCAGCCGCACCCTGAAGCTGCCCCGGAGTTTTGATAATGTGGCAGATTTCGGCGCCGCTCATAATTTCCACTTTTGGAATCATTTTCCTAGCCGAACTGCCCGACAAGACCGCATTAGCGACCCTGGCGCTTGCCGCGAAGTTCAAACCCCGCGACGTGATTATCGGCGCTTGCAGCGCCTTCCTCATCCAGTCGGTGGTTGCAGTTGCTGCGGGAAGTTTCCTGACCCTGCTTCCCGAACGCCCGATCCATATCGCCTCGGGATTGGGGTTCTTGGCGTTTGCGGTGCTGGCGTGGCGACGCAACCAAGACCATCCCAGCGCTCAATCTGAAGACGGCCAAGCGCGAACTTTTGGGCGCCACACCGGTTGGGTGGCGAGCTTTCTCGTGGTTTTTGCAGCCGAATGGGGCGATCTCACCCAGCTCGCCACCGCCGCTTTGGTTGCGCAAAATGGGCGCCCGCTTTCCATTGGCATCGGCGCCACCGCGGCATTGTGGACAGTGACCATAATCGCGGCTTCGTTCGGCGCGCGCTTAGGCAAGCTCATAGCGCCTCGGGTCTTGAATGCCATGAGCGCGGTGCTGTTTGCAGGCATCGGCATGCTTATAATCGCTGCCGCGTTGGCCGCCTCATGAGCCGCCGCGGCGCGTCCTAGCGGAGACCGCTTTAAAGCTCAGAAATGGCGTTCGAGCTCGATAGTCAGGCGCGCTTGGCTATGGGCTTGGTCACGCTCAGCGCCGAAGGCCTCCAACCAACCAGCGTCGATCCCCACTTCGAACGGAGACCCATAAGGGTGGGCTTCCCATGTGAGCTGGGGCCCAACATAGCCCCCGCTTGAGCGAAGCCCATGATCGTCGCCCAAATTGCCAAAGGCCTCTGCGCCCAGGCGAAGCGCGCCCCACGTGCGCCAGGTGAGGGAAGCGCCATAGCCATAGGAGCTGAAACCTTGGCCGCTTGGCGCGCCGAAGGGATGTTCGGCGATGATATTGAGCAGAGCTTGAAAACGATCGACGTTCTTGGCGAGTAAGAGTTTTGCTTCGCCGGCGTCGCGTTGGTGGTTCTGGCCACGAAGATATTCAAGATAGATCCCGACATCGACCCCCAGATGCGGGACTTGTCCGAGATAGATGACGCTCTCCAGACCAATTTGGTCGAGGTGGCTCACACCATCGCCCTGGCGTTCGATGTTGCCGACCAGCGCCAAACTCACATTGTCGTTGAGACCGTACTCCAACTCGATCACATCGGTGCGCGCCCCGTTGGCGGGCCCGTCAAATTGCTGGCCGCGCCGCAATTCGAGTTCAGCCACATGGTTCAGCACGTAGGGGGTGTAGACCTTCTCGTCCAAACGCGGATCTGCGAACGCCGGGCTCGCAACCCATGCCCCCACCGCCCCGGCCAACAGGCTATTCTTCCACGATTTCATGAGCTTTCCAGGCATCGCCTAAGCGCCTATTTCTGTTGCGAATGATTGTCAATTGCTTTAGTGTCTCCCCACCAGTTCGGAGAGCTCTCAAAAACCCATGCGTATCTTTGGCCTCACCTTGATTTTGGCGCTCGGGCTATCGGGGGCAGTGGCTTTCGCTGCCGCGCCGCCGGCGAATATCGTGGCGCTCACCCTTCATGCTCATCGCTTTACGCCCGCCACCATTAGCGCGCCGGCGGGGCAACGGCTTCAAATCGTGCTCACCAACGAGGATGGCGCCACCGAGGAATTCGACTCCCATGATCTGGAAGTGGAGCAATTGGTGACGCCCCATGGTCGCGTGCAATTCAGCGTGGGACCGTTGCATGCGGGACGCTACGCCTTCATGGGCGAGTTTCATCCCGAAACCGCGCAAGGTGAAATCGTCGCCGGGGCTGGGCGCTGAAATGCTGGCCGCCGCGCTCATTGTGTTTCGTGAAGTGCTCGAAGCGGGCCTTATCGTTGGCGTCGTGCTTGCCGCCACCCAGGGTGTGAAACATCGTGGGCGATGGATTGCGGGAGGCATTGCCGCGGGCGCGTTGGGCGCCTGCCTGGTGGCGTTCTTTGCCCAGGGCCTGGCTGATGCGTTTGCGGGCAGCGGCCAAAATCTTTTCAACGCCGCAGTCCTGGCGATCGCCGTCGCGATGCTGAGCTGGCACGTCTTGTGGATGGCAGGCCACGCGCGCGAACTCACCCGCGACATGCGCTCTCTCGGGGCCTCGGTGTCGGCGGGTGAAAAGACGCTGTTGGCCTTAAGCGTGGTGGTGGCCGCCGCAGTGCTGCGCGAGGGCGCTGAGGTCGTGCTGTTTCTCTACGGCATAGCGGCTTCCGCCAGTGAGGCGCCGCTCGCGATGTTAGCCGGGGGCGTTTTGGGCCTGCTTGGCGGGGCGGCATTGTCTTGGCTTGTCTATCGCGGCTTGGCGGCAATCCCGATTGGACGGCTATTTTCGGTCACCAATATTTTAGTGTCCCTATTGGCTGCCGGCATGGCCGCGCAGGCCGCGGGATTGCTGGCGCACGCCAATCTGCTTCCCGATTTGGGCGCCCAGCTGTGGGACACCTCAGGCCTCTTGCGTGACGACAGTTTGCTCGGCCGGGCGCTCCACGCCCTCATCGGCTATATCGATCGCCCGATGGGCGTTGAGGTCATCGCCTATTTGGCGACCCTGGCGGCACTCGTGACGCTGGCGCGAGTTGCGCACGCATCGCACCCGCGATCGGGCCCCGCCGCGGCGCGCGCGCCTTAAGCAGCCCCGCGGCCGTCACTAGCGCATTTTTCGTTAGCTCAGACATCGCCATTGCGTGAGGGCGCCGGCAACGACAAGGCTTGCTGCACCTTTAAGTGGTCGCTGCCTGCCCCTATCTCATATCGCTCGGACCTGATGACCCGCCTTGTCGATATCGTAGCCGCATGCGGCGGGGAAGTGCTGGCGGGCGGGCGGCGCGCACGCATTCCAGGCCCTGGTCATAGTCCCCAGGATCGCTCGGTATCGCTGGTTGAAACCGACGATGGCCGCATTCTCATCCATTGTTTCAGTCCAGGCGATGATTGGCGCGAAGTGGCGGCTGCGTTGTCGGCGCAGGGATTATTGAAGCAGACGCCATTCGCCAAGACCTCCGCGGCCTTGAAGCCGCTCGCCGTAATTGCAGGCGCGCGTCTCGAACGGGCTCGGAGATTTTGGCGCGAAGGGCTGCCGGTGAGCGCAAGCATCGCGCAACGCTACCTAGCCTATCGCGCCGTCGCGCCGGCGATCTCGAAAGCGCCTGCGCTGCGCTTTCATCCCAGCATGGCAAGCCTCGAAGATCGCCTGCGTCGTCCCGCTTTGCTGGCGGCAATCCTTGCCCCAGATGGCGCGCTTCAAGGGATAGAGGTCACGCTCCTTGCCGCCAGCGGCCAAAGCAAAGCCCCGCTGGCGACGCCGCGAAGGGTGATCGGCAAAATGATGGGGGGCGCCATCAGGCTTGGCCAAGTCGAAGACGTGCTTCTGGTTGGCGAGGGCATGGAGAGCGCGGCCTCCGCAGGCGCGGCTTTTAGCCTTCCGGCCTGGGCCCTGCTCAGCGCCCAGAACTTGGCGCGCTTTGCCCCGCCTCGCCAAGTCCGCCGCCTCGTCGTCGCCATCGACAATGATGCGGCAGGATTGGCGGCCTGGGAGCGGCTGCAGCAACGTTTGGGAGGAGCGCTGGCGATCAGCTGCGCGCCCGCGCCTAAAGGCTTCAATGACTGGAATGACTGGGCGCGTTTCAACAAGAGCCAAAATCCTTAGATCGCGAAACGCTGGCGCGCCGCTTGCGCGAGCCCTTACGCGCTCGGCTGGGACACCCTCAAATCTGAGGTGGTCGTAAGACTTGCAAAAGCTTGCGGACCTTGGCGTCCTTTGCGACCAACTCTGAGGCCATGCAACCGCGGTTTCGGTTTGGCTTGTCGCGGGACTTGGCCTTGGCTGATGCGTCAGCCGAAATTGAGAACCGCGCTTAAGCGCTGCTCGCATAAACGGCAGTCTCAAAATCCTGCCATACGCCCATGGCGCGGGGGTCGGCGAACGGCAAGAGCTGCGCCATCACCACCCCGCCAAGCCCGCAGACCTGGTCGATCCAAAAATAGCAATTGGAAAGCCCCGCCCACATCAGCCCGCCAGCCGGGCGCCCGGTGGGCGCAGGCTCAAGATTGATCTGAAATGCAAAGCTCCAGGCCTTGGCTAAGCCCGGAAAGATTTCAGCATTGCGCGACAAGGGCGTGGCGGTTTTGAGCGGCGTGACGCGGAGCGCCCCGATCTGATTTTGGCTCAAGAGCGCCATACCCTTGGGGCCCACGATGGCGCGCCCGCCTGCAAGCATCGCCTGCACAAAGCGCCCATAATCGCGCGCCGTGCTGTAGAGCCCGCCGCCCCCGGATTCAAACTCTCCTGGCGCGGTCTCGAATGGAAAAGTCGCAAGTCCGCCATCGGGGGTGCGCACAGCCATGCCAGCCAGACGCGCGCGCATGTCGGCGGTTATGGCAAACCCCGAATGCGTCATGGCGAGCGGTTCGAAAATATGCGTGCGCAGATAAGCCCCAAGGCTCATGCCGCTTGCCGCTTCGACGAGGGCGCCTACCCAATCGGTGCTGACGCCGTATTCCCAGCGCTCGCCAGGATCAACCAATAGCGGCGCGGTAAGGCTTGCAAGTTTGCCCTCGCCCAAACCCGGCAAACCCAGCGCGGCTTGCAGCTTGACGACATCGTCGCTGAAAAGCTCATAGCCGAGGCCTGAAGTGTGGGTCAGCAGATGGCGAAGCGTGATCGCCCGCTTGGGCGCGCGCAATCGCGGCGCGCCCAGCGCATCGAAACCCTCGAATACCTGGATTTCCCCGAGCGCAGGGACGATTTCGCTCGCCGGCGCGTCAAGTTCTAAAGCGCCACGCTCCACCAATTGCACAGCCGCGGTCGAGGTCAGCGGCTTGGTCATCGAGGCGATCCAACACACCGTGTCGGCATCCATGGCCGCTGCAGCGCCAAGCGCGCGCACGCCAGCAGCGCCCTCATAAGAGACCCCGTTGGCGTTGAAGGCGATGGCCGCCGCCCCGGCCAGCGCGCTTTCCGCCACGGCGCCACGCAGCACGCTATCGGCTCTCTCCTTGAGTTCGCGCATCAGTCTTATCCTTGATTGGGCCACGCTAAACATGACGCAGACGTGGGGCAAACCGGGATTTGTCGGCCTGCGCTGGTGGGGCTAGTTTCGCCCGCGGAGGACGAAAACGATGGCTCTGGACGGCGGCAAATCAAGGGCGCCCAAAACCTGCATTATCGGCGCGGGCTGTTCAGGCATCACCATGGCGAAGCGACTTGAAGACCAAGGCCTCGCTTACGATTGCTTCGAGATGTCCGACGATATCGGCGGCAATTGGTATTTCAACAATCCCAACGGCGCTTCGTCCTGCTATCAAAGCCTGCACATCGACACCTCAAAATGGCGCCTTGCCTTTGAAGATTATCCGGTTCCAGAAACCTGGCCGGATTTTCCCCATCATGCGCAGCTGCTTCAATACTTCCGCGACTACGCCAAACATTTTGGAATTGCCGACAAGATCACCTTCAACACCGCTGTTGAAAATTGCGCCCGCCTACCGGACGGGCGCTGGGCAGTGTCGCTCTCGAACGGCGAGACCCGCGAATATGACGCCATTGCGGTGGCCAACGGCCATCATTGGGATGCGCGCACGCCAAGCTATCCCGGCGCCTTCAACGGCTATCAGGTGCACTCTCATCATTATCGCGATCCGTTCACGCCTTACGATTTTCGCGGCAAGCGCGTGCTGGTGGTCGGGGCCGGCAATTCGGCGATGGATATTTCCTCGGAGCTCTCACAACGCCCGATGGCGGCGCGACTTTATATCTCGATGCGCCACGGGGTCTGGGTGCTGCCCAAATATTTGGACGGCCAAGTTGCCGATAAAGCTGTGCTGCCGGCTTGGATGCCGCCAAAACTCGGCCGCGCGCTGGCGCGCGCCAAGATCAAAAAGTCGGTTGGACGCATGGAAGATTATGGCCTGCCAAAGCCAGATCATGAACCGCTCGACGCCCACCCCTCGGTATCGGGCGAATTTCTCACCCGCGTCGGCTGCGGCGACATCGTGCCTAAGGGCGCCATCGAGCGTCTAGAGGACGAGGCTGTGGCGTTCAAAGACGGTTCGCGCGAACCCATCGACGCCATCGTTTGGGCCACCGGCTACAATGTGAGCTTCCCATTCTTCAAACAAAGCGAGCTCACCCCCAAGGACAATGTGTTTCCGCTCTATAAGCGCATGGTGAAGCCTGGCTTCGAGAACGTCTTCTTTCTGGGTTTGGCGCAGCCGCTGCCGACGCTTGTGAATTTTGCCGAGCAACAATCCAAGCTGGTGGCCGCGGCGCTCAGCGGTAATTATCGTTTTCCCGATCAGACTGAGATGGCGCGCGTGATCGGCGAAGATGAAGCTGAATATCTTGGCCACTTTTACGACAGCCCTCGCCACCGCATGCAGGTGGACTTCAATTCCTATGTCGCTGACCTCCACAAGGAAATCGAACGCGGCGGGAAGAGACCGGCGCTGGCGTAGAACCTATTCCATCAGACGCTGGGCGAGATAGGTGTATTCATAGACGCGCCGGCGAGCGACTTCTTGAAGGTTGGCGGTCGCCTGGTGACCGCCTTCGGTGTTTTCGTAATAGAGAAACGGCAAGCCGAGCTCGGCAAGCTTGGCTGCATATTTGCGCGCGTGGCCTGGATGCACGCGGTCGTCCTTGGTCGAAGTATAGATAAACACCAGCGGATAATCGTCGCGACGACGCAGGTTTTGATAAGGCGACATTTGCTGCAGCCAGGCGCGCTCGTCGGGATTGGACGGGGAGCCGTACTCGCCCACCCAGGAGGCGCCGGCCAGCAATTGGTCGTAGCGCAGCATGTCAAGAAGCGGTGAGCCGATGATGGCGGCGTGCACCATTTCAGGATGCTCATTCAACATCACGCCCATCAAAAGTCCGCCATTGGAGCGCCCGGAAATGCCAAGATGGCGCGGGTCGGTGATACGGCGAGCAACCAGATCGCGCTCCACCGCGTAGAAGTCGTCATAGATGACTTGGCGATGGGTGGTGAGACCGGCGTCGTGCCAAGCGGGCCCAAATTCGCCGCCGCCCCTAATATTGGCGAGCACATAGACCCCGCCTTGGTCGAGCCAAAGCCTGCCGATATAGGCGTTGTAGCTTGGCGTTTGCGACAGTTGAAAACCCCCATAGGCGTAGAGCAAGGTTGGGTTTTGGCCATTGAGCTGCATGTCTCTGCGATGCACCACAAAATAGGGCACGCGCACGCCGTCGCGGCTGGCGACTTCAAATTGCTCCACCATATAAGGGCTCGCATCGAACTGCGCCGGCAACGCCGCCACCGCCTCTGCAGATCCTGCGCGTCCATTGAGGGCGTAGAGGGTTGGCGGCGTCAAGAAATCTTCAAAGGTGATGAAAGCCTTCGATGCGCTGGGGTCGGCGCTGGCGATGTCGACCACCCCGCTCGGCGGCAGCGCGATCGGCCGACCGATCCACGACGCGCCATGGAGCGTGAAGCGTTGCAAGCGCCCGCGAACATTGTCAAAGCCCGCTACCAAGATGGCGTCGTGGGTCGCCGCCACCTGCTCAATCGATTGCCGCGGGCCTGGCGCAAACAGCACCCTAATGTGGGGGGTGCTGCGGGCCGCCTCGGCCAGCGGCAGCGCAATCAGCGCTCCGCTCGGATAAGTCTTGCCCCCAACCGTCCAAGCTTCTTGCAAGGTGACGATCAAACGGCCGTGAAAGAGCGCCTGGATTGTCGATTTGCGCGGCAAGTTGAGTTCAAGGGGAGCGCCTGCGCCCAGTAGGTAGAAAGAACGTTCGAAAAAACTTTGTGCGCGCACAGCCAAGGCCACGCGCGCGCCGTTAACATCGTCAAGGGTAAAGGGCGAAACGCTGACGTCGTGGGCTTCACCCCGCTCGATTTCGCGCGCGGTCGCGAGCGGCGTACCCCGCCTCCAGGCTTTTAAAATGAAGGGATACCCAGATGGGGTGAGCGTGCCAGCGCCCCAATTGGTGGCGATGAGCAGAGTGTCGCGATCCAACCAAGCTATGTTGGACTTCGCCTCCGGCACAACAAAACCGTCGGCGACAAAACTATGCGAGGCGACATCGAATTCGCGCCAGGTTGCTGCATCGAGACCGCCATCGGAAAGTGAAATCATGCAGCGCGCGCCGCTCGGATCACAATCGGCGCTCTCAAACACCCAATTGGCGTTTTCAGCTTGCGCCAGCGCATCGACGTCGAGCAGCGTTTCCCACTCTGGGCGCCCGGTTGCGTAGCTCGCCAGGCTGGCGCGCCGCCAAATGCCGCGGACGTGGACGCCGTCCTGCCAGAAATTGTAGAGATACCCGTTGTGAATTGCCCCGAGCGGCAGGCGTTCATTGTTCTGCGCCACTTCGAGCGCCGCGCCCAGGAGCCGCGGATAGCGCGGGTCGTTCTGCAGCACCGGAAGCGAGCGGCTATTTTGCTGTTGCACCCAGGCAAGCGCGCGCGCCCCTTCCACATCTTCGAGCCAGGCGTAGGGATCGGGCGCAGACGTCCCGACCGGCGCTTGCGCAGGCGCTTGCGCGGGCGCGGGCGTTTGCGCGGGCGCAGCTGTGGCCCACACCGCAAGCCCAGCCAAAGCGATTGCCAATAAAAGCCGCTGCCCCATGGCCCTCACGCCCCCTCAAAAACGTCCTCTGGTCGCTGGTTTTAGGGCCCGCCTTCAAGCCTTTCAACGCGCGGCGCGACGAACAGGCGCTAGAGGCGCCCGATCACCGGGATCAGCGCGCCGGTGATGGCGCTGGCGGCGTCCGAGGCCAGAAACAGCATCGTCTGGGCCAGCTCGAGCGGTTGCACCCAGCTCGCAAAATCAGCATTAGGCATGTCTTTGCGGTTGGCGGGGGTATCGATAATCGAAGGCAGCACCGCATTGATCCGCACCTTGCCCTTCAATTCCTCGGCCATGCTTTCGGTGAGCTTCATCACCGCCATTTTCGCGGCGGTGTAAGCGCCCATGCCGGCGCCGGCCTTTAGCGCCGCATTGGCCCCCACATTGACGATTGCGCCCTTGCTTTGAACCAGATGAGGAAGCGCTGCGCGCGAGGCGGTAAGCGCGGTCTTCAAATTGAGTGCAAACATCTTGTCCCAGATTGCGGGATCGCCTTCAGCCACGCTCTGCCAGGCAAATCCCCCCGCAATGTTCAAAAGCGCGTCGATGCGACCGCAAGCCGCCGCGATTTCGGCCATCGCCTTGGCCGCCGATTGGGCATCGGCCAGATCGACTTGGCCCCATGCGTCGGCGCTCCCGCTGGGCGCAACGCTCACATCGATCGCCGCCATCCGCGCCCCGGTTTGGCGTCCCCGCGCGATGACTGCACGCCCTGGCCGCATCGGTCCCTCCCATACCGTAGGTGGAGATCTACTGCTTTCTTGCCACCGAAATCTTCCTCGTTTCGTTGCACGCTAGGATGGGAATCTGACGCGGCAACACCGGCATTC
>Ga0209698_10007377_pt1 | contig 11545 bp, 10 predicted proteins | sample LitLauG_LLR_2012_FD_187203 | JGI IMG/M metagenome (GOLD analysis project Ga0209698, IMG submission 187203) | Freshwater sediment microbial communities from Pennsylvania, USA - Little Laurel Run_MetaG_LLR_2012 (SPAdes) (version 2) | ecosystem: Environmental > Aquatic > Freshwater > Creek >... | reverse complement strand
ATCTTCGTTGGAGCTGCTTCATCCATTCCCGGGTGTATCGAGAAGCCGAGCGACTTTACCCAAATCCAAGGTGAGGTTTGAAGGGTCTGGGTGTCTATTGACTTGACCGCTTGGGCCACGTCCGCGAAAATCCTTTCATTCTCCTTCGCTTCCGGCGTATTTGAACAAAACATCATGGCTGAGCCCGCAGACAGATGCCCCTTCTGCGCCTTGGAGCAGGTCAAAATAATGGGATATGTCGTTGATCCCTCGAATACCTGGAGTGGTTCCAGATCGAGGATACTCTGTAGTGAACCGCCCTTCCAGAGGAGGTCTTTCAATGGTGTACCATAGTCAGCTGTCATGAACTGACCACTCACAATCATCGATAATCGGCCTGCCGAAGACAGGAGCCGAAGGCCCTGTTCGATAAATCCAGAGTAGATGTCGCAACGATCGACCAGAGTTGAATAGCGGCATTTCAAGAAATCTTTGTCCTGATTGTCGAGGAGCTCCACCCGCACATAGGGCGGGTTGCCGATAATTGCAGTGAATCCGGAGTCATCAAGCGGACTTCCGTGACGCGAAAAGAACACCTCCGGGAACTCAAGCTCCCAGTGGAAATACGGTCGCGTCTGTGCGGAGGTGACGGCTCTGGAGCGTGCGGTCCCGACATTCGCCAACAAAGCGAAGTAGTCCTTTGCGGAGTCGCCGAAAAAGGCACCTGCCCAGAGATCGGCTACGTTCTTGAATGGAGCCTTCGCGGAGTGGATATTCCTATCGTGTGTCTTTTTGTCCAGGATATCGCTCGTCGTCAGCGTTTCCTTAGTGAGGATGCCGAAGAGGTCGGACAAGATTGCCGGTAGGACCGCTTTGAATTGCTCTACGTAGAGGTTGCCCTGTCCATTCGCAGGCAGAATCCGGGGTCGGCCAAAGCGATCAAAAGATGGGAGATTACCCAAATCATCAAGCCATGACCCCACCAGTGAGTTTCCGCGCGTGAGGTGGTGATCCAGAAAGGACAATGGGCGTCCCGGATCCATCGTGAAGAGCCACATTGAAAGCTTGGCAAGCTCCACTGCCATCTCATTGAGGTCTACGCCGTATATGCAACGCTCTGCGATGATCCTCTTATGGCGAATGAACTCCTTGTCCGCCTGACCTTCGTCGGGTCTGATTCCTTCTGCGAGACGCGCATCTCGGTATGCACGAGCCAAGTACTCCGTCGCAGCCACGAGGAAGTGGCCTGATCCCATAGCGGGATCCAGGACCTTCAATGCGAGGATCTCGTCGGAACCGAGCGGGCCGGTTCTCCCCGGTATATCTTTCCACCCCTTCGCCTTCAGTTCAGCGGTAACTGGTTCGGGTTGCGGCCGGCATTCCCCACGCACGAGGGGGCCAAGCGCGTCCTCGACGATGTGCTGGACGATGTAGTCCGGTGTGTAGTAAGAACCCGACGACTTGCGCTTGGAGTCACGCCCGCCGAAGACTAGGTAGTACTGTCCCTTGTCCACGCTGCCGGAGATTTTGCAGCCTCTCGGAAGCTTCGGACTGTTGGGATTCTCTTCGACCGCTTCTTTCCAAGTAGCCAGCTGAGATTTCTCTGCGCGGTCCAACTCGGTGACTGCCTTGTATTCCTCAGTTGCCGCCGCCCCGGAGCCCTGTCGGAGGATCGCGTATTCCTGATCCGCGATGTGCGCCTTGTACTCGAGAATGCCCTCGTAAATGCTGCCGAGGTGCCGTACGTCGAGGTCCCGGTACGTGACTTTCCTGCGTCCTTCCCCCTGTTCTTACCGGGTCGGGGCCTTGTCCGACTCAAGAGGTCGATGGCGCGGGCAAGGGAAAGGTCGCCGACCGCAAACCTCTCAAGAAAGTCGTGCTTTTCTGGATCGAAGAGTCCCCCATTGTAAGGGGGGATGATCTTTCCCCAGCCGGTGTCGAGCAACTTGAATAGTTCGGCAAGACGTTCCCAGAGCGTCGTGTTGCCTTCCGCAAAGAACCGTCTCGGATCGGGATCGTCCCGGACCGATCGGACTTCATCCCGAATCGATTCGAGGCTGTAGCTTTCCCTATAGGTATCGTTGTCCAACGGGAGTAACTCACGACTCTCCGCATAGAACAAGAATAATAGTCTGTACATCAGGCTGAGGGACTCGTGGTAAACGTCCTCCAACAGGATGTCCGACGTCAGAAACTTCTCCCGGGACAAGCCCGGGGCTCTGCGATTTCTCCATTCATCTGTGGCTTTCGGATTCGCACGCATGTAGGCGAGGAAGCCCTCACCAAGCTCCTGCAGCGCTGAAAATACGTTTTCCTTGAGCTCATCGCCGATTTCCTTCCCGTGTCGGTCGCTTCCCTCCGCAACGCGATCCAGCAGGCATCTGCCGTGCTCGTCAAGATCCACGAAGGAGCTTCCGGAAAAGAGCGCGACCAGGAAACGGAAGGAGCGCTGCGCCTCAGTCTTTTCCCGTTGGTCGAGAATAAAATCCAGGTCAGCGTCGAAAAAACAGAGCGGTTTGTGAGAGGATGCCCGGCTCAGAAGCCGAAGCTTTTTGCCGTTGGTAATTATGGCCCAAGGCACATCGCTGGCAGCCAGCGCACGGTGGACAACTTCGGTAATTGGTAGCGAGGCGAATGGCGGCTCGGTAGCAACCGAATCCAGCGAAGATCTCCACGGCAACGCCCAAATGAGGCACGAAATGCGCTTGCCGGCTTCTTTTCCCGCGATCTCGTTTTTTCCTCCTTTCAGGGAGACGGACCCCTTCGGCAGCACGAAGCGGGGCTCAAAAACCCCATCTTGGGAAACGATGCGGACATTCGGGATAGCCTTGACGGAAAGGCTTGGGAAAAGCACGGTTTCGAGCCACTGAGCTACTGTGGTATCCGCGTCGGCGGCGCGCAACGTCGGATCTTTCGCTGCGAACTCTTTGCCAATCTGCTTTAAGAGATCCTTTGCCTGATCTGCCGGGAACGCACCTAGCTCATCGTCCGGAAACAGTCTCTCCAAGTAGTAATCAGAAAAGAACCCGTCCGAATTCTTGAGATACGGGTAAAGGAAGAATCGATATGCTGGCGAGCGACCGGTAGTGCCTACTGGCGGTTGCTCAATTGAGACGAGTGCCGCCGCGCTCACCACTGGCAAAAGGCACTCAGCGCACTTGCAAAGGCCTTCTTTACGGCCAGACTGTTGAGATTCAAATCCGCATGAAACAGCCGATTGCGAATCGCTCGACAGATTGAGAAGAAATAAGAACAGCTTTTCTCTGGCGAAGATGAATCCTTCCAGGCATCGAGCTGTTGAGCCCCTTCCTTCGCCAGCAGTGTGTTCCGTGACCGGCCTACGAGCTCGCGGAATGGTTTCAACGGTAGTAGACTTCCAGCGGCGAAAAACCGCCGTACTTCCGGATGAACCTTAATCTGCTCGATCCATGATTGATATGAGACGATGTCTTCGTCTCCACGCTCTCCGTGTAACTGCGACAGACCGTCGGCGGCCCAATAGGCACTGGTAAAACGATCGATCGGGTCCGCCGCGGACTCTGCGCGCTCGATTGCTGAGATAGCCTTGTTTAAAGCTTCGTACCATCGGCTCGAAGCGGAATAGTGATGGGCATCCTGCTCTTCGCGACGACGCTTCTTCAGTTTCTCTGCCGATATGCTCATCGATTGTCCTTTGGTCAGGCGGGTGTGACCACCACCAGGTTCAGGAGAGCCGGGGCCGGGAAGGCGCCCAGATGCATGCGATCTAGTTCCTGGCGGCGCAAACTCATATTGTGCTGGTGGCTCTTGATCTGATTCTCAAGACGAGTCCGGAGGCCTTTGATGTTCGGATCGTCAAATAACAGTTGCTGCTCCTGTTGGATTTGCCGTTGCTTCTCCCGGAACTGTTCCGTGGCGCCCTCGTCAAACCGTTCGAGGTCTTGCAGGAGGACGGCGATTTCGTCCAGCCGTTGCTGCTCCACTCGCCTGTAATAGTCGACGTAGTGCTGGCGGATATGCGCCTCTGCAATGGCGCGCAGATCCTCGATCTTTTCGCCGAGGCGGGCCAGGAACTCGCGATTCGGTTCGGTACGGGGAACCGGCGCCGCCAGGAAAAGCTTCCTGCCCAGTTCCGGCTTCACGTCGCCCGTTTCAGCAACGAAAACCGGCTCTAATTCCTCACGAATTACGCGTCCTTCCAGATCCTCGAACTTCAGCACGAAATTGAAGACCACACCGGGGGCGCCAGAATAGTCGGCTACGAGACAAGCCAGATGTCCCCCAAGCTCCGCAGCCTTCGTGATGCGGCAGAAATGTACCATCCGCTCGAGGAGCGGGTGACCAAAGGCCAGGAACTCTGGCTCTTCGGCCCTGGGCCAGTCCGCGGTCGCAACCGACCGTTCGAACGTGACGCGCGAGTATACGTTGGGAAGTTTCTCGTCCTGAAGAACGGTGGGCACCATCACACGAAAAACGCCCTTGTGCTTGGTAGGTTGCAGCTTGCGCCCATCCCGATCGCCTGTACCCTGCTCCCCGTACACCCGCAGGAACGCTTCGACAAAGGCCCGTACATCTTTGTGAGTCGGGATCGCCTCTTGCGCTTCCCTCACGGATATTTCCGCCGCAGCGATGTCGTTGGAATTGAACTGGCGACAACCGGACAGAAATTGTGTCTTTTGGATGTCGTGCGCCATTTCGTCCATCTTGCGGAGTTCCTGCTCAGCCATGACATCAACGGCGCTGGAGTCCACAGATTTTTTCAGCACGCGCAGAATGAGATCGTCGAGCGATATCCGGTCCAGAATTCCGAGCACTTCCGCCATGTTGCCGAGCTGACGGCGGATCGTTTCAATCTTGTTCTGCAGGACCGTGAAGATCTGGGCTTCCTTCGAGCCCTCAATCATGAAGTTGTAGATCTGGGCGTCGTAGCGCTGGCCGTACCGATGGATGCGCCCGATTCGCTGCTCGAGGCGGTTCGGGTTCCAAGGCAGCTCGTAGTTGATGAGCGTGTGGCAGTACCGCTGGAGGTTGATGCCTTCCGATGCGGCATCGGTCGCCAGGAGAAGACGCGTATCCGGCTCGTTGAACCGCCGTTCAGCATTTAGCTTCGAGCGTTCTTCGTTCTCATCCTCTCCCAAGGGCATGCCGCCGTGAATGACGACGATGCTCTGCGGAGACAGGTACCACTCCTTCTGCAAGTTCTCCTTCAGGTAGTCCAGCGTGTCGCGATACTCGGTAAAGACGATTACTTTTTCCGACGAGTCTTTCGTGAGCAGCTTCTTTAGAAACTCCTTCAGGTGGCTCAGTTTGCTGTCCTGGCCGCGCCGGATGAGGTCCTCCGTCAGCGCAAGCAGGTTCCGAAGTGTTTTGACTTCGTTCGTGCGCTCGGCGTACATCCCCTGGATCTCTCGCGCTTCGATATACCGCTCAATCAATTCGCGATCCTCGTCCTCCATGAACTCGCCCCGTTGATAGTCTTTCAACAGGCTTTGGAGTTCCTGCCGCGTGGGTGCAGGCCGATCGCCGCTCACACGCGAGATCGCGCGTGTCACCACGATACTGTCAATACGATTCTTCAACGTCTCCCGCAATGCCGCCAGACTGGAGACCATGCGCTTTTGAACGAGAGCGAGCAAAAACTTTCCGATGTTCAGATCGGCGGCGGAAATCTTACGCCTGCGAGTGAGTTCTGCCCATCCGTCGCCGGTGTAGCCTGAAACGGCTTTGTAGAGTTCGTCTTCTTCTGGCGTAAATGGAATCTGAACCGGGTGAACATCCCGCTCTTTGAACTTTTTGATCAGTTGCCCGGCGCCATTCCTCTCGAAAATCGTCTCCTTGCCCCTGCGGATCATGACTTTCTCGACCCGCTGCCGGGCGTCCGAGCGGTCCAAATCCTCGGGATCGGAGAACATAAACGGATCGATCAGGTTCAGAAGATTGAAGAAGTGCTCTGGGTTGCCGGAGTGCGGCGTGGCCGTCAGCAGCAAGAGGCTATCGCAGCGTTCCTGAATTGCCTTCGCCAGGTCCGCTCGGTTGGAGTCAGTGGAAACATAATGCGACTCGTCAATCATGACGAGGTCCCACCGGCGTTCCACTTTCATCAGTTGGTCATAGAATCTGTTGGTGTTCCGCCGGCCAGCGCCGGCTCCCTCGTACTGGGGTTTGATCCAGTCGATCGACGTGATGATGGAGTTGCGAGCCAACCACGGATTGAGGTTCTCGTCGACCAGCTCCTGAATGCCCTCCATCTTGCGGCTGTTGTAAATGTAGAAGGTCCGCAGGAAGTGTCGCTGCATCTCCTTCTTCCATTGGTCCTGAAGGGACGCCGGCACAATGACCAGGACCCGCCTGCCGCGCTGCCGGGCGGTCAGTTCCTGCATGATGAGACCGGCCTCAATGGTCTTTCCAAGACCGACATCGTCAGCGATGAGGAACCTCTGGCGTAGGGATTCCATCACCTTCTTCACCGCCATTAGCTGGTAAAGCTCCGGCACCATCTTCGAATTCGAGATGCTGAGCAGTTTGTCGTATTCGTACACCAGCGACAGGCGCGTCGCGTTGGTAAGAAGACGGTAGTGATCGATGTGGTCGATGCGCCCTACCCGGAGGTTTTCCATCGCCGAACCCATCGGTTCAATGGGCGTGTGCGGATAGAGGAAGGACTGGGGTTTTCCCTCGCCCTCCGGCACCATACGGACAACGAAAGTGCCGTCCTGGTTGTCCGTGATCTTAATGACCTCCCAGACCTGGTTGCGGCACCGGACCTTGGCTTCAACAGCAAAGGGGAGGCTCATACTGGCTGCCTCCGGGACAGGATTCTCAAGATGCCGGCCGATAGCCTGGGCTCAAGTTGGAAGCCACAGCCGGAAGCCGGACATGAAAGTTGCCGGCGAAGGATGCCAGTGACGGCCATCGGTGAATTGCAGATCGGACAATTCAGCTCGATCGCCGTCGATCTGGATTCCAGCGCCGCAGCTTCGGCTTCAGTCTCGACCGAGCCCACGGACCGGACTCCTGAACACCTGGGGCTGTCGTTGCAGAGCCAGATTCCAGCGCTTTCGTAGAGTCGCATCGGCCCGCCGCAAACTGAGCAGGGAGGTCCCGCTGACGGTCCGTGGTCCGTATCCGCGCGCTGATCCGCGTCAACCGAACTCCGATCGAAGAGGTCGCTGTCGAGTCCGAGATCCTGCAGGATTTCCTGGACGAGATCCGCCGATTCGAAGCGGAGCATCGATTCGCGACTGTCATTATGGGAGAGGATGTTCAGGCTGCCGTGCCAGAGAATCCGGCCATCGACTGCCGCGACTTTTTCGTGCATGCCTGAACGGCAGACGACCTGCACCCCGCGTGATTCGAGATTGCGAATGGCCTCAGGGTAGTTTGAACGAAGGAACTCAGGTTGCTCCTGCCGCGGTCTGACGTACACTTTGACCGGCACGGAGCGCACCGAGAGCGTTGTGAGGACTGCGTAGTAGTCTGAACTGCGGTTAACGGAAACGAAAGGTGACAGCAGCTCGACACATCGGGTGCTCGCCGCTAGATCGGCCCTGAACAGGTCCAGGAAATCGCGCTCCACACAGTGTTGAATACTGATTGACACACATACCCTTCATGACGCGGAATCGTCCAATTCCAGCATTTTGTTTGGCTCAGCAGCACACTGTAACGAACCATGATACCCCTATGCACGCAAGAACGTGCACCGCAGCAAAGGGCGAGGGCGCGGCGGCGAAGCGGCGTCCGGGTTGCCGCGGCACAGGAACGACGGGCTGGAGCCAGGGACTCGCGACCCCCGCGCTGTCCGCCCGCCCGTTCGTGCTCCGCTCCAACCGCTTTCAATGCCGACAACCAGGACAACGGGACGCCGCCCAGACAACTCACTCGCTTTTTTGAGGTGAACAGTGAGCGATACACCGTCATGCAACCGCCGTGACACCACCCCACGAAACAGTGTCCGCGCACCCGGGTAGTCGGCGACAATCTGCTCCAACTCCCGCCTCGCCTCGCTCGTCAACCCGAGGTGGTTGGCGGCCGCTTCTCCGTCCTCACCCACAGCATCCTCGCCAGCGACACGCCATTGGAGACGAGCGCATGCAATTCGGCGAGAGAAACGAAGTTGACGATGCTACCAGCGAGATCGCGGCGCTGCTGGCCACGGCGTATCAGCGGTATGCCAAGCTCCGGCTCGTCCGGACGGCGTCGGCGGCGCTGCCGTCAACAGAAGGCCTTGATAACACCGGGGAACCGCGCCCTCATGAACTGACGTTGACAGGCCGGAGAGGCCCCAGAAAGGAGTCAGCACAGGAATGAGGAAAGAGAAGAAGCTGCCGGCGATATCGGATTTGCCGAGACTCAGCGCGCCGGAGTTGCAGGCCCTGCATCAGGAGATGTTCGGCGCGAAGCGCCCTATGCCAGGCCCAAGAAAGTGGGGTACGGCCTCAAATCGAGCAACCACGCTGTCCGTCAACGGTGCCGCCGTCTACGATCGTCCGCCCGCGTTTCCTTTTCGCCAAGTCGACCGCGCGCTGGAGGCAGGGGTGCGGATCCGGTTGATCTGGCCAGTCGCTGGGTCGCAGCCATCAACGGAATGAGTTGATAGGACGATGGAGCCAACGAGTCTCGGTCGGGTATTCGTTTGGGTTCACTCAAGGACAACCACGGTTACGGGGTGCAAACTTAGGGCCGCGGAAGGCACAGTGCAGAGTTGGAATGTTTGTCCCGGCTACGGCCAAGCCCCAAAACGGGACATGGTTTGTGGAGTAACAATAGAAATGGTGGAAACAACCGGAGGGCCGCGGAAACCAGTCGAGGAGCAAGCCAATGCCGATGTGCTGGCGTCGTGGTACTCCGACTGGAATTACGCAGCCGTCGTCGCGGTACCACAACTGTTCATCGATGTTTATCTGCCACGACTCCGCCTGGCGGAAGTAAAGCTCTTTCTGCACTTCTGTCGTCACATTCCAGTGCCGAGCCCATCCACCACTCCGGCCAGCATTAGCGTGACGTTTCAGGAGCTGGCCGCCAGTGTTGGGCTGTCCCGGGACATGGCAATGAAAGCTCTGCGAGTGCTTGAGCAGGAGAAGTTGATCGTCTGCGACCGCCCGCGCGGACGCTGCGCAAATCAGTACCGGATCTGCTGGGGCACGTTCCGGGCGACGCCACCGCCATGAGCCCCACCCAAAGAACCTGACGAATGGACCAGGCGCCGCAAAAAGACGATATCGCCGCGCTTTATCTCCATCCCGACGTGTCCGCTAGTCCGTACCAGCCCGCGTCATGCTCGTTCCTGGAAGCACGCTCGGATTGACGGCGCTCCTCCTCGGCAAGCGATCCTCGTTCCATCGCAGGCAGGTACTCAGCAGCGCCTCAATGATAATTGCGTTCTTCCCCCTGTCGGTGCGCTCAGCCGCGGCCTAGAGCGTAACGCACCTGTGGTGCGACGGCTGTCTTAGGCCGGCCCATCTCCGCCCGGAAGGCCAAAAGACGGCTCCCACAGTCAACACGCCGCGCTTGATTTCGCCTGGCCACACTGGGCGGGCTTTGCGGCCCGCTCGGCTCTGGCTTGCTTGAGGAGCGGGGTTTTGCCCCGTTTCCGCTTCCGATGGCTGTAGCTTCAATCGTAGCTACGTATGTGCTATCCTGGTCGCAGAGCGATGGAATTTGAATGGGACGAAGAAAAGGCCACCCTAGCAAGAAAGGCAGAGCGACATGAGCGTGAAGACTACCGGAAACGTTAAGTTCACTCTGGACCCCAAACGACCGCCGGGGTTGACGAAGAGAGCAAGAGCGCGCTTGGCGGCGCTACCGGACGAAAATATCGACCTCACGGACATCCCCGCCACCCATGGCGTTGCCTGGAAGCGACCCGGTTGGCTAATTCCCGAGGAAAACAAACGGCAAATCACCTTGCGCATCGATGCCGACGTACTGTCTTTTTTCAAGACAACCGGTAGGCGCTACCAGACTCGTATGAACGAGGTATTGCGCTCGTACATGAACGCCCACCGACAGGCCGAGGTTAACCAGCGGCCGCGTGGTCGGTGACGCTTCTGAACGCGACGTCGGAAGGCGTCACCCCCGTCGTCCCGCCAAAGAATCAATATTGTTTTCAGAAGGCGGCCGACGAGAAAACCGGTAATCCGAAAACCAGGGAGGAGGTTTTAGGAAAACCAGCCTTGCACAAGCCAAAGACCACACGTCCACAGTCCGTGGAGATTCACCGGCCGTACGGAGAGCGCGGCGGCTTCGAGAAGGTCACCGTGACTCTTCCCTCCGCGGTTCGCGGCCTCTTGCTCGAAGAATCTCTGAGTAGGAAAAAGGCCCGGTCCGCCAATTGGCCCATCGCGGCCATCGTCCGCGAAGCCATCGCGGCTTACCTGGGGCCCAAACCAAAACAGTGAAGCCGCCCGCGCCTGGGGGACTGGAAAAGCAGCACAGCCTGCTGGCCTCTACGGAAGGATCGGTTACAGTTCATCCCGTGGCGGGGCACGCCGCCCCCCGCGGGCGGCGGCGTGAAGACCAACCCCCCATTCCGCCGGCCAGATCGAAAAGAGGGCGGCCGAATTCGCTGTCGTCGAAGGATCCGTCGCCGCCAGCAGTACGGGCGGGCCGGGAAAATGACTCCCTGGAGGCAACCTACCAGCCAGGGCGCGCCTGCTGTCCACTGGGTTCGGTGTCCGCGCCGTCCGCAACACGCAAGCTTGCCGACGGACCAGTGGCGACGGATAGGAGTCGGGGAGGTGTGGCTTGAACAGCTAAAAAAAACCGCGGGCCAGTGCTAGATATGGCGTGCTGCGTCGCCTTGGCAGAGGCATGAGTCCGGCGCCGGACTGAAATCATAACCGGATTTTCTCGCTCGGCCAAAAATCATCGTGCATTTTACGTGCACTGTCCCCCGGGGGCTTCGAAAATCCGGAAATGTCCCCCATTTGCCGAGCCGCCGGGCGGGGCAAAAGGTCCGGAAGCCGAAAAAGACGAGCCTTTTTGGGGGGCCACCTCCCTTTTGGGTATAGCCCTTTGAGCTAAATGGCGGCCTTTTTCCGGCCCTCACAAAGCCCAGGGCCGTAAAATGCTGGGATTTTCGCTTCCACCAAAGCACCGGTGCCCCCTCGGGGCGGGGCGGCGGGAAAAAGAATCCCCTTTTCCCCATCGTCACCATCCTGCCCAGCTAAAATGGCACCCCTTTTCCGTTCCCTTCAACAATCCACAGGGCCGTAAAACGCCCGGCAGGGAAGTGGCAACTGCGCAGCCGCGTTCCACTGCAACAAAATCCCCGGTAATTTCCTGCATTCCAGTGCAAGCATTTCGGAAATGCAAGCCTTCGCCGCCGGCGGCGGGGGGAAAACAGAAATCTTCCCCTACCCAGCCCACAAAAAATGCCCGGCAGGAAAAAAGCCCTCGGGAATTCCAAAATGACCCCTCCCAGCGGCCCCCCGACTTTGCCTCCTTCGAGGAGATCCGCCGCCTGGCAGTCACGGGCGAGCCCGGAAAAATGACTCTCTTGGATGCTACCCAGCCAAAGATGCGCCTGCCATTGCCGAATTTGCTTCCCCGAGGGCTCTGGCACCCCATCTGGTCCAGGGCGGAG
>Ga0209698_10007376_pt1 | contig 11546 bp, 8 predicted proteins | sample LitLauG_LLR_2012_FD_187203 | JGI IMG/M metagenome (GOLD analysis project Ga0209698, IMG submission 187203) | Freshwater sediment microbial communities from Pennsylvania, USA - Little Laurel Run_MetaG_LLR_2012 (SPAdes) (version 2) | ecosystem: Environmental > Aquatic > Freshwater > Creek >... | reverse complement strand
GCCCATGTCGAAGTCGGCGCCGGTGCGGTCCATCTTGTTGATGTACGCGATGCGCGGCACGTGGTACTTGTCGGCCTGGCGCCAGACGGTCTCGGACTGAGGCTCGACGCCGGCGACCGAGTCGAACAGCGCGATCGCGCCGTCGAGGACCCGCAGCGAGCGCTCGACCTCGACTGTGAAGTCGACGTGGCCGGGCGTGTCGATGATGTTGATCCGGTGGCCCTTCCACTGCGCGGTGGTGGCGGCGGAGGTGATCGTGATCCCGCGCTCCTGCTCCTGCTCCATCCAGTCCATCACCGCGGCGCCCTCGTGGACCTCGCCGATCTTGTAGGTGCGGCCCGTGTAGTAGAGGATGCGCTCGGTCGTCGTCGTCTTACCGGCGTCGATGTGAGCCATGATCCCGATGTTCCGGGTGTTTTCAAGTGTGAACTGACGTGGCATCTTTCGCGGATCCAGGTTTCGGGGCGGGCGTATGTGCGAGCAAAAAAAGTGGGCCCTCGGGCCCACGCGCGCTGCTGGTCTAGCTGTGACCGGTTCGCGTCGTTATCTGCTCGAGGTCTCCATCTTCGTTTTGCGTTTCACGGGAGGCATGCGCGGACGCTGCGCCCACCCGCGGCGCGAAGCCGACTATAGCAGAGGAAATCTAGCCGTCTAGCACCTGCGGAGGGCCTGCAGGAGCCCCTTCATCGGGCCTCGCGCAGGCCGGCGGAGCCTTCGATTCGACCATGTCTCCGAGGCGCGAGAGGACCCTCGCGGCGGCCCGCAGATCGGCGTCGTCGACGTCCTGCAGCGCCTCCTCCCAGCGGCCCTGCCACTCGCGCTTCTTGGCCTGGATCCGGCGCCTGCCCTGCGGCGTCAGGCGCGAGAGGACGACGCGGCGGTCCTGCTCGGAGCGGTCACGCTCGACATGGCCGCAGGCGGCGAGGTGGTCGAGCATCTGCGTGACCGTGCCCGGTGTCAGGCCGGCGGCGACCGCGAGCTCCCCGGCGGGCAGCGCGCCGCGCTCATAGAGCTCTGAGAGCAGCTCGACCTGCGCGTTGCTGAGCTCCTTGCCGCCGAGGTGCGTGTCGCGCCCCTTCATCCTGTTCAGGTTCCTGAACAGGCGCCGGAACTCGAGCCTCAGCTCCAGCATCTCGCTCTCGCGGCGCTCGGCCTCGAGGGCCGGCTGCGGGGTCGCCATCGCGCTCACTAGACCCCGACGGCCTCGGCGGCCGGGGCCGGGGCCGGATCGCGTTTGCCGTGGGGGTTCTCGGCCCGCATCAGCACGATGCACGGGATCAGCGCGAGCGCGGAGATCCCGAACGACCACCAGTAGGCGGCGCCGAACGCGCTGGCGAGCTCACTGGGGCTCGCGTGCAGCGGCGTGTTGCGCTGCAGCACGACCGCGAGCACGGCCGTGCCGATCGCGCCGCCGATCCGCTGCAGCACGTTCAGCTGGGGCGTCGCGTCCGACAGCTGCTCCGGGCGAAGCGAGGCGAATGCGGCGCTCATCGCCGGCATGAAGGAGAAGCCGATCCCGACGCCGCGCACGAGCAGCACGGCGGAGATCGCGAGGATCGAGGTGTTCGCGCCGATGAACGTCAGCGGGATCGTCGAGAGGCACAGGATCGAGACGCCGAACAGGGCGAGGCGGCCACCGCCGACGCGGCCGCTGAGCCGCCCGGCGATCGGCATCACCATCAGCATCCCGAGGCCCTGCGGCCCGGTCAGCAGGCCGGTCGCTATCAGGCTCTCGCCGCGGACCTCCTGGTAGTAGAGCGGCACCAGGATCATGGCCCCGAACAGCGCGGCGCCGAGCGCGAACGTCGTCAGCGACGCGGCGCCGAAGACGCGTTTGGCGTACAGCCGCACGTCGAGCAGCGGGCGCGGTATCCGCAGCGCGTGCGCCACGAACGCGGCGGACAGCACTAGGCTCGCGATGATCGGCCCGATCACGGCCGGCGCCGTCAGCGTCGAGCTGGTGCCGGCCTTGGACAGGCCGTAGACCATCGAGCTCGAGGCGACCGAGAGCAGCACGAGGCCGAACACGTCAAGGCGCCCCGCCTCTCCCGCGTCGGTGTGCGGGATGATCCGCCAGCCCAGGAAGAACGCGAGGATCCCGATCGGCAGGTTGACTAGGAAGATCCACGACCACGGCAGGTTCTGCAGGATCACGCCGCCGATCACGGGACCGAAGATCGGCGCGAGCATCGCCGGCATCGAGACGATCCCCATCACGCGGCCCATCCGGCGCGGGCCGGCGACCTGGGCCATGATCAGCTGCCCGACGGGCATGATCATGCCGCCGCCGGCTCCCTGCAGGACCCTGAAGAAGACGAGGCTCGTGATCGACGCGGCGACCGCGCACAGCGCGGAGCCCGCCGTGAACAGGACGAGCGAGGTCATGTAGACGCGCTTGGCTCCGAAGCGCCGCGACGCCCAGCCGGTGATGGGGATCACGGCGGCCAGCGCGAGCAGGTAGCCGGTGACGACCCACTGGGTTTCGCTGATCGAGCTGTGGAGGTCCTTGCCGAGGCTGTGGAGCGCGACGTTGACGATCGTCGTGTCGAGGATCGACATGATCATCCCGAGGATCACGACGCCCGCGATCCGCCAGACGTGCGACTCGATCTTGTCGCCGGCTCCCGCGTCGGAGACCTGGTGTATTTGAGGCGAGCTACTCATTCGGTACCGAAAGTTTAGGTACCGAACCTTCTTCTATTAACCCCTGAGGCGAAAAAAGTTCCCGGCGGGGGTTCAGCGGTGCGCGGCGTCGATCAGCCGCTCGACTTTGAGCAGCGTCAGCGGCGAGAGGATGCCCGCCTGGCGGGCGACGGTGAACTGGACGACGATCGTGCCGCGGCGGCGCGGCGGATCCCTACCAGCGGTAGTGCGCGAAGGCCTTGTTGGCCTGCGCCATGCGGTAAATGTCGTCCTTGCGCTTGTAGGCGCCGCCCTGCTGTGAGAGCGCGTCCATCAGCTCGTTGGCGAGGCGCTGGGCCATCGTCTTCTCGCGGCGCGCGCGGGCGAACTCGACGAGCCAGCGGACCGCGAGGGTGCGGGCGCGGCGCGATGCGACCTCGACGGGCACCTGGTAGGTGGCGCCACCGACGCGGCGGGATTTGACCTCGAGCGTCGGCGTGAGGGATTTGATCGAAGCCTCGAGCGTCTCGACGGGGTCTTTGTCGGTGCGCTCGGCGATGATCGCGAGCGCGTCGTAGACGATCCGCTCAGCGGTGGACTTCTTGCCGTCGAGCATCACCTTGTTGATGACCTGCTGGACGAGCTTGGAGCGGTGGATTGCGTCCGCCTCTATCGGGCGGATCTGGGCGGCTGCGCGGCGTGGCATCTACTTCTTCTTCACGCCGTACTGCGAGCGCGCCTTTTTGCGGTCGCTGACGCCGGCGGCGTCGAGCGTGCCGCGCACGACCTTGTAGCGGACACCCGGCAGGTCCTTGACGCGGCCGCCTCGTACGAGCACGACCGAGTGCTCCTGCAGGTTGTGGCCCTCGCCCGGGATGTACGCGGTGACCTCGATCGAGCCGGAGATGCGCACACGCGCGACCTTGCGCAGCGCGGAGTTAGGCTTCTTCGGGGTGGTCGTGTACACGCGCGTGCACACGCCGCGCCTCTGGGGGGCGGCAACCTTCTTCTTTCGTCCCTTGCCGGACTTCAGTCCTGGCGTGGCGACCTTCTTCTTGGGGGCTACACGCCCCTTGCGGACGAGCTGTGAGGTTGTGGGCATCGGCGGCAGATGCTAGCAGCAGCTAGGCGCTCTGCGTGACGCCGGCGGAGCGGACGGGCGCGGGCATCAGTGCGGAGGCGACGACCACGAGGATGAATGCGAGTGCCTCGAGCACGATTCCGCCGGGGCTGGCGGCCATCGGGTCGCCGAACACGAGGATGCCGCCGGCGATGCCCGCGATGTTCGCGGCGGCGCCGGTGACCGCGATCACGGGGACCGCGTCGCCGTCCTGCAGGGCGCGCGCGGATGCGAAGAAGGCGACGATCGATGCGGCGATCGCGACGAGCAGCCAGGGGCTTGTGGCGAGGCCCGTGATCCCGTGCGCGCCGGTGATCCCGGTGAGCGCCTTGATCGCGGTGTCCGAGACGCCGAACAGCAGGCCCGCGGCGGCGGCGAGCATCACGCCGTGGTGCTCGACCGGGCCGCCCATGCGCGGGCCCATGATCAGCAGGCCGCCGATGCCGAACAGGCCAGCCTCGAACGCGCTCATCGCGAGCGGGGAGAAGTGGGAGTGGTCGCCGTGCATCGCGGGGAGCGTGATGCCGAGCAGCACGAGGCCCGAGGCGGTAAGGATCAGACCGGCCCACTGGCGCGGGCCGACCGTGAAGCCGAACATCTTGTCGGCCATCACGGCGATGAAGACGACGCCGCCGGCGAGGGCGACCTGGACCACGGACATCGGCGCGAGCGCGAGCGCCGCGACGTGCAGGCCCCAGCTGGCGGTCGCGATGATCATGCCGAGCAGGAACCACTTGGAGGAGTACAGCGCCCGGGTGGAGCGCAGCGGGTGCATGACCTGCACCCTCGCGACCGTGTTCGCGCCCTTGTACTTGTAGAAGAACCCGAGGTTCGCCACGAAGGCGCAGGCTAGGGCGAGGAGTATTCCGAGATCTAGTGACATGGGTTGGGGGGTGCTCCGGGGTTGATCCATCGGCTGGGGCCGCCCGCTGCTTTACTGCCCGGCAGCGGCCTCGGCGGATCAACCGTCCGCAGGAGGTTACTGGTCGCCACCTCTATGCAGGCTAAAGAGCGTCGATACTCCACTCCGATCAGCGGGGATACCGCGGAGCGGCCTCCGTTGAAACCCGCGAAGCCACTCCTGATGGTGGATATCGACGGCGTGATCTCGCTGTTCGGTCCGGTCACCTTCGACGGCTCGGGCTGGGGCGAGGGCCGTGAGGGGTCGCTGCATTCGATCGAGGGCATTCCCCACTTCCTTTCGTCCAAGGCCGCCGCTCACCTGCTGTCCCTCTCCGCGCTTTTTGACCTCGTGTGGGCGAGCGGCTGGGAGGAGAAGGCGGGCGAACACCTGCCGCGGCTGCTCGGATTCCCAGCGGACATCCCGCATCTGACGTTCTCGAGGGCGGTCGGGCGCTCCAACGCGCACTGGAAGCTCGACGCGATCGGCGAGTACGCCGGTGGGCGCCCCCTTGCATGGGTCGACGACGCACTTGATGAGGAATGCCACGAGTGGGCGCTCGCGCGGCCCGCCCCCACCCTGCTGGTGCAGACAGTCCCGGAGCGGGGCCTGACCGAGGCCGAGGCCTCGGAGCTCGAGCGCTGGGCGACGCGGCTGGCGCGCATCTAGCTCACGGCGGCGGGCACTCGCACGCCTTCTGAGACGCATCCGCCGGCCGCGGCGGAGCCGGGGAACACGGCGCGCAGCGCGAGCGCAGGGGTCTTGGGTTCGGGCACCGTGACCGTCGCCGCCCAGTGCCCGGCCCCGTCGCTCAGCACTTCGGCGATCGTGCGCTCGCTGACGACTTCCCCGCGCCGGCTGACGGTGCGCGCCTGCACGATCACGGGAGCGCCCGCGACCGGCGTGCCGTCGAGCAGCGTCAGCGTCCCGGTCAGCGGGCGCTGGGCGGGCGCGGGCACGGCGGGCGCCGGCGGGGGCGGCGCTTCCGGGCCGCCGGCGGTGGCCGGTGAGGTCGCGGGCGCCGCGGCGCCGAGCGCGATCGTGCACTGCGCGGTCGCGGCCCGCGCGGCGCGCCTGCGCACGGCGGGGCGGATCGCGGGCAGCTGCGCGTAGAGCGCGTCGCCGGGGCAGATCGTGGAGTCACCGTCGCGGTGGCCGGCGATCCGCGGCAGCGACACGCGCTGGTTGGCCCTGAATTTGCTCCAGTGCGCGCCGCCGGGCGTGACCCTCACGTTGACGCGGCCTTCGGCGGGGGCGCCGTGCAGGGGCAGCTTCCAGGAGAGCAGCGATTCCAGCGCGTGCCGTGCGGCGGTCGAGATCGGCGTGGAGCTGAACGTGCCGAGCACGGAGACGCCGGTGGAGTAGGCGTTGAAGCCTCCGGCGTGCGCTCCGATCACGGCCTCGGTGATGCCTCCGGCGCGCGCCTCGAAGATGCGGCCGTAGAGGTCGATGACGAAGTTGTAGCCGATGTCATCCCAGCCGTTGGTGAAGCGGTGGAAGGCGTAGATCGCCCGCAGCATCGCGGGTACTTCCGCCGCGCCGTAGCCGTTCGGGTTCTCGGTGTGGTGGACGAACGCCATCCTCACGGCCCCGTATTCCGGAGCGACCGAGGGCGGCGAGATCCCGAGCGCCCAGCCGCGGCGGGCGATGATCGCGGGCTGCCCGGCGCCGGCCTGCAGCACCGGCGGGCTGATCGGCAGCGCCGCGGCCTCGTGTGCGCTGTTGCGGGCGCCGAGGCCGCCGCTCACGTCGACCATGTGCAGGTGCACGCCGTGCAGGGGCTCGGCGGCCGTGATCTGCACGGCGCTCGCGCCGCCGGCCCAGATCGGCTCGCCCGTCACCTGCGCGGCGGAGGCCGATTCGGGGCCGTGCCCGTGTGAGGAGGCGGACGCCCACGGGCTCCAGCGGCCTCCGCTCGCGCGGAAGCGCAGCCGAACACGCGCCGCGGGGTCGCCCGGCCACTGCAGGCCGACGAGATCGGCGATCTCGGGCAGCTCGATCGTGACTCCGCCCGGGCCGAGCTCGCCGACGGGCAGATCGCGCAGCCGCGTCTGCGCCGGCGCGGCCGGGGCCGCTCCGGCGCCGGAGGGACGGATCAGGCCGGCGGCGAGCGCTCCGGCACCGCCCGCGAGCAGGGATCTGCGTGTGATGCGTGCGTCCATCACCGACGTGAACACCCGCGGGGCGCCCGCGGAGCGGCGGTTGTCTCTGAGAATCCGCGCACGTCGCGCACCGCCGGCGGGCTGCAGGGTCCCGGCCGGCGCCCCTGAGGGACGCCGGCCGGCCCTTCAATTACTCCTTGTGCCCGTTGTCCTCGGGGATCGCGAGGTCGGCGAGTTCCTCGGCGAAGCCGGGGTCGGTGCCGCCGGCGCCGATCTTCTCGAGCGACGCGAGGTCGGCGTCGAACTCCTGGCCGTAGCCGCCTCCGAAGGCGTCGCCACCGGACAGGCCGAGCTCGGCCGCGATCTCGTCCTGGTCGAGCAGGCCGACATCGTCGATCGCGCGCGGGAGCGGTTCGGCCGGTTCGATCTCGATCCGGCGGTAGCGCTTCAGGCCCGTGGCCGCCGGGATCAGCTTCCCGATGATCACGTTCTCCTTCAGGCCGTTCAGGCGGTCGATCTTGCCTTCGAGGGCGGCGTCCGTCAGGACCTTCGTGGTCTCCTGGAAGGAGGCCGCTGAGAGGAAGGAGTCCGTGTTCAGGGACGCCTTCGTGATCCCGAGGATGATGTCCTCGAACTGTGCGCCCTCGCCGCCGTCGCCGATGATCGCGTCGTTCGCCTTGGCGAACTCGAAGCGGTCGACGAACTGGCCCGGCAGGTAGTCGGTGTCGCCCTTCTGGTCGACCCTGACCTTTTTCAGCATCTGCCTGACGATGAGCTCGATGTGCTTGTCGTTGATGTCCACGCCCTGGCTCTTGTAGACCTCCTGCACCTCCTTGACGAGGTACTGCTCGGTCTCGGTGCGGCCGCGGATGGCGAGCAGCTCGTGCGGGTAGACCGACCCCTCGTTGAGCTGCTTGCCCGCCTTGATCTTCTCGCCGCTGCCCACGAACACGCGTGTGCGGCGCGGGAAGGCGTGGCGGTGCTCCTCACCGGCGTCGTCGGTGATGACGACGGTCAGGGCCTTCTCGGTCTCCTCGATCGTGACGACGCCGTCCTGCTCGGCGATCTTCGCGAGCCCCTTCGGGCGGCGCGCCTCGAAGAGCTCGACGACACGCGGCAGGCCGTGCGTGATGTCCGCGCCGGCGACGCCGCCGGTGTGGAACGTGCGCATCGTCAGCTGCGTCCCGGGCTCACCGATCGACTGCGCGGCGACGATCCCGACCGCGTCGCCGACCTGGGCGAGCGCTCCGGTTGCCATCGCGCGGCCGTAGCAGGCCTGGCACACGCCGCTCGGGGCCTCGCACTTCAGGACCGAGCGGACGGGGACCTTGGTCTCGTTGCCCTTCTCGTGGTCGTCGGCGAACGCCGAGACCAGCTCGGCGAGCTCCGCACGGCCGATTTCGATTCCCTGTTCGGCGAGCATGCGGTTGCGCTTCGTCGTGATGTCCAGTGCCGCGATCCGCCCGACCAGTCCGTCGTTGGGCTCGCCGTCGTCCTTGAACACGGGCAGCTCGATGTACTCCTCGGTGCCGCAGTCCGCGTCGCGGATGATGACGTCCTGCGCGACGTCGACCAGACGACGCGTCAGGTAGCCCGAGTCGGCGGTGCGCAGGGCCGTGTCGGCGAGGCCCTTTCGCGCGCCGTGCGTGGAGATGAAGTACTCCAGCACCGACAGGCCCTCCATGAAGTTGGCCTTGATCGGCCGCTCGATGATTTCACCCTTCGGGTTGGCCATCAGGCCTCGCATGCCCGCCAGCTGGCGGATCTGCTTGAAGGAGCCACGTGCACCCGAGTTGGCCATCATGAAGATCGGGTTGCGCTTGTCGAGGTTGGCGACCATCGCGTCGGCGACCTTGTCGGTTGCCTCGTTCCACTGCTCGACGACGGCCTCGTGGCGCTCCTCCTGCGTGATCAGCCCGTCGTCGTACTGGCCGGTGATGTCACCGACGATTTTGTCGTACTTGTCGAGGATTTCCTGCTTCTGGGGCGGCACGACCACGTCGTTCTTGGAGATCGTGATGCCCGCCTGCGTGGCGTACTTGAAGCCGAGGTCCTTGAACGCGTCGAGCACCAGCGAGACGGTCGTCGCACCATATGTCTGAACGAGCGAGTCGATGAGGATCGTCGTGTCCCGCTTCTTCATCGGCTGGTTGACGAAGTCATACCTGGCGGGGTCGAACTCCGTTCCGAGGGCCTCCTCGAGCGCCCGCTCGATGCCGTCGTTGTAGATGATCCGGCCGATCGTGGTGAGCACGTGGCCACCCTCGCGCCCCGGCGGGCGGAACTCGGCGAGGTCATGAAGCCCGACGTCTTTGGCCTCATACGACAGTTCGGCCTCGGTCGCGGTACGGAACCTGCGCGGGCGAGGCTCGCTTGCCGGCCACTTGTTGTCGATCAGCAGCTGACGCTTCTCGGCAAGCTCCTGGGGCTCATCGCCGTAGGTCAGGTAGTAGGCGCCGAGGATCATGTCCTGCGTCGGGGTCGCCAGCGGCGCCCCGTGCGCGGGGGACAGGATGTTGTTGGAGGACAGCATCAGGATGCGCGCCTCGGCCTGCGCCTCCGCGGACAGCGGAAGGTGCACGGCCATCTGGTCGCCGTCGAAGTCCGCGTTGAACGCGTGACAGACGAGCGGGTGGACCTGGATCGCCTTGCCCTCGACGAGCAGCGGCTCGAACGCCTGGATGCCGAGGCGGTGGAGCGTCGGCGCGCGGTTCAGCAGCACCGGGTGCTCGTGGATGACCTCCTCCAGCACGTCCCAGACCTCGCCGATCATCGAGTCGACCATCTTCTTGGCGGCCTTGATGTTCTGCGCGGACTTGCGCTCGACGAGGCGGGCCATGATGAACGGCTTGAAGAGCTCCAGCGCCATGATCTTCGGCAGACCGCACTGGTGCAGCTTCAGGTACGGGCCGGCGACGATCACCGAACGGCCGGAGTAGTCCACGCGCTTTCCGAGCAGGTTCTGGCGGAAGCGCCCCTGCTTGCCCTTGAGCATGTCGGACAGGCTCTTCAGCGGCCTGTTGCCGGGGCCCGTGACGGGGCGCCCGCGGCGGCCGTTGTCGAACAGCGCGTCGACGGCCTCCTGCAGCATCCGCTTCTCGTTGTTGACGATGATCTCCGGCGCGCCGAGGTCCAGGAGCCGCTTCAGGCGGTTGTTCCTGTTGATGACGCGGCGGTACAGGTCGTTCAGGTCGGAGGTCGCGAAGCGGCCGCCGTCGAGCTGGACCATCGGGCGCAGCTCCGGCGGGATCACCGGCACCGCGTCGAGGACCATCATCTCCGGTTTGTTGCCGGACTGGATGAACGCCGAGACGACCTTCAGGCGCTTGACCGCGCGGGCCTGCTTCTGGCCTTTGCCGTTCTTGACCTGATCCTCGAGGTCGACCCTTTCCTGCTCGAGGTCGACCTGCTGCAGCAGGTCGCGGATCGCTTCCGCTCCCATGCCGCCGCGGAAGTACTCGCCGAAGCCGTACGGGGACCCGAACCGCTCCTTGAGCTCGCGGAAGGTGGTCTCGTCGTGCTCGATCTGCTTGGGCTCCATCGTCTTGAAGAGCTCCCAGACGTTGCGCATCCGCTCGGCCGCATCCTCGATGTAGGCTTCGGTGTCGGCGATGTCGGCCTCGAAGGCCTTCGTCAGGTCCTTGGTCTGTTTCTCGCGCTCCTCGTCGGAGAGCTTGGACAGGTTGATGTCCAGCGAGTCCGCCCACAGGTGATCTTCGTCGTTGAAGTTCGTCTGTTTGCCGTTCTGCAGGTACTTCTCGCGGCGGGCGAGAGACTCGCGCAGTTCAAGCACGCGCTCCTCACGCTCTGAGGCGTACGCGTCCAGGACCTTGCCGACCTCCTTCTCGAGCGTGTCCATGTCCTTCTGGCGCGCCTCGTCGTCAACCCAGGTGACGATGGAGGCGGCGAAGTACAGGACCTTCTCGAGTTCCTTCGGGGCCATGTCCAGCAGGTAGCCGATGCGGCTCGGGACGCCCTTGAAGAACCAGATGTGGCTCACGGGGGCGGCGAGGTCGACGTGGCCCATGCGCTCGCGGCGGACCTTCGAGCGCGTGACCTCCACGCCGCACCGCTCGCAGACGATGCCCTTGTAGCGGACCCGCTTGTACTTGCCGCAGTAGCACTCCCAGTCCTTGGTGGGACCGAAGATGCGCTCGCAGAAGAGGCCGTCCTTCTCGGGCTTGAGTGTGCGGTAGTTGATTGTCTCGGGCTTGGTGACCTCGCCGGAGCTCCAGCTGCGGATCTGCTTGGAGCTGGCGAGGCTGATCTCGATTGCGTCGAAGTTATTGATGTCGATCATCGGTGTGCGCTTTCGCTCGCGGGTGACTCGGGCAACTACTCGGCGGCGTCTTCGACGGCCAGGCTCTCAAGGTCGACGTCTGCCGGCGCGTCGACGTCGATCAGCGCCTCAACGGCGACCGCGTCCTCCTCGACGGCATCCTCGTCCTCGCTGTCGGCGGGGGCTGCGGACTCCTCTCCGCTCAGCTCCTCGTCGGTGGCCTCGCCGGGGAGAGCCCTCACCCCGGAGAGGTCGATGCCGAGCTCCTCGGCAGCGCGCAGCAGGTCATCGTCCTCGTCGCGCATCTCGGCGCGCTGACCCTCCTCGGAGACCACGTTGACGTCGAGCGCCAGCGACTGCATCTCCTTCAGCAGGACCTTGAACGACTCGGGTATCGACGGCTCGGCGATGTTCTCGCCCTTCACGATCGCCTCGTAGGCCTTCACGCGGCCGACCGTGTCGTCGGACTTGATCGTGAGCATCTCCTGCAGCGTGTAGGCGGCGCCGAACGCCTCGAGCGCC
>Ga0209698_10007375_pt1 | contig 11547 bp, 11 predicted proteins | sample LitLauG_LLR_2012_FD_187203 | JGI IMG/M metagenome (GOLD analysis project Ga0209698, IMG submission 187203) | Freshwater sediment microbial communities from Pennsylvania, USA - Little Laurel Run_MetaG_LLR_2012 (SPAdes) (version 2) | ecosystem: Environmental > Aquatic > Freshwater > Creek >... | reverse complement strand
CCATCCGGGTCTCGGACCGCGAATGCTTTGCTGAACCCGAGCTGTCCATTCTGATTCGCAATCGCGCCAGAAGAAACAAACTGAATTTTCGCGGAACAGAGCCGGTGGGCCAGGTCATTGGCATGCTCATCGAAGGGGAAAGGCCGTCGGTCGTGCGGGGCGAGGAATTCCAGGAGACTCAATTCCCGGGCCGCCAGCGCTGGCAATGCGGTGATGCACAAGCGTGCGCCAAACACATTGTTCAGGTGCGCCTGCTCGGTCCCGTGGTTCTCACACTCCCCGGCCACGCCCATGCCCAGAAGATCGCGATAAAACCTCCCGCTGGCCTCGGTGTCGGACACAACGATAGGGGTGTGATCAATGCCCAGGGACAGAATCTGACGATGTGATTCGGATATTGCGCGGAGGTGACACACAAAAAACGCGGCCCGGGTCTGGAGGAGGGCGCGTTTCCAACCCATCAGCTGGGTTTCAGGTTCCGCAGGTCGGGGAGGACAAAGACGGCTCGCGCCAGGTCGGACGTGAGCGTCCCGGCGCAGTAGTATCGGGTCAGTATGCCGCCCTTCCATGTCAACAGGTCGGGGTTGTTCAGGGCGAACTCGTCCCAGCTCTGGTTCGTTCCAGCCCTCGCCATGCGTTCCCAAATAAGAAAGACGTAGGCCCACGTTATGGTCTCGTGGTAAAGCTCGGGCTTCCCGTGGGCCTCGGCAAATCTTCGCAAGCTTTTGGAGAATAGCTGGAGGGCCTCGAGAACGGGGTACTTAGTCAGATATAGGAACGCAACGCGAACATGCTCGCGATGGTGAAAACACTCATTGGGAAGCGTGCCGTTCTCAAAGCGGTCCATCAGTTCCTGATCAGTCATCGGGATGGCCGGCGTTTGTTCTCATCCTCTTTCAGGCGATGGCTGGCCCTCGAATCCAGCTCCAGACCGTAGAACTTCTTCAGGTCTTTGATCCGTTCGAGAGACGCTTGACTAAAAGGGGTCTTGCCGTCAAAGGCGTGCAAGACAATTCCCTCCAGCAGATCGCCCAGCGTCAAATCGTGGTACTCGGCGAACGCCTTGAGTACTTGGAGCAGGCGCTTTTCAAGGCGAACACCGGTTTGCACCCGCTCAACCAGGATTCCTGCGTCTGGTTTCATGGTACCAATGTACCATGGTACCACAAAGCCAGCAAGTTGTTTTCGGGGTCGAAGCTGCGTATGAGGGATTAACGTCGTGAGGTGGGGCTTGGACGAAGCCGGCAACGATTCTGAGTGGTCGAAATCCCATTCTCGCGATCGACGCAATAAATTTCTCTTATCTCTTCCATAAATTAATGTTTTTAAAAGTATTTGTGATAGGGGCGAAAAGAATTATGCATTGGACTCTCACAGGTGCAGGACGGTACTGTGCACCACGCTGGTTACCGAGGTGGGCACCGAGAGGACACTTTACGTGACTAGGGCAGAAAGAGAGTCGTCTAGATGAATAGTGCCTTCCGTTGGAGGGTTTTGGTTTTCGCTGTAAGTCTCGGAATTATTTGCGGCTCCGGGAGTCGCGCTCTGGCTCAAACTGAGCCTGCGACCGATCTTTCCAGCCGTATCGACTCTTTGGAAAAACAACTGGCGGATCTCCGCAGTCAGATGGAGGCGCAGAAGGCGGCCGCTGCTGCGGCCGCCGCGCCTGCCCCTGCGCCCGCCGCGGCCGCGCTCCCCGCGGGTACGCCGGCGGCCGCTCCTGCACCTACCGGACTCGCCGGTCTGCTGGGGCCAACCACGCTGAGCGGGTTCGTCGATGTCTACTACGGCTACAATTCGAACCAACCTGCCAACCGCACCACCGCTCTTCGCAACTTCGACATCAATTCCAGCCAGTTTGCCTTGAACATGCTTGAACTGGTGGCGGACAAGGCGCCGGATGCGACCGCGAGCCGCGTCGGCTATCACATCGCTCTTGGCTTTGGACAAGCCATGAACCTGGTCAATGCAGGTGAGGTAGCTTCGCCCAATGTGCCGGGCACCCGGGTGCTGGCTCCGCCTTCGACAATTACAAACTTCGATCAATACCTCAAGGAAGGATATCTGGAATATCTCGCTCCCGTGGGCAAAGGGCTGCAGATCAACGTCGGAAAGTTCGTCACCCCGGCCGGCGCGGAAGTGATCGAAACCAAGGACAACTGGAACTACTCGCGGGGACTGCTATTTTCCTGGGCCATTCCGTACTTCCATTTCGGCGTGAGCGGCAAGTACGCCTTCAATAGCAAGTTCGCTCTGACCGGTTACTTGATCAACGGCTGGAACAACAGCGTGGACAACAACAGCGGCAAGACCACCGGTTTTACCGCTGCCTGGACTCCCAACAGCAAGTTCGGTCTGACGGAAAACTATCTGGTGGGCCCGGAACAGGCCAATGACAACAGCGATTTCAGGCATCTCACTGACACCGTCGTGACCTATAGCCCCAACGCAAAACTTTCGCTGATGGCGAACTACGATTACGGGCACGATCGCACGCCGGTACTAAGGCCGGGATTACCGCCGACGACGGTTCCAGTGTGGTGGACCGGCATTGCTGGATACATCAAGTATGCTCCCAACGCCACGTGGGCGATCGCCACTCGCGGCGAATGGTTCAAGGATCACAATGGATTTTCGACCGGCACGGCCCAGAACGTAGGTGAATTTACGTTGACCCTTCAGCGCATGCTGGCGAGCAAGATCATGACCCGGCTGGAATTCCGCCGCGACATGTCGGACCAGAATGTTTTCCCCTACCGGACAGGGCTGTTCAAGGATGCGCAGAACACTGTGACCCTCGGCATGGTGTACGCGTTTAGCAGTGCCGATGCCAAGTAGTCAGGAGGCAACCGACTTGAAACGACTTCAGCTTCACCTGGTGTCCGAAAGTAGTTACTTGCAGGAAGAGCGATTTCTACCCAGCGGCAGTGATGCCGCTGTTATGTGGGCTAACGGCTGGGGCTCAACTCAAACCACCCCGAGTACCAGCGCCCAAGCCATGCCCGCGCCAATTCTGGATCGGAGCACACAGTTAAGCACGTTGATCGCATGGTTGCAGCTACCAAATCAAGAACTGGAGCGACACTATGACTGCTGACTCAAGAAGGGTCTCGAGACTATCTCTGGCCCAAAAGTTTTCCAGGCTGTCGGTTCGATTGCGAGACCCGGAGTGGCGCCGGTACGGCAAGCTTTTGCTTGCCGGCAAAGCCATGGGCGTTGGTTTGGTTCTGCTGATCATCACCGTTATCTCGGGCGTCTTCTTCAGCCATGTCCTGGCCGCGGACGCGGAGGTCAAAGCTGCCGACGTGGTTAACCCGGTGAACACCGCCTGGACCCTGATCGCCGCCTTCCTGGTGTTCGGCATGCAGGTTGGCTTTACCATGCTGGAAGCCGGATTCTGTCGTTCCCGTGAAACCGTCAACGTGCTCGTGGAGTGCGTAGTGGACACCTGTCTTTGCGGGATTCTCTTCTACGCCATTGGTTTTGCCTTCATGTTTTCCCACGGCAACGGCTTCATCGGCTATCACTGGTTCTTTCTGCAAGGCGCGCCCGCGACGTATGAGACAACCGGCGTTGCGTTTTTGGCAGTCTGGATTTTTCAGTTTGCCTTCGCGGATACGTGCTCAACCATCACCTCGGGCGCAATGATCGGTCGCACTGGATTCGTCGGCGACCTTCTTTACAGCGTCTGCGTCACGGGTTTCATTTACCCGATCATCGGGCACTGGGCTTGGGGACCGGATGGCTGGCTGGCCTTGATGGGCAGTGACGGCCACTTCTTCCCCTCGCTGGGCATGGGCTTTCATGATTTTGCAGGTTCGACTGTGGTCCATACCATTGGCGGATTCATCGCGTTAGCCGGTGCCATCGTTCTTGGGCCACGGCTAGGAAGAAAGTTCAAGCGCGATGGTGGCGAGCCTATGCTGCCGCATGATCTGACAATTGCCGTCAGCGGCGGCCTTATTCTCTGGTTTGGCTGGTATGGGTTCAACCCCGGCAGCACCCTCTCGGCGATGGACTTTATAGGCATCGGTCGCGTGGCCACAAATACAACCTTGGCCGCCTGCGCGGCTGGCCTCACCTCGATCTTCTATGGTTACTTGAAATTTAAGAAATGGGATGCCAGCTACACCACGAACGGATTTCTGGCTGGGCTGGTTGCTATTACTTGCCCCTGCTACTGGGTAAGTCCGACGGGTGCGGTCCTGCTCGGCGGGATCGCTGGAGTTCTGGTCATCATGGGCGTCGATCTCCTGGAATGGCTACGCATTGATGACCCCATCGGTGCGGTGCCCGTACATGGGTTCTGCGGCATCTGGGGAACGCTGTCGCTTGGCCTTTTTGCCTGTGGCCAATATGGCGCAACCGGACCGATCTCGCCCGACAACTCCGCGCCCCTGAAAGGATTGTTCTACGGCGGCGGATTGCAGGTGCTCAAAGCCCAAATCATAGGTAGCGCCTGCATCACGTTGGCTACATTCGGGGTTGCCATGGTGGTGATGCTCGTGGTCAACGCGATGGGAATGCTTCGCTTGCCAGCAGAAATGGAGGCCTACGGTATGGATCTCCACGAGCACGGGATTTCGGCTTACCCTGAGTATGTCATTTCAGCTCTGGGCGCACCTGGCGGGATGACACAGGAACTGCCGCTGGCTAGTGTAAGGGGAATTCCGGCCAGTACTAAACATGCACCTGGCATTGCCAGTTAACACAACCTGGGCGCTGTGATCGGTCGCCGGAGGCAGAGCGTGTTCTCTGCTTGCGGCGGCTGACCAGCAGCCCGAGACAGGAAAAAAGATGACCAAAATCGAAGCGATCATTCAGCCGGGACGATTTGAAGCCGTCAAGGAAGCCTTGACCGAAGCGGGCATCACCGGGATGACCATCTCTGAGGTGAGAGGCCATGGCCGTCAGAAAGGTCATACCGAAACTTACCGTGGCCGGGAGTATTCAGTTGATCTCCTACCGAAGGTCAAAGTCGAAGTCGTGCTCGACGACGCTCAAGTGAGCGCCGCCGTCGATGCCATTGTCAAAGCCGCCTCTACCGGAAAGATCGGGGATGGAAAGATATTTCTGTCCAAGGTGGATGAAGTCATTCGCATCCGTAACCTGGAACGTGGAGCCATAGCAGTCTAACGATTCCGGGTCAGTAGGAAGACGGAATCAGCAGTCGTTAGCTGGGAGCTTCCTTGATGTGCAGTTTACGTCGTAAGCAAGGTGGCTCCCATCTTTGCTCTTCCCAAGTCACCAGTGTCCGTGGCGCGTCCCGCAGGCGCATAACGGACGGCGGCGCGCTGTGAGACCGGCCCGAGCGACGGTAAGCCGTCGGCGCAGACCTATAACCGTTCTGAATCCTAGCCATAAAAACTATGGATTAGCCATCGCAGACGGGAAATCGCATAATTCAAGTCCCCGGCGAGTTTCGTCGCGAACACTCGTTTCCACTTGAAGAGAAGGACTCGAATTTCGCCTGAGGACTTGAAAGGTCGGCGATGGGGATCCAAAGACGAGCGCGGGTTGCGGCACTCTAACGCACCGTCACGTCAGACTATCGGAGTCCGATGACAGTGCTGGCGAATAGCGCGATATCACAGAACGCATACCAGGCCGAGTCGGAAAGCATACGCGAGAGATTCGAGCGTTCACACGACGGACAGGTCGCGATCAGAGAGCGCTCGAATCTAACCGATTCACTCATTGGCGAGTTGCGGAATCAATTTTCCCCAGGCTCGCCGGACAGGATATGCGTCGCTGCCCTTGGTGGCTATGGCCGCCGTCAGCTATTCCCGTGCTCCGATGTAGATGTGCTGTTCCTGCACGAATCGGCCCTGAGTGAGGATTCGCAGAAGCGGGTCATTCCGCAAATCTCCCAGGCCCTCTGGGACTTGCACCTTCGCGTCAGCCCCACCACTCGTTCCCTGGCGGAGTGTGGCAAGTTGCACCGCGACAATCTCGAATTCAACATTTCCCTCCTGGATTGCCGCTACATCTGTGGAGACAAAGCGTTGTTTGAACAGCTTCGGTCGCAGGTAATTCCGAAAATGGTCGCCCGCGAGGCTCTTGAGCTGCAGCAGCGCCTGATTGATCTGACGTCTGCACGCCACAACAAGTACGGGCACACCATCTTTCATCTGGAACCCAACATCAAGGACTGCCCAGGCGGCTTGCGGGACCACCAGGTCGCGTGTTGGCTCAGCCTGATTTCACAACTGGAGAAGACTGGTGTCTGGCCCGCGCCCGAGAGTCTGCTGCCGGAGGAGTTTCGCGCGGAGTGTGGCGCCGCCTTGGATTTTCTTTCGGCAGTCCGATGCTTCCTGCACTACCGGCAAGGCCGGGACCTGAATCAACTGACTTACGAATTGCAATCCGAAGCGGCTGCGGCCGGGACCGGACTACCGGACGGAGCGCCGGTCGCGGCTGCTGTCTGGATGCGAACCTATTTCCGGCACGTCCGGTCGATTTACAGACTTACTGTCCTCTTCGACGAAGTGCCGCCGTCGCGTTCCGGCCTGTACCGCCTGTTCGAAAATCGCAAATCCCGACTATCCAATGCTGACTTTTCCGTGGTCGAGAGCAGGGTCTTTCTGCGGCAGCTTTCTTCTGTCCAGGATCCAACCGTGCTGCTTGGCCTTTTCGAATTCGTGGGCCGTCACGGACTGAAGTTGACTTCCGAAACCGAACGATGTGTCGCAGCGTCGCTTCCCAAGCTTCGGCAATGGGCACAAGATTCTCCGGAGGTGTGGTCGTACTTCAGACGAATCCTGGTATCGCCTCACGCCGGAGCCGCTCTGCGCGCCATGCACCGGCTAGGGGTGCTGGTTCTGCTGTTTCCTGAATTTCAGGCTGTCGATTCGCTGGTCATTCGTGACTACTATCATCGCTACACGGTGGACGAACATTCGTTGGTGGCGATCGAGAACATACACGCGCTGCGAACCCCCGACAGCGAACTGGAACGGCGCTTCCGCGATATTCTGGACGGGCTCGAACGTCCCGATCTGCTCTTTTTGGCTCTTTTGCTCCACGATGTCGGCAAGGGTATGCCCGATGATGACCACGTCACCGGAAGTCTGCAAGCTTCAGCCAGCGTCCTCGAACGACTTCGTCTTGAACCGGTTGACCGCGAGACCGTGGTCTTCCTGATTGCGAACCATCTGCGAATGTCGTCGACGACCATGCGCCAGGACATCTTCGACCCCAAGGTGGTGGCCGACTTCGGTGAAGGCGTCGGCACAACGGAACGGCTGAAGATGCTCGCGCTTTTTACCTACACCGACATCAAATCGGTCAACCCGGAAGCTCTGACGCCATGGAAAGCTGAGCTGCTCTGGCAGTTCTACGCGGCCGCGTTCAACCATCTGAGCCGGAGCGTGGACGACCAGCGCCTCACTCTGAGTGTTTCCAACAGCGAACGAATCAAGGAAGTTGTGGCCGCAGCCGGCGAACCGGACGCGAAGCACATCACTTCGTTCCTGGAAGGTTTCCCCAAACGTTATTTGCTGATGCACACATCCAACGAGATCGTGGCTCACTGCCGTATGTACGATCGGTTCAGACAGAAGGATGACGAGCCCCAGATCGACATACTACGTCGCGACGGCTACTTCGAACTGGTCCTGTTAACGCTGGATTGCCCGGGTTTGTTTTCCCATGTGGTGGGAACGCTCTCCTCCTGGGGAATGAACATTCTGAAGGCGGAAGCATTTTCCAACAAGGCCGGTGTGGTACTCGACACCATTCGTTTTTCTGACCGGTTCCGGACCCTGGAACTCAATCCGTCCGAAATAGACCGCCTGAAGCGGAAACTGGCTGAAGCCGTTTCGGGTGAGATCGATGTTGTGGAACTCATGGAGACAAAATTCAAGCCGAGATTGCAGAGCCCGAAAATCACTATCGAGCCCAGCGTCCAGATCGACAATAACTGCTCGCAACACAGCACGCTGATCGAGATCATTGCCCAGGACCGTCCCGGGCTGCTTTACGACATCAGTTCCGCCATGGCCGAACTCGGCTGCAATATCGAGGTTGCGATTATCGACACGCAAGGTCAGACCGCAACCGACGTGTTCCATGTGACGTGTGCTGGCACCAAGCTGGACCTTCGACACCAGGAGAAGATGCGAACTGCTCTCCGGGACCAAATGTAGATCACCACGACCCACGTAGGGACAGATGTCCTCATCTGTCCAGTCGAGCGCAGCTCGACCATCTTTGCCACCAACGAAAAAGCGGAGCGTTATTCCACCGGACGGATGAGGACATCTGTCCCTACGTGGTTTGAGGCAGCGTTTAGATCAAGCTCTCTCAGCCAGGTATCTTTGCAGCGCGTCCTGCCAGCCAGGCATTTCGATGCCGCACTTCTGCAAACTTTCTGGCGACAGCACGGAATACTTCGGGCGTTCTGCAGGACGCACGAATCTGTCGCTCGTGGTCTCGAGCACGACTGTGTCGAGGCGTGCGCGGGCAATAATTTCGCGAGCAAAGTGGTACCACGAGCACTCACCGCGGTTGGTCACGTGCACCACGCCGCTTGCCCCTTGACGGCAAAGTTGAATCAAAGCACGGGCCAGATCTACCGTGTAGGTTGGAGAGCCACGCTGGTCACCAACTACTTCCAGCTGTGGACGGCTCGCGGCCAGTTTGAGAATCGTATCGGGAAAACATCTCCCCCCCGTGCCGAAAAGCCACGAAATCCGCACTATGCAGCACTGCGGAAGAATCTGACCAAGTTGCACTTCCGCCTCGGCTTTCGACTGACCATACACGCTCCGGGGTGAGCGAGGGTCATCGGTCGTATATGGAGTCGTCTTCGTGCCATCGAAGACATAGTCGGTGCTGAGAAAAAGCAGGCGAGCGCCTTGCTGCCTTGCCGCTCGCGCGACATTGACAGCTCCGCGGCAGTTCACATCGAAGGCCAGGTCGCGGTTAGTCTCGCAACCGTCGACATCGGTGTAAGCCGCCGCCAGGACAATCCAATCGGGCCGGCTGAGCTGGACCAGGTGCAACACCTGTTCCGCGTCCCGGATATCTCCATCCGCGGAGCCGAATCCCGTGACTTCGTCATCTCTCCACTCACGCATCAGCGCCTTTCCCAATAAGCCGGTGGCGCCGAAGATAGTGATTCGCATGTGATCCGTTCTCGGATTCGCCGAGGCAAGTACTGCCACCTTTATGAGTACTGGGTGGCAATCCACTTTCGGTAGCTGCCGCTGGTAACCCCTTTCACCCAGTCCTCATTTTGCAAATACCATTGAATGGTCTTGCGAATGCCGCTTTCAAAAGTTTCGCGCGGCCTCCATCCGAATTCACGCCCGATCTTCCGGGCGTCGATGGCATAGCGGCGGTCGTGACCAGGACGGTCCTGTACAAAGGCGATCAACTTTCGATGGGGCACGGCAGGATCGTCCGCACACGACTGGTCCAGGATGGCACAGATGGTTTCCACGATTTCCAGGTTTCGCTTTTCACCGCCTCCTCCGATGTTGTAGGTCTCCCCAACTCTGCCTTGGGCCAGCACCCGGCGTATCGCATCGCAGTGATCTTCCACGAAGAGCCAGTCGCGCACATTCTGCCCGTCTCCGTATACCGGCAATGGCTTGCCGGCCCGCGCATTCAAGATCACGAGCGGAATCAGCTTTTCCGGGAACTGGTAGGGACCGTAGTTATTGGAGCAATTGGTAGTCAGGGTCGGAAGCCCATAAGTGTGGTGATAGGCGCGTACCAGGTGGTCCGACGCCGCCTTCGATGCTGAATAAGGACTGTTGGGTGCGTACGCCGTGGTCTCGCAAAACGGCGGATCATTCGGGCCGAGCGACCCATATACTTCGTCGGTAGATACGTGAAGCAACCGAAACGACGTGCGATCCGGTTCCGCCAGCTCCGCGCAATAGGCCCGCGCTTCTTCCAGCAGACAAAATGTCCCGAAAACGTTGGTGCGGATGAAATCATCCGGGCCATGGATCGAACGGTCCACATGACTCTCGGCGGCAAAATGCACGATGGCATGTGGTTTATGTTGCCTGATCAATCCACGCAGGAGCTCGCGGTCGCACACGTCTCCCTGGGCAAAGCAATATCTGGGATCGGAAGCAACCCGAAGCAAGTTACTCGGATTGCCCGCATAGGTCAGCTTGTCGAGGTTCACCACCGGAGTCCCTTCCTGCTCGATCCATTGCAGTATGAAGTTGGAACCGATGAATCCCGATCCTCCGGTCACCAGAATCGTTTTTTCCATGAGAGAAAGACACGCCCGTACGTTCTCAGACCTGAGTAGACTCCGATTGTAAATGACAGGACTGAAAACGCTGGCGTCGGCGGTTCAACTCCGTCCCCTCATGGCTACAGCCGCTTGAGGACTCCAATCTGAGGAGTTCCTCATCGAACCGCTACAAACGCTCGCCTATTTGTATGATAGTTTAGTTGCGTGATGTACTAGCGAGTGGCACTTGACGCACAGGGTGGTTAGGTTCTGCTCGGAATCATCTGCTCCTTGGCCACGAAATTCCTTGTGGTGAACCTCCAGGTTGGACCGGCTGCCACAGCATTGGCACGTCCATGCGTCACGCTGTAGCACGCGTCGCCGGAGTTGATCGTACGCCGTTTGTGGATGGTGGGGCGGCGCAAATCTGAGCCCTTCAGCCATCACTTGGTCTCCGGCATCTTCTTACAAACGATGACGGTATGCCCGGTTTTGGAGTCGATCCGGGTAGTGACCGGCTCGCAGCGACACGATACCGTGTTTGCGTTCTCCTGCTTGGTCACAACGCAGTGCTCAATGACCTCCGCGGTGGGCGGCGGCATCTGGCTGCGGACCGGGGCCGGCGGCGGCGGAGGTGGCGCCACCGCAACCGGCTTCTTCTTGGCGGCACAGCCAGACAGACACAGAATCCAAAACAGAAATAGGATGGAGCAGAATTTCTTCATATCACAGATCGCAGACTACCGCCCAATATATCTCTGCCTGGGGGACGGAACCTATAGCATTGGGGATGCCGGATCTTGGCCTGCGTTGGCTCGGAGCCTACGATGTGGTGTCGAAGGGCACACCGAGGAACTCAGCAATCGCGAAGCCACTCCGTTGAACGTTGGGCGAAGACCTCCACCCGTTTAACGTAACTTCTTCTCCAGATGTTCTCGTCACTGGGAGCCGAAATGCATACGGATTGCCAGTGCGATAGCCTCCTCCGAAGTCTCGGATCTGGATATTGACCCGTGTGATTTCACTCAGTGGAAAAGATATCGTCCTGGCACGCAGCACCCCGGTTCTTCGCAATAGGCAGTGGCCGGCAGCTTTATTCAGTTCGCAAGTCTCAACGTAGACGAAAGGGAGCGCCACCAGGCAAGCCGCCGGCAGGAGCCAGAAGGCGACCTCCCATGCCGACCAGCGATCGTGGGGGAGGAGGTGGCGGACCACCGGAAGCGCGATCCCTGTGCGCAGGCCGAGGGGGTCCGTGATCACGCCCGCCCCGCCTCCAGGCCGGCCGGGTAGAGCGCCAACAAGACGAGCATGGCCACGTAGAGGACGAAGGCGCCCGCCGAGGGCAGGTA
>Ga0209698_10007374_pt1 | contig 11550 bp, 8 predicted proteins | sample LitLauG_LLR_2012_FD_187203 | JGI IMG/M metagenome (GOLD analysis project Ga0209698, IMG submission 187203) | Freshwater sediment microbial communities from Pennsylvania, USA - Little Laurel Run_MetaG_LLR_2012 (SPAdes) (version 2) | ecosystem: Environmental > Aquatic > Freshwater > Creek >... | reverse complement strand
GGCGGGGAGGTCGTACGGGGGCATCTGCTCGGCGTTGTAGACGCGTCCCGTGATGAGCGGACGGTCGGGGTCGCCTTCGATGAAGTCGACGATCACTTCCTGCCCGATTCGCGGATGGGCGACGAACCCCCAGTTCTTCCCGGCCCACTGTTCCGAAACGCGAATCCAACACGAGCTGTTTTCGTTGTTTTTCCCGAGCCTGTCCCAGAAGAACTGAACCTTCACCCGGCCATACTTATCGACATAGATTTCCTCGCCCGAGGGACCGACGACGACGGCCGTCTGCGGGCCGGCGACCGTGGGTTTGACCGTAACGCGGGGCGGGCGATAAGCGACGGAATCGGGGATGCATGTGAAGGTGTTCGAGTAGGTCGAGCCGCCCGCTCCCGAGCCATAGCTGCTTTCACTGGCGGCATGTTGGACGGAGGTAAACGCGTACGACGCGTTCTCGGCGTCGATCTCGTGCTCTTGAAGCTGGAATTTACCCCCCGCGGTGAAGGTGCGGCACTCGCTGGCTCCCAGCACGACATCGAAGGCGGCTTCATTCTCTTCCATGCGAATCTTGGTCACGGGCTCCCCTGCCCCTTTGACCATGTACGCCCCGGGGAATTCGAAGACTTCGTACTTGGAGATCGAGGGAAGGTTCAAGACCGTCTGCGTCGTGGTCAAGAGGCCGGTGCTGGGCGTCTCGAAGTTGTAATCGGTCCGGGCCCACTTGCCGGAACGGTACTCGTACGAATGTTCCCAGGACGTGACGTGGTCTCTGGAAACCGTGCCACTGGCGTACGATACAGGGCTCTCGGGAACTTCCACCCAGGCCGATTTGCTGTCCGCGAGAACGAGCGTATGCTTCTGCTCTTCATGCGTGAAAAAGTAAAAGATGCCTTCCAATTCCATGAGCCGCGAGACGAAATTGAATGCCGTCTCTCGATACTGAACGCAATAATCCCACTGCGCGTAGGAACCCTTGAGGCGGGCGTCGAAGTCGGTAAACCCGAGATCGCCAAAGACTTTCTTGATGATGTCTGGAGTTTTCATCTGCTGGAAGATCTTGCAGTCGGCGGTGCGGGTCAGGAACCAGAGCCAGGGGACGACCTCGGCGCGATAGGCGCGCAGGCCGCGCTTGTCTCGTCCTCCCGCGAACAGCCGACTGACGATCCCGTGGAAGTACCGAGGTTCCTTGTCGGTTCGGCCGACTCTCCAGGAGACCGGTTTACCCACCAGGTCAGCCGGCGCGATCGTCTCTTGTTGGGAAGCCAGATCGAGCTCGAACCGGAACGGCTGGGAGACCGCTTCGATGCCTTTGAAACCGAGGAGTAGCAGTGTATCCGCGCCCAGAGGCGTGGAGATGGCCAGGAGACGTTGCCCCTGCGAGATGTCGGGCATGACGACAGACCCCGGTAGCCTTGGGGCACGGGAGCGGACGAGTAACGACGCGACTGGACCGTTGCCGAACGGGCGCGACGGAGCGACCATCGGTCCGCGACCCGCATCCAAGCGTGTGTATACCGTTTCGCACAGCCCATTGCAAGCGCCCGCCCATGTTCCCCACCTTGTTTCAGCAATCTTAGACCACATACTTCTCAGACAGCGGATCGGAACGACACGGAAGTGAACCGGAGAATGATTGAGGCTCCTCCTTTCGGAAAAAAACTCGGACATGCTTGCAGATTAAACGTTGTACACGACGCCCGAGACTTGTACGTTGAACCAAGGGGTTGTGTTGCGCGGTCTCGCGTGACGGGTTCCGCGATGGTCTCCGTGGGCGGGGGTAAGGTTCGGATGGCGTCTCCGGAAATACTCGACTTCACTAAACTGCTCGCCCCGATAGCGGCGGAGAGCCCGACGGGAACGGACCTCAGGGCCGACCCCTCGCCCGTATCCGACTTTCAGAAGATCAAGGAAGACCGCAAGGCCGCGCGGCAAACCGAGACCCAGATCGATCGCGGAGCCGAGGACATGGTTCCGCCGGACTGGCGGCCACTGGTGGACCTCGCGATCAAGGTCCTCTCCCAAAAGTCGAAGGACATGGAAGTGACGGCCTACATGATCGAAGGCCTGACCAGGACCAAGGGGTTCGCGGGAATTCGCGATGGCTTCCGGCTCGCGACCGATCTGATCGCGACTTTCGGAGACGCGCTCTATCCTTCCCCGGGCGATACGGATGTCGAGAATCGCTTCTCGCATCTGCTTCAGCTCAACGGCATTGAATCGACGGGGGCCTTGATCGTTCCGATCGCCAAGATCCCCTTGACCGGGGAAACCTCTGGCGGAGTCTTTGCGCTCACACACTATCAGGCAGCGCGATCACTCGCGAAAATCCCCGATGCCAAGGTAAGACAGGCCCGGATCGACAAAGGGGCCATCACAATCGATATCATTCAGAAGGCGATTGCCGAGACTTCCGCGAAATTCTACATCGATCTCGTCGAGGACATCAACGCGTGCCTTGAACAGTTCCGCCGGTTCTGTGATACCGTATGCGAGAAGACCAAATACGAACCGCAATCCGACAACCTCCGAGGCGCGCTGGAGTCTTATCTGGAAGTCGTGACGGACCTTGCACGAGCCAAGCTGCCGCCGCCCGCGTCCAAGTCGGCTCCGGCGGCCGCGACCGCCGCCGATGCTCCCGCGGAAGCCGCGGCGACAGTTCAGGCGCAGCACGCCGGCGCGGGCGTGCTTCGTACCCGTGACGACGCGCTTGAGGCCCTCGCGAAGGTCGCCGAATATTTTCGAAAGAACGAACCCCAGTCAATCGTCCCTTTCGCCCTTGAACAAGTCATTCGCTGGGGCAGACTTCCCTTGCCAGACCTGCTCTCGGAGTTGATCCCCGAGGAGAAGTCTCGAAAGGATCTGTTCAAGCAGGTGGGCATCAAACCCCCTTGAGGTCGATCAGTTTTTACCGCTCATGTTGAATCCTGTCAGGTTTGATCCATTTCCCGGTTCAGGAGTCGCGACGTCATGTCATCCGGAAGCATTCACGACAAGCTGGGCCGCGTCCGCAAGCCGCGGGTGCACATCACCTACGAAGTGGAAACCGGGGGGGCCAAGGTCCAGAGAGAGCTCCCGTTCGTCGTCGGCGTCCTGGGAGATTTCTCAGGCAAGCCGACGTCTCCCTTGCGGCCGTTGAAAGACCGAAAATTCGTCCAGATCGACCGTGACAACATCAACGATGTCATGGCAAGAATGACGCCCGGCCTTGAATTCAAGGTTGAGAACACCTTGAAAGGCGACGGCTCCGAGCTTCCCGTGCAGCTCAAGTTCAACTCGATGCAGGACTTTGATCCCGATCAGGTGGTCCAGCAGGTGAAGCCGTTAAAGGAGCTGCTCGACGTCCGCGACAAGCTTCGCGACCTGTTGACGAAGGTCGACCGCTCCGACGAACTGGAGTCGCTTCTTGAAAAGGTGTTGAAGGAAGGCAAGGAAGGCGACGGAATCAAGGCCCTTGCCGCGAAGCTCGGCGAAGGCTCCGGCGGCCCCACGACCTGATCCATGTTCTTGTCTTTCTTGAACCGGAGAACTTGAACGATGAGCACTGGCGAACAGCAAGCCCAGGCCGCCGCGGGGGCCGAGGCCCAGACTCAGGAAGTTGACCTCCTGGGGCAGATCCTCACCGCCACGAAGCAGACCGAGCGGTCGCGCGCCGAGGAACTGATGAAAACCCTGGTCGACCAGGCCATGACGGGCGTGGTCACCTGGGACAAGAACGTCACCAAGACGATCAACGCCCGAATCAAGGCGATCGACGAGATCCTCTCGAAACAGCTCGCGGCGGTGATGCACCACCCCGATTTCCAGAAGCTCGAAGGAACCTGGCGCGGGCTGAACTACCTGGTGATGAACAGCGAGACCAGCGCCACCTTGAAGATCAAGGTGATGAACGTCTCCAAGCGCGAACTCTTCAACGACCTGGACAAGGCCGTCGAGTTCGATCAGAGCCAGATGTTCAAGAAACTCTACGAGAATGAATTCGGCTCCCCCGGCGGCGAGCCCTACGGCACGCTGATCGGCGACTACGAGTTCACCAGCCATCCCGAAGACGTCGACCTTCTGAGCAAGATGTCGAACGTCGCGGCGGCTGCGTTCTGCCCGTTCGTTTCGGCCGCGGCACCTCAGTTGTTCGGGTTTGAGAACTGGCAGGAGCTTTCCAAACCCAGAGACCTCGAGAAGATCTTCTCGGCCGTCGAGTACACCAAGTGGCGGTCCTTCCGCGACTCGGAAGACTCGCGGTTCGTGAATCTCGTCATGCCCCGTGTGCTCTCTCGCTTGCCCTACGGAGCGAACACAAAGCCGATCGAAGCGTTCAATTATGAGGAAGTCGATGCGAGCAAACCCGTGCCGCACGACAGCTTCACCTGGATGAACGCCAGCTACGTGATGGGCGTGAGGATGACCGACGCCTTCGCTCGTTCCGGATTCTGCACGGCGATCCGAGGCGCGGAAGGGGGCGGCAAGGTCGAGGGTCTGCCCGTTTTCAACTTCATCAGCGACGACGGCGACGCCGACTCGAAGTGCCCGACCGAGATCGGAATCACCGACCGTCGCGAGGCCGAGTTGAGCAAGCTCGGGTTCCTCTCGCTGGGACACTACAAGAACACGGATTACGCCGTCTTCTTCGGTGCCCAGTCGACGCAAAAGCCCAAGAAGTACGACCGGCCCGACGCCACGGCGAACGCCGCGATCTCGGCTCGTTTGCCATACATCATGGCGGCGTCGCGGTTCGCTCACTACTTGAAGATCATGGCGCGCGACATGATCGGCTCGTTCAAGGAAGCCGGCGACGTCGAGGCTGACTTGAATCGCTGGATCAACAACTACGTGAACTCCAACCCGAACTCCGGGCAGGAGATGCGGGCGAAATTCCCGCTCGCGCAGGCCAAGGTCGAGGTCAAGGAGATTCCGGGTCAGCCGGGATCTTACAACGCGGTCGCCTGGATGCGCCCCTGGCTCCAGTTCGAGGAACTCACGACCTCGCTAAGAATGGTCGCGAGCATCCCCAAGGGAAGCGGCTGAGCCGGCTGACGAGACACGGGCCGTTGATGACGTGGAATCCACCGCGTCATCAACCGTCCGTCGTTAACGGATCGGATCTCTCCATCGACCCACTGTCCCCGATCATCCCGAGCAACCCCCGCGATGGAACCCAGAGCAGACGACCGCGCCGCGACGGTCCTCCTGCGCGAAGAGGCCGCTCCCGCGGCCGAATCGCCTGTCGCGGCGCGCCCCGGGGTCACCACTCTCCTCGAAGACGTTGTCTCCGCGACGACAACCACCGAGCGGTCGACGACCGCGGCTCATACCGCGACCACGACACTCCGCGCGTTCCTCGCCGAGCAATCGCCGTGGAAAGCGGTCTGTACGTGGTTCGGCATTGATGCCGATTGCACCGCATTGCCCTCGCGAGATGTTGCCGGCCGGATGCTGAACCGGGACATTGCTCGAATCGACGCTCTGATAGATCGTCAGCTCAACGCCGTGATTCACCACCCGAGCTTCCAGAAGCTCGAATCCTCATGGCGAGGTCTTGAATTCCTCACGAGCAAGATTCCCGAGGGGGGCGAGGGAGTCAAGGTCCGCGTTCTCAACGTTTCCTGGGGTGAGCTCGTCAACGACGTCACCCGCGCCCTTGAGTTTGATCAGAGTCAACTCTTCAAGAAAGTTTATGAGAACGAGTTCGGTCAGCCCGGCGGTGAACCCTTCGGGGTTCTCCTGGGAGACTACGAGATCCACCCGCGACCCTCGCCTGGCCATCCTCAGGACGACGTTGAGGCTTTGTCACAAATCGCCGGAGTGGCCGCCGCCGCGTTCGCGCCCTTCATCGCGTCGGTACATCCATCGTTCTTCGGCCTCGACAGTTTCACGGAGCTGGAACGTCCACTCGACCTCACAAGAACGTTTGAGCAGCCCGAGTACACTAAATGGCGATCGTTGCGAAACGCCGAGGATTCCCGCTTCGTCGGCCTGACCCTTCCTCGAATCCTGATGAGAATTCCCCATGGAACGACGGGTTCCCCCGGGGCAGGGTCGCGATTCCGAGAGGACGTCGCGGGACCGAGTCGTGACCGTTATCTCTGGGGCAATGCGGCTTATGCCTTCGGCGCAGTGCTGATTCGCAGTTTCACAAGCACGGGATGGCTTGCCGACATCCGAGGAGTTCGCCACAGCCAGATCGATCGGGGAGGATCACGGACCACGCTGGACGACGGCGGCCTCGTCGCCGGGCTTCCCGTCCATTCGTTCGCAACCGATCGCATCGGTGTTGCGAACAAGTGCTCCACTGAGGTAATCGTTACGGATGCTCGTGAAAAAGATCTGGAAGAACTCGGCTTCATCCCCCTTTGTCACTGCCAGGACACGGAATTCTCAGCGTTTTACGGGAATCAATCGATACAGAAGCCCGTCAAGTACGACGAAGTCAAAGCCACGGTGAACGCCAGGCTCTCGGCGATGCTTCAGTATATTCTGTGCGTCTCAAGATTCGCTCACTACGTGAAGGTGATCGCCCGAGACCGAATCGGCAGTATGATTCGACCCGAAGACATCGAAATCCAACTTCAGAAGTGGCTGCAGGATTATACGATTTCCAACGAAAGCGCGGGTCCGGAGGTCAAGGCCCAGTACCCCTTGCGAGAGGCCCGAGTGCGCGTGCGAGAGAACCCCGCGGCACCAGGCAACTACATATGCGATGTCCACCTGCGCCCTCACTTTCAACTCGACCAGATGTACGCCGCCATGAAATTCACGACACAGCTTTCACCAGGTCAGTCGAGTCCTTGAAGCTCGCTGACGTATGACGAACCATTACCCGACCCAATCGCCCTCTTCGATCTGATTTACCACCGTATTTTTCGAAGGGACTTCACTGTGACCGCGCACGACCTATTTCATGCCGGAAAGCTCAAGGAGGCGATCGCGGCGCAGGTCGAGGAGGTCCGCAACCACCCGACCGACTCCGGCCTTCGCCTATTTCTCAGCGAACTGCTCTGTTTCGCGAACGAGTTCGAACGCGCCGACGGCCAGCTTGATGCGCTCGGGCATCAAGATTCGAAGGCCCTGCCCGTCGCCACGATGTTCCGGCACCTGATCCGTGCCGCGCAAGCACGTCAGGATTTTTACAAAGCGGGACGAGTGCCGACATTCCTTGGCCGCCCGGAAGGCTCGACAAAACTGCTACTGGAGGCCGCCGTCTCGCTTCGCGAAGGGGCGACGGCTGAAGCCGCGGAGCATCGAGCCCAGGCCGAGGATCAGTGGCCGAGGGTCAGCGGAATGTGCGACGACCAGCACTTCGATGACTTCCGCGACCTCGATGACATGAACTTCTCATTCTTTGAGGTGTTCACGAGCGCTGGTGAGTACTACTGGATTCCGATCGACCGGGTGGAACTCATCGAATTCAAGGCTCCGGAGCGGCCGCGAGACCTCCTCTGGAGGCCCGCCCACATGATCGTCCGCGGAGGCCCCGACGGCGAGGTTTACTTCCCGGTTCAGTATCCCGTGACGACCGCGGACGCCCCCGAGAGCGTCCTCATGGGCCGAATCACGGAATGGGTCGGCGGGGAGGGTGGAACTCCGGTCCGAGGAGTCGGCCAGCGCACATTCCTCGTCGGTGAAAACGCGATTCCGCTCATGGAAATGAACACCGTCACATTCGACCCGCCTGCCGCCGCGGCGGAGTAATCCCGATCCAGGACTTTTCCGACGGGAATCGCGAGCAAAACCATGGCGGAGATCCGACCCGATCAACCACTGCTGCCTTCGGTTCTCGATCGTTTACTCGATTACGAGCCGAGCGTCCGTCGCGAAGCTCCAAAAAGCCGTGCCCAGCTCTTACGGGAACTGAAGCAATCCGTTCGGCGCGACCTTGAAAACCTGCTCAATACGCGAGTCCGTGCGTCTCCCTGGCCTGCCGAGTTGAAAGAACTCAAACTCTCGCTGGTCAACTACGGCATTCCCGATCCGACCGGTGCTCCGCTTGGAACGCCCCGAGAACGTGAGGAGTTTTGTCGTGTTGTCGAGAGAACGATCGGCCTCTACGATCATCGTCTGAAGAAGCTCCGCGTCGAGATACTCGACCAGGCGGAACCCATTGAGCGCGTGCTGCGCTTCCGGATCGAGGCCATGCTTCAGGCCGAACCAGCGCCCGAGCCGCTCGTGTTCGATTCGACGCTCCGGCTCACCACCGGGACATTCGAAGTGAAGGGCAAGGGCGACCGCGATGAGTGACGAGCTGCTTGAACTCTATCACCGAGAACTCGACCATCTCCGTCACCAGGCCGGACGATTCGCACAAGATCATCCCAAGATCGCTGAACGGCTTCGACTCGGCCAAGACTCGACCGAAGACCCGCATGTCGAGCGCATCATCGAGGCGTTCGCCTATCTGACGGCCCGCGTCCGACAAAAACTCGACGACGAGTTTCCCGAAATTTCGGGCGCGATGCTCGACGTGATCTACCCGCACTACCAGGCACCCGTGCCGCCGATGTCGGTCGTGCAATTTCGGCTTGATCCCGAGCAGGTTCAGCTCACAACCGGACAACTCCTCCCTCGATATACGGAGATCGAGACCGAGCCCGTACACGGTGATCCTTGCCGGTTCCGCACGTGTTACCCGGTCACGCTCTGGCCGCTCGAAGTCAAGCAAGCCGGGGTAAGCCAGGCCCCGTTCGTCGCGCCTGATTCGCCGCACGCCGCGGCCGCACTGTCGGTCTTGCGAATCGCGCTCACCGTGCAAACCGCCGAGCTGAATGTCGCCGCCCTGGGAGTCCGCTCGCTCCGTTTTTTCATCAAGGCATCTTCACATGCTTACAAGATCTACGAACTGATCTTCAATCACGCGCTGGGCGTCTCGCTTGCGGGCTCAGCCAGAGACCCGCAACCCGTGTTCCTGGGCAAGGATTGTCTCCGCCCGGTCGGGTTCGATCCTGAGGAGGGAATGCTGCCGTATCCTTCTCGTTCGTTCGTCGGATATCGGCTCCTGACCGAGTATTTCGCGTTTCCGCGGAAGTTTCTCTTCTTTGATGTTGCGCTCCCTTCTCTCGCGGGATTGACCCGACTGGGCTCGCAGCTTGAGCTCTACATCTATTTCAATCGCTCGATTCCAGAGTTGGGACGAATCGTCAACGCCGAGACTTTCCCACTCGGTTGCGCCCCTGTGGTGAACCTCTACCGGCAACGTGCCGAGCCGATCGCGCTGGACCATACCTCCGTGGAGTGGCAAGTGGTTCCGGATCGCAGATTGCCGCTCTCTCATGAGATTTATTCAATCGACCGCGTGAACGCCACGCCGCCTCAAGGAGACTCGATCGAGTTTCAACCGTTCTATTCCGTCAAACACACACGAGGACGAGGCGATCGCGGAGCACGAACGTTCTGGCACTCCACTCGAAGACCCGCCGTCGGAACCGCCGAGTTGGGAGACCGCGGAACCGAGGTTTTCCTCTCGCTCGTCGATCTCGACTTTCAGCCCTCCGCGCCCGCCGACTGGACGGTCGATGTCGAAGCGACCTGCCTGAATCGCGATGCCGCGGCCGATCTCCCTTTCGGCGGAGACCAGCCAAGGCTCCAGCTTCGCGAGGGAAAAGGCTTTGTTTCAAAGATCACTTGTCTGATGGCTCCCACCAGGACTTTGCGTCTCCCCTCCCGCAAAGGACACCTCTGGAGACTCGTTTCCCACCTCTCGCTCAACCACCTTTCACTCACCGACGACCCGAAGGCCGAGTCGTTGCGTGAAATCCTTCGGCTCTACGACTTTCTCGATTCCGACGAGACCCGGAATCAGATCGACGGAATCCTTGGCGCATCGAGCCGGCGCGTTGTCGGGGGGCTTCGCACGGGAGGCCCCGTGTCATTCTGTCGAGGCCTTGAAGTCACGCTCGAATTCGACGAAGAACGGTTCAGCGGCGGCGGGATGTTCCTGTTCGCGAGCGTTCTCGAACGGTTCCTCGGCCTCTACTGCACCACGAATTCGTTCTCTAAACTGGTCGCCCGAGTCAAGGGTCGGAAAGAGGAGTTGCGACGATGGCCCCCCAGGGTCGGAGAGAACGTCCTGGCCTGACCGAGTCGCTCCTTAAGAGCCCCGATCGGTTCGACTTCTTCCAGGCCGTTCGCCTGCTCGAACACATTGAGCGTGAGCGAACTCGCGACGATTCTTCGGAACGTCGCGCCTGGGTCGGTAACGACGCCGATCCTCGCAAGGAACTGGTACGCTTCCGCGCGCAACCCTCGCTAAGTTTCCCCGCGGGCGAGGTTGTGCGGATCGACACGCCCGCGGGGTCGCCGGCCGAGATGATCGTCTCATTCCTCGGGCTCATCGGGCCGGCGGGGGTTCTGCCTCGCCACTACACTGAGCTTTTGCTCGTTCGTCTCAAGGAAAAAGACACGACCCTTCGTGACTTTTTCGACCTCTTCCATCACCGCTTGATCTCGCTCTTCTTCCGCGCTTCGGAGAAGTATCGCCTTCCCGCCGGTTTCGATCGATCAAGACTCGACGACCCGACCGGCGAGCCCGACATGGCGACCCGCGGGTTTTTCAGCTTGGTCGGGCTCGGCACCGACGGCCTTCGAAATCGTCTCAAGGTCGGCGATGATCTTTTCCTCTATAACGCCGGCCACTTTGCGCATCATCCGCGATCGGCCGTGGCCCTTGAGGCGTTGCTCGGCGATTTTCTCGAGCTGCCCGTAAGCGTCGAGCAACTTCAAGGACAGTGGCTGTCACTCGACCGCGACGATCTCGTCGCGATGCCCAGCTCATCCTTCCCCGATGGACGTAACAATAGCCTGGGAATCAACCTTGTGATCGGGGAACGCGTCTGGGATATCCAAAGCAAGATCAGGCTGCGGATCGCCGGATTAACATGGCCCGAATTTCGATCCCTGATGCCTGACGGCGATCGGTTGCTTCCTCTCTGCCAGGTCACGAGATTTTACGTCGGCCAGGAACTCGACTTCGACGTTCAACCCGTCTTGAAACCAACCGAGGTTCCCTGGTGTCGCCTAGACACTCAGGCCGATCCAGGTCCTCGTTTGGGCTGGAATACATGGCTCCGCACTGATCATTTCTCCAGGCCCGTTGATGATGCCGTGTTCTCGCTCGGCCACATCTAACTTGACTTAAGCCTATTCAGGTCAATGCGTTTCATTGCCCCTTCATATAATCCGAAAAAACTACCAAATCCGAACAAGTCGCACGATCCGAGAAACCGATAAATAAGACGTTGCCGGGTCGTGGGTCAAGCCTGGTCGTTCGGAGTCTGTTCCACCGGGGAGACTCATGACGGCCCTGGAAGCGAAGAGGACGGCTTTATGGAAACGAAGGGCTTGTCCATCTTTCTCAAAGTTCCTGTCGTGGTTTTGAGCTGTTGGTATATCGCTCCAGTTCAGGGTCAAACTCCGCCATTGCCACCGCTTCCGAATATGGGCGGAGTGATCCCACTCGAACACGAAGTCGGATCGACTTCGCCGAATCCGGCACTCCCAACGCCACTCTCACAGCCAGGTCCATCGTCGCGGAATTCCGGACCCTCGATCGCACCTTCCGCCCAATCGGGA
>Ga0209698_10007373_pt1 | contig 11551 bp, 9 predicted proteins | sample LitLauG_LLR_2012_FD_187203 | JGI IMG/M metagenome (GOLD analysis project Ga0209698, IMG submission 187203) | Freshwater sediment microbial communities from Pennsylvania, USA - Little Laurel Run_MetaG_LLR_2012 (SPAdes) (version 2) | ecosystem: Environmental > Aquatic > Freshwater > Creek >... | reverse complement strand
GTCCTCTACAACCCCTATCCTCAGCCTCTCAACGAAGTCCACTTTTCTCTCGATGAGCAGTACAACACCGAAATTGATATCCCCGGTGCCACCCTTGCCAAGGACGACAAAGACCTCTTCTATCGCATCTACCGCTTTTCCGAGCCCCTGGCTCCCAGCCAATCCATCATTTTTCACTTCACCGTCAAAAGTCACAATCGCGGTTTCGAAAACTCCGTCAGCAATGCCTCCATCGTGCAGAACGGCACCTTCTTCAACAGCACCGTCGGCCCCGTCATCGGTTATGCCAGCGACCGCGAACTCTCCGACCCCATTGAACGCAAGAAATTAGGCCTAGGCGATCAGCAACGCATGCGCCCGCTCGAACGCAACTGCACCGACGATTGCCGCGATAACTATCTAAAGGGCCATTCGGACTGGGTCGACGTCGAAACCATCATCAGCACCTCACCCGACCAGATCGCTATCGCACCCGGCTCCTTGCTTCGCGAGTGGCAAGAGAATGGCCGCCGGTATTTCGACTACAAGCTTGACCATTCTTCCCTGAACTTCTTCTCCTTCATGTCCGCCCGCTACGCCGTGCAGCGCGAAGACTGGAACGGTATCAAGCTCGAGGTTTACTACGACCCCGATCATCCCTGGAACATTTCCCGCATGATGAACTCCCTCAAAAAATCCCTCGCCTACTACACCACCAACTTCGGTCCCTACTATCACAAGGAAGCCCGCATCATTGAGTTTCCCCGCGTCGCCGGATTTGCCCAGGCCTTCGCCGGCACCATGCCCTATTCCGAATCCATCGGCTTCATCGCCAACCTGAATCACCCCGACGACATTGACATGGTCTATTACGTCGTTGCCCACGAAATGGGCCATCAGTGGTGGGCCCATCAGGTCGTCGGCGCGGATATGCAAGGCGCCACGCTGCTCTCCGAAACCATGGCGCAATACTCCGCTCTCATGGTCATGGAAAAGGAGTATGGCCACGACATGATGCGCAAGTTCCTGAAATACGAAATGGACAACTATCTCAGCGCCCGCGGCCGCGAACGCATGAAGGAACGCCCTATGCTCACCGTCGAAGCCGAGCAGGGCTACATCCACTACCGCAAAGGCAGCGTCGTTCTTTATTACCTGAAGGAAATGATTGGAGAAGACAAAGTCAACGCCGCGTTGCGCAACATGCTCCAGCGCTACGCCTATGCCCAGCCGCCCTATCCCACGTCCTGGGACCTCCTGGACGCTTTCCGCGAACAGATTCCGCCGCAATACCAATATCTGATCAAGGACCTCTTCGAGGACATCACGCTCTTCTCCAACCGCACGCTCGAAGCCATTGCCCGCAAACGCGCCGACGGTAAATTCGATGTCACCATCGACATCGAATCCCACAAATTTAAAGCCGACCCGAAGGGCAACGAGATCGAAGTTCCCGTGGATGATTGGATTGACATCGGCGCCTTCGCCAAACCCGAAAAAGACCGCAAGTATGGCAAGACTCTCTACCGCGAGCGCGTCCATGTCACCCAGCCTCGCGCCGCCTACAGTTTTGTCACCGACGAACTCCCCGACAAAGCCGGCATCGATCCTTTTCTTTTGCTGATCGACCGCATCCCCGACGACAACACCAAGAAAGTCACCTTGGCTTCCGGCTCCGCCGCCGATTGAGCCGAGAACCTCTTTCGACTCAGCTTCCATAATTTAATCCCGCATTTTTGGGGATTGGGGTAGAGTAAAGACGTTTGTATCCGTCAAATCCCTTTCCCAATCCGCGCGAAGGAGAACACTCGTGAAATTCATCGTAGGTGCTGCCATTGCGCTCACTTTTCTCACTGGTTCCGTTCAGGCCCAGCAGGACTCCGCTCATGCCCTCGTCAAGCATGTGGTGGTGAACATCAAGAATGCCGATGGCCAGGTCGTCGGCACGGCCACCCTATCTCCCGCCGAAAAGGGCGTCAAAATCGTTTTGGATATCAAAAAGCTACCCCCGGGCGAGCACTCCATCCACATTCACCAGCATGCGGCCTGCGATCCCCCGGATTTCTCGAGCGCCGGCCCGCATTTCAATCCCATGGGTGGTGAACACATGCACGGCGCCATGGCCGGTGACATCCCCGATTTCAATCTCATTGTGGGTAAGGATGGCACCGCCAACGTCACCACCGTCGCTCCCAACGTCACCATGGGGGACGATGACCACTCCATCTTCAGCAATGGCGGCACTGCCATCGTCATTCACGCCGTCTCCTCGGGCGGCGGCGCCCCTGCCCGCATCGCCTGCGGCGTAATCCTTCGCCCCTGATTTTCTAAATTTGATTTCCGAGGTGTGCCCCACACGCCGTTTTACCCCAAGCATTTCTTGCGAGGGGCTTTGCGTGTGGGGTTTTTGTTACTTTACGTCCGTGACCCAATCCCCTGGCAACCCTACTTATGCGTCATCGTAAACACGCCGTCCCATCCCACGGGCGGCTCGTCAAACAAATAATCCTGGCATCGTTTCCAATACATCCGCGAAGGCCCATCCTGAGCGTGCCTGTCCAGAATCTCCTGAAATGCTGTTTGCGCTTCGTCCCACTTTCGATGGCTATAAAGAGCCCGCGCCGCAGTAAATGCCTCCAGGCGTTGTACTAGTTCCGCGTGACCTGGATCTTTCTCCAACTCCGAAATTCTTCCCACCAGCTCGTATATCACCACCGGCTGCAGCTTGCCCTTCACCCGGATAATATCTAGCTCCCGGAACAAAAATCCGCCATCCTTCACCGATGCGTACGTTGATTCGTTCACCAGAATGTGTGTCCCGTATTCCTTGTTGAGCCCTTCCAGCCGCGACGACAAATTCACTGTGTCTCCCAGTGCGGTATATCCGTACCGCAGCCCCGACCCCATATTGCCCACGCTGGCCGGCCCGGAATTCAACCCGATCCCGATATCCAGCTTCGGTTTTCCCTCCGCTTCCCATTGTTTCTGCAGCTCGTGTACCCGCTTCATCATTGCCAGTGAAGCATTGCATGCATTCATCGCGTGATCTGGTTCTTCAAACGGCGCGCCCCAGAACGCCATCACCGCGTCACCAATGTATTTGTCCAGCGTTCCCTGCGTGTCAAAAACGATCTTCGTCATGTCGGACAAATAGCCGTTCAGGAAAATCGCCAATTCCTGCGCATCCAACTTCTCTGAAATCGTGGTGAATCCACGGATGTCGCTGAACATCACCGTAATTTCCGTCTTGCGGGGTTCCACCAGTTGCGGATTTACCAACAGTCGCCGGATGACCTCCGGACTCAGATACTGCCCAAACGCCGACCGCACTTTTCGCTTTTCCTTTTCCTCCACCAACGCCCGGTACAACGACACCAGCATCACATTCGCTGTCAGTGTCAATGCCGGCAAAGTAAAGTTCAGCCAGTAGCCACGCAGGAACGCCACGTAATTCAAGTACGCGAACGGTAGCATCAGAGCTAGTCCAAACCACATCCACCGCGGCGATACCAGTGCCATCGCGATTCCCAGCGGTATCCCGAAAATGAAAATCAACACCAAATCAAACACTTCCTGATGCGGCCCGCGAATCAGGAAGCCGTTGTTCAGCATGTTGTCAATCACGTTGGCGTGGACTTCCAGTCCCGGATAATCGATGCCCCCATACGGCGGCGTTCTCAGGTCGCCGATGCCCGTCGCCGAAGCACCTACCAGCACGATCTTGTCGCGAAATGTCCCCGGCTTGAACTTCCCATTGACCACGTCCGCGATCGAATAATAGGGATATGTCTCCCGCGGCCCGCGGTAATTGATTAGCACCCGCCCCAGCCAGTCCGGCTTCACCGTCAGCTTGTCGCCGAATTGCAGCGAAGCAACACCCGCCTGGCCGTAGTTCACCGTCAATTGCTCGCTCTTCAGCCCCAGATACAGCCGGATGGTCTGCACTTCCAGTGAGCTATATAAATCAATGTCCTCGGGATTGTTCGACCTGCCGAAAGGCACCACCAGCAGCGCCCGCCGCAGCACGCCGTCCGCATCGGAGGAAATATTGAAAAATCCGATCGCCGTCTTTTCGTCGTTATCCGGCGGAGCCAACTCCGGAATGTTCGCGATCGTCGCGCTAAAAAGCGTGCCCTCAAACTGGTAGCTGTTCAGCAACGCCGCGAAATCCGCCTTGCCCGTGGCCGCATTGATCGCGTTGCGGTTAAGCGAATACCACTGCACCATTTCCGCGTATTTGTTCAGCGTCGCGTCATCAATTCCCTGAATCTCGTCCGCCTGCAGATAAAAATTCCCCAGCACCACCGGCCCAAATCGCCGCAGCGCCGCGGCGAACTGTGCATCCGCGTCAAACTCCTTCGCCAGTTCCGCTACGTGCGCTTCCATCCGTGGATCCGGCGGCTTGCCAGCTTTCTTGTCCTGCTCGATCTGTCCCCAAAGCGCCCGGATCGGCGCCACGGTCCGGTCCGGCTTGTCGAAAGTCACGTCAAACGAAACCACGCGCGCGCCGTCCCCGCGCAACTCATCCAGCATCTGCCCGAAATATTTCCGGGAAAACGGCCACTTGCCCAGCACTTCCTGTGAGCGCTGATCAATCGAAACCACCACAATCCGCGGGTCCGGTGGCGTATATCGCGCCGGCCGGTACCGGAATCGCGTGTCCAGCGTGCTGTATTCAAATCGCTTCAGGAAATCAAACAGGGGAGTATTGCGGTCGCCCACAAACGTGAAGATGTACACACCCAGCGCCACCACCGTGATGATCACGCTGATAAAAAACACCGCGCGGTGCTGCCACCAGGTGGCAAACAGGTTTTGTAGGCGAAACCCGAGCCCGATCTGCCGGCCGCCTTCGCGCGTTGTTGGCATGTGTGGTGAGAACTATTCGCGGAAAATAAAATTCATGCGCACGCCGCAGACTTCGATCAAATCTCCGTCGTTCAGGCGCACCGTTCCCGAAATCGGATTGCCGTTCACCACGGGGACCTTGTCGCCCGTGCCCAGATAATAGCCGTCGTCGCGCTGGTTAATCTGGGCCGCCATCTTCGGTTTGAACCACCCCTTCAGGCGCACCGTGGCCATTGGTGATTTCCCGATCACCGTCAGCTTGTTCGTCAATGTGTATTCCTTGCCGTTGACACTGCCGCTCAGGACCACCAGCGTTGCCACTCTCACGCGGCCCGAAGCAAACTGCGAGCGCTCACCCATGGCCGCCGCCTGCTGCAGCATGTCGCGGCGGACCTTAGTGTCCAGCACCATGGTCTCGTTGATTTTCGGCGCCGCCGTCTTCCGTCCGGTATCCCACGGGATTGCCGCATCTGCGGTAGCATCCACCTTGATGTGGTGCTTTCCGATCCAGATCGAATCGCCGTCGTGCAGTGTGGCTCGCTCCACGCGCAAATCGTTCACGAATGTCCCATTGAGGCTGTCCAGATCCTCCACCACCAGGCGTCCCGCTTCGTAGTACACGCGCGCGTGGTAGTTCGACACCGCCAGGTTGTCCACCGGAAGGTCGTTGTCCGGAGAGCGGCCAATCGTCACCGGGCGGCTGCCGATGGGCACTTCCTTCACGATCTTGTTTTCAAACATCAGGCTGAGTTTCGCCATGCAATCGCCTCCGAGGAGGTGCTAGTCTTTTTTGGCCTGGCCGCGCCGCATCCAGGAGAACCAGCCCTTGCTGGCTTCGTCCTCGAAGCGCACGACGATTACTGTCACGTTGTCAATTCCGCCACTCTCGTTCGCCAGCGCAATCAACTTTCCTGCCGCTGAGGCCGGCTCTGTCTCCGCTTGCAGCGCCCCCGCGATCTCCGGTTCGGTCACCATGCGCGTCAACCCGTCCGAACAAAGCAGCAGCACGTCCCGCGGAAAAACCTCCACCTCATCCACGTCAATCTCCACTTCCGGATGAGCACCCAATGCGCGCAGCAGCACGCTCTGCATCTCACTCTCTTCCGCCTGCTGCGGCGTAATCAGTCCTCGCCGCACCTGCTCGGCCACCAGCGAGTGGTCGTTCGTCAACTGCTGCAAATTTCCGCTGCGCAGCAGGTATGCCCGGCTGTCTCCCACGTGCGAGATGCTCAGCATCGATTCTTTCAGCCACGCCGTCGTGACCGTCGCTCCCATGCCCCGCTGCTCGGGATTCTTCTGCGCGGACTGGAAAATCTGCAAATTTGCTTGCCGCACCGCATTGCGCAGCCGCCGCGTTTGCGAGGTCCAGTTTTCCGGCGCCGCGTCCAGCACCGTTACCCCGGAATCTTCCTTATCTCCCTCGCAATACTTGTTGATGATGTCTACCGCCATCGCGCTGGCCACCTCGCCGTGCGCTTCGCCTCCCATGCCGTCTGACAAAATGAACAAGCCCAGAGGTTCCACGATGCGGAAGGAGTCCTCGTTGTTCGTACGCACACGTCCGACATCCGACAAGCCGCTGCTGACGATCTGCACAGCCTCTCCTTCAAGCCTTCCCGTTAGCACAGGAGGAACCCCCGGCGTGGACATCCCGGAAAATCTGTACATCCCACGCTAGCAGACCCCTCGCTACTCGGAAAGGCTTTGCATCCAACTGATTACCTTCTGATATCTACGACTGGCCGAAGGGCCAGTTTGCCATAATCTGTCACCCGAAGCCGAACCAAACCTTTCAAATTTTGCCGCTTGGTTCCGTTGTGGCGCAGGCACTCCTGCCTGTGCAGCCGAGCCAACGGCAGCTATTTTTGTCTTGGCGCAAAACCGTCAACCACCCGGGCGCCCTACACGGCGTATTTGCGTGTGGGGACTTTGTGAATGAGCGTCCTACACGCGAAACCCAGCCACGCTCTCTCTCCCACTTCTTCCACCAGCCAATCTCCACTACAATCTCGTTGTGCCCATGCCGTCCACCTTCCCAAGAACCCTCCTTCTCCTGCTCTCCTCGCTCCTTTTTTTTGCCACGGGCATTTCCGCTCAGGAGGCGCCTCCCGCTTCCTCCGCCCGAATTCTCCTCCTCCCTAGAAAGCTCGTCAGCGGCGAGCGCGCCACTCTCGCTGTTCTCGACGTCAACGGTCGCCTCACCCCCGGCGTCACCGTTGAGTTTACCGATGGCGACAAGTTCACAACCGATGCCACCGGCCGCGCCCTTTTCGTCGCACCCTTGAACGCCGCAAAAATCTACGCTTCCATCCAGGGACGCCCGGGCCGCGTTTCCAGCACGATTCTTCCTCTTGCCGACGCGCCCTCCAGCACACTGGAAGTGAGTCTTGTTTCACGCATCGCCTCGCTCAGTGATCGCCTCGAGATGACCGGCCACGGCTTCTGCGGCGTTGCGGACACCAACAGCGTCACCTTCGATAACAAGCCCGGTTTCGTCCTCGCCGCGTCTCCCGCGTATCTCGCCGTCGTCCCTCCCGTGGACATGAATCCCGGCCCCTCGCAGGTGCAGGTCACCTGCGGCCAGAAAACCTTCCAGCCGTTCATCGTGGTACTCGTCGCCTTGGAGCTCGAAGCCAACGGCGCGCCGCTGGCCCCGGGCGAACATCGCACCTTGGCTGTCCGCGTGAAGGGAAGCACCGCCAAAGTTTCTCTGGAAGCGCGCAACCTCGCTCCCGACGTCGCCGAACTCCAGGGTGGTGTCACCGCGCGCTCAGTCTCTGCGGGAGGCGCCGACAATCTGGCAAAATTCGAAGTGGTCGGCAAGCAACACGGCAACTTCGTCATCTCCATTCGTCTCGTATCGCCCGCCACTCCGCCTCGCCTCTAACGATCTTTCCCGCTCTCCGCGGAGCGTCCGGGAAAGTTCCCCAGTGTTTACCACCAGCATTTATTATGCTTGTGGTACGTAGCCAAAGCCTGTTATCCAATAATGGATAATTCACCTTGACTTTTATCCGATAATGAGTGATCCTGTCTATGCCGTCCTCGACCCCTTCCTGGAGCTGAAGCTCTATCGCGGCGGCTGCTCTCCGGAGGACGACGAGCGCATTCTCAAGGCCATGGCCGCGGTTCAAGCGAATCCGCGCCACCCCAAGGGCTACCGGTACAAACCGCTGAAGCCCCTGGGTTTTTACAAGATCGAAATTCCTCTCGAGGACGACACCCTGGCTGTCATCTACGAAATCTGGCCGATGGCTCAGGAGATTCGTATTTCGGACGTGAACGAGCTGGGAGGCTTGCGGAAAGTGAAGGATACCTTGATCGGCCTCCTCGACGACATCGTTCCCAGGAAAGACCCATGAAACCCGACGCTCTCAAAATGAAACTCGCATTTCCCTTCGACAAGAAGGACGTTCACTACGACGCCCCCAAAAAGGAAATCTCTCTCTCCGTCGAAAAATTCGATGCCCTCGTGAAGTTCATCCAGGAGCTCGTCGATCGCGTCGAAACCGCCGAGGAAAACGCTGGCGTGTCTCGTTATCGGATGAAAGAGGCACAAGCAACCGCCGGAGTTCTCGCCGCTGCTTTTGAGCAGGTCAAAGGCGATCTCCGCGAATGGCTGGGCGCCAGCCACAATATCCGCGAACTCGCCATCCGCACGGGCATTCCTTACGCCACCTGCTATCGCATCGTCAAAGAACGCATGGAAAACGACGAAAGTGTGGATTCCGGCGATCTGCAAAAGATCGCTTCCGTTCTAAACGAAGATTTGCGGAAATCCCAAGCCGAACTCGGCGACGATATCGTGGTGCTCCCCCGTCCCGGCGAAACCCTGCACGAGGAAGACATCTATCGGCCCGAGATCGAGCAATACCTCTCCGCAGAGGGTTTCGGCATGAGCGACTCCGAGATGCGCAAAAAGGTCAAGGAAGGCAAATTTGTCCTGAAACTTGTCGACATCGCTACTGGAAAGGCCCAGCCCATCAAGGTGCAATCGGTCCGCCTGGAACCCGCGGCCCGCGCCGGCCGGAATCTGTATAAAGTGACCGGGAAATTAGATTTCTCCAAAGCTCCGAAGAAAGGCCTCGCCGTGAGGGATCTGAACAAAGCCAAGTCCTGATCCGGAAAAATTTTTGCCATGAGCACTTCCCAACAGCCGCAGGTTCCCCTTGCTCCCGCCGGAACTTCCTTCCTGGATAAAGTGAAATTCCTCCAGGAACACATAAAGCTCATCCTCACCCTCGCCACCGGCTCCCTCGTCCTTTCCGTAAGCCTCCTTCAGAATCTCGGCAAATCGTTTCAGGACAAGGACGACCTCCATCGCTCCTGGCTTTGGCTGCTTGCTTCCGTCCTTGCCGGCGTTGCGTGCAACTACCTGCTCACTCTTTATTTGAACAACTCCCGCACCGCTTATCGCCTCCTCATCGCCTTCATCAGTTTCCTTCTTCACGTATGCTTCATCGCCGCGATGGTTTACTTTCTCCGATTCGCTCTCGCCAACCTCTAGTTGCGGTAGTCTTTTGAGTGCAGCCGCGCGCCGCGCCGGGATGGCCTGAAAGTCGAACTGGAATAATCTGCCGAACCGAGCGAGGTGGGAAAGGAGCGAATGCCGGAACTTCCCGACATCACCATCTATCTTGAAGCGCTCGAAAAGCGCATCCTTGGCCACACCCTGCAACGCGTGCGCATCGCCGGCCCGTTTCTCCTGCGCACGGCAAATCCGCCCATCGATTCCGTGCAAGGTCACAACGTCACGCAACTCCGCCGCATCGGTAAACGCATTGCGCTTGGGTTCGACAACGACCTTTGGTTGGTCTTCCATCTGATGATTGCCGGCAGGCTGCACTGGAAGGACAAGCCAGTGAATCCCGACGGCAGGCGCACGCTTGCCACGTTCGATTTCGACTCTGGAACGCTGGCGCTCACCGAAGCGGGCGCGAAGAAGCGTGCGTCCTTGCATTTGCTGGTTGGGGAAGATGGCCTCCGCAGCGTAGATCCCGGCGGATTGGAAGTGCTCACGGCCACAAGCGAGCAATTTGCTGCTGCGCTCACTTCGGAAAATCACACGCTCAAGCGCTCGCTCACCGATCCACATCTCTTCAGCGGAATCGGCAACGCGTATTCCGACGAAATCCTGTTCCACGCGCAACTGTCGCCCGTGCAGTTGACGCAGCGGATGCAACCGGAAGCGATTGCGCGATTGTATCGCGTGACGCAAACCACGCTCACGGATTGGATCAAACAATTGAGAAAGGAAACGGGAGAAAAATTCCCTGAAAAGGTGACCGCGTTTCGCGAGGAGATGTTCGTTCACGGCCGCTACGGCCTGCTGTGCCGCAAGTGCGCCACGAAGATTCAACGCATTCGCTACGCGTCGAACGAAACGAACTATTGTCCGATGTGCCAGACTGGCGGAAAGCTGCTCGCGGACCGCGCCCTGAGCCGCCTCCTTCGTGAAGACTGGCCGCGCTCCCTCGACGAAATGGACCAGCGCGTCGAATCCAAGAAAAAGGCCTTAACCGGGAGCCTGTAGGGGCCGCCCGCCGCCGCGGACGGCCGCTTCTTCTCTCGTTACTCCATTACCTAATTACTTCGTTACTTCTCCCTACGCCCCTTGCTTCGCCGCGGCCGGCGGCAACGCCAACGTGCCCTGGCCATTCTCCACGGCTGGGGTGGCTTCGCTGGAGGACACCAGGCTTTCCAGCGTGTTGGATGCCTTGCTAAACCGCTTGTCGGCTTCCGTGTAGCTCTGCTGCGCGTTTTTCAGGTGCGTGCCAATCTTTTCAAAATATTCCTCGAACGTGTCCAGTTGCTTTCGCAAGCCATTCAGATTCGCGGCCAGGTGCTTGGCGTTTTCTTCGATCTGCATGCCGCGGAGGCCCATGGCGATAACGCGCAGGTTGGCGTGCAGCGTGTTCGGGGAAACTGGGAAGATGCTGCGGCCGCGGCAATATTCGTCGAGTGGCTGGCCCTTGCCGTCCACGCTCATCAGCAGTTCATAAAACACGGTTTCGCTGGGCACGAACATCAACGCCACGTCGAGCGTTCCTTCATCCGGCACAATGTATTTCTTGGCGATCGAATCGGCGTGGCCCTTCACGGCGGTGACGAACGCGCGCCGCGCCTCTTCGCCCTCCGCGCTCAGCCGCCGGTAGGCATCCAACGGAAACTTGGAATCAATGGCCATCTTCTTCTTGTCGAGCAGGAAAATCACCGCGTCCGCCGCCTCGCCGCTGCGAAAGCGGTACTGCTTGGCATACTGCGCCGGGGGCAGCGCATCTTCCAGCAGCCGCTCCAGCGTGATTTCGCCAAGCGACCCGCGCGATTTCGCGCCGCCCAGGATATTTTCGAGCGTCCGGGTGGTTTCAAACATCTGCTTGCCGGCCTGTTGCACTTCGCCAAGCTGGTTCTGAATCTGGCTGATCTGCTCGCGGGTGTTTTTCAGTTCCTGCGACATTGCGGCCTGGGATTCGGAAGTGAGTTTGGAGGTGATCTGGGCGGAGTCTTTGACGCCGTCTTTGAGGGCGGTGGTGACGGCTTCGAGGCGGGTGGCGACGTTGCCGGCGATGGATTCGAGCTTGGTGGTGCTTTGCGCCTGGGTGGTGGAAAGGTTCAGCAGGTCGCGGCGGAGTTCGTTCATCTGCGATTCCATCTGCTGGTTCTTTTTCTGGTCCTGGGTGTTTTGGAGGAGCACCCACAAGACCAGGCCCACGAGGAGCAGGCC
>Ga0209698_10007372_pt1 | contig 11552 bp, 6 predicted proteins | sample LitLauG_LLR_2012_FD_187203 | JGI IMG/M metagenome (GOLD analysis project Ga0209698, IMG submission 187203) | Freshwater sediment microbial communities from Pennsylvania, USA - Little Laurel Run_MetaG_LLR_2012 (SPAdes) (version 2) | ecosystem: Environmental > Aquatic > Freshwater > Creek >... | reverse complement strand
CTACTACACATTTGCGTCGGTGCCAGTTGGCACGTACATCCTTACAGTGGATGCCCCTACTTTCAAGCAGTACCAGGCCAAAGGCATCAGCCTCGGCGGCGGAGAGCAGCGCAATGTCAATGTGGCGCTTGCGGTTGGCGTAGCAGGCGAAACAGTGGAAGTTGACGCGGTGAATTCAACCATCGCCGTCACTGACTCAGGTGAGAAGTCGTTTGCTCTGGAAACCAAAGAACTCCAGAACTTCACGCAGGTGGGCAGCAATGCCGCTGAATACATCAAGATTGTCCCCGGATTCGGCATCTCCAACGGAACCCAGAACAAATCCAATTACAACGGCCAGACTATTGGGATTAATGCCAATGGCGATTCCGGCAGCCAGAGCCCTCTGAACGCGGCCTACTCCTACAACGGCCTGCCCACAAACTCTCTTGACATTACGGCGGACGGCGCCCACGTCTCCGACCCGGGCTGCAATTGCGATACGCCGGTCAACCCGAACTCCGATTTCGTTCAGGAGTTCAAGGTGCTGACGTCGAACTTCAGCGCGGAAGAGCAGAAGGGCCCCGTGGTGATCAGCTCGATCACGAAAGCTGGCGGATCGCAGTTTCACGGGAATGCTTTCTTCTCTGCCCGGAATCATTCTCTCAACGCGAATGACTGGTTGAACAACTTTAGCGGCGTACAGCAACCGGCGAATTCCTATTACTATCCCGGCGGATCAATAGGCGGTCCGGTCATCATCCCTGGAACAGGGTTCAACAAAAACCGCAGCAAGCTTTTCTTCTTCACGGGATTCGAGTATTACAACCAGACCCTGGACACAGGTTTGTTGCGGGCGACCGTGCCTATAGCGTCGGAACTGACCGGCGATTTCTCGGCTGCTTCGATCGCAAAGGAAGGAACCGTCACGGCTTCCGGCAAGGCTCCCGGACCACTCAACTCCGCCGCCCTGGCAGCCTTTGGAGGGACGACGATTCCAGCCTGCACCGGCACTCCGAATGGCAAGTGCATCGATCCAAACATGCTGGCTCTGACCAAGCTTTTTTCCGCTCCGAATAAGGACCCGAACTCCACCGGCGGATATAACTACGTTCAGTCCGAAATCTTCAATCAGAACAACAAGCAATGGGTCATCCGTTCAGATTGGAGCATCAGCGACAGCACCAAGGTGTTTGTCCGCTACAACTACCAGAGAGAAGTTCAGCAATTCCCGGTTGGCCTCTGGTGGCGCAATACCGATCAGGTGCCGTACCCGACACCAATCCAGGGCAGAAATCGCTCGGATTCTCTTTCCGGCACGCTCACACATGTTTTCAGCCAGAGCATGACGAATGAAACAGTCGTGGCGTATACGTTTGTCGGGTTCCCGAACGTGTTGGCGGATCCGTCGAAGGTGGATCGCGCCAAAGTGGGCTATGGATACAAGGGACTTTTCCTGAACGGTGTTGCGCAGATCCCGTCCTTTGGACAGTTCGGCCCCAGCGAAGCAGCCCTCGTATTCAATCCGGGCGGTTTTGAGGCCGGCGGTGCTTCTTCGGGACTCTATGCGAATAAGTACATGCCGAGTTTCAGTGACACGCTCACCAAGGTGATTGCAAAACACACGATTAAGGCCGGCATCTTTTGGGAGAAGATTCGCAATGCGCAGCCCGCGAACAACGACACGAACGGGCTCTTGCAGGTTTCCTCGGGAAATACCTACAGTTGGGGAAATGAGTATGCCGACTTGCTTACGGGCAACTTGGCAAATTACACGGAGACAAACAAGAATCGGATCAACGACATCAACTACACCACTTGGGAGTTTTTCGGACAGGACTCCTTGAAGCTGACCTCGAAACTGACGATCGAACTCGGTATGCGCTTCAGCCATCTCACGCCGTGGATCGACGGCCTGGGATTTGGTTATTCGATCTTTGACGCCACGAAATCCAGCCCGACCTGCGCATCCTCCTTCTGCGGTTTTGAATGGCATGCAAAGGTTCCGTCCGTGCCGGTGGGAGGATTCCCGACGCACGCATTGTTCTATCAACCGCGACTCGGCGCCGCCTACGACATTACCGGAAATGGCAAGACGGTCGTACGTGGAGGCTGGGGCCGCTTCTACTATCACTCAGGTCAGTTTACGAACGGCCTGGATGCGTCCGCGAGTGTCGCCACCGCCGGCCTTTCTCCAAGCAACTGGGTGGGTGGACCCGGCTGCCCGACAAATCCCGCTTCCGGCTCTGCCTTGTTTGCGGCGAATCTTTCCTGTCTGAATCTCTCCGCGACCCCTGCCTCGCCGGCAGCCGTCGACTCGAAGGATGATAAGCAGCCTTACACCGACAGTTGGAGCGTCAACGTGGATCGGGCGACTCCATGGCAAGGTCTCCTGGAGGTTGCCTACGTTGGCAATCGCAGCAGAGATCTGCAGAACACGTCTGGTGGCGCGGGCAGCAACATCAACCTGGTGCCGCTCGGCGCCATGTTGAGCGCGAGCAATCCAGGAAACGCCAATGCGAACCTGTATCGACCTCTAGACAACTCCTCCGGGCAGGGCTACGGCGACTTGAACCTGGCAACCAACAATCTGTACGGCAACTACAACGCCATGCAGATTAGCTGGGCGCACCGATCACGGTACTTCACGATTCAGGCAAACTACACTTGGCAGAAGGCATTGGGCATTGTGTCGCCTACAGTCGACCCCTTCAATCTTGCCAGCAACTATAGCGTCCAGCCGACGGATCGCCGACAGCTTTTCAACGCGGCCTATTCCGTTAATCTCGGCGACAGGGTCCACGTGAATCCCTTCGTGAACGGGACCTTGAACGGATGGCAGATTTCGGGGATCACACAGATTGAAAGCGGCGCCAACATCACTTATGGAGGCGCTTACAACGTCAACACGAACTACAATATGGGCCTGAGTTGCGTAGGGGCAGCATGCTTGCAATCCGGAGCCATCATTCCAGGATCGGTCACCGTGGCGAACCCGACCGGTATCGCCATCAATAATCAGTCCATCCTGGGAACAAACGCGCAACAACTGAACCCACTCGTGACTTGTAATCCGCGCTCAGGTCTCAGCGCTCATCAGTACGTGAACGGAAGTTGCTTCGCAGCGCCTACTACGCCGGGCAAGAACGGGCCGACCATGATGCCTGTTGCTTACGGCCCGGAATACTTCAATTCGGATCTGGCGATCTACAAGAACTTCAAGATGTCGGAAAGCTCGTCGCTCCAGATCCGCGCACAAGCCTACAACTTCCTGAACCACCCGCTGTATTCTTTCCCAAACGGCAGTAACCTGAGCCTGCAGTTCACGCAGGATCCGGCAACATTGAAGATCACGCAAAACAACGCAAACTTCGGCAAAGCTACTCAGAAACAGGGTGCCCGCACCATGGAGTTTGCAGCGAAATTCTTCTTCTAAGGCTGTTGGGAGCATCAACCAATCGGAAAGCATGATAGCGTGGGTCCTGCGGGCACTGCCTGCAGGACCCACAACCCTATGAGAACGTTTGCCTATTTTCTCGTCTTGATCTTGACCCTGGCTGCCCATGCTCAGACTCCTCAGGAAATTGTGCAGGAGGGGTTGCAGAAGCAGCAGAGCGGTGATCTTGAAGGGGCGACTGCCGATTACAGGCAGTTTCTTCGGATCCATCCTGAAGCAACTGCCATCCATTCAAACCTCGGCGCCGCTTTGGCAGGCCTGGGCAAGTTTGAAGAGGCGATTTCGGAATACAAGATCGCGCTCCGGCAATCCCCTGCACTCGTGGAGGCGAGACTCAACCTGGCGCTTTGCTATTACAAAATGGGCAGGATCGAAGAGGCCACAACACAACTTGAGCGAGTCCATGCGGAGAACCCTGCCAATCATCAGGCCGTGCTTTTGCTGGGCGATTGTTATATGCAGTTGGATCGAGAAAAGGATGTTATCCGGATTCTCGAACCGGAAAAGGATAAGTACCCCGACGATTTGGGGGTCGCCTATCTGCTCGGTACGGCGCTGATTCGGCAAAAGCGGGTTGAAGAAGGGCAGGTCCTTGTTGATCGTATTCTACGGAACGGCGACTCGGCCGAGGCGCACCTCATGCTGGGCACCGCCAAAATGGGAGCGGCCGACTTTGCCGGAGCCCGCGAAGAATTCGCGAAGGCCAATGCGCTTAATCCGAATCTGCCCGAGGTGCATGTTCTCTATGCGAAGGCCCTGATGCTTACCGGCGATTCCGACCTTTCAGAGAAAGAGTTTGCGGCTGAATTGCGCGTTGACCCGTATAACTTCGACGCCAACCTGCAACTCGGCGCCATGGCTAAACAGGAACAAAACTACGATCTTGCCAAGAAATACTTTGAACGTGCGGCAGAGACAAGACCGGGAGATCCGGGTGTCCGCTATCAGTTGGCGCTGCTTGCAATGGATGAAGGAGCGCTCGAAAAAGCGCGCGACTTACTGGTTGGGCTGGTCAAAGAGTCACCACAGTTCCTTGAGGCTCACGTGACTCTGGCACTGGTCTACTATCGGCTCAAGCGCCCGGAAGAGAGCAAGCGAGAGCGGGAAATCGTTCAGAAGCTGACGGCCGAGGTGCAGGCCAAGCAGCCTGGAGTCAATCAATCCGGGGGCAAGGTGCAGTAATCGCGGCGCCCACGCTGGTCAGGTGCGCGGAGGACAGGTAACCTTGAATTCATGATGACCAGGAAGGAAACGCTCTTATACTTCGGGCTGCTTTTCTCATCCGCTTTTCCTGGAATATCCCTTGCTCAAGCTGACCAGGGGAACAAGAACCCCTGCGCCAAATGCCACTGGCAGGCATTTTCGCAACCGGCCACAAATATGGCGCTGGCGCTGGAAACGGTCGAGCAGAGCAGTGTCCTGACTAGTCATCCGCTTCTGACCGGGACTTACGGCAGTTACTCCTATCGCATTGAACGTGCGGGGAAGCAAAGCGTCTATTCTGTGACCGACGGCACAAACACTATCTCAATGCCGATCCGCTGGGTGTTCGGTGCCAGCTCCGCAATGGGCCAGACCTACATATTGGAGAAAGACGGCGAGTTGTACGAAAGCCGTATGAGCTGGTATCGCGTACTCGATGGTCTTGGACCGACCCTGGGCGGTAACACAACTTTGCCTGCCAGCCTGCTCGAAGCCGCGGGGCGACTCATGAATCGCGCTGACAAACTACGTTGCTTCGGATGTCATGCCACCAATGCGGTCCACGGAACTCAGCTCACTCTGGACAAGCTGTCGCCGGGAGTGCAGTGCGCGCGCTGCCATGAAACTTCCGAGGCTCACCTGGCGGCGGTATCAGCAGGATCAGGCAAGCCCGCGGCGCAATCGGAGTTTTCCGAGTCGGAGGAACTTTCCGCGGAGCAAGCGTCGAACTTTTGCGGCCAGTGCCACAGGACCTGGGCAGAGATCGCAACGCAAGGCCCTTTCAATGTCTCCAACGTTCGCTATCAGCCTTATCGTCTGACTGGAAGTAAATGCTACGACCCGGACGATCCGCGCATAAGCTGCGTGGCGTGTCACAACCCGCATACCGAGGTCAGCGAGCGGCCCACGGATTATGACGCCAAGTGTGAGGCATGCCACGCGCGCGGAAAAACCGCAGCCAAGCACTGTCCAGTCTCAAAAGACAAGTGCGTGACATGCCACATGCCGAAGGTCGAGTTACCAGGCGGTCACTACAAATTCTCCGATCACCGCATAAGGATTGTGAGGCCCAATGAGTCATTTCCTGGATAAGAGCCGCTCCTTCCGCGAGCTTTCCAGCATGCCCCAAAGCAGACAGAGACTGGCGCATACACCCTTTGATAGGATGATGCGATGACCTTGTCCAGACGCGGGTTTCTGCAACTCGGAGTGGTTGCCGGAGTTGCGGAGCTTTTGTGTATTCCCTCCCGCTCTCAAGGCAACTCAAACGAGCCGCTGTTCGCAGAAGTGCCACCCTCAGTTTCCGGTATCCGATGGGTCCATGAGAACGCGATGTCCGACAGCCGTTTTCTGCCGGAAGCACTTGGGCCGGGTTGCGCTTTCCTGGACTACGACAACGATGGTTGGATGGATATCTTCCTTGTCAACAGTGGTCCCAGCGACTTCTGGAAGCCCTCAAGTCCGGTTCGCAACGCTCTGTACAAGAACAACCGGGATGGCACTTTCTCCGACGTCACAGAGACAGCCGGAGTCTCCGGATCCTATTTCGGAATGGGAGTTGCCGTTGGGGACTACGACAATGACGGCTGGCCCGACATCTTTGTAACCTCCTATGGCAGGTGCATCCTCTACAAGAACAATCATGACGGCACTTTTACTGACGTGACTGAGCGTGCGGGCGTTGCCACTCCAGGCTGGACTACCAGTGCGGTATGGTTCGACTATGACGGCGACGGCAGATTGGACCTGTTCGTCTGCAGCTTTGTGGACTACTCGGGGGTGAAGAAGCTTGCGTGCGGCAATAACGAACTCGGGCGCAACTACTACTGCGTTCCCAGGCTGTTCAAGCCCACCGCCAGTTTCCTTTATCACAACAACGGCGATGGAACCTTCACCGAAGTGAGCCAGGGAACGGCAATCGCCAAAGCTTTGGGAAAGGGCCTTGGCGTCGTAGCCACCGACATCAACAACGATGGTCGGACGGACCTCTTCGTCGCCAACGATACCGTTCAGAACTTTCTATTCGTGAACCGCGGTCCCGCGCCCAATGGCCGCTGGAACTGGGAAGAGATCGCACTGCAGTCCGACGTCGGCTTCAGTGAAAATGGCCGGCCTCGTTCGGGGATGGGGGTGGACGCAGCGGATTTCGACGGAGACGGATGGCAGGACCTGTTCGTCGCAAACGTGGACCACGAGATGTATTCGGTCTATATCAATAACAAAGACGAGACGTTTCACGATGCCGCGGAGAAGACGGGAGTGGCCCGCGACACCAAGCTCATGAGCGGCTGGGGATTGAAGTACTTCGATTACGATAACGACGGCATCGTTGATCTTCTGCTCGCCAACGGTCATCCCGACGACATGATCGACAATTACTCGATGCAGGTGAAGTATAAAGAGCCGCTGTTGCTATATCACCAGGGTAAGGATAGAAAACTGCAGAACGTTAGCCAGACAGCAGGCCCCGTGTTTCAGAAGCAGTTCGCGGCCAGGGGCCTGGCCGTGGGCGACTACGACAACGATGGTGCTCTCGATGTGATTATCGGCGTCAACGGAGCGCCTCCGGTTCTCCTTCACAATAACGCCGCCAAGGGGAACAACTGGCTGGGCTTGAAGCTGGAAGGCGTCACCTGCAACCGCGACGCCATTGGCGCGCGCATCATGGTGAAAGCCGGCGGAACGGCAAGGACGCGGCTCAAGAACAACGGCGGCAGTTATCTTTCGTCGCACGACCCTCGCGAGGTTTTTGGAATCGGCGATGCCACTCACGTTGACGAGGTGGAGATTCACTGGCCGGCCCCCAGCAAGCACATTGAGAAGCTCAGCAACCTCGCTCCAAATCGGTATTTACATGTTGTGGAAGGTAAGGGGGTCGTCTGAATCCCTGTTTTCCCCGCAGACTTCCATCCGCGGCAGAAACTGTTCCAAACGCCCTCTGGAACTTATGCATCTGCAGCCTGAAGCGCGGGGAAGCAATGAACGCGGATAACGCAGAAGGCAGCCCGTGAATCGGGAGGAGTGGACAAATGCGAATGGCTCGAATCGACGTCTGTATGTTTGCGTCCGTATTGTTCTTCGGGGGATGTCCGGTTGTCGCGCAACAGATCTCGGCCGGTCCTCATGGCGTGACTGCCACAGCCGGAGGAACGACAATTGCGGTCGAAGCGCTGAGAGACGACATTCTTCGAGTCCGCATCTGGAAGGGCGATGCCGTTCCGGAAGACGCCTCATGGGCGGTTTTGCCAGCGTCTCGAACAAACAGCGTATCGGTTGCATCTGAGCCTCACGGGTTCGCCACTCGCGTCCTTCGAGTTTTTATAGATGAGCATTTGGAGCTAACGGTCTCCGACCTTTCTGGAAATGTATTGCAGAAGGACGCAGGCCCGGTTCGGTGGGAAGGCAATCACTTCACCGTCAGCAAGCAGCGGGGAAATGACGACCATTTCTTCGGTCTCGGGGACAAACCGGGACCGCTCGATCGTTCAGGTGAAGTCTTTACCATGTGGAACACCGATGCATTTGGATGGCAGGAATCGACGGACCCCATCTACAAGAGCATTCCGTTCTTTCTGCATGTAGGCAATGGACGCACGCTCGGTGTCTTTCTCGATAACACCTTCCGGTCCAACTTCGACTTCGGCCACTCAGACCCCGGTGAATACACCTTCGGCGCACTCGACGGTCCCATCGATTACTACCTTATCTACGGCCCGGAACCGAGGCAGGTCGTCACCGCATGGTCCTGGCTTACCGGAGCCACGCCCTTGCCTCCTTTGTGGGCGCTCGGCTTTCAGCAGTCCCGCTACTCCTACTTCCCGGAGTCACAGTTGCGAGAGATCGCGGATCGGCTGCGCAAGGATCGCATTCCAACGGACGTGCTTTGGCTCGATATCGATTTTCAGCACAAGAATTGGCCGTTCACTGTCAACGAAGAGGCTTTCCCGAACTTCAAGGGAATGGTGCAGGATCTCACGAACGACAAGTTCAAGCTGGTTGTCATTACCGACCTTCACGTTGCAAAGCAGCCTGGAGTGGGCTACGCTCCCTACGATTCTGGCGCCGCTGGTGATCACTTCGTCAAGAACCCCGACGGCTCTACGTACGTCGGAAAGGTGTGGCCGGGAGATGCCGTTTTCCCTGATTTCACCCAGGCGCGCACACGGCAATGGTGGGGTTCGCTCTTCAAGACTTTCATCGATGATGGCGTTTCCGGATTCTGGAACGACATGAACGAGCCGGCGGTCTTCGAAACTCCCGGAAAGACAATGCCAGACAACATTCAAAGCCGCATCGATGAACCCGGCTTCCGAAAGCGCACGGCCACTGAACTCGAAATTCACAACATCTTCGGCCTGGAGAATGCTCGCGCCACATTTGACGGGGAACTCGCTTTAAGGCCCAACGAGCGGCCCTTTGTGATGACCCGCGCCAGCTATGCCGGCGGCCAGCGCTATGGCAGCACTTGGACCGGAGACAACAGTTCAACCTGGAATCACCTTCGCATGACTGTCCCACAGATCGTCAATCTCGGCTTAAGCGGATTTGCGCTCAGTGGCGCGGATGTCGGCGGCTTTGCGGGTTCACCTTCGCCCGAATTGCTGACCAAGTGGGTGGAGTTTGCGGCCTTCCAGCCGATCTTCCGCATCCATTCTGCCAAGGGCACCCGGATGCATGAGGTCTGGGTTGACGGTCCGGAACAGGAGGCAATTCGGCGCCGCTTCATCGAGGAGCGCTATCGGCTCATGCCCTACCTTTACACCGCCGCCGAGGAAACCTCGCGCGATGGCTTACCAATCGATAGGCCCCTGTTTCTTGAGTATCCCGATGACTTCACCGGAGGAACAGAATTCATGTTCGGCAGCAGACTTCTTGTCGCTCCGGGTTCGAATCTCGAGGAAGTGGCGCCTTACGACGTTCACCTTCCGCCAGGAACCTGGTACGACTATTGGGCTGGCGACAAGGTACAGAGCGGCAAACTGGCCGGCCCTGTAGACCTGGAACAGCGCGACAAGGTCATCGCTCAGAAGCCTCTTAAGGTGACACCGGCGCTTGATCAATTGCCTCTGTATGTGCGCGGCGGCAGCATCTTGCCCATAGCGCCGCTCACCCAAAGCACCTCCGAAACTCCGAACGGGCCTCTAATACTCAGGGTGTTTCCTCTGTCGCCGGGATTCGACTCTCCAGGAGAAGCCTGTGAGGGCGACGTCTATTCCGACGATGGGCACACCCTGAATTTCCTGAACAGAGAGTTCGCGCGAATTCACTTTAGTTGCTCGATAACGGCGGATGGCGTCATTACGGTGCAGATCGCAAAGCAGGAAGGAACTTGGAAACCGTGGTGGCACGAGTATCGTGTGGAGGTGGTCGGCTCTACCCCAAGAACCGCATTCGACGCACTAAACAATCGACAGCTGACCGTGTCGAACGTCGAAGGCCGCTGGGGAGTGGTGGTTCCCGTAGTCCCCTCTGGGAGCAAAATTCAACTCAAATGAATTGCTTAGGATGGAAGTCCTGCATCATATGCTATACAGAATGCCTGCTAGGGGTCGTCAAGCGCGGTACAAATCATCTGGCGGATAAGGGCAGGTTTCTCGGCATGACGATTGGGGTCTGATCGGAGCATTGAATGTCAGGAAGGATCGCCGCAAGCATCACTTCACTCGTTCTTCTCGCCCCGATGATGGCCTTGAGTCAGTCTGAGCTCGTCTCCACCGAGCCGCAACCGATCCAAAACGCAACCCAGTCATCCCCCCAGACACAAAACCCAACTCCCGAGCCGCCTCAAACGCCACTTCCTGGCGCACCCGGTGCTACTGTCATCGACCCAAACGAGCCGATCCTTCACCAGACTCCTCGGATCATGGGAGTTCTTCCTAATTTCACCGCCGTCGATTCAAACACCCAGCTTCCGCGTCTTACCACTCGCGAGAAATTCGTTGTCGCCATGCATGACAGCGTTGACTACTCGTCCTTTCTGCTGGTTGCTGCGCTCGCGGGCAAAGGCCTATATTACAACGCGATGCCTTCTCTCGGCACGGGTCCCGCAGGGTACGGCCGATACTATTGGCGCGAATTTACCGACCAGGCTTCCGGCACTTTTTTTACAGAAGCTATCTATCCAACCCTTACTCATGAGGATCCGCGCTATTACACGTTGGGTAAGAACGGGTGGTTCAAGCGAACTACATATGCCATCACGCGGACCTTTGTCACAAAAAATGACCGCGGCAGAAGTGAGTTTAATGTGTCGGAGATAGCTGGCAACGCTTCTGAAGCTGCCCTCTCAAACCTCTACTATCCCGCCTCAGAACGAGGGTTTACCAACACCGCTACCAACTTCGCCACCCAGGTCGTCATCACCGCCACCGCCAACGTCCTTAAGGAATACTGGCCCGACATTCGCAAAGGCCTTTTCAATGGGAAGAATAAATCAATCCTCGTGCGGTCCGATAAAAGCGAATCCCAATAGGAACACCTTTGTCTGATTCAGCGGGTGGCACAGGTCAGGATGCCCAAGATCTCTCGTTTGGGGCGTGTAACCGGACATCCATGTTAGTCATCTGCCAAGAGAAAAGCGTGAGTTTCCTGGGCGCGCTCAGCAGAGCGCGCAATCCGCCCGGAACGAGAACGTTGAATCCGAGGCATTCCTCATTGTCAGGATTAAGACTGTATCATGGGCGGAGTAAAACCAGGCCACTGGGCTGGAGTAAATTGGCCCAGTAGATAGCCGTTCTTTTGTTGTGGGTATGCGGGGTAGACGGGTCTCTGGAGCGTAGCGGAAGAAGCCCTTCTACCCCGAGGCGCGTTCAGCGGGTAGGGTTCAGCGCTCGGAGGATGGGGTGCGTTTGCGGCGTTTGCAGTTGCAGGTACTCGTCGCTCCCGACCGTTTCAGGGAAGCAACCAGCCTTGT
>Ga0209698_10007371_pt1 | contig 11553 bp, 15 predicted proteins | sample LitLauG_LLR_2012_FD_187203 | JGI IMG/M metagenome (GOLD analysis project Ga0209698, IMG submission 187203) | Freshwater sediment microbial communities from Pennsylvania, USA - Little Laurel Run_MetaG_LLR_2012 (SPAdes) (version 2) | ecosystem: Environmental > Aquatic > Freshwater > Creek >... | reverse complement strand
ACGCTCAGGGAGCGCCTGGATCGAGAATGAGTGCCGGCTGTGAGAGAAGTTGGTAGGCGCGGCAGGAATCGAACCTGCAACCGTCGGATTAGAAATCCGCGTGTTCAGGCGCGAGCGCGATTGTGAATCTTTTCAATCAGTTGCACACAGGCAGTATCAAAAGTGCCGTTGCAAGCATAGGATATAAATCCGATGCTTGCAAGTAAATCCGATGCTTCGCTACGATGGAAGCGATGCGCCCGTAGCTCAGGTGGATAGAGCATCTGCCTTCTAAGCAGACGGTCCCCCGTTCGAGTCGGGGCGGGCGCGCCATCTTCATTTTCCTTAGCACTCGAACGCACCGGGCGTGATGAGAGTGCCTCCAACGCCACACTCCAAAAATTCAGTCCCATACGCACAGAGTAGCCGCGTGGCTCATCAACAATTTGGTGGGTGGGGCACGGCCTGTCGTCGATCAGCATCGTACCCGGTTTGTCCATGCGTTCGGGCATCAACATGACGCGACCGCAGAAGTTGAGTTTCACTTGGACTCCTTCTGGTACTGGATGTCGCGCGCCAGCACGCTGCACTGTTTCTCATTGAGCTTCTTCATACTGCACAGATTGAAGACGTTCTTCTCGAAGTCCTTGAGATCGAGCGCACCACCTTTGAACATGCCCATGCCTGCGATGCAGTACTTCTTGGGCAGCAGAGGCTCGCGCAACTGAATCCCTAGATGAGCGGTGGTCGGGAACAGATCACCACTGACATCATCCCCACCGCACAGCGCGTCGCGGTGTTCCTTGGGCCTGTAGTAAGAGTTCAACAGCATCTTCATCTCGTCAACCGACAGTCGGTAGCTGCCGGACGTGCAGAACTCGCCGGAGCAAATGACGTAGGCGACGTTCCCGTTGCTGTCGGTGCATCGCGCGGTGGAGTGAGTGGAAGAGCAACTGACGGCCTGTGCGTGAGCACACGCGGGCAGTAGCACAAGGAACAGCAGGCGTTTACCCCAAGCGGCGCTCACTGCGTCCGTCCTTTGCGGGCTTCATTCATGACGTACTCGACTGCATAGGCTAAGTACATCGGGTCGTTTTCTTGATTGAGGGCCTTGTTGATGCGCTCGATGTTGGGGCGAATGATTTGCTCACACACTGCCTTCGCGTAACCAGTGGCTTCTCGGTGCTCATAAAGTTTAGCTGCGCGGTCGAGTTCTTCTTCGGTGAGAAAGTCGGCTAGTGTAATACTGCGGCTTTTGACCGCAGCTTCAGAGATAACCTTTGGGTTCTTCATTGAGATTTCCGTTTCTGCTGGACGAAGCCTCGCATTTGGCTGACGAACATGTCCCACTCGGGTTTAGTCATCTGCGGCAGCAGGTCTTCGATGTCGGCCAGCCGGGGATCGCGCCCCAACACACCGAATGCGGCCTTGCCATACTTGCGCTCCATGCGATCTGCGGTCGCAGCCTTCTCCGCTTGCTCAAAATTCATGTCGAGTTCGCGGCACAGGGCCTTCAGGAGCAGTTTGGACGGAGCGGAGTGCCCCAGCCAGAGCTTCCTCATATGCTCATATGCAAAGTCTAGCTTCGCAGCCAAGTCACGGAGGCTCACACCTTTCTTTTGCACGGCAGATGCGAAAAGCATTCCAAATCTGCCGTGCGGTTCCATTGTTACACGACTCATAACTGAACCCTCCTTTGGGTTCCAGATCACAATGCCATTTTATTGTGCAGAAGTCAAGTCAAAACTACGGTACTGAATATAGCACTTTAGTGCAGTTGTTATCTGTACTGAGAAAGGTGTATCATTAGACATGGAAAAAACAGCGGAGATTGGGCGAGGATACAAGGCGATTGCAGGCGACATTATGAGCAGAATTGCCTACACCGATGGTGCGTGCAAAATTTCCAACCCCGGCGTGTGCTCAGCGTCGTTCGTGATCTACGAGGGAGCGACCGATGACGAGGGAAATCTCGTCACCGGGTCGAAAGAAGTGTTCTCCCACGGTCGGTATCTCGGATTTCCCCACTCCAACAACTACGCCGAGTACCATGCAGTCATCATGGTGCTCGAATGGGCGCGTGACCTCGGTTACCGCGATCTGGAAATCTGGTGTGACTCGCAGTTGGTTGTGCGACAGGTCGCGTGCGAGTGGGCGATCAAGCATGAATATCTGAAACCACTGGTCTCGAAAGTGTTCACGCTGCTGCATGAGACGGGATCGCGTCTGAAATGGCTCAAAGGGCACAACGGAACGACTGGAAACGAGAGAGCCGACGAAATTTGCTCAGAAATTCTCGCGCCAGAGCTTGCGAAGCTCAAAAAAGTGTCTGACACATCTAAAAATACAGAGGAAAACTGAAAACGATGACCAAAAATCCGAATTTCGCTCACGTCGGCGTAGAAATTTCGCTTTTCGACGCGCTTTCTGCCATCGAGCACTTCGCAGAGGCAATTCCAGAGGACCGCTGCTCACGTTTCGTCTCCGACAGGCTCGAAGCCGCCGCTAGGAAGATCGCGGACAAGGCTGATGCAACACGTATGAAGGACATCAAAGCTGCCGCCGCAAAACTGCTCGCCGGAGAACTGATGAGCAATGCGCTCGATTTCCTGCGCGCGAAGCTAACGACTAATCCTGTCTTCAACGTTGGCGGGTGCCTCAGCGGTCGCAGCGACAGCACGAAGGAGAACTACGGCAACACTCCAAAGGGCGCGGTTGAATTGTGTCGCAAGTGTCTCACGTACCACGAAGAAGGGCGTTTTTGTTTGTCAGCGAAAGCCTGCACGACCAAGTGCAACCACCCGGACTGCAAGATTTGCAACCCGACCGTGCGCTGGGTAGAGGCCGACGAGACGTACGTGCCGAGTGAGCAGAACGGAGACCTCATTTGAGGAACCTCATCCTCCTTCTCTTCATACTTTGGACGGCCCTCCTAACAATCCAGCTCAAGGAACTCACTTTGGCTGTGCGGTACCAGAGCGCAGTTCTACAAGGCCAACAGGAAGACCTGTACAACTTGCAACGTCAGATAGATGGCACGTATGAGCAGGGGCCACTGCCCACTCATGTTGACGCCTCGACTCCGACTCCTCTCGCTCCTCGCCATCTACATCAGCATGTCGGCCAAGTGCCGAAAGAGAACTAATGGCGCGGACAAAAGACCCGATGGCGTTCCTCTATTCCCTGCCCAAGGCCGACTTCAAAGTAGAAGTCATCAACGACCGCTGGACAGGGACCGGAGAGTGCGCCGTGCGCATCACCCACCTGCCCTCGGGCGCTGTGGGTGAGTGTGACGAAGAGCGCCGACAACCACTGAACAAGCGCCGCGCATTCGAGCGGCTGACCGAGACCGAAGCCTACCGCAAGTGGCACATGCAGCAGGCCATTCAGAAACTAGGAAAGGGATAACACATGGCGAAGCTACACACGATCTGCACTCCTAGGTCTGCAAGGTTCCGCTTTGTGCAGGACGACTCCTCCCATTGGTATGCGATTCCTGCGGACAAGAAACAGGAGTTCGATCTGTGGGTCGAGTCTTTCAACTGTGAGGGCGACACCTACGAGAATTTCATCGGTGAGGAGTTCGAGCAGTACCGCCTCAACTGTCACCCGAATAGCTACACATTCACAAACCTCAAGGAGGATCAGTAATGGCACCAGTCGTTGAGCGCCGCAAGAAGATTCAGTTCTCGAAGGGAAACGTGTACGAAGGCAAGCCCTTCAACGAAGAGCGATGGGTTGAGGACAAGCTCGACGGGCTGCGTGGTGGAGTCATATTCGATGGTGGCTCCGGTAGCGCCGTGACTCTCACTGGCCTCCCAATACCGAATGCGCAGCACATTGTTGATGAGTTCGCTGCGTCCGGCCAGTTCGACGGAATGATGATCGACGGTGAGTTCAAGGGACGCGACTGGAACGAGAGCCAGAGCATTGTCAAAAAGCAGTCTCCACATCCTGACGCTCTCAACCTGAAGTACTACGTGTTCGACATCATGCCCACGGAAACGTGGGAGTCGATGAAGGGTAGCTTGCCTCTCAACCTGCGCAAGCAGGATTTGGAGAAGCGCCTGACGCGCTCGATCCTGCCTCACGTTGTGTACGTCGATCACAAGAGCATCTTCAGTGACACGCAGGTGATCCCGGCGCGCAACGAGGCCGTGGCACGTGGACTCGAAGGCATCATGCTGAAAGTCCCGACCGCGCCCTATGCCTTCAAGAAGAACAACGACTGGCTGAAGTGCAAACCAATCAAGGAAGACGACTTCGAGATCACCGGAGCCACTGAGGGTCGCGGCAAGAACGAGAAGATGCTCGGCGCTTTGGCGATCACTGCCAAGATCGGCAACGTGCAGATCGTATCTGAAGTGGGCACTGGGTTCGACGATCTCACCCGCAAGAGACTGTGGGCCGACTTCCTGAACGGGAAGCTGCTCGGTCGTCTGGTGCAGGTCGAGTATCAAGAGGTCACAGAAGACAACTCGCTGCGCTTCCCGAGCTTCATGCGTGTAAGAGATGACAAGGAGACCCTGTGAAGACCAAAGTAACTGTGAAGCAAGACGAGCAGGAACCCATCGCCGCTGAGATCATGGCGACCGCGATCATCGAGATCGCCGCCGCTATGGAGAAGCTGAGCAACTCCGGCTTGAAGCGCAAGGCCATCGTTGCCTTGATCCACGACACCAGTGGGTTGCGCAAGGGTGACATCGAACTCGTCCTCAACAACCTTGAGGCGCTACGCACGACGTGGTGTACGCGGTGAAGCTCATCGAAAGCAAACCATACCTGATCGAGTTCCCTGTGTGGACCTATCTGATCCACGTTACATTCACAAATGACCCGAGCGCGTCGGCGCTAAAGCGTGATCCACGCTTCGGGTCCAGTGACCATTGCGCGGCACTGACCTGCTCCGTCAAGAGCCAACCTGTCACGCACATCTACGTGAAGCGGACAGCGCCGATTCCAACCATCGTGCATGAGTGCTGGCATGCGATCCGCAGGATGTTCGTGTACTGCGGTGCAGACCTAGAAGACGAATGCGTCGCTTACCATCTCGACCACTTGGTCGGGGAAATTCTGCGACTGCGGAAAAAGAAGGGGAGGAAGAATTGACTATCAAAGCTGGAGACATCGCAATCTGTAGTCGCGGAGAGTTGGGCCTCGTCACTGAGGACATGCCGCAGTGGGTGACGTACAAATGGGTTGCCCCATGCAGCAAACAACTCGGTCACACCGAAGTAGTCTGCTCGTGTGAGAAGGGCTACACCTTCGTCGGCGTCCACCTAACGGAAGGCAACGGTCACAAGATCGGCGCACCGTGGGCCTCTCGCAACCCGCGCGTCGTGGGACACATCAGCAGCCTGCTGGCCGAGAGCAACATCTTGCAGACGATCTTGTGTGAAGAGATGCGACTCGCACCGGGGCGCGTGAAGAAATGACCAAGGAGACGATCCGCACCATCACCGGGGTGCTCGCCATCATCCTTCAGAGCGCGGCGGTGTGGCTGGTCGTCCACTTCCGACCGATGCAGCAGGCCCCGGTCCCGCCTTGCGCCTGCCACATGAAGCCGAAGCGATAAACACACCTACTCGCGCAGAAGGTCACTGGCCTTCTGTGGACCACTGATCCCCTGACATCTAGTTACCACGGGCAGCAGAGGAGCACGCTGCCGTACATCAACCCAAACAGAAAGGAACACCTTTGAAAACAGCGTTACGAACTTTGCTATGCACATTGCTGGTACTGTGCGGCCTGTCTTTTGCACAGAACCAGAATCCCATCCCCGTCACAGCGCCATACGAAGACCACGGATCGTACTCCGTTAGTCTAGTAGACTTGTCCATTACTCTTAACACCCCCTTTAGACACAAATCCGGTCTGATCGACTTTTCCAGTCATGGGACAGCGGCTACTGGTGTACTTGCACCTGACCTCTACGGCGGCACTGGTCTGCTTCCTAGCCACACCACTACACCTCCAGTTATTGCTGGCTTTATCGGTGTGCAGGTTAGCTCCATTCCCACCAGTCAGGCGTATTGTCCGGGTGGTGGGTCTCAGACTTGGGAATATTCAGCATGGGTACTTTCTGAGACAAATGGAGATTTTATTCCATTAGTACCCGCTCCGGGGTCTTCCTCCTATGTGGATTTGAAATCCGATGGAGTGACCTCGTGCCTGCACAACACCGCTACGTTTATAACGGTTGATGGTTCTAATTTGACCGTTGTGGTGAGTTCTTCTCCCAAAACGGCATACATCTATGGACCTGATGGCAGCTATGGAGTAGCTAACACTGGTTCATGGACGCCTTCTCTTGTTTATCAGATGATGGCCCATAGCGACCGCAATGGGAACACCATATCATTAAATACAAGCACTGGTGTGTTCACCGACACTTTAGGGACCGCTGCTTTGACGCAGACGCTAGGAAACACCAGCGACTACGCGTGGACCGATGCTAACGGTTACAGCCAAAGAACTGAGCTTACGACTACCAGCCTTACCGGAGCTACGCGGTTCAGTTGCGCACAGTATGGAAACCACACAGACACATCATCGACGCAATATCTGACAGGTTTTTCTTACGCTAATGGCACCAGTTTGGGAGTAACCTATGAGCAGACCCCCGGTTTGAGTTCTCGATACACAACAGGCAGAGTCGCCAACCTGACGCTGCCAACGGGAGGGTCGGTTGCCTTTTCGTATGGTACGTTTAATTGTGCCTACTACCTGCCGAACACAATACAGCGCACTACATCAGATGGAACGTGGACCTATGCTTTTTCAAAAGACACAGGCGTAGGGAATCTAATCACCACTGTGTCCGTCACCAATCCTCACGGAGATGTGTCAACGTATAGCTCCACGCACACTAGTGGAACTATACAAGTACCGTCAGTGCCCTTGCTCTATAAAACAACGTCACCGGGACAGACTGTCGTCTATTGCTATAACACAACGTCCATGTGCAATGGCACCTACTCTGTCACGTTGCCTGTGACACGTGTTGACGTGTACACGACGTTGACCGGGATGAGTACGTCGAGCAGAGTCACAAGGACGTTTGATACGATGGGTAATCTGCTAACCACTGCATCTTACGACTTTAGTGCGGTTAATCCAGCGTTTACCACCACAATCACGTATGGAACGCTGAGTGGGTCAAGCTGCTTGGCAATAGGCAACTACATCACCAATAGCCCTTGCGACGTGGTAACAGTTGATGCCTCCGGCAATAAACTAAACGAAGATCGCTACGTCTACGATGCCAAGGGCAATGAACTAACTCACTATTTATGGGTAGGAACTCTCTACTCAACGGCAACATACAACTCAAACGGAACGGTCAATACTGCCACCGATGTGTCCGGCGGAGTAACGTCATACACCTATGGTGCATGCAACGGTGGATTTGCAACGCAGACGACCGTAGGCTCGCTGACCTCGCATTCAACTTGGGACTGCAATGGTGGTATGAAGACTTCTGACACTGATGCGAACGGTGCCGTCGTCACGTACGGTTACAAAAACAGTTCAGGCACCGCTGATCCCCTTTGGAGACTATCGTCGGTAACAGACCCACTGCTGAACGTCGCATACACTGTGTACGGAACTAACAGTGTCGAGCACACGGTCAGTTTTGGCTCCTCTCTCAACGATATCATTACAACTACAGATGGGTACGGTCGTTCAATTAGAACACAAAAGAAGCAAGGGTCTTCCTACAACACGGTGTCAACTGTGTACAATGTGACCGCAAACTCCAAGAAGATATCTATCCCTTGCCTTGTCGCTTTGGGGTCAGATTGCAGCGTAGGATTCTCAACTGCCACATTCGATGGGAATGATCGAGTGTTATCTAGTGTAGGAGGCGGTGGGGCAACGAACAGCAGCACGTACACACAAAACGACGTGACATCTGTGCTGAGTCCTGCCCCCACGGGAGAATACAATAAATCTTCCCAGATAGAAATAGATGGCTTCGGACGAACAATGTCTTCGTGCTCTATTTTGACGAGCGGAGGAAGTTCCTGCGGCCAAGTGGCGGGCGGTTCTGGTGTTGTGACTACATTTGCCTACGCTACCGCTGTGGGAAGCTCCACTAGTACAATTACGAGAGGTTCTGAATCTAAAACTGTGGTGAAGGATGCACTTGGACGTGTCACATCAACGACCACGCCGGAACAGGGCACCATTACCTATTCCTATGATACTTACTCTGGGAATTGTCTCTATCAGGGGTATTCTGGCAATGCTTATGGACATCTAATTTCAAAGGTAGATGCCATCGGCAACACGGTATGCTATCAATACGATAGTCTTGGTCGTCTTACCGATTCGTCCAGTAACATAGAAAGCACTACCAACCCATGTTTAAGACTTCGGTATGACACAGTAGCCAACGCGATAAACACAACTCCTCCATCAGGCTACAACGCGGCCACTGCAAATATTCAAGGTAGGCTGATGCAGGCTGAGACTGATGCACCTTGCACCGCTCAACATGTTGTCTTGACGGATGAATGGTTCAGCTATAACGCTAAGGGGCAACTCACTGATGTCTGGGAGTACACTCCACATTCAGGCGGATACTACCATACCACAGTAACGTATGCGGCCAATGGTAGTGTGAGCACTTTTAACGGACTGCCGGGTTATCCTACGATGACCTACGGTTTAGATGCAGATGGTAATGTCAGCACTGCTGTAGAAGGTACTACCACAATCATCGCTGGCGTTCTATACGGTCCTGTTGGCCCTCTGGACATTGACATTGGGTCCGGCACGGATGACGACGAATACCAGTATGATGTTAGCACTGGGAAAATGACACAGTACCAATTCTTCGTTGGTTCTGCTAATACCCTCGGTGTGTTGAACTGGAACATAAATGGCTCGTTGGGAAGTCTCGCAATCACTGATGGCTTCAATGCTGGTGGAACGCACACTTGTTCCTTCGGCTATGACGACATCTCGCGCATCGTTAGCGACAGTTGTGGGTCTACTTGGGGCCAGACGTTCTCGTACGACCAGTACAACAACCTGACTAAAGCGGGAAGCAGTTCGTGGAACCCCGGCTACAACACGAAGAACCAGTACGCGAACATCGGAGCAACGTATGATGCAAACGGAAACGTGATCTATGATTCTGTACAGCACTATACGTGGAACGTCTACGGAACAATGGCAAGTAGCTCGGGAAATCCCCCGACTTGCGGTACGAACGGGGTTTGCTATACCTATGACGCTCTCGGAAGGATGGTGGAAAAATCCGCAGGGTCGGCATTCTCCGAAATCCTGTACACCCCTCTCGGAAAAACTGCTGTAATGAATGGGCTGACGACTGTCACGTACTCCTACCTGCCTCTACCCGGAGGAGGCACTCTGTACTCCACCGGAGTAGCAGGTGCTAACAGGTTCTATCAACATAAGGACTGGCTTGGAAGCGCCAGATTGCGCTCTACCATTCCAGTGACGGGAAACGGTACGGTCTTTTATGACCGCGCTTTTGCTCCGTATGGTGAGGAGTATGCAAACTTCGGCTCAACTCAACCGTGGAATTTTACGGGCGATACGCAGGAGTTTGCGATGTGGCTCTCTGATACACCTAACCGCGAATTGAACAACGGTCAAGGACGTTGGGAATCTCCCGATCCATCTGGTAGTGGTTGGAACCTGTACGCATATGGAACTGATCCTAACAGGCAGACAGACCCGACTGGACTTGTACCTTGCGTTTGGTGTCCGGGTTCTATGTTTGCTTTCGTAGGTGGTATGAACCCATCTGCTCAGCAGGTAGGTGCTACCACTGCGTACGCAGCATCGTCTACGGATTCGGCGGCTACTATGGCCGCTATGCAACTCGCACCTATCAACATGTTCTCGTTGTTATCCAATGCTCTGGATGCAATAACAGACATATTAGTAAACGCGCAGGATATGTCAGCAGGATGTGACGCAACCTGTTCAGCAAACGGTGGTATTTTACCCGCCGGGGATATAATCGGCGGTGGTGGTCCGTTTTTTGTCAGTGGAGTAGCTTTGGATTTGGGTGATTACTTTGTAATCAAAACAGTAGTTTCAGAAGATGGGGGACTTGCAGGTGCTCCCACGCGCAGTATCCCACAGAATCCACTTTTCGAGACAAGACCGGGTAGTAATGGGTGGGAACCTTTTAATCCCTCCGAACAGGGTCCTATAGAACGAAACATGTTTAACAGGTCCCAAGGATGGCACAGCGACATAAAGGCGGGAGGAGCTTTTTCAAAGGTAGATAGAAGCACTTTACCATTAAGGCTTTCCTCGTCCTACTACGAAGGGCTGGATGGTATGTGGAGAATATCCGACCATACAATGATGGATGTCGGCCAGTTTATGACACCCGAGCAAATCGCTGAATATGGTGGACAGAGGTTGGAAGACCAGTTTGGGACAAGCTATATCTTTCAGAAACCCATTACCCTTTTCATCAAGTGGGAAAATTACACGAAGTAAAATTAGAAAGAGCCACGGTCCTCACCGTGGCTCTTTTAACCCTTCATCTTTGAACAGCAAATAATCTAGCCCCACGAATAGTGAGGGGCTTTCTTTGCTGTACCTGCGTAACATTACTTTGGGCATGTTGAGATTACTCTGTGTCGCTTGTAGAATCAGAGTGGGGAGAGTGAAATGGAAATAGCGAAGTTGGTAGTTGACCAGAACATCTGGCTGGACTGCGGTGACCGATTCAAAGAAGTCGTGGTAGAAGAAATCACTGAGAACTATGTGCGGGTGCTGATCCCCCGCACCGAAAGAGAAAACGGATACGAGATGGATTTTCGTTACGACGGCAGTCAGATTTGCACATGGGGATGGATTGATGCATGGGACCCTCGCCCCGCCTGCGGACCAAATCACGTGCCGTGGAAGCTAGTGGTGAAACGTGCTTGGCTAAGGAGATGGTTGCGCTATCCGGTCAAGCGGCTGCTGGCTGCATTGGGGGCCTTATGAGCAAGATACGACCTGTGTGCGTGAATGATGTGGAGTGGTATCAGCGCGGCTATCAGGACGCCAAGGAAGATTTGTGCGTTGCTAAGCCGCCTGAGACCGAGCGATGGGTAGAGTGGATCGAGCCATTCGGCCCAAACAACGAGCCAGTCCACTGCCGGGTGCCGGAGAGCACAGCCATCGCAGCCGCCAAGCACGCTGCGTCGATCCACCTGCACGAGTACGCCAACGACGCGGAGGCCCTGACCGACTTCATGACCGTTCACTGGGCGAGCTTCGTGACGCCCGCGTGAGCAATCCTAACAACGCGGCTGACTGCCGCGCCTACAAAGCCCGCGTCAAGGCGAAAATCCTCGCCTTGTTCGGTGGGTGCTGCTGCAAATGCAGCTTCAGCGATCCGCGAGCGTTGCAGTTGGACCACGTGGTTCCTCCAACGGAGAAGATCGGTGAGATGCTTCGTGGCGGGATCGGCCTCTACATCGCCATCCTGACTGGGAAGCGCCGCAAGGAGGACTTCCAACTCCTCTGCGCCAACTGCAACTGGATCAAGCGCCACGAGGCTGGAGAGTCGAGGGCGACCAACCTGTCCCT
>Ga0209698_10007370_pt1 | contig 11553 bp, 13 predicted proteins | sample LitLauG_LLR_2012_FD_187203 | JGI IMG/M metagenome (GOLD analysis project Ga0209698, IMG submission 187203) | Freshwater sediment microbial communities from Pennsylvania, USA - Little Laurel Run_MetaG_LLR_2012 (SPAdes) (version 2) | ecosystem: Environmental > Aquatic > Freshwater > Creek >... | reverse complement strand
AAGCATCAAGGACAACTCTTTTGCGACGATTCTGCCCATCAGATTATTCAAATGCTCCTTTCTGAATGCAAGAAGGGTGGGGTTATTGTCAAGCATCCCGTCACCGTACAAGAAATCAAGCAAGAAACTGGCGGATGGTCAGTAAGCACTAGTGCAGGTATTGAAAAAACCAAGTCGGTAGTGATGGCTACTGGTGGCTTACCCGTGCCAGCAATTGGGGCTACCGCCTATGCATTAGATATTGCTAAGCAGTTTGAATTAAAGGTAGTTGATCCACGCCCAGCATTGGTGCCGTTGTCATTTACAGCTGATGCCTTTGCAAACCTCAATGAGCTGGCCGGCCTGAGTTTGCCAATCCGCATTAGCTCTGGCTCCAAAGGCGCTCGTTATGGCGCCTGTCGCTTTAACGAAGATGTATTGCTGACACACAAAGGTCTATCAGGTCCCGCAGTCTTGCAGGCCAGTAGTTACTGGATTGAAGGCGAAGCAGTTCACATTGATTGGTTGGGGGCTTTAGAAGTCGGGAGTCATTTCAATTGTGATGAGCTATTTAGCAATGAGGATAATCGCCTGAAATTAACCGAGACCATTCTGGCATCGGTATTGCCACAACGTCTGGCACGTTCTTTCGCGCAGCAGAAAAATCTACTCGGACGTAAGTGGGCAGAGGTATCCAAAAAAGATCGTCAAGCCCTAAAAGAATTAATTACCAATTGGTCAGTAAAGCCTGCGGGAACCTTGGGTTGGAAAAAGGCTGAAGTCATGCTAGGGGGTGTTGACACCAAAGAGCTTGATGGCCAATCTATGATGTCCAAAAAACACCCGGGCTTGTTTTTTATTGGAGAGTGCGTTGATGTTACCGGTCACCTCGGCGGACATAACTTCCAATGGGCATGGGCTAGCGGCCATGCTTGTGCTCAGGCTCTCTAAAAGTAATTGGATAATTAGTGTTTTTGCTTCTTCTTCTCGCGCGCACGAATATTCAGTAGCTCAACGAAGAGTGAGAAAGCCATGGCAACATATACGTAGCCTTTTGGGATATGTATCCCCATACCTTCTGCAATTAATACAACACCCACCACTGTCAGAAATGAAAGCGCTAGTACTTTGATAGAGGGATGGCGATGCACAAAATCCCCAAGCGATTTTGCTGCTAAGAGCATGACGAGGACGGAAGCCATGACTGCAGCAATCATGATGCCAATATGATCAACCATCCCCACGGCTGTAATCACGCTGTCTAGCGAGAAAATAATATCAAGCAAGCCGATCTGTATTACGGACATCAGAAAAAGTCTCTGCAGTGATTTGTCTTGCTTGACTAGCGTATCACTGGGTTTTGCCAGGTCTTCGCCTTCCTCAACTTCTAGATAGATTTCTTTAGAGGCTTTCCAAATTAAGAAGAAGCCACCGAGTAGCAAAATCAGATCTCTACCGCTGATGGCATGCTCCCCGATGACGAGCAAGGGGTGGGTGAGACCCATTACCCAGGAGAGGCTAATCAACAGAAGAATGCGTGTAGCAAGTGCGAGTAGTAAGCCAATGCGTCGAACATTTTCTCGAATTTCGGTAGGGAGTCGGTTGGCAATGACGCTGATAAAAATAATGTTATCAACACCTAGAACAACTTCTAAGGCAGAAAGTGTTAGAAAGGCAATCCATGTATTTGGATCGCCTAATAGCATTAGCGTAGATTCAAGCATGGTTATTCTGAATGAAAAATATAGACATCACTATACCTAGTAAAGCTGCTTTTAAGCCCAATCAAAGAATCACCACACTTTAATTAGGTTGATTACGCATCCAGTCAGCTGTCTTGAGAAAGGCTTCCTCCAGTTGCGTGGCCACCTCCCCCGTAATGCCACAATCTTCCATGGCTTTGTACATGCACGCTAGCCACTGATTGCGCTCTTTTATGCCAATCTTGAAGGGTAGGTGCCTTGCTCTGAGCATAGGGTGGCCATATTTGGGGGAGTAGACATCAGGACCGCCCATCCAGCCAGTGAGGAAAAATTTCAGTTTTTCACGTGAATCTGATAAATCGGGTGGATGCATAGCCCTCAATTCGGCTAGACCGCGCTCTAAGGCCATCAAATCATAGAAGCGATCTACGAGCTCATCGACCTTGTCGATACCGCCAATAGCTTCATAAGGGCTTTTTCTCTCACTCATGGCTACATTCTAATAGTCATTGAATTGTCAATTGGCAAGCGCATGATTTCGGTATAGAGTGATCTATGCGTTACCCAATATCAACCCAAATAAGGACGAGATGATGGATAAGAATGATTTTCAAGCATGGCAACGTGAAAAAGCAAAAGAGCTTTTTGCCTACTCGCATAAATTATTAGAAAGCGCCAAAGAACTGAGCGATCACCATATGGCGGAGATTGAGTGGGGCATGAAAAATGCACTCGATAGTGCTAAGTCAGCCGCAAAAAACGATCTTGCTAAGTTAAAAGATTTGCAAGAGGAGGCTGGTAAGCAAGCTACCAAGCGCGCTGCTGTGTACCATAAAAAAGTGAAGTCACTGCTAAAAGATTTAGGTGAAAGCGCTGCAGACGAAACGGAGAAGCATCTTGAAAAAGTACGTAGCTCGCTAGTTGGTTGGCTTGAAGATGCTGAAAGCAAGCTGCCTGCTCATGCCGATAAACTCTCGAAGGTGGTTCATGAAATGTCCACTACCGGACAAAAGATGTTTAAAGAAGGTCGCAAGATAGTCAATCAAGTTGCCGATGCCGCTGAAAAGAATTTAGAGGCACATACAAGCAAAGCTACTGCAGCCAAAAAAACACCCGCAACCAAACAATAGACAGTGCCTTCGTAATAAATCAGCCGCCTTGATGGGCGGCTTTTTTATTTCCAGCCTTGTATCCACAGGCTGGGATCGCTTAATTCTCGCCAGGCAATCTGAAAAATATTTTTGCTGTAAACCGCCTCTAGTTCAATGTATTCAATCTTTTCGGCAGGGGGTTCGGGCAGAATGACTTTTGATACTAAAAAATGCTTCTCTTTTTTCAGCGGCTGAACTGCAGTCCACTTGGTCAGCAATAATTTTTTTGGGCTAATGGGGTTTTTTTGTTTAGAGGACGTCACAGCGATATTCTTGATGGTTCATTTGAAGGGCTCCGCTCACTGGGACAAAGAGGATGGAGCTATTTTGGATGTCTGCGGGGCAACTCTCATCAAAATAGCTTTTTTCACCCAAGCTGCCGCAGTAACTGAAATTCTTTTCTAGGAGTAGCATTTGCGCCTTTTTGAGTACCATGGCAGTTTTGATGCCTTCCGGACTTTTGCAGGACCAGCTTGTATAGCTATCCCGCTCGCATCCCACAATCAAGATGGAAGAGCATGCTAGTGCAATGAATCCATAACGGGCGCAAGTTGATCTCATGCCTACAAGCATATCGGCAATCCGTTTTTTCTGCCCAATGATGTGTTTGTATTAAGATTTGACTTACAAATGCTTGCCAGTAATAGGCGAATCTAAAAATAAAAGGAGATGTTGTGGATACAAATCGCAGGGATGTGCTGAAAATGGGTTCAACCGCCGCTTTAGGAGGTATGTTTTTATCGCAGGCGGCAATGGCTGGCCAAGAGCGCCAACCAATTATTGTGGAGCCTTTGACTGGCAAGGCCGGTTTTCGGGTTGCGAATTACTTGCCAAAAATGGGTGCATCCTCCAGGCTCGGTTTAGTGACAAATGATGGTTTGGTAGTGGATATTCCCGCTGAGGCTGCCCGTCAGAAATTGACATTGTCATTTGACCCCACATCGATGATTTCCTTGGCTGGATCTGGTAATTCAGGCTTACTTGAGTTGGCAGCTATCTTCAAGAACCGTGGTGCAAATTTACAAAATGTAAATCAGGTGATTTTGTTATCACCCATTCCAAAACCGCAGAGCAACATCTATTGCGTTGGCTGGAATTACCTTGACCACTTTGAAGAGGGTAAGCTGCATCGCGCTGATAAAGGTGTTACTGAATATCCAAAGGTGCCAGTATTTTTTAGTAAAGGCACTCAAACGATGAATGGCCCCTTTGATACCATTCCATACGACGCTAGCAATTCAACCATGATTGACTGGGAGGCTGAGCTTGCCGTTGTCATTGGCAAGAAGGGCACTAATATCTCCGAAGAAAATGCCATGAATTATGTTTTTGGCTACTCCGCCTTCAATGACACTACTGCACGTGATATTCAGCAAAAGCGTCACTCAGGTCAGTGGTTCAAAGGCAAGAGCTTGGATGGCCATGGACCAATGGGTCCTTGGGTGGTTACTGCAGGTGGCGTGAACTTGGATGATGTGCGTGTGATCTGCCGCGTCAATGGTGTTGAAAAACAAAATGCCAGCTATAAGCAAATGTATTTTAAGATCCCGACCATTATTGCCGAGCTCTCACGTGGCTTAACCTTATTGCCAGGCGACATCATTGCTACTGGTACCCCCTCTGGCGTTGGTAATGGCCGTACACCTCCAGAGTTTTTAAAACCAGGCGATGTCATGGAGACTCAAATTACTGGGGTTGGGATTATTCGCAATACGATCGCCCCGAGCGCTTTTACTAAAGATCTCTAAAAATACCCCCTTTAAAGGGGTATTTCTAAGAGTTTTCCCTGATTTAGAGGGTGAACCCTTCTAGTTTTTATGGATATATACTGGCTCCGAGCTGCGCGCTTAAGCAAATAAATTAAATCCATTCATAGGAGACAAGATGTCACAACACGATACATTGCTAGCTGCTTTTGAGGCATACAAAGCGGAAAATGAGAAGTTCATTGAGAAGGGCATTAAAGCTTCTGCTGCTCGTGCACGTAAAGCCTTGCAAGAAATTGCTGGCGCATGCAAAGAGCGTCGTAAAGAAATCACTGCTACTAAAGAGGCGATGGAAGCCAAGAAATAATTCTTGCGATCCAATAAAAACAAAAGCCTGGTTCTCAAAAAGAACCAGGCTTTTTTCTTGTACATCTTTAATTTGAGATGGTGAGCAAGTGAGCTGCTTGGGTAGTCATATGGCCAATGACACTTGCATTCATGAATTGGTGCTTTTTAAAGATTTCTAAAACAGCATCAACACTAGCGGGGCTGCATGAAACTAATAGGCCACCACTAGTTTGAGGGTCACTCAATAAAGCCTGTTGAGCTTGCGTAAAACCCGCTGGAAGCTCTACATCGTTGCCATAACTTAACCAATTGCGTCCAGATGCACCGGTGATAACCCCTTGATCAGCAAATGCCTGCACATCTGAAAGTAGAGGCACTGCTTGCCATGAGATCTGAGCTGAGCATTGAGAGCCTTTTGCAAGCTCTAGGGCATGCCCTGCTAATCCAAAGCCTGTGACATCCGTTAGAGCATGCACTCCAGGTAAATTGGCTAAGTCTGGTCCAGCAGTGTTGAGTTTGGTGGTGCTGGCAATCATCTCTTGGTAGCCATTTGCATCTAATAAATCTTTTTTGAGTGCGGCAGACAAGATGCCTACTCCCAGTGGTTTCCCGAGAATTAACACGTCTCCAACCTTTGCGGACGCATTGCTTTTCACTCTCTTAGGATCCACAATGCCGATTGCTACCAAGCCATAAATAGGTTCTACAGAATCGATGGTGTGACCACCAACAATTGGAATGCCGGCACTACGACAGGCTTCTGAACCGCCTTCTAAAATTCGGGCAATGGTGCTGGTTGATAAAACATGGATCGGCATCCCAACCAAGGCAAGGGCAAAGAGTGGGGTGCCACCCATCGCATAGATATCGCTAATGGCATTGGTGGCGGCAATCTTCCCAAAGTCAAATGGGTCATCCACAATCGGCATGAAGAAATCGGTGGTAGCGACAATGGCCTGGTTTTCATTGATTTGATAAACGGCAGCATCATCTGAGGTTTCAATCCCAACGAGAAGTTCTTTTGGAAAAGGTAGCTGAGGAACATTCTTCAAAATCTCAGATAGAACGCTGGGGGCAATTTTGCAGCCACAGCCACCACCATGCGATAGAGAGGTAAGGCGGGGTTCCGTTTTGCTTACTGGTATTTCGTTCATTTTCTTTTTTTATTGCTTGAGTAATGTTTCGATCTTCTCTTTTACTGCTGCACTATCGGCATCATCAATCGCGCCAATCCATACCCCCTCAACTTTTCCATTTCTACCAATTAAAAACGTAGTGGGTATGCCGCGGGCTTTCCAGGTTTTATAGATAGTACTGTTGCGATCTTGCAAAATTTCAATTGAATGTTCATTAATCGCATTGCCTTTAAGGAACTGCTCGATACGCGGCTTCATTTCAGCTAGATTCACGGCAAAAACTTTGAGCCCCTTGGAGCCATACTTTTCTTGCAAATAAATAAGCTCTTCAAACTCTTCTCTGCAAGGCTCGCACCAACTTGCCCAAAAGTTGATCATGACAACCTTACCTTTATAAGCGCCTAAATTGACTTCTTCTCCAGCCAAATTTTTTAGTTGCAATTTCGGTGTGGCAGTTAGTCCACTCTCACTAGACTGTCGCCATTGGGCTTGAGCTAAACCACTCCAAAGGATGGCTAAAACACAAAAAGCCAAACCAAGGACGATGCCTTTGATCTGAATTCTATGTGAAAGAGCATGCATTTTGTTCTTAAAAAAACTCAACCAATTTTTCTGCTTGTAATCTTGTATTTGAAGTTATCAGGGTCAAGCGAGTCAAAGCGACCTTCTTCATTTTCTGCTTGCGGGTACATCAAGAACGGTATGGCACCGTCTTTGCCAAGCTTGGATCCAGGGAGTACCACATCATGGTCATAGTTATAGGCTAACCAGTTCATTTCCCAGTTACCAAAAAGGTATTCACGAATAGCCAAGACTTTGGGGTCGTTGGCAGGAAGGCCGCCAGTTTCTTCTAAGATCACCTTGCGCACATCTGCGGGATCGACTGGAACCCAGCCGAAGCCATTGGCATAAAACTCAGCACGGCAATGTTGTGCTTTTGTAATATCACCAGACTTGCCTAAGCTTTTATAGCCACGAGCAGAGTCTGCTATCCGAATGCCATATACATCACGCGCCGGAACGCCAACAGAGCGCGCTAAAGCAACAAAAACGGCATTGATGTCAGCGCACTTTCCGCCCAGATTATTCGTTTCTAGCATGAGCTTGACGTCGCCTTGACCGCAGCCACGCGTTTTGGGATCACGATGGGTGTTCTCCACAACCCAGTTGTAAATAGCTTTCACTTTTTCAATATCAGTCGCGTTTGTAGGTAAGTTCGCAATACATTCCAGGGCTTTCGCCTTCACAATGCCATTAGTTGGCAAGTACTTTGTCGAGCGAGTCCAGAATGTTTTTTCTTCTTTACTCAGTTTGAGAGCGGGGTTGGGGGTGCTAAGTTCTAGATGACGATTGGTTGTGCTCACTAGCATCGATACCTTGACGTTGTGATTGCTAGTATGTTTGCCCCATTTCACCCAAGCCATACGCGCTTGTTTATCAGGCGTTTCATAGAGCTCAATGACTGCCTTAGGGTCAGCGGCTTCTGGCCGAATCGCCAAGGTCCTAAAGTAGTTAGTATCCAACACTAATGGCAGCGGAATCCAACTCTGGGCTGCGCCAACGGAGGTTTCTAAATGAATCTCAGTAACGATTTCATAGGTATCCCACTCCAGGGAAGATTGAGCTAGTACAGATGAAATCTGACCCAGCGTTGGTAGAGCAGCAGTAGCTACCAGTGTTTTGAGGGCGGAGCGACGAGAAATAGTCATGAAAGGAATCAATGGTGGGGTAGTGGTGAGCGTTATGAAGGTATTAAGCCATTTTAAACGGGCGACTTATTACCGGCTAAAGCTTTTCTTGGGTGGGTTAGGGCGATGAGCAGGCGTCTTTCCCTGACTGGATTTGGGGGCGCTACCACTAGCCGGCCTAGTTTTACGAGATTGCTGATGTTGCTGACTACGCAATTGAATGGGTTGCGCAACGGCATTTGGATCAGGCTCAAATCCAGCAATGACCTCTTGCGGTAGCTTTTGCTTAATCAGCTTTTCAATATCTCTGAGCATTTGGTGTTCATCAACGCACACGAGCGAGACTGCTACACCGTTTGAGCCAGCTCTACCCGTTCTGCCGATACGGTGAACATAATCTTCAGACACGTTGGGTAGATCGTAATTCACAACATGGGGGAGTTGATCGATATCAATCCCTCGGGCAGCAATATCAGTAGCAACTAAAACGGTGATCTTGCCATCTTTAAATTCAGCTAAGGCTTTGGTGCGAGCGCTTTGGCTTTTATTACCATGAATTGCCATGCTGGTAATGCCATCTTTTTCCAGTTGGGTAACTAATTTATTGGCACCATGTTTAGTGCGGGTAAAGACCAATACTTGTTTCCATTGCTTGGTTTGAATGAGGTGTGCTAACAAAGGATGCTTTTGGCCTCTATCGACCGGATGAATTAATTGAGCAATTGCCTCATTGGTGCTATTGCTTCTCGCCACCTCAATTAAAGCGGGTGAATTGAGTAAACCATCGGCTAATGCCTTGATCTCAGCAGAAAATGTGGCAGAGAATAGAAGATTCTGGCGTTGCTTAGGCAGTGCCGCCAAAATCTTTTTGATGTCACGTAAGAAGCCCATATCGAGCATGCGATCGGCTTCATCCAGAACAAGAATTTCAATGGCATCAAGGGATACACATTTTTGCGACATCAGATCTAGTAAGCGTCCGGGAGTGGCGACTAAAATATCTAAGCCGGCAGCAATGGCTTTAATTTGTGGATTGGCTCCAACGCCACCAAAGATGACTGTCGACTTCAGACCGGTGTATTTGCCGTAGGTCACAACGGATTCTTGAACTTGTGCTGCTAATTCACGAGTAGGCGTCAGAATGAGTACGCGCAGCTGGCGCTTGCCAGAGCTCGCTTTTGTATTGCTTGTAAGGCGTTGCAAAATGGGGAGGGTAAAGCCTGCAGTTTTACCTGTACCGGTTTGTGCGGCAGCCAAAAGGTCGCCCCCTTTGAGTACTGCCGGAATGGATTTTTCCTGGATAGGGGTGGGGCTAGTGTAGCCCTCTTCCTCTATTGCACGGAGAATGGACGGAGATAAACCTAAATCTGTGAATAACATATGAGCCAATGAAAAATTGGCCCGTATTCAATTAAACGACTATCCCGGCCAATGGGGTGAGCTGCCACACTAGTGTGTTTGCAGTAAGAGTCTCTATTTTAAGTCATTGGCCTGCGGGCTCTAGAGGAAAGAGCCAATCCGGCAATGCTTTGGGCTTCAAGGTAGTGGCATCGACCCCCACAATATGGATGACAGCACTCGCAATGAGCTCTGGCTCTATGTTTACATCCTCTGGGTGAGTGCGTTTGGCAGTTTGACGTACTTTAATTTGGGTTCTACTGCGGTGTTCGATGAGCTGATCTATTGCCAATACATCATCTAGGCGCCCTGGTTTGTGAAAGTTCATGGTGAGTTCCCGTACGGGCAATAACAGGTTGTAATCTCTCACTAGTAGGGAAGGGCTTAAATTGCGCTGATAAAGCCACTCTGCTCGACTGCGTTCAAACATCTCCAGATAGCGGGCATGGTAAACAACACCAGCAGCATCCGTATCAGAGTAGCAAACTCGAAACAAAAAAGGAGCATCGGCAGCAGTAGTCATCTTTTTCTTAATATATGTGATGGAGTTGCAAAGTCATATTTTGATGCAAGATGCCCGCTTCTTCATAAAGCGGACCTTCTGCGATAAAACCATGATGTTGATAAAAAGAGCGCGCGCTTACCTGAGCATGTAAATGAAATTGTTCAATACCATTGGCGCGTCCAGTATTTATTAATTGGGTAAGGATTGCGCTTCCAATCCCTTGCCCTCGAAACTCGGGCATCACTGCCATTCGACCAATTTTTCCCAGATTGCCATTTTTGATCAACCGGCCTGTGCCCACACATTGCTTATTGTCAAAGGCTAATGCATGGCAGGCAATGGGGTCAAATTCATCAAGCTCTAAGTACTCTGGTACCCCTTGCTCTTGAATGAAAACCAGGGCGCGGATTGGATAGGCAGCTTTTTGAGCTTGCTCCCAGGATTGAATCAAAATATTCAAGTAATTCTTTGTAGAAGTTGGGTGGAATTTAATGGGCTATGTCCTAATTTACCAAAAAGGCGCGAGCTAAAATCCAGCAAAACCCCTAGCTTATAAAAATAGCTAGCAAAAAGGTCTTATTTGATGGTTACAATGAATTGACGGTATTTAATATAAATCCCGCTTTTAACAACCCCCTCTTTATTTAGGAGTTATCTTGAAGAAATCCTTACTTGCTGCATTAGTTGCTTCAATTGGTATTTTTGCTGCATCCTCTGTTTTTGCTCAGGCTCCTGCCAAGATGCTTCCTTTGGCTGCTGAAGCTGCCATTATTACCGCAACGGTTCAATCCGTTGATGTCAGTAAGCGCATCGTTGTTTTGCAAGATGCTAATGGCAATATGTTGCAAATGAATGTATCCAAAAAAGTAAACGATTTGGATAAAGTCAAAAAAGGCGATATTTTTGCTGTAGAGCATGCACAAGCGATTGCAGTTGGCTTGATTAAAGTTTCTAAAGATCAAAAACCAGGTGTATCTGGTGTGCGTTCAGTAGTTATTTCTGGAAAAGGAACCTCTAAGCCTTTCGAAGAAACTACCGACACAATTTATGCAACGGTGAAAATTGGCACTATCGATTACAAGACACGCGTAGTGACATTCACAATGCCAAGTGGCGAGAAGCAAAAAGTGAAGGTTGACCAAAGCGTATTGGGCCTTGAGAAATTCAAGACTGGCGACGACGTCATGGTTGAGTTCGTAGATGACACCATCATCGGCTTTATGGCTCCTCCAAAGAAGTAATTGCATCAACCCTAATAAATAGCAGCCTCAGGCTGTTATGAAAAAAATGCCTATCAGACTGATCTGATAGGCATTTTTATTTATGCCAATTTAATTGCTATCAGCAACTTATTTTTTAGCATTAGGAAAGAAGAGTTGCTGGCCATCAATTTTGTAGCCTGCAATGGCATCCTGTCCCTCTTTAGAGACGAGCCAATCAATAAACAGCTGCCCCTCCACTTTTTTGACTTGAGGAAATTTGATTGGATTTACCAACATGACGCCATATTGATTAAATAGTTTTGGATCACCTTGAACCAAAATAACTAAGTCGCCTCGGTTTTTAAAGCTCAGCCAAGTGCCTCGATCAGCCAAGATATACGCATTCATGGCTGATGCGGAGTTTAACGCGGGCCCCATACCTGATCCAGTCTCTTTGTACCAAGAACTTGAAGATGAGACTGCAATGCCCGCATCTTTCCAGTAGCGCAACTCCGCAGCATTGGTGCCACTCTTATCGCCTCGGGAAATGAAGGGTGCTTGGCTGGCAGCAATTTTTTGGAAGGCGGTTTGAATATCTTTACCGCCTCCGATTTTGGCTGGATCTGATTTAGGTCCAATGAGAATGAAATCGTTGTACATGACCTCGCTACGTTTGGTGGAATAGCCTTCTGCAACAAATATTTCTTCGGCAGGTTTGTCGTGCACAAAGACAACAT
>Ga0209698_10007369_pt1 | contig 11554 bp, 8 predicted proteins | sample LitLauG_LLR_2012_FD_187203 | JGI IMG/M metagenome (GOLD analysis project Ga0209698, IMG submission 187203) | Freshwater sediment microbial communities from Pennsylvania, USA - Little Laurel Run_MetaG_LLR_2012 (SPAdes) (version 2) | ecosystem: Environmental > Aquatic > Freshwater > Creek >... | reverse complement strand
GGCCGGGCGTGCTCGGAGTGCGATCGAGACCGTCGGACCTCGGCATCGCGCTCATCAGGGGGCTCCCGCGCCGTCTTGACTAGAACTAGGATCTACTTCTAGCATAGCCGCAACGGGTGTGCAACGTGGGACCAGAGCGCTCGACGCGCTCGCAAGCACTGGTGGATGACATGACCGAGCAGCAAGCACAGCGGCACTTCTCCCCCGAGGAGCTCCGGGAGCGGTACGAGCAGGAGCGCCTCGCGCGGCTGCGCCCCGACGGGGACGCTCAGTACCGGGAGCTGGCGGGGGTCTACCGGGACTTCGACGCCGACCCGTGGGTGGAGCCGGGCTTCGTCCGCGACCCGATCCGGGAGGACACCGACGTCCTCATCGTGGGGGCCGGGTTCGGCGGCATGACGACCGCCGCGTTTCTGCGCAAGCACGGGGTCGACCGCTTCCGCATCATCGACAAGGCCGGTGACTTCGGCGGCACCTGGTACTGGAACCGCTACCCGGGCTGCATGTGCGACGTCGAGTCGTACTGCTACCTGCCGCTGCTCGAAGAGAGCGGCTACATGCCCAAGCACAAGTACTCGCACGCATCGGAGATCTTCGAGTACTGCCAGCGTTTGGCCCGCACCTACGACATGTATCCCGCGGCCCTCTTCCGGACCGAGGTGACCGACATGGTCTGGGATCGAGGGTCGCATCGCTGGCAGGTGACCACCACCCGGGACGACCGGATCTCGGCCCGCTTCGTCGTGATCTGCGGAGGGGTGCTCCACAAGGCCAAGCTCCCGGGGATCCCGGGGATCGAGACCTTCGAGGGGCACTCGTTCCACACGAGCCGTTGGGACTACGGCTACACCGGAGGCGGGCCGGAGGAGCCGATGGACCGGCTGGCCGACAAGGTCGTGGCGATCGTCGGCACGGGCGCCACCGCGGTGCAGGCCGTACCCAAGCTGGCTGAGGCGGCCAAGCAGCTCTACGTCTTCCAGCGGACGCCCTCGGCCGTGAGCCCGCGCAACCAGCGCGAGACGGACCCGGAGTGGTTTGCACAGATGTCGAGCAAGCCCGGTTGGCAGCTGGAGCGCATCGCCAACTTCGTCGCGATGACGACCGGGCTCCAACCACCGGTCGACATGGTCGGCGACGGGTGGACCGCGCTGTTCCGCATCGACCCGAAGCAGCCACCCGCCAATGAGGACGAGGCGCGCGCGCTGGAGCTGCTCGACTTCCAGTTGATGGAGGGCATCCGGGCCCGGGTCGACGAGATCATCGAGGACCCGGCAACCGCCGAGGCACTCAAGCCCTGGTACAAGGTGAGCTGCAAGCGGCCGTGCTTCCACGACGACTACCTGCCCGCGTTCAACCGTCCCAATGTCACGCTCGTCGACACCCACGGGCGCGGTGTCGACCGGATCACGCCCAAGGGTCTGGTCGTGGGCGACACCGAGCACGCGGTCGACTGCATCATCTACGCGTCAGGGTTCGAGAACCAGACCTTCTACACGCACCGCCTGGGCTTCGACCCCAAGGGCATCGGCGGCGTCTCCCTGTCCGAGGCGTGGGAGCACGGCCCTTGGACGCTGCACGGCATCCACACCCACGGCTTCCCGAACCTGTGCATGAACAGCTTCGTGCAGGGCGGCCAGCACATCAACTTCGCGTTCGCGATCACCGAGATCGCCCGCCACACCTCGTCCACCATCGCGGCCGCCCTCGCCGACGGGATCGACACGATCGAGCCGACCATGGACGCCGAGGAGGACTGGTACCAGGTCATCCTCGCCACCTTGCCTGCGTACGGCAACTACTTCGCCGACTGCACGCCCAGCTACCTCAACATGGAGGGCGCCCCGCCGCCCGAGAGTGCCAAGCGGGGAGGCGCGTACATGGGCAGCGCGCTGGAGTTCGTACAGATCCTCGAAGGCTGGCGCAGCGATGGCGCCTTCCGCGGCCTGACCCGGACGCCGCTCGCGCCCGACAGATCCTGACCGCGCCTACGGCTCGCCAATGGGCACGACGGGTGCGGTCACGCCAGCGCGTGACGCAGCCGGAGGCTGGCAAGGGTGAGGAAGGCGGCGGCGAACCCGGCGAGCAACGCCAACTGGCGGGGGTTGGAGGCGAGGTTGGTCCGGCTCCGACGGGAACTGCCCCCCATCGATCCCACACCGCGCCCGTCGGACCACAGGATCGGGTGATTGTTCGTCTTTTTCCGTTATCTAAGTTATTGATGATATGCCCCATTCATGCCAGTAGCATCGGTGTACGGGGCGACGTGACGCCCCCACCGTGGGGCGAAGCACCTCCCGATCGGCCCGTGCACCGGCCCGGACGGGAGCGGCCGTCGTACGGGTTTCGTCTGCAACGGCCGAAGGGGAGCAACCAGGATGCATCGCGCAGTGAAGCAGGAGATGGGCACCGCCGCCGGCGGGCCCGGGGTGACCCGGGCGAGAAACGGCCGGCCGGGACGGCCGGCCCTCGCCACCCTCGTCACCTCCGGGCTCCTCGCCGTCGCCGGGACCGTCGGGTTCCAACCAGCCGCGGCGTCGGCGACCACGACCGCGCCGGTCGCGGTCATCGTGCGGGCCGGGCCGGGCGCGACCGCCGCCGCCGAGCGGGCCGTGGTCGGCCTCGGCGGGCACGTCGGGCAGCCGATCGCCATCATCAACGGGTTCGCGGCCACGCTCGACGCGGTCCGGATCGGCGCGCTGCGCGCCGCGCCGTCGGTGACGTCGGTCAGCCCCGACACCGGCGTGGCGCTGCTCGGGAGCAGCTACGACCCGACGCACGACCCGCACTCGCTTCTCAACATCGAGGGCCAGATCGGCACCCGCAGCGAGTGGGTGTCCGCCCCCGCGGGCGCGGGAGCGGGCGTCGACGTCGCGCTCATCGACTCCGGCGTGACACCGGTCCCCGGACTCGACGGGGGCCAGGTCGTGCAGGGGCCGGACCTCACCGACGAGTCGCACCACCGCGTCGCCCACCTCGACACCTTCGGGCACGGCACGTTCATCGCCGGCATCATCGCGGGCCACGACGCCGGCGCCGACCCGGCCACGGCCCCCCCCGACGCCTACCTCGGCGTGGCGCCGGCCAGCCGGATCATCTCGGTCAAGGTCGCCGACCAGCGGGGCAACACCGACCTGGGGCGCGTGCTCGCCGGGATCGACTGGGCCGTCCGCCACGCCCATGACCCGGGGATGGACATCCGGGTCATCAACCTGTCCTTCGGGATCACCGCCGGCCCCTCCTACCAGGTGGACCCGCTCGCCTTCGCCGCGGAGGCAGCCTGGCACCAAGGCATCGTCGTGGTGGCCTCGGCCGGCAACGCGGGCGGGAGCGCCGGACGGCTCACCGACCCTGCCATCGACCCGTTCCTCATCGCCGTCGGGTCCGCGGATGTGGGCAGCGCCGGGGCGCCGAGCATCTCGCCCTTCTCGAGCCAGGGCGGCGCGGACCGCTTCCCCGATGTCGTCGCGCCGGGGGCGCACGTCCAGGGCCTTCGCGATCCCGGCTCCTTCATCGACCGGATGTTCTCCTCGACCGGCGCCATCGACGCCCGCTACTTCCGGGGCAGTGGCACCTCTGAGGCTGCGGCCTACGTGTCGGGCACCGTCGCCCAACTGCTCTCGGCGCGGCCGGACCTGACCCCCGACCAGGTCAAGTGGCTGCTGGTCACGACCGCCCATCCCCTGGGCGGAGCCGCCCCCGACATCCAGGGGGCGGGCCTGATCGACGTCCTCGCCGCCTCGTCCACACCGGCGATCGATGTGCACCAGGGCTTCCCCGTCGCGACCGGTCCGGGGCGCGACCGGGGCGACGAGGACGGCCACGGCGGGCGTGGCTCCGGCCGAAGCGACGGCTCGACGTGGTCCGGCGACGACTGGGACGGGTCCACGTGGTCGGGCAGCACCTGGTCGGGGTCGACGTGGTCCTCGTCGTGGTCCGGGTCCACCTGGTCGGGGTCCACCTGGTCGGGGTCCACCTGGTCCTGATCCACCCGTTGCCGGATGGTCCCGGTGCCCGCCTCAGCGCAGCGCGCTCCAGGCGATCGGCAGGTGGGCGAAGCCGTCGATCAGGTTGGAGTGGACGCGGGGGAGCTCGGTCGGGTCGGCCGCGACCTCCAAGCCCTCCAAGCGCGACAGGATCGCGTCGAACATGACCCGGGCTTCGAGCCGGGCCAGGCTGGCGCCGAGGCAGAAGTGCGGACCGCCCGCACCGAAGGCCACGTGGTCGTTGGGCTGGCGGGTCACCTCGACCTGGTCCGGTTCGACGAAGGCATCCGCGTCGCGGTTGGCCGACGAGTAGACCATCAGCACCCGCTCCCCTGCCGCGATGCGCTGGCCGCCGACGACCGTGTCCACCTGTGCGGTGCGGGTGAACTGGATCACCGGGGTGACGAACCGGAGGAGCTCCTCGATGGCCACGGGGAGCAGGCTGCGATCCGCGCGCAGGCGCTCCAACTGGTCGGGGTGCTCGAGCAGGGCGAGGGTGCCGGAGGTGATGAGGTTGCGGGTCGTCTCGCTCCCCGCGTTTTGCAGGAGCATGAAGAACAGGTCGATCTGGAACTGGGTCAAGCGCTCGCCGTCCACCTCCGCGTGGAGCAGCACGCTCAACAGGTCGTCCTGCGGCGCGTCCCGGCGGGACTCGCACAGCCCGTCGGCGTAGGCATACATCGCCAGTGCCGCGTCGGCGCGCTCTTGGGGCGTGACCGAGGCGTCGAAGCCGAAGGTCAACTCGGTCCACTCGAACACCTGGCGCCGGTCGGCTTCGGGCACTCCGACGAGGTCGGCGATGACGTGCAGCGGGAGCCACAGGGCGACGTCGTTGACGAGGTCGCAGCTGCGTTGGTCCGCCAGCGCGTCGATGATCGAGTCGACCCGTGCCTGGAGGCGGTCGGTGAGCGCGGCGACGCGCTTGGGGGTGAAGCCACGGTTGATCAGCTTGCGCAGCTTGAGGTGCTCGGGATCGTCGAGGCTGATCATGAGCGGGGGCGGATCGCCCTGGTCCATCGCGTCGTCCGCCGGCAGGAACGGGTCGGGCGCGTTGTGGAACGTGGCGGAGTCGCGCGAGACCTGCTGGACGTCGGCGTGGCGGACGACGGCCCAGTAGCCCCGCTCCCAGGCGGGGTGCTCGTGGTGCGACACCGGATCGTGCTCGCGCAGCTCGCGGAAGCGCTCGTGCGGGAATCCGTGGGCGTAGGCGGCCGGGTCGTGCAGCGCGGGAAGTGCGGTCACCACGCCAGTCTTCCACGCCCCGCGCCCGCGACGACCCCCGGTGCCGCGGCGCTTGAGGCACCTGCGCAACAGCAAATATGATGCGCATGGTTGCACGGACGGCCCGTCGTGGGCCCACAGGGGAGGGTCACCGCCATGAGCGATGTCTGCGAGGCTCGGCACGCGATAGCCAAGCTGATCTTCACCTGCGACGAGCGCAACGATGCCGGCGACTTCGACGCCGTCGGCGCCCTCTTCGCCCACGCGACCATCGGGGTGTCGGGCATGGGCGACGTGGTCTGCGAAGGCGCCAAGGGTGTGGCCGACCAGTTCCGCGCCGTGACCCAGATCTACCCCGAAGGCGGCGCCCGGACCCATCACCTGTCGACCAACCTCATCATCGACGTCGACATCGACGCCGGCACCGCGACCTGTCAGAGCCACTACGTCATGTTCCAGCAGACCGACGAGCTGCCGCTCCAGCCGATCGACTGCGGGCGCAACCACGACACCTTCGAGCGCGTCGACGGCACCTGGCGCTGGAAACGGCGCTACATCACCGTCCTGCTCCACGGCAACTACGCGCATCACCTCATCCAGAACCTGACGCCGTTCAACTGAGGAAAGGGGCGCACCCCGGCTCACGCCGTGCAGGCCACGACCAGCCGCTCCGGCCGGCGCACGGTCGGGTTGGTCGCCTGCCACGTCAGTGCCTCCTCCGCCAGGGTGATCGACGAGGTGCGCGCGAGGAGCGTGGTGATCACCACCTCCGCCTCCAGGCGGGCCAGCGCCGCACCGATGCAGACGTGCGCCCCACCGCCGAAGGTGAGCGGGCGGATGTCATCGCGCGCGACATCGAAGGCGCCCGGGTCGCGGTAGCGCTCCGGGTCGCGGTTGGCCGCGATGACCGAGAAGAGGATGTTGGATCCTGCTGGGATGCGCCGCCCCGCCACCTCGAGCTCGACGGGCGTGTACCTCGTGGTCGACAGCGCGGCAGGTTCGAAGCGCAGGACCTCGTCGACCGCGTTGGTCACCAGATCGGGCCGGGTCCGCAGCAACGCGAGTTGCGGCGGATGGCGGAGGAGGGTGAGCACCGCCAGGGTGATCAGCCCCATCGTCGTCTCGAAGCCCGCGGTGACGAGCAGGATGGCGTTGGCGATGAGCTCCCGGTCACCGAGGGAGTCGCCGTCGTCGTCGGGGCGGACCATGGCGGAAAACATGTCATCGCCCGGCGAGGCCCGCCGCTCTGGGACCACCCGGCCGAAGTACTCGACGAGGCGCTGCATCGGCTCGAGGAAGCCGCCCGGCGCCGCCCGCCTCGGGTCGAACAGCGCCACCACCTCGCGATCCCACTCATCGGGCGCGACCCCGAAGAGGAGGCGGACCACTTCGATCGGCAGCGGGAAGGCCAGCTCGGAGACGATGTCGCCACCGCCCTTGGCCACGATCGCGCCCACCAGCTCGGCCGTCCTGGCCTCGATGGCCGGACGCAGCGCCTCCACCGCGCGCGGCGTGAAGGCCCGGCTGATCAGACGCCGGACCCGGGTGTGTGCCGTGCCGTTGAGCGACATCATCCACGTGCTCATGACGTCGTGGAGCGGGCCCTCGCTCAGGCCGAAGGAGTCCGCCACACCGCGGCCGGCCTCGAGGCGGGCGTCGCGCACGAGCGCGTTGGCATCGGCGTAGCGCGAGACGTACCAGTACCCGAAGTCGGTCTGGTACACCGGGTCCTGTTCGCGGAGGCGGTCGAAGAGCGGGTACGGATCCTCGCGGACGGCCGGATCGAAGAAGTCGTAGCTGCCGGGCACGTGCGCTCCTCTCGGCGGGCGCCACTAACGTAGCGAGCGTTCCCCGGGGGTGTGCGAGACGGGGTGGAGACACAGCGGTGGGAGCGATGGGAGTGGCGATGTTGCTCGCGGACAAGGTGGCGCTCGTGTCTGGAGCTGGTCCCGGCCTCGGCCGGGCCATCGCGTTGCGCTTCGCCGCCGAGGGAGCCCGCGTCGTCGTCGGCGACGTCGATGCAGCCGCCGTGGCCGACACGTGCACCGCGATCGGCGCGGCCGGTGGCGCCGCGACGGGCCTGCCCACCGACATCACCGACGCGGCGCAGTGCCAGGCCCTCGTCGACCACGCCCTCGGGCACTTCGGCCGCCTCGACGTGCTCGTCAACGACGCCTACCACGGAGGTGACTTCCAGACCTTCGAGGACGCCGACCTGGCCAACTGGAAGGCGACGGCAGAGGTCAACATCTGGGGGACCCTGACGCTCACCAAGGCGGCGCTTCCCGCCCTCAAGGTGTCCGGTGACGCCCACATCGTCAACATCTGCACCCACGGCGTCGATCTCATCCAACCGGGCTTCGGCGCCTACACCGGCTCCAAGGCGGCGCTCGCCCACCTCACCCAGATGCTCGCGGCGGAGCTCGGCACCCACGGCATCCGGGTCAACGCCGTCTACCCGGGGCCGATCTGGGGCGCCAACCTGCAGGGGTACCTCGACCAGCAGGCGGCCGCGGCCGGCGTGGAGCCCCAGGCGATGTACGACGAGTTCGCCGCCAAGAACTCCCTGAACCGGCTCATCCGGCCGGAGGAGATCGCATCGGCGGTCGCTTTCCTCGCTTCGGACATGGCTACCGCGATCACCGGCCAGGCCCTCTATGTCAACGCCGGGGAGACCTTCCACTGAGCCCTGCGGCCGGCGCTCGGCGCCACGCGGACGCTCACTGCCACTCGATGACCTGATCGAGCATCCCGGCCAGCGAACGCGAGATCCGCTTCATCGTCGCCTCCATGTGCCGGCGGGCGAGATCCTCTGCCAGGGGACCGTCGGCGGCCAGGATGGCCTTGGCGATGGCGAGGTGGGTCTGGAGCACGCGGGGCCGGCCGGGCACAGGCGCGATCGCGCGTTCCAGGCGCGAGGCGTAGATGTCGGCCAGCAGGCGGGCGAAGAGCGACAGCACCGCGTTGCCGCTCACGGAGGCGACGGTCGCCTGGTACTCGAGGATGAGGTCGAGGTACGCGCGGTCGTCGGCGAGATCGACGAGCGGCGTCCGTGCCACCAGCCGCTCGAGGTGCTCGAGCATCCTTCGCTCCTGGCGCTCCGCCGCCAGCCGGGCCGCGATCGGCTGCAGGATGAGGCGCGACTCGATCAGCTCGCGATAGGTGATCCCCCCGACGCGGAAGTACAGGGTGGCGATGCTGGCGAAGTCGCGCTCGCTGACGGCCCCGACGACGGGGCCACCGCTGCGACCGGGGCGGCGGGCGATGAGCCCGAGGACCTCGAGCAGCAGCAACGCCTCGCGCAGCGACGAGCGCCCCACCCGGTACTGCTCCAGCATCGCTGCCTCGCTCGGCAGCTTGTCGCCGGGCTGGCGGCGGGACGAGACGATCTCGTCGACGATCCGGCGGGCGATCAGCTCGGAGACCTTGGGCCCCCGCGCGATGCCCGCGGGCTCGGTGGCGCTCAAGCGGTGTCGAGCCCGAGCATGCGGATGGCGTTGCCCCGCACCAGCTTGTACACGGTCGCCTCATCGAGGCCGGCCATGATGCGCGCCGCCGTCTGCTTGGAGTTCGGCCACGTCGAGTCCGAGTGGGGGTAGTCGATCTCGAAGCTGACGTTGTCTGCCCCGCAGCGCGCCAGGGATTCGAGACCATGGCGGTCGTCGAAGAAGCACCCGAAGATCTGGCGGTAGTAGTAGGTCGACGGCGGGTCGGGCACCCGGTCGGCGACGCCACCCCACCCCCGGTGCTCGCGCCACACGTTGTCCATGCGCTCGAGGAGGTAGGGGATCCAGCCGATCTGGCCCTCGGAGTACGCGAGGTGCAGCCCGGGGATGCGCTCGAGCACCCCCGAGAAGATGAAGTCGCTCATCGAGCCCATGGCGTTGTTGAACGTCAGCGAGGCCTGCACCGCGGCAGGCGCGTCAGGCGACGTCGCCGGCATGTTGGACGACGAGCCGATGTGCATGCACAGCAGCGCGCCCGTCTCCGCGCACGCCTCGAACAGCGGGTCCCAGTGACCGCCGGGATCGTGCACGCTCGGCAGCCCGAGGTGCGGGGGGATCTCGCTGAAGCACACCGCGCGCGCGCCACGGCCGACGCAGCGGCGCACCTCGGCGGCGGCGGCGGCGGGGTCCCACAGCGGGACGATGATGAGCGGGATCAGCCGGCCACCGGTTCCCGCGCACCACTCGTCGATCATCCAGTCGTTGTAGGCGCCCACGCACAGCGCCGCGAGCTCCCGGTCCTTGGCCTCGAGGAAGGTCTGGCCGGCGAAGCGGGGGAACGTGGGAAAGCACAACGAGGCATCCGTCCAGTTGTCGTCCATGGCCTGCAGGCGCGCGGCCTGGTCGTAGCACCCGGGCGGCATGTCGTCGTAGGTGATCACGGTCATGGTGATGTCGTCGCGGGGCAGCCCCGCCGCGGCCACGATCCGTTTGTGGGGCACCACCAGGTCCTCGTACACCCAGCAGTCGCAGGCGATCCCCTCATCGGTGTAGCGCAGCTCGTACTTGCCGCCCACATAGCCGAGGCCGTCGATGTGGCGCCGCTCCACGCGCGGGCCGGCCAGGCGGTGGCGGGCCGGGAGACGGCTGGTCCACACCTCGGGCGGTTCGATGACGTGGTCGTCGACGCTGATGAAGCGCGGGATGTCGACCGCGGGCGTGTCGTCGGCCATGGCCATGCTCCTCCGCCGCGACCGGCCGGGCCGCGCCTCGGCCGACCGTCTCGGCTATCCTCGGACTTCGGTCTTATCATACGCAGGGTTTCGCGAGGGGTCCACGGGTGGGACGGCACGACGGGGGTGAGGACGTGGGAGCAACCCCGTCGTCTCCCTCGCTCTGGGAGCTGATCGACGAGCGGGCGGCATCCACCCCCGGCGGCCTGCTGGCCGTCGACGACCGGGACCGCTCGATGACCTTTGCGCAGCTCCGCGACGCTTCGGTGTCGCTCGCCGGGCGGCTGGGCGCGGCGGGTGTGCGCCCCGGCACCCCGGTGTCGTGGATCCTGCCGACGTGGCTCGAGGCCCTCACCCTCATCGGCGCCCTCGCCCGCCTCGGTGCCGTGCAGAACCCGATCCTGCCGGTGCATCGCGAGCGCGAGGTCGGCTTCTGCGTCGCCCAGACCGCGGCGTCGCACCTGGTCGTGCCCACCCGGTGGAAGGGGTTCGACTTCGTGGCGATGGCCAATGCGGTCGCGGCGCGCAACCCCGGGCTCCAGGTGGTCTCGGTCGATCGCGACGCCGGCTTCGACCTGCCGGCTACGACCGCGCCGCTGCCTCCCGAGCCGCCCGCCGGTGGGGTCCGCTGGCACTTCTACACCTCAGGCACCACCGCGGACCCCAAGGGGGCGCGGCACACCGACGCGAGCGTCACCGCGGCCGGGGTGGGGTTCAACCTCTCGGTCGAGCTCGGACCCGACGACCGCGTCGGCGTCGTGTTCCCCTACACCCACGTCGGTGGCATCGCCTTCCTGGCCGGCGCCATGATGGCCGGCTACGGCCAGATCCTGGTCGAGGCCTTCGACCCGGGGCCGTCGATCGCGGTCCTCCGCCGCCATGGCGTCACCATCGCCGGAGCAGGCGCCTACTTCTGGAACGCGTACCTCGACGCGCAGCGGGCGCAACCCGACGAGGTGCTCTTCCCCCGCCTGCGCGCCCTGGCCGGCGGCGGCTCGGCCAAGCCGGCGGGCCTCCACGAGCGGGTCAAGCGCGAGCTCGGCGGGGCCGGGATCGTGTCGGGCTACGGCCTCACCGAGTGCCCGAGCGCGGTGCTGTGCTCCATCCGGGATCCCGACGACAAGCTGGCGTCGAGCGACGGCCGGCCGGTGCCGGGTGCCGAGATGCGCGTCGCCGATCGCGACGACCGCCCCTGCCCGGCCGGGACCGAGGGCGAGATCCAGCTGCGGGGCACGATGCTCTTCTCCGGCTATGTCGACGAGGCCCTCGATGCTGCGGCGTGGACGGCCGACGGCTGGCTGCACACCGGTGACCTCGGGACCATCGATGCGGACGGCTACCTCGACGTCACCGGCCGGATCAAGGAGATCATCATCCGAAAGGGGGAAAACGTGAGCATCGGCGAGGTCGAGTCCGTGCTCGCGACCCACCCCGCGATCCGCGACGTGGCGGTCGTCGGCGTGCCCGACGTCGAGCGTGGCGAGATGGCCTTCGCGCTCGTCGTGCCCGAGGACCCGGCCGCACCACCGACGCTCGAGGATCTCGGCGCGCACTGCCGCGCGCGGGGGCTGGCCGTCTACAAGATCCCCGAGCGCCTGGAGATCGCCGAGCACATCCCCCGCAACGCGACCGGCAAGGTCGTCCGCCACGAGCTGCGGGCCCGGTTGATCGC
>Ga0209698_10007368_pt1 | contig 11554 bp, 8 predicted proteins | sample LitLauG_LLR_2012_FD_187203 | JGI IMG/M metagenome (GOLD analysis project Ga0209698, IMG submission 187203) | Freshwater sediment microbial communities from Pennsylvania, USA - Little Laurel Run_MetaG_LLR_2012 (SPAdes) (version 2) | ecosystem: Environmental > Aquatic > Freshwater > Creek >... | reverse complement strand
AACGGCCGCAGTTTCCTTTCGCATCCTTCCTGCTTCAAGGCAAGTGGCGGTGTAGCTCAGGTGGTTAGAGCGACGGTCTCATAATCCGTAGGTCGTAGGTTCGAGTCCTACCGCCGCCACCAGAATTTCCAACTTCGATTCACCACAGAGAAACAGAAGACTCGAAATTTCTGAGTCTCTGCGAACCTGTGGCGAGGATTTTCAGGTTTTGGAAATCGGGCGGGTTACTTGTGTTTCGCAGGTAGATGCCGGGGTTGGTTCCGGGACTGATTTTAGGTGATATCTTGAGGTGAATCCGTGACAATGGCGGGCCTCCCTATGGATGTTCTCGAACGACTCTTCAACCAGCATTTCCAATTTCCGGTGGAGTCGGTGCAACCGGTGCAGGGGGAACTAGGCGGATCGGGGCGCAAGATCATTCGGCTGGCGGCACGGGGCCAGAGTGCGATTGGCATTCTGTATGGAGTGCGGGAAGAGAACGCTGCCTTCCTGGAGTTTTCCCGGCATTTCCGCGAGCACGGCCTGCCGGTGCCCGAGATCTACGGCGGGGATCTCGATCAAGGCGCTTATCTCGAGCAGGATCTGGGGGACACGTCACTCTTCGAACTGCTGTCGCAGAATCGCACGGGAGAGGCAATCGCTCCGGTGGTGGTTGATGCCTACCGCGAAGTTATCGCCACGCTGCCCCGCTTTCAAATCGAAGCCGGGCGCGATCTGAACTACAAGCTGTGTTATCCGCGGGGAAGCTTCGACCGGCAGTCGATTGCGTGGGACCTGAACTATTTCAAATATTACTTTCTGCGGCTGGCGGGGATTCCATTCAGTGAGCAGGCGCTGGAAGATGACTTCAGCCGGCTGACCAAGTTCTTGTTGAGTGCGCCCCGGGAATATTTTTTATACCGTGATTTTCAGTCACGCAACATCATGCTGCCGGGCGGCAAGCCTTACTTTCTGGACTATCAGGGAGGGCGCAAGGGGGCGTTGCACTACGATGTCGCATCCCTGCTCTACGACGCCAAGGCGGATTTGCCGCCGGAACTGCGACAGCAACTGCTCGATCACTATCTCGCAACTCTCGCCAAGTTCATCGACATCAAGCCCGAAGCGTTCATGCAGCACTATTATGCCTACGTCTATATCCGCATCATGCAGGCTCTGGGCGCGTATGGATTCCGCGGATTCTACGAGCGCAAAGTCCACTTTCTGCAAAGCGTCCCATATGCGCTGAAGAACCTTCGCTGGCTGCAACACAATGTGAAGCTTCCAATCGCTCTGCCGACGCTGTTGGAAGCCTTTCACAGCATGCTCGCTTCGGAGAGGTTGCAGCGCCTGTCCACGGAGGCGGACAATCTGGTGGTTCGCATCTTCAGTTTTTCGTTTCACCGCGGGCTGCCGAAGGACGACAGCGGAAACGGCGGCGGATTTGTTTTGGATGGCCGCAGCTTGCCGAACCCGGGACGGGAAGAGCGCTTCAAAGCCCTCACAGGCAAGGATGCGCCCGTGATCGAGTATCTGAATCAGCAGGAGAGCGTGCATCAATTTCTGGCCAGCGTGATGTCGCTGGTGGACGCGAGCGTCAGCAATTATCAGCAGCGGGGATTCAAGAACCTGATGGTCTCGTTCGGATGCACCGGCGGCCAGCACCGCTCGGTCTACCTGGCTGAACAGGTCGCCAAGCGCCTGCGCGGGCGCGCCGGCGTGGAGGTAGTGGTCACGCACCGTGAACTCGAGAGAATGAAAGCGGAGAACTCCGCCGCGGAGAAGGCCGCACGATGAAGGCCATGGTCCTGGCGGCGGGGCTTGGAACCCGACTGCGGCCCCTCACCAACGATCGTCCCAAGGCCCTTGTGGAAGTGGATGGGCACAGCCTACTCGAAATTACTCTCTGCCGCCTGGCCTCGTGTGGAATTCGGGAAGTGATGGTGAATGTGCATCACTTTGCGGATATGGTCGTGCAATATCTCCACCGGAACGACAACTTCGGATTGCGAATCGAAATCTCGCGCGAGGACGATGTTCTACTCGATACCGGCGGCGGATTAAAGAAGGCCGCGTGGTTTTTTCTTCAGGGCGGCGGTGCGACGGACGAGCCTTTCGTGCTGCACAATGTCGATGTCATCAGCACCATCGATCTGGAGCGGATGGTGCAATTTCATCGCGAGCACGATGCATTGGCGACGTTAGCGGTCCAGCAGCGAAAGACGTCTCGATACCTGCTGTTTGACGAATATGATTGGTTGAGCGGAAGGCAAACGGCCGGGAACGAGCAGGAGATGATTCGTCCCGCCCAGCAGACTACCGCACTGGCCTTCTCGGGCATTCACGTCATTTCGCCACAACTTCTGAACATGATCGCCGAGCAGGGTGTGTTTTCGATCATCACGACTTACCTGCGGCTCGCGGCCGAGGGGCATAGGATTTGCGCCTTTCGGGCTGATGAATACTACTGGCGAGATCTGGGTAAGCCCGAAAACATTGTCCAGACCGAGGCTGACATTCAGAGCGGAGGCCTTAAGATCATGTAGTTCCAGGGGATAGCTGGGTCAGGCACTGATCCTGGACACGAAATTATAGAGCCCCGACTCGCAGAGTTGGGGCTCTCGCCATTGAGGGAGGTGAGCGACTAGCCTTTCTCCATCGGGGACTTTCTCGCGAACCGGTGCGAACCCCAAATTCGATATCTCATCCGTCAGGCCCAACTGACAGTCCCCAGCGGTCAAGAATCAGCGCCGCGCAAGTTACGGAAGTTTCGCTAAAGTCCGCTAAATCATTGTTTCTATTGCAGGTTAGCTGATATTTATAGATCTCGGGAAGAGACCTTCCCCTTAGTGTGTCTATCGCATGACTGGCGCGACCAGCACAGCAATTGGATTGCCCGAGCCATCCCGCTCGTGGAGAACGCTTTCGGTTCCGGCGAAGCTATTCATCACGCTGGTGGTGCTGGCTGGACTGGGGACGTTGGTCTATGGCGGCATTCACCAGAGCAGTAAGAACATAGCCGAATTTATCTGTTACGTGGGCATTGCCATTCTGGCCTCCCGGCTGAAAGTAAACCTGCCGGGTATCACCGGGACGCTCTCGGTCAACTTCCTGTTCATCCTGATCGGCGTTCTGGAACTCAGTTTTACCGAGACCCTTATTCTGGGTGCGATCTCGATGGTCGCGCAGTGCCTGTATCCCCACCGTCCGCGAGCCCTCCAGTTGACGTTCAACGTTTGCGCCGGGAGTATCTCAACGGCGCTTGCGTACCTTGTTTTTCACAATTCCTGGATGAATCTGGCGGTCGACAGCCGCCCGGTGTTGCTGGGGCTGGCTTCAACGATTTATTTCATTGCTAATGCGGGATCGATCGCGACCGTAATCTCCCTGACCGAACGCCGTCCGCTGCAGCGGATTCTGGTGGACTGCTATTTCTGGTCCTTCCCTTACTACTTGGTTGGAGCCGGCATTGCCGGAACTATCGCCTGGCTGAATCGCACACTCAATTGGGAAACGTCGCTGCTGGTCTTGCCGGTCATCTACCTCATCTACCGCTCGTATCGTCTGTACCTGGGAAAGCTGGCAGACGAGAAGCGTCACGTGGAAGAGATGGCCAATTTGCACTTGCGGACGATTGAGGCCTTGGCGCTGGCCATCGAAGCCAAAGATCACACCACTCACGAGCATTTGCAGCGCGTCCGGGTATATGCGATTGAAGTCGCCAAGGAACTCGGGGTGAACGGTCCAGAACTTGAGGCGCTGCATGCGGCGGCGCTGTTGCATGACATCGGCAAACTGGCGGTGCCGGAACACATCATCTCGAAGCCGGGAAGACTGAGCCCGGAAGAATTCGAAAAGATGAAGATCCACACGCTGGTGGGCGCTGAGATTCTGGAGCGAGTGAGGTTTCCCTACCCGGTGGTGCCGATCGTGCGAGCGCACCATGAGAAATGGGATGGATCGGGATATCCCCTGGGTCTAAAAGGCGCGGAAATTCCCATTGGTGCGCGCATCCTGTCGGCGGTCGACTATCTGGATGCGCTCGCTTCCGATCGCCAGTACCGCCGCGCGCTGCCGCTGAAAGACGTGATGCAGAAACTCGCCGCCGAGTCGGGCAAGTCGTTTGATCCGAAGGTCGTGGACGTTCTGCAAAAGCGCTATCAGCACCTGGAAGAGATGGCCATTGCCAAGTCCGCGGAGGATCCCAATGCTCCGTTATCGACGGCGATCAAGATCGAGCGCGGTCTGGAACCTGCGGCGGGATTTGAGAACGCCAAGGCGCAGGATTACGCGGGCCGGGAAAATACGTTCCTGTTTTCGATCGCTGCCGCCCGGCAGGAAGCACAAGCGCTGTTCGAACTGAGTCAGGATCTGGGCGCTTCGCTCAGTTTGGGCGAGACGCTCTCGGTATTTTCGGTGAAGCTCAAACCCATGGTGCCTTACGACGCCATCGCCATATACGTGCGGCGCGAGGACGAGTTGGTTCCGGAATACGTGAACGGCGACAACTACCGGCTGTTCTCTTCCCTGCGCATTCCCGTCGGTCAAGGGTTATCGGGCTGGGTGGCGCAGAACCGGAAGCCGATCATCAATGGGAACCCGTCCGTGGAACCCGGCTATCTGAACGATCCCTCAAAATTCAGCACACTGCGCTCCGCACTGGCCGTACCGCTCGAAGGCGTTACCGGAATAATCGGCGTGCTGGCACTCTACCGCGCGGAGCGCGATGCCTTTACTTCCGACAACCTCCGCATCCTGCTGGCGGTCAGCGGGAAGATGGCCCTGGCGATTGAGAATGCGTTGAAGTATCAGCAGGCGGAAAGTTCGGCCACGACCGACTATCTGACGGGTCTTCCGAACGCTCGCTCGTTGTTCATGCAACTCGACCGCGAACTGGCCCGCTGTAAACGTGACAATACAACGTTAACCGTCATGGTTTCTGACATGGACGGCTTCAAGCAGATCAACGATCGTTTCGGCCACCTGGAGGGCAACCGGGTGTTGCGCCTATTTGCCCAGGCCCTCAAGGATAGCTGCCGAGAGTATGACTATGTGGCGCGCATGGGCGGCGACGAATTTGTGGTGATCGCTCCCGGACTAGCCGCCGATACTGCAGGGAAAAAAGCGGAACAGATGCGCGCTCTGGCGCGGCACGCCGGCAACGAAGTCTGCAACGAGGAAATTCTGTCGCTCAGCGTAGGCCGCGCCGTTTACCCGGACGACGGTAACGATGCCGAGCAACTTCTTTCCGAAGCGGACCGGCGGATGTACCTGGAGAAGCAGAAACAGCTTGCTTATAAAGATCGCCGGGCGCATCCGCGAACGAAATGCCGAGTCACGATCGAGGTAACTACCGAAGCTGGCACCGTCCCGGTGTTTGCCAACCTGACCGACGTCAGCATGGGCGGCTGCTACATTGAAACCAGCACGATTCTGGCCCCGGGCAGCACAATCAAATTGAATTTCTCCATGGATGATCCCAGCCTGTCGGCGGAGGGATTCGTCAATCGCATGGATCCGGGATCAGGTGTGGCAGTGCAGTTCCGTGAGATGAACCGCGAAGCGCGCGACCGGATGTTCCGGATTCTGGAGTACGTCCAGAAAACCACGACTTTCTACAACAACCGCTACCTCGACAGCCTCACCAAAAACTGATTCAAGATTGAGTTCGCGCTGCAACCTGCAGCGTGGTGGCACGCACAATTTCCGCGGCCATTTCGTCGAGAGGCAGGACCTTGTCGGCCAGTCCAGCACGGGCAACAAAGCCGGGCATACCCCAGACCACGCTCGTCGCCTCATCCTGAACCAAGACGCGAGCGCCCGCGTTTCGCAGCGTCTCGCATCCCTTCAATCCGTCATGGCCCATACCCGTCAGGACTACCGCCAGGGCGCGATCTCCGTACACCTGTGCCACTGAGCGGAACAGCACATCCACGGATGGACGGCAAAAATTCTCCCGGGGAGCTTGATGGGTCCTCAGGAGGACGGAGCCGCTTTCCTGCCGCACAATCATGTGAAAGTCGCCCGGAGCGATGACCGCGCATCCGGCAGAAACAGTTTCTCCGGAGACACACTCGCGCACCGATAACTCCGACTTGGCGGAGAGCCGGGCGGCCAGCATGTTGGTGAAAATCGGCGGCATGTGTTGGGCAATCAGAACAGGAGCGGATAATGTCGAGGGCAAATGTGGCAAGACGCGCGCCAGAGCGTCGGGCCCTCCGGTCGAGACGCCGATTGCTACGATCCTTGCGGGGCTAAAAAGGCGCGGGTGCGAGACTGCGGGAATCGGCGACGTCCCAGGTTTCGGCTGGAGAGTGTTGAGCGAACCGGGCAGGCGGCACAAGGCACGTATTTTCGGAATCAGTTCCCTGAGTATCGCGTCCAGAGTGGCGGTCCCGTCAAGGTTGCTGGGCTTGGTTACGTAGTCGGTGGCACCCAGCGCCAGGGCTTCGAGAGTGACCGCTGCTCCGCGTTCGGTCAGCGTGCTGAACATAATAATGGGAACGCGGGCGTCGAGTTTGCGCAGTTGACGAACGGTTTCGAGGCCGTCCATCTCCGGCATCTCGATGTCGAGCAGGACAATATCCGGCTGCAGCGCTGGAAACTTTGCCACCGCGATTCGGCCATTCACCGCTGTAGCCGCGACTTCGAGAGCCGGATCCTGCGTGATCGCTTGCGAGAGAACCTTACGGACGACAACCGCGTCGTCGACCAGCAGTACCCTTTTCTTCGCACTCTTCACTGGTCCGCTTTCCTCTCCGGGGTCTGCCACACCCTCTCGAAGCTGTACGAAATCTGTTTTCGCCGGATCACATACAAGGCCACAGCCGTCAGGCTTGCACGGCGGGATGACCCTTCGGGTTGTCGATGGCTACTGCGGTTGCGATGTTGAGTTCGAGCAACAGTTGTCGGGGGAGCTTGTAGACTCCCAGCACCATGGCCCGCGTCGGGCCACGCAGGGTTTCAGGAGGAGCTTCCAACTTATCCCGCTCAACCCGAATCACATCCCCAATCTCATCGACCAGAAAACTGACTGCGCCGTCCTCGGTCCGCACCACAACGTTCATCGGCAGTTGGGAAGGGGGACGTTCTTCCATGCCGAGCCGCCGGCGCAGATCAATCGCCATGACAATTTGTCCGCGGAGATTGATGAGCCCCTGCACTACCTGCGGTCCGAGCGGAACCCGCGTCATCTCCTGGTAGCGGATCACTTCCTGCACCTGCTCGACGGGCACGCCGAAACACTGGTCTTGAAGGAAGAACGTGCAGAACTCCTGCGTATTAGCCACGGCAACTTGCTCCTGACTCTGAGCTGTGCCGAGCATCTGGCTGATATCGGAGGTCGCGACCAGGCCGGGAACATCCAGAATGTCGGTTGTATTTTTTTGAATCACGGGGGACCCGAGAATTCCTTTGCGGCTGGTCTGCCGCTGCATCGCGACAGATTCTTCGACGATGTCGAGAGCTCGATCCACCCTGAATGGGATGAATCGTCCGGAAGATGCTCGCTAACAATTCCTTGGACGACGGCGACGATTCGAGCTTGACGAGTTCCTTGTCCAGGCGGTGGTCCAGGCGGTCGAAGTTCTCGTTGCTCTCGATAAGAAAATCTTTAACGATCCCGTCCATATGTTCTTGTTTGTGGGGTTGCGCCGATTGAAGAGCAAGTGCCGGGCCACGCGTGAAGGGGCGTTGCACTTTGGGTCGTGGGGCGAGAAACTTGTGTCCTCGTCGCCCTGGCGCCGGACCAGTTGGCAAGTCAGCCCCGCCTGACGCCCAGGAAGAAAGCGTGCGGCTCCCCCGTGCGAAGGCCGCTTGATGGGGAACTCCGGCGCCCGTAGACTTATAAAGATGCATGTCCACGCTCACGGCGCCGGCAGCCCGACTCGTGTTTTGACGATTTCTCTCGGGGTAACGCTGGCCTACATCGTCTTGCTGGTGATCGCGGGCATGCGCGCGCACTCGCTCGCGCTGCTTTCTGAGGCGGGACATAACCTTTCCGACTTCCTGGCGCTTCTGCTGTCGCTAGTCGCGGTGTACTTTCAATCGCGCCCGGCCAACTCGAGCAAAACCTACGGTTATCACCGGGCCGGCGTCCTGGTGGCGCTGGTCAATGCGATGTCTCTGGTCGGGGTATCGTTCTTTATCTTTTACGAAGCTTTCCGCCGCCTGCAGCACCCCGAGCATGTGCAGGCCAGCGTCATGATGTGGGTAGCAGCCGCGGGCGTGGTGATGAACGGAGTCATCGCCCTGCTGCTGTACCGTTCGGGAGGCGACGTAAATATCCGCAGCGCATTGCTTCACGAAGTTGGGGACACGCTTTCAACGGCGACAGTGATCGCCGGCGGCTGGGCGATCCTGGTAACCGGCAATTACTGGATCGATTCAGTTTTGTCAGTAGCGATCGGAGTGCTAATCCTGTGGTCCGGATTCGGAATCGTGCGGGAGACGCTCAATATCCTGCTCGAAGGCACGCCTCGCGGCATGAGACTCGAGAAGATTGAGTCCGCAATCCGCGGTGTCGAGGGCGTGAACGATGTCCACGACCTGCACGTTTGGAGCATCGGGTCAGAAACCCATGCCCTGTCCTGTCATATCTCGATCGCTGACATCCCTCCATCGGTAAGCGAGCGCATTCTGCGCGATGTGAAGGAACGTCTGCATCACGATTTCCATATCGATCACACAACGATTCAATTCGAACACGTGGTCTGCGAGACCGCCCACGGATGTGTGATCCCAGTCGAAACTGTGGAAGAACATCACCATCATCACAGCCACTGAACCGCCTGGAAAGGTGAGCGTGCGATGACTGCACAATAATCAGGGCTGAATTCACGACTTCCCAGTTCAGCAACGATTCTGACCTCGGTACAGAATCGGGAAATCAATCGGGAGCAGGCGCTGATTTCATCGGCCCGCGGCGCCAAATTGGCGCAGACTACTCAAAGGAGGTTCCCGAATGCCCGAACTCCGCCAGAATTTCATGACCAAAGAGTGGGTCGTGATCGCCACCGAGCGAGCCAAGCGTCCCGACCAGATGGTCCTGAAACGCGAAGCTAAGCCTGCCGTTTCGTTTTCCGAGAAGTGTCCGTTCTGCCCCGGGCATGAGAGCCAGACGCCGCCGGAGATTCTTCGCCTGCCGGATCGCGATGGATGGAAGGCGCGGGTCGTGCCCAACAAATTTGCGGCTCTTTCCCCCGACTGCCAGCCCGCGCGGACGATTCACCGTTCGCGGCGGTCGATGGGTGGATTCGGCGAGCATGACGTGATCGTGGAAACGCCGGATCATTCCTTGGCGATGGCGCAGATGACGGATTCCCAGGTGTCAGACATCCTCCGCATTTATAAGATCCGTTACGACCAACTGAGCCTCGATCCGCGGATCGCGCAGGTCACGATCTTCAAGAATCATGGGACCGACGCGGGCACCAGCCTGGAGCACCCGCACTCGCAGCTGATTGCGACTCCCGTGATCTCGTACCAGATCCGGCAGCGGTTTCAGGAAGCGCTGCGGCATCACGATGATTATGGCTGTTGCATGTTCTGCCAGATCATCGAAGAAGAATTGCAGGAACAGACGCGGGTGGTTATGACCAGCGAGCATTTTGTGGCGGTGGAGCTGTTCGCTTCTCCGGCGCCGTTCTTCACGCACATCTACCCGCGTCGGCACATGGCGAGCTTTGGGGATATCAGCGCAAAGGAGATCGCGGATCTCGGCCGCGTTGTACGCACGGTGCTGGCCAAGCTTTACTACGGCCTGCAGAATCCCGACTTCAACTTCACGATTCGCACCGCGCCGGCGGAGTGCGTAGGAGTCCGTTACTTCCACTGGTACATGAGCGTGATCCCGCGGCTGACGCGAACTGCGGGGTTTGAGCTGGGATCGGGAATGTTCATCAATACGGTGATTCCCGAAGAAGCTGCAGAGTTCCTGCGGAATGTGAGGGTGGAGGCAGTCGTGGGAGCGAGCTAGTCCAGACTAGATCCAGAAATCGTGCTCGGCCGCAGAAAAGTTACCTTGGCCGGCGCCAGCAGCACGGCCCAGGCTGGGCTCGACGCGGTTGCGTCCGGTGGCCTTGGCGCGGTACATGGCGGTATCGGCTGCCTGAAGGACCTTCTCGAGACCTGCTGCGGTGCGTCCAGTGGCCACGCCTAGAGACAACGTCACATGCACGGCGGTGCCTCCGGCCATGATGTTGCATCGAGCCACGTGGGCACGAACACGTTCGGCCAGTTCCCAGGTTTCTCCCGGTCCACAGCCGGGAGCGACGATCAGAAATTCTTCTCCTCCGTAGCGTCCAACCGAGTCGTAGGGCCGCACCATGGCAGCGACGCCGCTTGCGATGATATGCAGGACGGCATCGCCGGCCGCGTGGCCGCGACTGTCATTCACTTCCTTGAAATGGTCGACATCGGCCATGATGACGCCAACCGGTTGCTGGTCCCGTTCCGCCCGAAGCAGTTCGCGTTCCAGGATTTCCAAGATCGCCTTGTGATTCCACAAGGCGGTCAGGCTGTCGTGTTTGGCCTCACGCCGCAGAGCCTCTCTGGCCACCACGAGGCGGCTTTGCGTAACCAGAAGACGCGCGCTCGAGACCACGAAGGAGAGCAGGACGATCAGTGCGGCCAGCATCAGGCGTTGCTGCGCGATTCGCAGCGACATGATCAGCACCAGCAGCGGATAAAAGAGATAGGAGACTTCGGCGTAGATCCGAGTATCACGGCGCGGTGGCTCCAGCGAAACTGGGGGCGCCTCGACCTGCTTCCAGGCGGTGGCGATCACTGCCGGGACGAGAAGGAGAAAGCTCCACAGCAGATCGAACCACTCTCCAGTCTTCAGATTCTGGCCGGGACCGTAATAGTACATCGCGTCCACGCAACCGGAGAGGGAGAGGAATAGTCCTATCGATCCGAACAGGACACGGACATCGCGTGAGTTCGTGAAAATCGATCGCAAAACAAACGCGAGGGCAACCAGTGCATATCCCCCAAAATAGGGCGCCCAGACTTCATGAGACAGGCCCGCCGCCGACTCAGACTTCGGCAGGTAGAAAAAATACACGTAGGCCGCCACACAGACCAGCATGGCCTGCACGAAATCAAGTACGCGGATGGCATCCATGCGTCCCGTCTCATGCTCGGGGCCGAGAAACAGGGCCATGGCCAGCGGCGCGAACCAGAAGCAGAACAGAAGGTTGGCGACCCAGGTGACGACTGCCGTTTGGGCAAGATCGTTGTAAACGCCGAGACCCTGTGCCACCATCCAGAGAGCGTAAGCAAAGACGCCAAGGCGCCAGAAAGCCCGCGCCATTCCTTCGGAGCGCTCGGCCGCGAGCAGCATGCAGCCGATCAGACATCCACCCATCAGAAATTGAAGCAGATCCGACAGGAATGGGCCGGGAGTCCTGGTGCCCAGGAACACGCATACCCCAACGTGCGCCAGCCACAAAGCGCCCGCCAGCGCCACCATGATTCGTGAACCAGACACCCCGGTCCTTTCGAGCAGAAATGAGTAGCCGGCGTTGAGCCGCAAGAAGGGTAATTCCCAAGACTTGGACCCGGCCTACGATTT
>Ga0209698_10007367_pt1 | contig 11554 bp, 9 predicted proteins | sample LitLauG_LLR_2012_FD_187203 | JGI IMG/M metagenome (GOLD analysis project Ga0209698, IMG submission 187203) | Freshwater sediment microbial communities from Pennsylvania, USA - Little Laurel Run_MetaG_LLR_2012 (SPAdes) (version 2) | ecosystem: Environmental > Aquatic > Freshwater > Creek >... | reverse complement strand
GCGCTGCAGGTGACGGCGCGAGAGATTCCGGATGAGCGAACGGATTTGCGGCGTGATCTCGACGACTTGCGCGAGCAGGTCAATCAGGCGACGCAGCGGCTCAAGGATCTGGCGCGCTGGCTGCGGCCGCCGAAGCGACGGGCGCGGGAGGAGCGGCCTGCTGAGTCATGCGCCAGTAGACCCCTCCCCCGCCCAATCCGGCGCCCACCACCGCGGACACCGCGCCAATGACCACCTTCGTCCACAGCGCCGCGCGGGTGGCCAGGCCCACTGTGCTCGACACTCGCGCCAGGACAGCCTCCACCGGAAGCCCCGCGTCGTCCGGCCGGGCGCGCTCCGCCAAGACGAGCGTCAGGGCGGCGGCGCTCAAGGGTTCCAAGGGCTCGTCCATCATGGGGCCATCCTCCCGGTCTGGTACTCGGCGACCTTCTGGTTGAAATCCCGCCGCGCCAGGCGAAGGCGCGAATAGGCGGTGTTCAGTGGAATGCCCAATTCCTGGGCCACTTCGGGAATCGGCCGCTCGTCGATTTCGTGCATCACAAAGACGGCCCGGCGGTCCAATTCCAACGCGTCGAGCGCGCGAGCGGCCAAGGCCCAGGCCTGCTGGGCGGCGAGCGCATCGTCCGCGCTCCGCGCCGCGTCCGCCAGTTCAACCCGCTCCATCACGTCTTCCATCTGGTTCTGCCGCTTGCGCCGAAAATCGAGCAACACCCGGTAGGCGATTCCGAAGAGCCACGGGCGCACGGGGCGCGCGGCGTCATAAGCGTCCCAGTGCCGAAAGGCGGTGGTGAACACGTCGTGGGCGAGGTCCTCCCGTTCGCGCTCCCGGGCCCCCAGCCGCCCCAGCGACTTCCACACGTAGGGAAACTCCGCGCGATACACGCTGGTGAAGCGTTGCTGAGCCTCGGGCGTCAATAGGGGCCTGCTGACAGCAGTTTGGGCCATCCGGCCCTTTCCGTCACCAGAACGTCCAGCCCACGGAGCCGCCCGCGTCGAGGGAGAGCGCCGGAGCCTGCCAGGCGTCGAGGGTTCCCAAGAACACTGAGTCGCGGCTCAGGGCCACGTCCATCCCTGCGTACAAGCGCAACTCCAGGCTCGGAGCGGGGCGCCAGGCCGCGGTGGCTCGGGGCCCCACCGTCGCCAGGGGCAATGTGCTTTGGCGGCTGCCGGGGAAGCCTCGCCCGCTCACCGTCAGCGCGCCGCCCCCTGCGCGAAGGCACAGGCCAAACGCCGAGGCGAAAGCGCATCCGTCCAGGCCCGCGCGTACCGCGGACGCGTCGACGAAGCCGCCGTACTCCGCCAAGGAGGGCATCAACGAAAGCTGACCCCAGGCCGCAAGCCCCACCCGCTCACCACGGGCCTCGGCCTCCACCCCAAGCCCGACTGCCGTTCCGGGCACGGCACCGACCTCTGCGCCCACAGACAGGCGCGTGGTCCAGCGCCACGGCGCAGACGTCGGTTGCGGGGGTGGGAGTGGCTCCGTAGGCGCGGCAGACGCGGCGGCCGGCTGGCGCGGTGCGCCGAGCAGGGCCTGGGGGTCGATGGCGATCGCGAGAGCCAGCGCCATCGACTGGGCAAGCGACTCGCAGCTCTGGGCGGCCGCGGTCAGCGTTCGAGTGCCAAGGGTATGTCCCGCCTCATCGAGGAGCTCGAGCACGCCCACCACCTGCCCGCCGCGGAGCGCCACCGACACGCGGGCCAGGCGGCCCGCCTCGGGCGTGACGGGATCGTACCCAAGCCGAGCCGCGGTCAAAGCGCGCAGACCTTCGGCGGACGGGCAACGCGCCTCAGGTGAGGCGACCGTGTATTCCAAGCGGACGGTCGGGTGCTCGGCCGCGCTCGCCGCGTGGGCGAACAAGGCGCTCAGCACTGCGGTTCTGCGGAGTCCCCAGCTCAAGCGTCAAAGGGCATAGCCGCAACCCTCCGGAACGACAATGGACCTGGAAGGAAGCCCCTAGCTACTGCGACAGAATGACGGTCGCGTAGGGGCCGAGCGCGACCGAGCCGTTGGCCGGCTGCCCGTCGCGGCCACCGGCATTCGCCGTCACATCGGCGCTCGGCGTGCCCTTGAAGTCTGGGGAGTAGGCCACGTCGTCGGCGTTGAAGCGCACATGCCAGGTCCCGGAGCGGGGCAAGCCGATGATGTAGCTGGCGAAGGCCTTGTTGCTGAAGTTGGTGGCAACCACCACATCATCGCCCGGCCCGCCCTTGTCCCAGCGGTGGAACGCGATGACCTTGGCGGCGTTATTGACGTGAAAGACGCTGAGGTGGTTGCCGAGCAGGCCGGCGGTGGTCCCGTCGAGGTTGCGGCGCAGCGCAATCATCCGCTGGTACATCGATACGATGCCGGAATAGGTCGCCACCTTGGACCAGTCCATCGCCGGCCCCGGGTGGAAGGGGAAAGGCGTGCTCTCCAGGAATTCCTGCCCCATGAACAGCATCGGAATGCCCGGTGAAGTCAGCGCCAGCGCCGCTCCCAAGGTGGAACGCTTGCGGGCGAAGTAGTCGCCCGGGGTGGCAGGTGAAATGAGCGCCGGCAAGCGTCCCTTGTCGGGCCCGTTCTGGGGCGCCACCATGTCGTGGTCCTCAGTGAAGATGACCCGCTGGGACTGGGCGCCCCCGAAGCCGTGTGAAATGGCCGCCGCCACCTGAGTCATGTCGCGGCTCGCGTCGGAGGCGGGCAGAAGTGCCGCCTTCATCGGGTAGATGAACGAAGGGTCCCATTGCGAGTCGAAGCCCAGCCCGCCGGAGGCCACGGTGGCGGTGATGCGAGCGTCGCCTTGCAAGTCCTCGGCAATCAGCACCGTCCCAGGACGCTGGGCGTGCGCGGTGGCGTTGGCGCGCTGCAACAGCGCCCAGCCGTCGGGGAGGTCCACTCCGGCCGCGCGGCGAATGTTCACCACCGAGTCCCAGCGCAGGCCGTCCATGCGGTAGTCGCCCAGGAACATCATCGCGTTGTCGACGATGTAGTCCCGAATCTGCACGCGCCCGTAGTCGGGCCGTGGGCCAAAGCCAGTCTCGCGGCGGGCGTCGGTGTAGAAGTAGATGCCTCCGTTTCCAGTGCCGAAACAGGGCCCGTCGAAGCACCACATCGGCAAGTCGGCGCCGCCCCAGTGGTTGTGGACGATGTCGGCGATGACCCCAATGCCGGCGGCATGCGCCGCGTCTACGAATGCCTTGGCGTCGTCGGGCGTGCCGTAGCGATTTTCCAGCGCGAAGGGGAACGTCGGGTTGTATCCCCACGAGTAAGCGCCGGGGAACTGCGCCACCGGCATGACCTCCACCATGTTGACCCCGAGCGACTGGAGGTATGGCAGCTTTTGCGCTGCGCTCGCCCAGGTCCCGGCGCCGTTGCCGCTGGCGTCGTTGAAGGTTGCCAAGTGAAGCTCGTAGATGACCTGGGCAGACGCGGGCGCGGGTTGAAACGCGCTCGCACTCCAGGCGAACGCAGACGGGTTGTAGAGAACGCCGTCCCCGGACGTGAGGTCCACCGCCAGGGCGCGGGGGTCCTGCCGCAGCAACTGGCCTCCGTCGCTCTCTTGGAGCAGGTAGTGGTAGCGCTGCCCTGCATCGGCGCCGACGACCCAGCCAAAGAACGCCCCGGTTCCGTCCGGCGCCAGCGCCGTGGGCGACCCCGCATTGAAGTCGCCCTCCACTAACACCGCCGTTGCATGGGGCGCCCAAAGGCGGAACGCTACCGAGCCCGCATCGATGAAAGTCCCAGGAGGCGCCAGCTCGACGCTCGAATCAACCGTGCCGCTGTCGAGGTCGGGCGCGACCGGCCCGACGGTGCAGGCTCCCACGAGGCAGGTGAGAGCCAACCAGGGCAGGCGAGCGGGGAAGGCCATGAAGGGACCATGGCGTAGCAGAGGCCGAGCGTCAGGGCCAAACCGCCCGGCGGAACGACCCGTGTCCGAAGTGGAAATCTAGGGCCGGGTCAGCACCAGCCCAAGGCGCGACGCGGTGTTCTGGAAGGCGGCCACCGAAATGACATCCAGCAAGCCCACGTCGTCCAACCCGAGCGCGCGCAGCGAGTCGAGGTGGCCCCGGCCGAGCCGCCAGGGCGTAGAGGTTAAGACCCGCGCGTACTCGCCCAGGATGCACTCTCGGTCGTCGCGCGGAACGGCGTCCGCCAGTCGTTGGGCGGTTGCTCCGTCCGCCAGCGCGAGGCTTGCGCTTCGCGCGATCACCCGCCGGTCCCGGCGGGTCAGCGGCTGGTCCCTCTCCATCACATAGGCGGACCATTGGGCGAAGGCTTGCGCCGTGCCGGCCCGCTCCACCAACCGCATCGCCAGCGGCGCCGGGTTAGGGACGCGCGGAGCCGGAATCGGCAGCGGCTCACGCTCGACATCTCTGACCATGCGGGGCAGCGCAGACTCATAGTCGAACTCGATGTCCACCGCGTCCGCCACCCGGTTGAGGTAGTTGAAGTAGGCGCCCAACACCACCACGTGAAGGATGGCTTGCTCGCCAAGGCCCGCCGCCCGGAGCACCGCCACGTCGTCCTGGCCTACGTCCCAGGGGGCCTGCGCGAGCAAGGACACGAACCCGGCGATCGCCCGTTCCTTGCCTTTCAGCATCCGGCCGGTGGGGTCGGCCAGCAGGGCTCGGGCGGTCGCTTCGTCTTGCTGGGCGGCACGCAGAAACTCTGCGTGAGCGGCCGTTCAATACAAACACTGATTGATGCGGGACGTGGCGGTGTTGACCAGTTCCCGCAGCGGCCAGGGCAAGGTGTCGGTGGCAAGCGAGGCGGACATCCCGCCAAACACCAGCTCAATCAGCTTCGGATCCAGGCTGTGCGCCCGGATGATGCCCGGCGTTCCACCATGCGGGGGAAGGTAGGCCTTGGGCATGGGGCGTTCGCGCATCCGCGCGTAGACTGCCGCGAGCGGACCCGTCGCTTCATGCGCGTCGATGGTGTGGATCCAGGCCATACGGGCCTGAACATAGCCGCGCCACTAGCTAAACGACACCTCGAGTCCAATGCTGAAGCGATACTGCGGATAGTCCAGTGGAACGCCCCGCAACTGCGGCACCGGCAGGGCAATGCTCAGAGGGTTGATCACCAGGAAAAACAACCGAGAGACCTTCCACTCCAGCCCCAGCGGGCTGAAGCCGGCGTAGAGCCCGAGGCTTCCCGCCCCCGCGCCGTAGAGGTTGGACAGCAAGTACGACGCACCCAGGCTGGCGGTGACCCTCAAGTTGAAGTTCTCGTAGGCCAGCGGGAACCTCAGAATCCCCGAACCGTAGATATTGACCACGCCAGCCCTCAACGCCGTCCCGTTGAGTGGAATCCAGGGGTTCCATTCCCCGCTCAGACCCAGGGTCCAGTGCTTGCTCAAGTGAAGACGCAGGCCAAGTGTTCCGGCCAGCGCTGCATTGTTGACGGAGGCGGCCACCGCCGCTGAGGCTCCCCAAGACACGGCGGACGGGTCGCGCAGCCCCGGCTCCGCGACCACCTGGGTTACCGGCGGAGGCGGGCTGTGTTCGGCGCTCTGCACCGTGGGCAACGGTTCGTCCGCCTTGACTGCGGACCCACTCACCAGCGCCACGAACACCGCCACTGGCCGCGCCCAGCCCCAAAGGCCCCTTCCCTTTCGAGCGAGCAAGACCGCGCCGATCAGCGTCAGCACCGCGCCGGCGGCGACCCCGCTCCCCGGCCCCGAGGACGAGCCGCAGCCGAGCGAGGAAACCACATACTGCCGTTCCGGCGCCTGGCACCACTGATTGGCGAAGGTGCACCCCGGCGAATAGCCGAGGTAGGTATCGAGGACCGCGGTCACCGCCGTCATCTTCTGGTCGCGCGTCAGGGTCGGATTCAGCGTGGCCCTCAACACCGCCTCGGAGGCCAAGGTGGCCAGCGCGTGCCGCTGCGTCCTTAAGGGGTCCGGGTCGTTGCAAACATCCAGGTTGGCGTTGTGCGCCGGGCCGTCTCGAGACTCCACCAGGTTGCCGTTCACAATCCCGAGCCAGTTCAGAATCACCGTGACTTGCATGCCGCCGTCCGCCGCGCGGTAGGCGTGCGAGAAGGAATCCTGCAGCGCATGCAGGGCTTGGCCCATCCGCACGTAGTAGGTGGGCAAGGGAGCATCCATCTGGCCCCGAATCGACAAGTGAACCGTCAGCACGGTGCGCGACGCGGTATCCGGCACGCCCTGCGCGTCCAGGCCGTCCAAGGCCTGCGACACCCGGCCGAGAATGAACGCCCGACATGCGGCGACTGCGGAAGCCGAGCCCCCGGGCTCCACTTGGTCGGCCGCGCGCAGGCAATGCTCCTGTTGGTTGTTGGGATCGCCGTGCACCTCGGCCAGCGAGGTCAAATCGTCGGAGCTGCGCCCCTTGAGGTCGTTGTCCCGAACGCTCAAGAGCAACGTCGTCCCCCCCAAGTCCTTCATGTCGGGGTCGGGGACGAATTGAACATCTTGCACCAGAGCCTGCTCGTTGGCGTTGGTGGCGAGGGGCATGGCGTTCGGGGTGTCAATCCGAACCGCCCGAAGCGCCTGAGAGGTGATGAGTTCATGGCAACCCTGGGACAGCGGGCTGGAGACGGTGAAGGCGTTGGCTCCGGCCGGCACCAGCACTGCGCACAACACCAGGACTGACCGCCGCGCCTTGGCTCGGGAGTTCGGGTTCATGCTGGCCGGTGTAGGCCCGTCCCCGCCGGCGCACGATGAGGAAGTTCGGGCGGCAACAGGCGCAAAAGCCGACCGCCCGCCCGCTTGAACATCAGTTTGTTGTTTCCGACGGCCACGGCTGAAACTTCCTCATGGTCCCGCCCGGCCCGAAAGAGGGACCTTCTCGCGCCATGAGCCTCCCATGGTGACAGTCCTGATCGCGGCGCTGCTGGCGAGCGTTCCCCAACTCGACGCACCCAAGCGCTCCGAGTCCCTGTTGCCTGCGATGGACGCACCGGATGCGGCCCTGGACGCTCCCCTCGACCCGTCGCGGTCGGTGTATCGCGTCCGGTGGGGCATCGACCTGCCGGTGTCGGCTGTGGGCGGGGCGGTCGGGTTGGCCCGCCTGCTCTTGACGGATCAGTTGGTGCGAAAGAGTTGCCCTTGCGACCCGTCCACGCTCAACGCGCTGGATCGCTCGGCGGTCGGCAACCACAGCAGCGTCGCGGGAGTGGTCGGAGACGTCACGCTGATCACGGTGCTGGTGGTCCCGCCACTGCTCGACCTGATTGACTTGGGGCCGAGCCGGGAGCTGCTCGAGGACTTGATGGTCTACGCCGAGGCGTTGGCCGTGGATACCGGCGTGGAAGCCGCTACCGTCGTCGCGGTCGCGAGGCCGCGGCCGATCACCTATGCCGGCAACGCCAACCTCATCGCCCATGGAGAAGGTTACGTGTCGTTCTACGCGGGACACGTCTCGACCGCCTTTGCGGCGTTGGCAGTGACGTCAGCGACGTTGCGGTTGCGCTATGGCGAGCACGTCTGGCCCTGGATCGTAACCCTGTTGGTGGGTGCGAGCGTCGGAGTGGACCGCGTACTGTACGGCTGGCACTTTCCCACCGACGCTATCGCAGGCGGCGTGGCGGGCTTGGCGTTCGGCATTGGCGTCCCATGGCTGCACGCGCGCGGCAGTTTCGTGAACGTTCACGTGGTGCCCTCGCAGGGTGGACTCGCCTTGGCGGGAGGGTTCTGAGCTGGGCAGGCACGTCGTGGCTCGCCCCGTTCGGAATGGCGCTGGTGCTTTCCGCCTGTCGAACGGCTCCTGACCTCAATCCCGACGACCCCGAGCTGGCGTCGTTCACCCTCGAAGGCAACCGCGCCTATGGCGCGCAGGAGTTGGAAGCCGGGCTCGCCACCGAAACGGGTACCGGCTGGCCGTGGTCGAACAAGTCGCGCTTCGACGCAGCCATTTTCCAGGGCGACGTCGAGCGGTTGCTCACCTTCTATCGTGCCCATGGGTACTTCGACGTGCGGCTGGTCGCCTTGGACGTCCGTCCTCGGCCTTCCGGCGCGGTGGACGTTCGCGTCCAACTGGAGGAGGGCCTTCCCTTCAAGATCCGGTCGCTGCGGGTTGACGGGGCGGAACTCTTGCCCGAGGGCTTGCAAGGGGCATTGGCCCGTCCCCTTCCCAGCCGCGTGGGAGACCTGTTCAACCAGGACGCGTACCGCCAAACCAAGTTCGTTCTCGCCGAGCGGCTCCGGGAATTCGCCTACGCGGGGGCGGTCGTTCAGGGCCGAGCCGACGTGGATGGGTCCGCTCGGGCCGTGGACGTCGTCTTCACGCTCCAAGCCGGTCCCCATTACCGGTACGGCACTTTCAACATCACCGGCAACCACGTCGTCAGCGAGGCTCGCATCCGGCGCGACCTGCAGAGCGTCCTCAAGGCGGGCGGCGACTTCAAGGCTGCCGACCTGGAGCGCGCCCGGAGCGTCCTGCTCCAAGCGGGCGTCTTCGCCAACGTCCAGCTTGGCGCCGGGGCTTCGGACCCCGACGCCGGAACGCTGGGAGTCGACGTCAGCGTTCTCGAGGCGCCGTTCCACACCCTGCGCGCCGGCGTCGGGTTGGGGAGCGACGTGGCCAAGCAGGAGATCCACGTCTCCTCGGGCTATACCGACCGCAACTTCCTGGGGAACCTGCGTCGGCTGGACTTCGACGCCGCCTTTGCCGTGGAGTGGCTGCCCAATGTGTTCCGCCCGCAATTTGGCGCGGCGCAGCCGGCCTTCAAGTCCTCCGTCAAGCTGACCCAACCCGAGTTCTTCGGTCGCCAAATCGACCTCGAAACCAGCCTCCAAGGGGAGCGCGAGGTCGAGATTGGTTACGGGGATTGGGCGGCACACGCCCGGGTGGCGGTGCCCTGGCGCGCAACGCCCACCCTCACCCTCACCGCGTCCTACAACGTCGAGCTCACCTTCTTCGACTTGGGCAGCGGCTTTAACGGCCTGTCCTTGAGCCCGGCATCGCTCCTCCAGTTGGGCGACCCCAACCACACCGGCCCCTACGTCCTGTCCTACCTGGAGCAGTCGGTCGTCTGGGACCGCCGCGATAGCGCGGTCACTCCCACGTCGGGCACTCTGGCGCGGCTCGCGCTTCAGGAGGCCGGGGGACCGCTGTTCGGGACGTTCTCGAACGTGCGCGCGTCGGCCGAGGCGCGCGGCTACCTGCCCTTGGGCACGCGCGACGTCCTGGCTGTGCGCTTGCAGGCCGGAGCGTTGCTTCCCTACGCAGGGACGAGTTCTCCCATCGACCAGCGCTTCTTCCTAGGCGGGCTGGACAGCGTCCGCGGGTACGGCTCGCTTCGACTGTCACCCGCAGCGAGGGTCAATACCTGCGGGCCGTCCATCAACGGCGGATCCCTTTGCGACACCGCCGCCAACAGCATCGGCGTGATTGATGTCCCGGTGGGCGGCAACGGAATGTTCGAAGCCTCGGCAGAGCTTCGGCATTCGCTGTCCAAGACTTTCGCGGCCGTGGCGTTCGCCGACACCGGCGCGGTGACTCAGACGGCCTTCGGCCCCGACTTCGGGGCTTCCCGGCTCGCCTTTTCGCCTGGACTGGGGCTGCGCATCCGCACCCCCATCGGGCCCATCCGCATCGACCTGGCGTACCTGCTGGTGTCGCCCGCGCGCGAGGTGAACGTGGTGACGCAGACCTTCGGCGTCCAACCCACCGGGAACTACCCCGTCCCCAGCACCACTGCGGGGGCGGTGGACCCATGCGGGTGGCCCTTCGTTCCACAGTCCGGGTGGAGTGGTCCCGCCGCCGTGGGAGGCGCCGTTCTTCCCTACGCGCAGCCGTCCACCTGTCGCTCTGAGGCGCTTCGCCGCCTGGCGCTGTCTGTGGCCATTGGCGAGGCGTTCTAGGATGACGCGGCCCAGCCGCCGCTGGCAATGGGTTCTGGCGGGCCTCTTGGGCGCCGCGATTTCGTTCGGGGTCGCGGCGCTTCTTCTGCCGGCTTCGGGCTTCCACAACGCCAGGCTGCTCCGCCGAGGGCTGCGCTTCGTCAATGAGCGAATCCCGGGCCACCTCGAAGTGGCGCAGGTCTCGCTCTTTCCCGGCGGTCGGCTCGTGGCCCAGGACATCTCCGTTTTCGGGCCCGATGGCAGGCTGATCGCGCACGCGGCCTCGTTGGATACCCACGTCGACTTTTGGGCCTTGGCGCACCGGCGCCTGCACCTCACCCAGACCCACTTGGCGGGCGGCACGCTCCTGCTCGAGACCGACGCGCGGGGCGAGCTGAATCTCACCCAGGCCCTCACCCCTCCTGGGCCTCGCGGCGACCTTCGCTTCGCGGTCGACATCGACGGAGCGGACCTTTCGATCGACGACGCGCGGTTCGGCTCGCTCGCCGCGGTGCGACGCGCGGTGCTCCGAGGGCGTTGGGCCCGCGAAGCGTCGGGCATCATGACGGCCGACGCCGAGCTCAAGGCCGAGGGCGTCCTGCCGCGTCCGGGCCCCTTGAGCATGACTGCCGTCCTGGGGCTCCAAGGCGACACCTTTCGCGCGGCGGGAGAGGTCGCCTTCGACGACGCTCGGCTCAAGGTGCAAGGAAAGCTGGACCTGGCCTCTGGCACCGGGAATGCGACGTTCACTGAAGCGAAGCTAGACCCTCGCTTTTGGCAACAATGGCTTCCCGACCGCGCGGTTCCACTCATCGAAGGTGGAGCGAGCATTTCTTTTGGCCCCAAAGCGCTGCGCGTAGTCGAGCTGCATGTCTCCGCACCGGAGCGCGGTGCCGTCCTGGGTGGGACCGGCGAATTCGACTTCGACGCGCGGGCCGGCGCTGCCCAATGGACCGCCGCGGTCCCGGGCGCCCGAATGAGCGGAACGGGAACGTACTCGCGCAGCCAACTCTCGGGCGACGGGCAATTCGAGGCAGGTACGCTTAAGGGGCGGGTGCATTGGTCCGGCCCGCCGGATTCGCTGAGTCTGCAGACCGAGCTTCTTTCTCCACCGCTGTCCGCCACCGCAGAGGCTCTCGTCTCGCTGCCCGCACGGGCAGCCACCGTGTCCGTCCTCGAAGTGCGCGGCCTGGGAGACACCTGGCGCCTGACGCGGCCGGTGCACGTTGGCTTCGCCGACGGCGTTCGCGTGGCGCGCACCGAGTTTTCCGCCGGTCCCCAGCGACTCTGGGTCACCCTCGAGTCGGGTTCGGCAGAGTTCCTAGGACGGGGGCTGGCCTTCCACGGCTTGGCCGTACCCCGCGCCCACCTCATGCTCGGGTGGACCGGAACGCGATGGACCTTGCGCGCCTCGGCGGGGCTCGCCCACGGGCACCTCGAGGCCCGTGGCGGTGGCTCGTTGCGCGGGAAAGCCGTGGAAGGCGACCTTCAGGGAGAGGCATTGGCGCTGGCGGATTGGGCGGGGTTCGATCCCCGGATTGCCGGCCTTACCGGCGCCGTGTCGTTCCGCCTTCGCCTGCACGGCCCCTGGGCGACTCCAGAGGGGGAACTCACCGCGACTGGGCTGGCGCTCGCCTCGCGGCAGCAGCCCTTGGGAGATGTGCGGCTCTCCGCCACCGCAACCCAACAGGGACTCAGCGCCCACGTCGACCTCTCACCGCCCACCGGCACCGCCACCGCGGACGTTCGCTGGCTTGTCT
>Ga0209698_10007366_pt1 | contig 11556 bp, 8 predicted proteins | sample LitLauG_LLR_2012_FD_187203 | JGI IMG/M metagenome (GOLD analysis project Ga0209698, IMG submission 187203) | Freshwater sediment microbial communities from Pennsylvania, USA - Little Laurel Run_MetaG_LLR_2012 (SPAdes) (version 2) | ecosystem: Environmental > Aquatic > Freshwater > Creek >... | reverse complement strand
GGTCTTAACCGTAGTGCTGGGCGCGGCGAATGCCTATCTGGGGCTGAGGGCCGGGCAGACCATCGCCGCCACCTATCCGGCCGCGGTCATCTCCATGGCGGCGTTGCGCCTGGGGAAAGGCTCGATTTTGGAGGAGAACATCGCGCGAACGGCCGGCTCGATTGGAGAATCGGTGGCAGCGGGAGCGGTCTTCACCTTGCCTGCATTCGTGATCGCCAAGGCGTGGCCGTCGTTTGGCGTGGGCGATGCCTATTGGAAATCCACTTCGCTGATGCTGGTGGGCTCGGTGCTGGGAGTATTGTTCGTTTCGCTGATCCGGCGCGTGATGGTAGAAGATAAGGAGTTGCCTTTCCCTGAATCGGTGGCCGCCTCGGAGATTCACAAGGCCGGGCAGCACGGGGCCAAAGCGGCGAAATATCTCTTCTATAACATGGGCTTTGGCGCGGCCACGTTCCTCCTGGGCGCTTTCAATCTGTTCGCCCCGGACCACGACTTCTTCTTTCGTGTGGGACAGTTGGGCCGGAGCACGCTGCGGCTCGGGCCGTTGGGCTCGACGCAGGTGCTCGGCGCGGGAGGCGTATCGACGTGCGCGGCGCCGACGGTCAGTCCCGCCTACATCGGAGTGGGTTACATCATCGGGCCGGAACTGGCGGCCTTGAATTTCTCGGGCAGCGTGATCGCGTGGGGATTGCTGATCCCGCTGCTCATCTTCTTCCTGGGGCCGCAGTTGCAGAATTACCTGCCCGCCGGCTCCACCACCGATGAAAGCTGGCTGAACCTGGCCAATGCCGTATGGCGCTTCATCGTGCGGCCCATCGCTGTAGGCGGCATGATGGTGGGCACGTGTTACACCCTCTTCCGAATGCGCAAGAATCTCATGGCCGGGCTGGCGAAAGCCTTCTCCGAGTTACGGCCCGGAGTGGTGCTCCAGGAGGCGGCGATCCGCACCGAACGCTACATGAGCTTCAAGACAGTGTTCGCGCTGATCGGGGCGACGTTCCTGGTGATGTGCGTCCTGTACATTTACCTCTCGGGCCTGGTCTCGGGCGGTCTGGCGGCAGCGCTGGTCATGTTGATTGTGGGCTTCTTCTTCGCGACAGTATCCGGTTACCTGGTGGGAGTGATCGGCTCGTCGAACAATCCGATTTCCGGGTTGACGCTTTCCACCCTGGTGATCGCCGCCCTGCTGATGGTTTCGATGGGTGTTTCCGGGATCGGAGGAGTTGCCGTGGTGCTGGGAGTGGCGGCCGTCGTGTGCGTATCCTCGGCCGTAGCCGGAGAGCTGCTGCAGGACTTTAAAGTCGGCTACATTCTGGGCGGCACTCCCCGCTCCATCCAGATTGTGGAGCTGATCGCAGTGGTCGTGGCCAGCCTGGTAATGTACTTTCCCCTGCTGGTGCTGCACCAGGGGAACATCAACAAAGGCGGCATCGGCTTTGGCGACCGCGCGCTCTCCGCTCCGCAAGCGGGTCTGATGGCGTCGCTGGCGCAGGGCATCGTGGGCGGCGACATGGCGTGGCCGCTGGTGATCGCGGGCATCCTGATGGGCATCGCCATGATCATGTTCAAGGTGCGCAGCCCCATGCTGGTGGCCATCGGAATGTACCTGCCGTTTGGCACTACCTCGGCCATCTTCGTGGGCGGTGTGATTCGCTGGGTCACGGACGTAATGAGAAAGCGCGCGCAGTGCAACGCCGCACAGGGCGCCCGGGTAGAGAACGTCGGAATCCTGGTGGCTTCCGGGCTGATTGCTGGCGAGGCCCTGGCCGGGCTGGTGACCGCCACCTTCAACTTCCAGGAATGGCCGCTGCCGGTATTCTTCAAGGAGCCTTCCTATTGGGGAGGTGTTGTGTTGATGGCGCTGATCGCATGGGTTCTCGTCCGTGTTCCGCTGAAGAACGCCGGCGACCCGAACGAGCCCGCGCCGCCCGTGGCGATGATGTAGCATGCGGCCCGCGGATACTTCGCCGGAAGCCTGGCGGATTTTCCTGGAGGGTCTCCGCCGGATGTCTCCTGCGCAGAAAATGCAGCGTGCGCTGGAGCTATCCGAAACCGTGCGATCCGCCGCCGCGGAGGCCGGTCTCCGCCAACAGTATCCGCAGGCCAGCGACCGGGAAATCTTGTCGCGGCTGGCGCGTCTGGTATTAGGCACGGAACGGGCGCGAAAGGTTTATACCGATCTTTCGACGAGCGAGAGACCGGGCCGGTGAACGCGCTCAATCTGTTGACCGGAGCCTTCGAACGCCTGAAAATCCCTTATTTGATCGGGGAATCGAGATATACTTCTCACCGGAGGAGGGAAAACATGTCGCGAATCGCATTGTGCATGGCATTCTGTGCGCTCACGGTTTCCGCCCAGGCGCCGAAGGGCGAGGGAAAGAAAGGCGCCCCAGCGCCGCAGCCACAGATGATCCAACAGATCAAGCCGGGCTTTTACGTGGTCACGGGCGCGGGCGGCAATACCGGTGTCCGAGTAACCAGTCAGGGACTGATCGTGGTAGACACCAAGAACCTGGGCGACCCGTTCTATAACGACCTGACGGCCCAGATCAAAACGGTATCCACGCAGCCGGTGAAGTTCGTGATTGTCACGCACCATCATCAGGATCACAGCGGCAACATCCAGAAGTTTGCGGATGCGGGAGCGCAGGTGATCGCTCACGAAGGATTAAAGAAGAATCTGGAGACCTATGCGCCGCCGCAGGGCAAACCGGGAATGCCGACGGTCACGTATGCCAAGAGTTACAACGTCAAATTGGACGGCGCCAAAGTTCAGGTCCACCACTACGGCAATGCGCACACCGGAGGCGACTCGATCGTGTACTTCCCCGACCTGAAAGTGGTCATGACCGGCGACGTGGTGGTGGGAGTCGTTCCGAACTATGATTCACCGTTCGGCGGCAGCGTAGTCGAGGCGTCGAAAGTGCTGGCTGACATTTTGAAGCTGGACTTCGACACGTGCGTTCCGGGCCACTCTGCACAGGGCCAGGTAACGATGACCAAGGCCGACGTCCAGGCCTTCAAGATGAAACTGGACACGGTCCTTTCGCGCGCCAAAGAACTGGTGGCCAAGGGTGTGCCGAAGGAGCAGTTGATCGCGCAAATCAAGACGGACGACCTCGGCTGGAACATCAATAACCAGCAGTGGAACAATCCGCAGCGTCTGGACGCGTTTTACGCCGAGTTGCAGAAGAAGTAGAGGCCAAAGCCGACCAGGTTTCCAGTGGAACGATCCGGATCAGTCGATCTCGAACAGCGTTTTGACGGTTAGGCGAAATTCGGGGAGCAGATCGGTGGACAATTCCGCGTCCTCGCGCAAAATGCGGTCGCCGCGTTCGGCGTAGATATAAACTTCACGAGAGTCGGGTGAAACGATCCACACCTCCGCCGTACCGCACCTCCGGTAGCGATCTTTCTTGCCAACGAGCGTACGGAAGGGATCGTTAGCCGAGACGACTTCGACAGCAAAATCCGGCACGAACCGCTGGACACGCTTCTCCAGATCGAGGAGAGGCTGCTTGGCAGGTCCGAAGAAGCTTACGTCGGGGCCATGAGCGTTGCCGTCGAATTCGTACTCCTCTTCGCCGATCACCATCCCGAGATGCCGCTCGCGGACGAAAAGGAGAAGTTGCACGAGAAGCAGGTCCCGGATCAAATTGTGCTGGGAGTATTGCCGGACACATCCACCAACTCTCCGTCCACTAGTTCCTGATTCTTCACTTGCTCTTGGGGAAGCCGCTCGAAGTCGTCGATGGTCAGCCTGGTGAAGGAGGCCATAACCCTATCTTACCCGCTCATGGAAGCGAGGAATTCGCCGTTGCTCCTGGTCTTGCTGAGTTTGTCGAGGAGCAGTTCCATGGTCTCCACGGGCGAGAGCGGGTTCAGCACCTTGCGCAAGATCCACACGCGGTTGAGCTCGTCTTTGGGAAGCAGGAGCTCTTCTTTGCGGGTGCCGCTCTTGTTGATATCGATGGCCGGGAACACGCGCTTATCGACCAGCTTGCGCTCCAGGTGGATTTCCATGTTACCAGTGCCTTTGAATTCTTCGAAGATGACGTCGTCCATACGGCTTCCGGTGTCGATCAGCGCGGTGGCAATGATGGTCAGCGAGCCGCCCTCTTCGATGTTGCGCGCGGCGCCGAAAAAGCGCTTGGGCCGCTGCAAGGCGTTGGAATCGACGCCGCCCGAAAGCACTTTACCGGACGGCGGAACGATGGTGTTGTAGGCGCGCGCCAGACGGGTGATGGAGTCCAGCAGAATGACTACATCGCGCTTATGCTCGACGAGCCGCTTGGCCTTCTCGATCACCATCTCCGCCACCTGCACGTGGCGGGTGGCGGGCTCGTCGAACGTCGAGCTGATCACTTCGCCGCGCACGCTGCGCTGCATGTCCGTGACTTCCTCGGGGCGCTCATCGATCAGCAGCACGATGAGGGTCACCTCGGCGTGGTTGGTCGTGACGGAATTGGCGATGGATTGCAGCAGCATGGTCTTGCCGGTGCGCGGCGGCGAAACGATAAGGCCGCGCTGGCCTTTTCCAATCGGCGTAAGCAGGTCCATGACGCGGCCAGAGTAGTTTTCGCGGACCGTCTCCAGTTTGAGACGCTCATGGGGGTAGAGCGGCGTCAGGTTGTCGAAGAAGATCTTATTACGCGCTTCTTCGGGCGGCTCGAAGTTGATGGCATCCACCTTGATGAGCGCGAAATAGCGCTCGCCCTCTTTGGGCGGGCGGATCTGGCCGGAGATGGTGTCGCCGGTGCGCAGGTCGAAACGGCGGATCTGCGAAGGCGAGACGTACACATCATCGGGGCCGGGCAGGTAGTTGTATTCGGGCGCGCGCAGGAAGCCGAAGCCGTCGGGCAGACATTCGAGCACACCCTCGGAGAAGATGAGGCCGCTCTTCTCGGCTTGCGTCTGGAGGATTTTGAAAATCAGCTCCTGCTTGCGCAGACCGGCCGCTCCCCCGATACCCATATCCTTGGCCACTTGGTTGAGCTTTTGGATACTCATGTCCTTCAGTTCCACCAGGTCGAGCGTGGGGGTGCCGTTCTTGACGCCTTGCGCTCCCTTGCGGCGCTGCTGACCGGGGTTGAGCGGGCCGGTAGCCGCCGCGAGTGTTTCCGCGGCGGGCAGAGGATCCGCGGGGGGAGGCGCCGCCACAAGCGGATCGGCAGCCGTGGGATCGACTGGCTTGGAATCGCCGCCTTTCGGTTCCGGCGACGGAGCTGCCGCTCCTTTGGCAGCCCGCTCGGGGCGTTCGGCGCGTTCCGGCTTTTCGGAGTGCTTCTCCGGCTTTTCTGTTCTTTCCGCTTCCGCGGAGGCGGGGACGGGCTGCTTTTCAGCCGTCTTTTCCTGTGGTGGGATATTTCCTACCGAGGTCGGAGTGTTGTCGCTATTGCTTGCCAAATTTCCCTCACTCCCCGGCCCGTAAGGGCCGAGAACGACAGAGTTTCCACGCCTTCCTCGCGGATGGCGCGTAAACCGTGCTCTAGTTCCGATCGATTCAGTTTGTCGGTCTTGGTGGCGATTACCAAATAATGTCTGCCGTAATGCTCGAGCCACCGTTTCAGGTCGAGATCTTTTTCGGTCCATCCGCGGCGGACATCCAGAATCAGGCAGGACGACTTCAAAAACTCTCTCATCTGCAAATACTGCTCAATCAGCTTCTTCCATTTCCGGGCCAGCTCCAGCGGAACTCGCGCATAACCATATCCGGGAAGATCGACGAAATAAAAGGCGCCGTCGACACGATAAAAATTGATCGTTTGCGTGCGACCCGGTGTGTTGCTGGTGAACGCCAGCCTTTTCTGGCCAATGAGGGCGTTGATCAGGCTGGATTTCCCTACGTTACTTCTTCCCAAAAACGCGATTTCCGGCAGCCGGTCGGAGGGGAATTCCTCCGGTTTGCCCGAGCTTGTTACAAATTCCGCTTTCAAACTATCTGGCCGCTCCCGCGGTCGCGGTTCGGTAAGAGACCGCACTGCGCGGCAGGAACAACTTCAATGCGGCCGGTTTTCTCCCGCCGGCTGCACATTCACACCCGTGGTGGGTTCCGGCATCGGCAAGGCAACGATCTCTTTCTCCAGGGCGATGTTCAATACCTCGTCCATCGAATCCACGAAGTGCAGCTTCATCGTCTGTTTGATGGCATCGGGGATATCCGGCAGATCTTTTTCGTTCTCGCGGGGAATGATCACTTCCAGGATGCCATGGCGGTGAGCAGCCATCAACTTTTCCTTCAGGCCGCCGATGGGCAGCACTTTTCCGCGCAAGGTGATCTCGCCGGTCATGGCCACGTCACCGCGCACGGGGATGTGCGTCAACGCGCTGGTAATGGTGGTGACGATGGTGATGCCCGCCGAGGGACCATCTTTGGGGACAGCGCCTTCGGGAATGTGGAGGTGCACATCCAGGCTGCGGTAGAAATCGCGCGGCAACCCCAAGGGCAGCGCGCGCGACCGGATGTAGCTCATCGCCGCCTGGGCCGACTCCTGCATGACTTCGCCCAACTTGCCGGTAATGGTCAGCTTGCCTTTACCCTCCATCAAGGTGCACTCGGTGGTGAGGATCTGGCCGCCGACCTCGGTCCACGCCAGCCCCACGGCAGCTCCAATTTCGTTTTTCTTTTCGGCCTTCAGGTCGCGAAACTTCCAGGGACCTAACATCTCAGGCAGCTTCTCGCCGTTGATCACGGACTTGGGAAGATGCTTTTTATCCTTGCCGCTGTCGTTGTTGACTACTTGACGCGCGATCTTGCGGCAGAGGTTACCGATTTCGCGTTCCAGATTGCGCACGCCGGCCTCGCGGGTATAGTACTCGATGAGCCCCGCCAACCCCTGGTCGGCAAACTCAATCTGGTCGCTCGATAGCCCGGTCTGCGCCATCTGCTTCCGGACCAGGAATCGCTTGGCGATCTCCATCTTTTCCAGCTCCGTGTAACCGGACAGCCGGATCACTTCCATGCGGTCTTGCAAAGCCGGGGGAACCGTGTGCAGGACATTGGAGGTAGCGATGAAGAAGACCTGGCTGAGATCATACTCCACGTCCAGGTAATGATCCACGAACATGAAATTCTGCTCGGGATCGAGAACCTCGAGCAGCGCCGCCGAGGGGTCGCCGCGGAAGTCCATGGACATTTTGTCTACTTCATCCAGCATGAAGACGGGGTTTCTGGTTCCGGCTTTCTTCATCATCTGGATGATTTGCCCCGGCAGCGCCCCGATATAGGTGCGCCGATGGCCGCGAATCTCGGCCTCATCGCGCACGCCGCCGAGGGACATGCGGACGAACTTGCGCCCGGTGGCCTTGGCGATGGACATACCGAGCGAAGTCTTGCCCACACCGGGAGGTCCGACAAAGCAGAGAATCGAGCCCCTCGGATTCTTAACCAAGCGCCGCACAGCCAGGAATTCCAGGATGCGTTCCTTGATTTTCTCGAGGCCGTAGTGATCGGATTCGAGCACCTGCTCGGCGTACCGGAGGTCCCGAATCTCCTTGGATTTTTTCTTCCATGGCACGGCCAGCAGCCAATCCAGGTAGTTGCGCGAGACCGTAGACTCGGCCGACATGGGCGGCATATTTTCCAGCCGCTTCAACTCGGCCATGGCCTTATCGAGCGCGTCCTTGGTCATGCCGGCGCTCTCGATGCGCTTTTTCAGCTCGTCGATCTCGCTCTTTTCGCCCCGGCCCAGCTCCTTCTGGATGGCCTTGATCTTCTCGTTGAGGTAATACTCCTTCTGGGCCTTCTCCATCTGGCGCTTGACACGGCCTTGAATGGTGCGATCGACGTTGAGCTTTTCGATCTCAATATCGAGCATCTCGGCCACGCGCGTGAGGCGGTCGATGGGATCGAAGATTTCCAGCAGTTCCTGTTTTTCTTCGATGGTGAGCTGGAGGTTGGCGCCCACGGTGTCGGAGAGTTTTCCCGGATCGTCCACGCGGATGGCGGCGATCATGGTCTCGTAATTCAGGTTCTGGCTGAGTTTGACGTACTGTTCGAACAGCCCGGTAACGCGGCTGACCAGCACATCCAGCTGCGGCCCGGTCTCGATTTTGTAGGACGCCGTCCGCACCACCGCGCGGAAAAACCCCTCGTCATCGGAAACCGACACCACCTTAGCACGCTCGACGCCCTCGACCAGGACCTTGATGTTGCCGTCCGGGAGTTTGAGGCTCTGGACGATATTGACGATCGTGCCCACCGCAAAGATTTCGTCGGGCTTGGGCTCGTCGATGGAGGCGTCGTGTTGGGTGGCGAGAAAGATCTTTTTGTCGCCCGACATGGCCTCTTCCAAGGCCTTTACGCTGGACTCGCGCCCCACCACGAAGGGGGTCATCATGTACGGAAAGATGACCACGTCGCGGATGGGCATCATCGGCAGACGTTTTGTATCGGACTTTTCCTTTGAAGTTAGCATTGTTCTCCGCGGGGGGAAAATCCCGGCCCCAGGGTCGCCGGATGAGACAGCCGGAAACCGAGTATCAACGGGTTCTGGCTTCTAGCCAGCCTTTTCCAATATTGTAAGACTGATTTTCTGGCTCAGCACCATCTCTTTGGTAACCTGGAACTCGCGAACCTTCTTATAGGAAGGCAGGTAATACATTAAGTCGAGCATCAGGTCCTCAAGAATCATCCGCAATCCGCGGGCGCCCACCTTCCGGTCCATCGCCAGATCGGCGATCGCTTCCAGCGCATCGTCGCTAAACCGCAGGCGAACATTCTCGAATTCGAAGAGCTTCTGATACTGCTTAATGATAGCGTTTTTGGGCTTGGTAAGAATCTGGATCAGGGCACAGCGGTCGAGATCTTCCAAAACGGCGTTCACCGGCAGGCGGCCGATGAATTCCGGGATGAAGCCGAATTTAATCAGGTCCACGGGCTGCGCCTGGCAGAGCAGATCGATATCGCGCCGCCCGCTGATGCCCGAAACCTTACCGCCCTTTTCCTCTTCCTGCAGAAAGCCCATGGATTTCTTGCCCGTGCGGCGCGCGATCACCTTTTCCAGCCCAACAAAAGCGCCACCGCAGATGAACAGGATGTTGGTGGTGTCCACGGGCGTAAATTCCTGGTGCGGATGCTTGCGGCCACCCTGCGGAGGAACGTTGGCAACCGTGCCTTCCAGAATCTTGAGCAGCGCCTGCTGGACACCCTCACCGGAAACATCCCGGGTAATGGAGGGGTTCTCATCCTTGCGGCAGATCTTATCGATCTCGTCGATGTAGATGATGCCCTGCTGGCATTTCTGCACATCACCGTCGGCGGCCTGCAAAAGCTTGAGAATGATGTTTTCCACGTCCTCGCCGACGTAGCCCGCTTCCGTAAGCGTGGTGGCATCCACGATTGCGAACGGGACGTCGAGGATCTTCGCCAAGGTCTGGGCCATCAAAGTTTTGCCGGTACCGGTGGGGCCGATCAGAAGGATATTGGATTTCTGGAGCTCGACCTCGGTGTTACGCACGCGGTTCATGTGGATGCGCTTGCAGTGGTTATATACGGCCACCGCCAGCTTCTTTTTCGTAGCCTCCTGCCCGATCACGTACTGATCGAGAAACTCCTTTACTTCCAAAGGTTTAGGGATTTTGTTCGGAGCCCCCGACGGGGGTTCCGATTTGTCGTCCTCTAAAATGGAGTTGCAAACGGCAATGCACTCGTCACAAATGTAGGCCCGCGGGTAGTCGCTGGGAGACGAAATGAGCTTTCCGACTACGTCCTGACTCTTATGACAAAAGGAACACCGTAAAGCATCATCCGATCCTGTGCGCTTCACGCATTATCTCCTCTTCCGCCTTCGGCTTTCCTAGAGAGGGTGTATCGATCAATTTCGTCTCTATTATCACCTGAACGGAGCTCGTTAGGCAATCCTGCCCCTAGTCCTTGGTTAACCAACGGTACTGTTCGGGGAATTCATCATCCTGCCTACGCGGTTTTCCGCGCGTGTTCAAACAGAAAGTTCAGCGTTTTTTCGGTTTGGATGTGGGAGGCGATCCGCCCCAAAGTTCCATCCTTTTCGAATTTGATGTGCAGCGCCGCCACCGGCTCACGCTGCTGGCGGGCGAGTTTTTCCACTTCCTTATCCACTTCGTCGCGCAAGGCGCCGATGCCTTCGCGCTCCGCGATGCGCGAAAGCAACAAGGAAGCCTTCACCTCGCGGACGGCTTTTTCGCGTTGTGTTTCTTTCACTTTCTCCCAATCCAGCTTGAGGTTACGCGGGTCAACGCCGTCCGCCGCCATGGCGCGGAGGCTCTGCTCTACACGGGTGCGGATCTGCCTGTCGACGTAGACTTCGGGCACCGGAAAATCATAGTCGTCGACCAGTTTGTCGACGATCCGGTTCTTGGCTTCCTGCTGGGCATCGCTCTGGCGTTGCGAGAAGACAGCCTTGCGCACGGCTTCGCGCAACTCGTCGATGTTGCGGTAATCGCCCAAATCCTGAGCGAAGTCGTCATTGAGCTCGGGCAGTTCTCTGCGCCGGATCCCCTTCACCGTGGCGTGGAAAAGCACGGTTTTGCCGGCCATACGCGCCGCACCGTAGTCCTCCGGGTACTTCACCTCGAATTCCTTCTCGTCGCCGGGGGAGAGGCCACGCAGGTTTTCGGTAAAGGCTTCGAATGTATCGGCGCCGCCCAGTTCGAGCACCATCTCGTCCTGCTTAACCGGTTCGCCTTCCACGCCGGAAACGCTTTGCAGCGCCACCACGGCGTAATCGCCGATTTCGAGCGGCCGCGGATCTATGTTGATGTACTGACCCTTTTGCTCACGGATTTCCTCGATGCGCTTGGTAACGTCCTCTTCGGTGACGGAGGGATCGTGGTACGGAATCTCGAGTTCTTTGTACTTTTTCAGCTCGATCTGGGGAACGACTTCGAATTCCGCCTTGAAACGCAGGGGCTCGCCCTTGTGGAAGTGCACGTCCTTGATATCGGGGGTGCCCACTACGTTGAGGTTCTCGGCTTCAAATTGCTTTTGGAGGTGCTTGGGGATGAGGCTTTCCAGGACTTTTTGGCGGATATCGCCGGCGAACTGCTGTCGAATCAACGAGGCCGGGGCTTTGCCGGGACGAAAGCCAGGCAGCTTAGCCCGCTTCTGGACGTCGGCGGCAACGCGGCTGGTTTCGCTTTCCACCTCATCGACAGGGATGGAGATCTCCACCGAATGCCTGCAACCTTCTACTAACGGCAAATGGAATTTACCTCGGGAAAATGTGGTGTAAGTCCCATGATAACACGGGCGCAAAATCAGGGACGGGGCTCAGAGGCTGGGTCCCGGGTCGAGGAAACGTCACTTCCGTGCATGCCGTACAATGGACCTTTCGGCGTGTGGAAGGCGGTCTCCATCCTCGCAGTGCTGGCGCTGTTGGGCCTCTGGGCGGCCGTGATGAGGCGACGATAGACAATGCACTTGGATTTTCAACAAGCGCTTCTGAACGTGTTGCTGCTGTGGATTCTCACGGCGCCGCACGAATTCGCGCACGCATGGGTGGCCACCCGTCTCGGTGACGATACTCCGCGGCGCGAAGGGCGTGTCACGCTATATCCGCTCGCCCACGTGGACTGGCT